>MRWG01001052.1_pt1 | contig 20490 bp, 20 predicted proteins | sample 1013341 | NCBI WGS metagenome assembly MRWG01 (sample SAMN06117577, study PRJNA244670) | biofilm metagenome | biome: Water; feature: Cathode Biofilm; material: Biofilm; isolation source: microbial consortium enriched at the cathode of a solar microbial fuel cell | place: USA: District of Columbia ... | reverse complement strand
GCATGGCGCCGCGCTCGGGTTCGGGGGGCGGCGGCGGTGGCGGGGCGGCGCAGGCCTGGAGGAGCAGCAGCAGGGCGGCTGCGCGTGCGACCTTTCCAGCGGTGTTCCGGGGCCCAGCGGTGTTTCCGGGCCCAGCGGTGTTCCCGGGTGCGGTGGCGGCCCGGCTGCGGAGTCGATTCTGCCTGTTGCTGCTCGGCATCTGCGTCTCCTTTTGTGTCATGGCGATGACATGCGGCGCGGAGCGGTTGCCGCCGGTTCGCCGGCCCGATTACCCTGAGACACCAGACTAGAGCCCTTTGCAGCCAAATTGAACCATTCTGCCGGAGGGGGCTGTGATTCCTTTTTGAATTCAACTGATGCGGTCACATGGCATACTCTGCGCCGGTCGCTTGCCAACACCACGAAGGAGAATCCCAATGATGCCGCCGTTAAGCCGTCTCGCCGCCGCCGTCCTGTTGTCGGCCGCGCTGATCTCCGGCGCCGGGACAGGGGCCCTGGCGCAGAGCGAGACCGAGGCGCCGGCACAACCCCGGGTGATCGGCGGGCCGCTGGCAAACGTCAACGTGGTGCAGATGTCCGTCGCGCCGCTCAGCCAGCAAAGCCTCGCCTGCGGCTTCGACGAGAACCTGATCATGGAATCCTTCCAGCAGCCCCTGGCGCAAAAGGGCATCACGGTGCAGCGGGCGGCGCACGTCTGGATCCAGTTGCAGACGACGACCGTGCGCTATGAAGGGGATGTCTGCATCAGCTACATCGAGGCGCGCGCGATTCAGAACACCCGCTATTTCGACCGCAAGACCGAGACAGACCGCAGCGGCCGGGTGCTGCTGTGGAGCGACAGCGGCCTCTTCGTCACCAGCCTCACCAACCACGGCGTCACCACCAACATCGGCTGGCGCGACCTGGCCCGCAGCTTCATGCGCAAATGGACCATTGATCAATAGTGGGCGATCAATAGGGGCCGACCGGTAGCAGGAAGGGGTGCCCTCCTTCGCGCGGTCAGCCTCTTGCATCAAAACGATTATAGGTATACGAACTAAATATACGCGGCACCCGGCGTCGTCTCCGGGGCCGCTTTAGCACAGATAATGTGACCCAGTGAGCCCCCGCCGCGACCTCCCCGGCGGGGGCGTTTCCCGTTCTGCTCCCGGCTTCGCGGTCAGGTCGTCTTCCCGGACACCGCCGGCCGGGGGATATTGGTATTATTAACAAAACTTCAGGTATAAGCCCTTTGTGCCTGGTTCTTGAATGTATAGCTCCCAAGGTATCGAGTGATGCAGCGAAGCGACAAAGACAAGCCCGAGGGTGCCCCCGCAAAGGGCGCACCGCAAAAGGCCTACCGTGACCTGGACTTCCTGGAGAGCGCCCCGGCGCGCTCGCTGCGCATTCTCTCCGAGTACGTCGAGCCCGACGCGCGCTTCAAGCACTACAAGATCGACGACACCATCATCTTCTTCGGCTCGGCGCGCATTTTGCCGCGCGAGGAGGCGGAGCGCCGCCTGGAGGAGGCGCGCTCCAAGGGCGACGACCTGACCGTGGCGCAGCGCAATCTCGACATGTCGCGCTATTACGAGGATACCCGCGAGCTGGCGCGGCGCCTGACCGAGTGGTCCAAGAGCCTGCAGCAGGACGACCGCCGCTTCGTGGTCTGCTCCGGCGGCGGGCCGGGCATCATGGAGGCGGCCAACCGCGGCGCCTCGGAAGCCAAGGGCCTCAACATCGGCCTCAACATCTCCCTGCCCATGGAGCAGATCGACAATCCCTACATCAGCCGCGAGCTGAACTTCGAGTTCCACTACTTCTTCATGCGCAAGTTCTGGTTCGCCTACCTCGCGAAGGCCGTGGTGGTGATGCCCGGCGGCTTCGGCACCCTGGACGAGTTCTTCGAGCTGTTGACGCTGGTGCAGACCGGCAAGATCCGCAAGCACATGCCGGTGGTGCTGTTCGGCAGCAAGTACTGGTCGGAAGTCATCAACCTGGAAGCCCTGGAGCGCTACGGCACCATCAACGCCGAGGACCTGGAGCTCTTCTTCCGCACCGACTCGGTGGACGAGGCCTTCGACTTCATCACCGACCAGCTCACTTCCTACGCCCTCGACATCCCGGGCCCGCGGCTTTAGGCACTCAGGTTGTCACCCTCGGGCTTGTTCCGAGGGTCCAGGGAGACGTGTCCTTCGCCTGCGCTGGATGCTCGGAACAAGCCCACGGTTGTCCGGTTTAGAATCGGGCTCCTCGTTGAACTTGAGCCCGGATCAGTGGCTTGACGCCTGTATTCGCGTCGGGGACAGGAAATGTGCCTGGCTTGGCAGACGGCTTTGACGCGGCAAGGGAGTCACCCCCACCCTAGCCCTCCCCCATCGAAGGGGGAGGGGATGACTTATTGGCATGCCTATCAAGAATTCCTCCCCCCTTGATGGGGGGAGGTTAGGAGGGGGGTGAAGGCCGAAGGCCTTCCTTGCGGCTCGCATCTCTAACCGGACAGCCGTGGAACAAGTCCGGGCGTGACAGTGCGCGCGCTCACCTAAGAGGAATTCTTCACCTCTTCGTAGCCGGCCAGCGCGCGGGCGCGCGCGGCCTTGTGGTCGACGATGGGCTTCGGATAGGTCTCGCCCAGGGCCACCTTGGCCTTGTTCAGGACATCTTCCGAGGCTTCCCAGGGCTTGTGGACCACGTCGTCGGGCAGGGCGGCGAGTTCCGGCAGCCACTGGCGGATGTAGCCGCCCCGGGGGTCGAACTTCTCGCCCTGGGTGACGGGGTTGAAGATGCGGAAGTAGGGAGAGGCGTCGGCACCTGACCCGGCGACCCACTGCCAGCCGGCGGCGTTGTTGGCCAGGTCCGCGTCCACCAGGGTGTCCCAGAACCAGGCCTCGCCGCGCTGCCAGGGGATCAGCAGGTCCTTGATGAGGAAAGAGGCGGCGATCATGCGCACCCGGTTGTGCATCCAGCCGGTCGCCCAGAGCTGGCGCAGGCCGGCGTCGACGATGGGATAGCCGGTGCGCCCGCGGCACCAGGCGGTGAAGGCCGCGTCGTCGTCGCGCCAGGGAAAGGTGTCGAACTCCCGCCGCCAGGAGAGCTCGGGGAAGTCGGGCCAGTGGAACAGCAGATTGTGGGAGAAGTCGCGCCAGCCGAGCTGGCGCAGGAAGGCCATGGCCGCGCTGTCCTGTAGTTCGCCCGTGTCGACAGCGTGGCGTGTCGCTTGCCAGATCTGCCGCGGTGAGATCTCGCCCCAGTGCAGGTGCGGGGAGAGGCGGGAAGTGCCCGGCAGGTCGGGGCGGTCGCGCTCGGCCTTGTAAGCGCCGGCTGCGCCGTCGAGGAACGCCACCAGCCTTTCGGCGGCGCCGGCCTCGCCCGGTTTCCAGGCGCGCTTGAGGCCGCCGGCCCAGTCCGGTTTCCCCGGCAAGAGGTTCCAGTCGTCCAGTGCCTCGCTGTCGAGGCCGTCGGGGCCGCGCAGCTTCTTCGGCTTCGCCCGCGCCGCGCGCGGTGCGCCGGCGGCGAGCAGCGCCTTCCAGAACGGCGTGAAGACCTTGTAGGGCTGGCCCTGGCCGGTGGTCAGCTCCCAGGGTTCCACCAGCAGGTTGCCGTTGAAGCTCCGGACCTCGATTCCGCGCTCGGTCAGGGCCGCCTTCAAGGCCTTGTCGCGGGCGACGGCGAAGGGCTCGTAGCAGCGGTTCCAATAGACCGCGGCGGCGCCGGTCTCCGTCACCAGCTCGGGCAGAATCTCGGCGGCTTCGCCGCGGCGCAGGCAGAGCGGCGCTCCCAGTCTCTCGAGGTCCTGCGCCAGGGCCGCGAGGGAATAGTGCAGCCACCAGCGCGCGGCGCCGCCCGGCCGCCAGTCGCCGGCGGTCTCGTCGTCGAGTATGTAGAGCGGCAGCAGCGGCGCGCCACGCTCGGCCGCGGCGGCGAGCGCCGGGTTGTCGGCGAGGCGCAGGTCCTGACGGAACCAGACGATGGTGGGAGAAGCGTCGGGCATGGCGCAGCTGTGTGGCGTTTCCTCGGTCTGTTTTGCCGCCGTGTTGGGGCGGATAAAGCGAGCGCATAAAAACGTTTATACGCAGCACCCGGCAAGTCCGATCACCGGAAACGGATAATTTTTTCTTTTTTCTCTCAATGGCTTGACGGGTTTCTCCGCTGTCCTAAATCGGCCATCGAGCGGACGGCCAAGGCAGCACTGGAGCTGTCTCCGCTGTGTCCGACAGACCGCATGACCTAGGAGGCATCCGTCATGAAATCTCTTTCCCGCGCTCTCTTCGCCGCCGCCGTGGCCGCGCCGCTGGCGCTTTCCACCGTCGCCGCCAAGGCCGCCGACATCGTCGACACCGCCGTCTCCGCCGGCCAGTTCGAGACCCTGGTCGCCGCGGTGAAGGCCGCCGGCCTGGTCGACACCCTGAAGGGCGACGGTCCCTTCACCGTCTTCGCGCCGACCGACGAAGCCTTCGCCAAGCTGCCCGCCGGCACGGTCGAAAATCTGCTGAAGCCGGAGAACAAGGACCAGCTGGTGGCGGTGCTCACCTACCACGTGGTGCCGGGCAAGGTGATGTCGTCCGACCTTCTGAACAAGCAGGTGAAGGCCGACACGGTCCAGGGCAGCAAGCTCAGCATCAACGCCCTGAACGGCGGTGTCTCCGTCGACAACGCCAAGGTCGTCAAGGCCGACATCGAGACCTCGAACGGCGTGATCCATGTGATCGACACCGTCGTACTTCCCCAATAAGAACCCGGGTAAGAACCCGAAAAGTGTTGCTGACGCAGCGGCGGCTCCCTTTCCCCCATCCGCTGCTGCGACCTCCCGCGGCCGCCCCGAACCCTCCCGGGCGGCCGCTTCTTTTTTTTGGTTCCGGTCCCTAGACCAATGCCTGCTTGGGAAAGGCGAAGAGGCCGCTGCGCCCCAGCAGGGTCGCCTGGAAGCCCTTCCTGAACAGTCCCGAGATCGCTGGGTCGAGCACATTCAACCCCCCGGTGAAGGCGCCGAAAGCGGGCAGGATGAGCCGCCGCCCGTCGGTGACGAAGCAGGGGGCGGAGACCCGCTTGCCGCGCACCCTGACCGCCGCTTTCGGATGGTAGTGGCCGGAGACCTCCCCGCCGCGCGCATCGGGCTCGGCTTCGTGGCGGAAGGTGAGGGCGCCTTCGGTGATTTCTTCAGCGATGCCGCCGCCCAGGTCCGCCGGGGGCGCCGGGTCGTGGTTGCCGGCGATCCAGGTCCACTCCAGGCGCGCGATCAGCCCCTTGAGGCGTTCGCCCTGAACCGGGTCGAGCCGGTCGGCGGCTTCGCCGTCGTGGAAGGAGTCGCCCAGGCAGATGAGGCGCGTCACGTCGTGACGGGCGATGACCGCCTCCAGCTTGTCCAGGGTCGCCGCCGTGTCGTAGGGCGGCAGGAACTGGCCGCGCTGGGCAAAGGCCGTCGCCTTCTCGAAATGCAGGTCGGCGACCACGGCGAGGCGCCGGGCGGGCCAGATCAGCGCGCCGGAGAGGTCGGCCTGCAGCTCGACGCCGTTGACCAGCAGGCGGCCGGACTTCTGGAGCGCTTCACTCATAGGGGCAGCTCCGCCTGACCGACGCCGATCTCCATGCCGCCGGTGGCCTCGTCGATGAGCGCCTGGGCGCCTTCGTCCAGCAGTTCGTCGAGGCCGGCGCCGTAGACCTGCTCCTTGCCGATCTCCAGCAGCACCGGCACCGCCAGGGGCGAGATCTTGTCCAGGCGGCGGGTGCGGATGCGCCCCTTCACCCGCTTCAGCATGGCGGCCAGGCGGCCGATGTCGGTGAGGCCCCCGGCGGCGTCGGCGCGGGTTGCCTGCAGCAGGATGTGGTCGGGCTCGTGCTTTCGCAGCACGTCGTAGATGAGGTCGGCGTTGAAGGTCACCTGGCGGCCGGACTTCTCCTGGCCCGGCGAGCGCGCCTCGATGAGGCCGGCGATGACCGCCACGTTGCGGAAGGTCCGCCGCAGCATGGAGGATTCGGCCATCCATTCCTCCAGGTCGTCGCCCAGCATGTCCTCGTCGAAGAGGGCGTCCAGGTCCTCGGCGGGCTTCAGGCTCCACACGGCGATGACGTAGTCGGTGGCGACGAAGCCGAGGGGGGAGAGCCCCGCCCGTTCCATGCGCCGGGTCAGCAGCATGCCGAGCGTCTGGTGGGCGTTCCTGCCCTCGAAGCAGTAGGCGACCAGGAACTCCTTGTCGCCGCGCGGGAAGCACTCCACCAGCAGGCCGTCGGCGGGCGGCAGCTGCGAGCGCCAGCGCTGGATCCTCAGCCACTCGGACACCGCCGGGGGCAGGTCGTGACCGGCCTCCGGGTCCTCCAGGATGCCGCGCACCCGCTCGGCCAGGTGGGTGGAAAGGGGCAGGCGGCCGCCGGCGTAGGCGGGCACCTTGGGGTCGCCGCCGGAGGCGCGGCTGGCCACCGCGGTGTTCTCCCGCAGGCCCTCGAAGCACAGCAACTGGCCGGCGAAGATGAAGCTGTCGCCCGGCAGCAGGCCGTTCACGAAATGCTCTTCCACTTCGCCCAGTACGCGCCCGTTCCTCAGACGCACCTTTAAGAGAGGGGTTTCGACGATGGTGCCGACGTTCATGCGGTAGCGGCGCACATGGTCGTTGTTGGTAACCCGGTAAAAGCCTTCCTTATCAAGGCCCAAGCGGCGGTAGCGCTGATAGCTCTTCAGCGCGTAGCCGCCCGTCGCCACGAACTCAAGAGTGCGATCAAAAGTCTTTCGATCCAAGGGGTTATAGGGGAAAGCTGAGGTGATTTCCCGGTAGAGCTGGTCGGCGTCGAAGGGGCCCGCGCAGGCCGTGCCGAGGATATGTTGAGACAGCACATCAAGTCCGCCGGGGCGCGGCGGGTCGCCGTCCAGGGAGCGGGCGCGCACGGCCTCCAGGGCGGCGCGGCACTCCAGCACCTCGAAGCGGTTGGCGGGCACCAGCAGGGCGCGGCTCGGCTGGTCGAGCTGGTGGTTGGCGCGGCCGATGCGCTGTAGCAGGCGGGCCGAGCCCTTGGGCGCGCCGACCTGTACCACCAGGTCGACGGCGGCCCAGTCGATGCCGAGGTCGAGGGAGGAGGTGGCGACCACGGCGCGCAGCTTGCCCGCCGCCATGGCGGCCTCCACCTTGCGGCGCTGCTCCACGGCCAGGCTGCCGTGGTGGAGGGCGATCGGCAGGCCGTCGTCGTTCAGGTGCCAGAGCTCCTGGAACACGATCTCCGCCTGGGCGCGGGTGTTGACGAAGACCAGGGTGGTGCCGGCCCGGCGGATGCGCTGGTAAACCTCTTCCAGCGCGTGGACCGCCATGTGGCCGGACCAGGGCAGGTACTCCCGGGTGGTCAGGATCTCGACCTCCGCCTCGGCGCCGTCGCGGCCGATCACCCGGCGCACGCCGGAGGGCTCGGTCGTGGGAGACAGCCAACCGGCCAGCCAGTCGGGGTCGTGCACCGTCGCCGAGAGGCCGACCCGGCGCAGGCCGGGCGCCAGGCTCTGCAGGCGGGCGAGGCCGAGGGCCAGCAGGTCGCCGCGCTTGGTCGGCGCGAAGGCGTGCAACTCGTCGATCACCACGCACTTCAGGCCGGCGAAGACCTGGGGCGCGTCGTAGTACGACAGCAGCAGGGCGAGCGACTCCGGCGTGGTCATGAGGATGCCCGGCGGCCGGACGCGCTGGCGCATGCGCTTCGACTGGGGGGTATCGCCGGTGCGGGTCTCGCAGGCGATCTCCAGGCCCATCTCCTCGATCGGCTGGGTCAGGTTGCGGTGGATGTCCACCGCCAGGGCCTTCAGCGGCGAGATGTAGAGGGTATGCAGCCCCGCATGGCCGTGTTCCGCCAGATCGACCAGGGAGGGCAGGAAGCCCGCCAGGGTCTTGCCGCCGCCGGTCGGCGCGATGAGCAGCGCCGAGTCCCCGGCCTCTGCGGCGCGGATCATCTCCAGCTGGTGCGGATGCGGCGCCCAGCCGCGCGCCCGGAACCATTCCGCGAAGACGGGCGGCAGGGCATCCAGGTTGGTCTCGGGCAGAAGGGCGGGCTGGCTCACAGCGCCCAAGATAGACCGGCGGTCGCGGCGGGTGAAGGGCGATGATGCCGTTTTGTTCTTTTCCTGGTCGGATGGCTGATCCAGCTCCCCAGGACCAATCCATCTAAGAATTCCGACCCGACGAATTCAGTGTGCCAGCCGATGCCATGCGCTCGATGACCTGTTCAATCGCCTGCTGAGTGACGCGCTCCAGCACAATAATCGCCGGTTCCGCGAAGTAACCGCTAAGTTCCAGTTCGGCTTCTACGTCCTGCAGCAATCTGGCCTTGTCATAGAACAGCGGCTCGATGGTATCGGCGCCGACCTTGATTTTGACTCCAGACAGCCAGCCTTTCGACTCGACCATCGACCAGTCAAAGTCATCGAGTTCGTCCGGCCAGACAATTTCATACTGAATGATCGCCACTTCTTCTGGCACATAAAAAAACCAAGTTACAGCTTGTCTCGTTCAAGTTTGGGTTGCCTTCGTAGTAGTCGAAATGAAAGTGCTCACCGATTTTAGTATCATCATCAAAGAAATTTTGGAGCGATCGCCCCAATTTCTCAAACGCATCACTGGATCCGCTGAGTGTAAGGGCCTTGTTGTCAACAGACACAGTTAGACGACCTGTCTCATCTTGAGCGAGATCGAGCGCTATTGTAGGCAGGCTCACAGGATAGAATGAACCTCTGGAAATCGGGATATCCAGGAAGCAGGAGTCCGCAATGCCGCTCAGGAACCGTCCAAACGCTGCCATAGCCGTTGAAGAGCCGGATATCTCGACTTCCGGCGCACTCCAGTTCCCGTCGCAGCCGACAAAGATTTCGAACATCGCCCGAACAGATTCCATGAAGCTTTCGACCAAGCAGCGATCAAGAGATTGGGATCCCCGCTGGGGACCAAATGCTGGGCCAAGATAAGGCGCAGTATCAGATGGGTGAACCTCAATTGTGCCGCTTCGCTCTCTTTTGCCATCTCCCGGTTGTCATGCTCGGGCTTGACCCGAGCATCCATGGATCAGCCAGCGCGTTGTGGCGGAATGGACCCTCGGATCAAGTCCGAGGGTGACAATAGGAGAGGCTGCGAGGTCTGTGCGAATTCTGCTAGGTATTAGGTGGGATTTTGATGCAGAGGACAGCCGATGATTGGCAGTAAACTCCGCGCCGCTGATCTCGTGGCGCGGCGGCTATACGAGGCGGGCTGCCGCTATGCCTTCGGCATCCCGGGCGGCGAGGTGCTGACCCTGGTGGACGCGCTTGAGGCGGCGGGGATCAAGTTCATCCTGGCCAAGCACGAGAACGCCGCCGGCTTCATGGCCGAGGGGGCGTGGCAGCGCACGGGCGCGCCGGGCATCCTGGTGGCGACGGTGGGGCCGGGTGTGGTCAACGGCGTGAACGTGGTCGCCAATGCCGAGCAGGACCGCGTGCCGCTCATCGTGCTGACCGGCTGTGTCGACGAGACGGCGGCACTGACCTACACCCACCAGGTGCTCGATCATCAACAAGTCCTCCGTCCCGTCACCAAGGCGTCTTTCCGCCTGACCGCCGAGGGCGCCGACATTATCGCCGACAAGGCACTCGCCATCGCCACGGAGCCCCGCGCCGGGCCGGTGCACATCGACGTGCCCATCGCCGTGGCCGAGCAGACGGTGGCACCGGAGCGTCGGCGCCGCCGCCCGCCGACCGCGCCCTCGGCCCCGGCGCCGGGGCACGACCTGGACCGGGCGCACCTCTGGCTGGAGGACGCCAAGCGTCCGGTGATGGTCGTCGGCCTCGATGCGCTGGCCGACGACGCGGGCGAGGCGATCCTCGCCTTCTGCGAAATCTTCTCTGTGCCCTTCGTCACCACCTACAAGGCCAAGGGCGTCGTCTCCGAGGAACACCCGCTCTGCCTCGGCGCGGCGGGGCTCTCGCCCAAGGCTGATGCCCTGCTGCTGCCCTTCATCCAGCAGGCCGACCTCATCCTCTGTGCCGGCTACGACCCCATCGAGATGCGCGCCGGCTGGTGCGAGCCCTGGGACCCGGAGGCGGTGCACGTCATCGATATCGCCGCCGCGCCCAACCGTCACTACGTCCACCAGGCCGGGATCAACTTCGTCGCCCACACCGGCAAGGCCCTCGACGCCCTGGGCCACGGCGCGGCGCCGCAGGCGACCTGGGAGCTGGGCGAAGTCGAGGTGTTGAAGGGCGCGCTCGCGGAGGCCTTCCCGCGCGACGAGGCCTGGGGGCCGGCGGCGGTCATCGACACCTGCCGCCGGGTGCTGCCGAAGGAGACGGTGATTACCTGTGACACCGGCGCACACCGCATCCTGCTGGCGCAGATGTGGCGGACCTACGAGCCGCGCACGCTCTTGCAGTCGACGGGTCTCTGCACCATGGGCTGCGCCCTGCCGCTGGCGATCGGCGCGCAGCTCGCCGAGCCGGAGCGCCCGGTGGTCGCCTTCACCGGCGACGCCGGTCTGCTGATGGTGGCGGGGGAGCTGTCGACGGCGGTGGAACTCGCCTCGCGCATCGTCGTGGTGGTCTTCGTCGATTCCAGCCTGGCGCTCATCGAACTGAAGCAGCGCCAGCGCGAGATGAGGAATGCCGGGGTCGACTTCGGGACCCACGACTTCGCCGCCATCGGCCGCGCCTTCGGCGGCCTCGGCCACACCGTCACCAGTCGCGCCGAGCTGGAAGAGGCCCTGGATGACGCCCTCAACGCCGAGAGCTTCACCGTCATCGCCGCGGTGATCGACCGCCAGGACTACGACGGACGGTTCTAGCCTGCCGCGCTCTCCTCGCGCGCATGTTAATTGCATTCCTGCGGTGGCCTGTGCTTAGGGTTCTAGGGTGCCACCGGCGCCATGGACAGGAGTCTCCCGCGCTATGCAGATCATCGGCCCGCTGCTCGTCGTCGCCCTCATCGGGCTCGTGGTGGTCATCGTGATGACCGCCCGGCGTCAGCGCGGCGATCTGCAGGGGCTCTTTCGCGAGGCGGCGGAGCTTACCGGCCTCAGCTTCCTGGAGGAGGACGACGGTACCGCCCAGACCCTGGCCCAGGGATTCGACCCCAGCCGCTTTTCGCGCTTCACCTCGCCTTCGCTGGGGCAGCTGCGGCCGCAGAACGTGGTCCACGGCGCGGTCCGCGAGGGCAAGGCCTGCCTCTTCTCGCACGCCACGCGCCGGACGGAAGGCGAGGCCCGGCAGTGGTTCGTCGCCATTGTCGAGGCGGAGGACGGGCCGGCTGATGGCGTCCTGATCGAATCCGTCAGCCGCGCGGTGCGTCGTGTGAAGGAAATCGGCGGCCGGCCGGAGGTCGATTTCTCCGACGATCCGGCGTTCCACGAGGCCTTTCGTACCACAGCCGATGATGCAGCGGCGGCAAGGCGCCGCCTCGGCGCCAAAGGCCGGCGCGCCATCCTGGCGGCGGTGGCTCCCCTGACTTTCCCGGTGGACCTTCAAGTCGCCGGATCGCGGGTGGCTCTCTACGCGGCGGCACGCAACTACCATCCCGAGGGCGCCCAGGACCTTGCCGCCCTGCTGAAGGCTGCGCGCCAGGTCGCCGCCGCCTTGAGGTGACCTGCGCGGCGAAATCCGCGGTTCTTCCGATCAGAGACTGTTCGTGCTAGCGTTTTCCTGTGCCGGGTGGGGCATCCGGCACGGGTACGGGGGTAAGGTCAGGTCACCGACTTGCGGGAAATGTGCCATGACAACGATAAAGCAGGTGCTCGATAACAAGGGGCACGAGGTCTTGACCGTCCGGCCGGATGATACCGTGCTGCGGGCGCTCGAGTTGATGGCGAGCAAGAACGTCGGCGCCGTGATCGTGACGGAGAACGACGCACCGGTCGGCATCTTCACCGAGCGGGACTACGCGCGGAACGTCATCTTGAAGGGCAGGTCGTCTTCGAACACGCCGGTGCGCGATATCATGAGCGCCGACGTGATCTTCGTGCAGCCGGAGCAGACGGTGGACCAATGCATGGCCATCATGTCCGACAAGCGCTTTCGCCATATGCCTGTCATGCAGGAGGGCAAGCTGGTCGGGATCGTCTCCATCGGCGACCTGGTGAAGACCATCATCGACGAGCAGGCCTTCACCATCCAGCAGCTCCAGGGCTACATCGGCGGCAACGCCTGAGGCGACGGCCCGGCGGGCTGCCTGCCTAGCCGGGAGTATCGGGCGCGGCGGCCGCCGTCGCCGCTTCGCAGTCGCGCCACAGCGCGGCGATGTCGGCGCGGGCGGCGTAGCTGACGTTGTCGGTCATCATGTTGAAATGCCTGCCGGAGATGCGGTCCATCCAGTTGCCGGAGAGGCCCGAGAAGCCGAGGCGCGGCGAGGCGTCCGGCAATTCCAGCAAATAGGCGATCTGCCAGTCGCTGCTGCCGCCCTCGTAGACGCCAATGGCGTCGACGCCGTCGTGGATCCAGCCGAGGGAGGCCTGGTCCCTGTCGCGCAGCCGGGGCGCGGCTTCCAGTGGCGCCAGGGGCGACTCGCCGAGCAGCAGCAGGCTGTGACGGGTGGCCTTGGGGGAAAGGGGATCGCGCGGATGGATCGGCACCCAGTGGGATGCGCTCAGCAGGTTGGCCGCGACGATGGGCGAAAGCTCCCGCATCGGGCGGACGTCGGCCAGGGTGGTGACGCCGTCGCCGCGGATGGCGAAGCTGGGGATCCAGCCGTTCAGCCCCGCGGGCCTGGTGTCGACGCGCCAGCCGAGCCGCTGGAAGAAGCAGGCCCAGGTCGCTTCCAGGCAATAATGGTAAGGGCGGCTGTCTAGGCCGGGCCCCGGGTCGCTGTCCATTGCGGCGGATCTCTCGGAAGGATGCCGCCCGAGACTAGCCGCCAGCGGTGAAGGTTTTCTTTATTGGCCTCAGGCCTCCGCGCCTTACGCGGTTTCCGGCAGCAGTTCCTGGACCACCTCGAAGCCCTCGAACTCCGGGTGGGAGAGGTAGAGCCCGCTGTTGTCGCCGGCGTTGCGGTGCGCCAGGCGGAAGGCTTCCGACCTGGTCCAGGCCTCGAAGGCCTCGGCCGAGGCCCAGACCGTGTGGGAGGAGTAGAGGGTATGGTCGTCGCGCTTCGGCCCCTTCAACAGGCTGAAAGCGCGGAACCCGGGCACCTCGCTCAGGTGCGTGTCGCGGCTCTTCCAGACCTCCTCGAAGGCGGCTTCCTGGCCGTGCTTCACCTTGAAGCGGTTCATGGCGATGAACATGGGACCTCCCTTGGACTCAACGGCTCGACAACTTCCCTGGGCCGCACAATGGCGGGGAGTTGTTGCGACTGCAAGTCATTTGCGAATAGATCGCTCACAAGACGCCGTTTCCGGGTCGCCGGGGCGGCGGCCTATTTGGTGCCGCGCAGGGTCAGCTGCCGGACCGCGTAGTCGCCGCCGCGGTTGGCGATCAGGATGGCGGTGAAGGCGTCGTTGAAGCTGCGGTCGCTGGCCGAGAACAGCTCCTGCTCACCGATGGCCGCGGACATCTGGCCGCCGGAGCGGCGGGCGAGGGTGACCTCCAGCGGCGCGTCGTCGGCGATGGCCGTGTTGTAGTCGGCGCTCTCGACGACCCGTTCCGTGCCGCGCTGGGAGACGGCGTAGAGCGTGACCACGGCGCCCCTGTCCGCCTTGGGCGTCAGCACCAGACGGTAGCCGGAGTTGCCGGTCTGGAGGACGCCCATTTCAAAGGCACCGTTGGTGTCGCCGGCCATGGCGCGGGTGGTGATCTCGGCCGTCATCCGGAAGGCGTTGCTGACCGGCAGTTCGGCGACCGCCAGCGCCGGCGTCGACGGATCGACCGTCTGGCTGCTTTTCGAGTCCTTGCCGCCCAGGGCCTTGCCCAGCAGGCCGCCGACGATTTCGCCGACCATCTCTTCATCGCTCATCTTCTTGTTCTGGCCGGCCTTCGCCTCGACGCGCGAGCGCAGGCCGCGCGACCAGTCCATCTTCATCTCGCCCTTGCGGACCTCCCAGGGCGCCTTGGGCTGCGAAGACTTGGAATCGAAGCGGTGGTCGAGCAGCACCACGGGCCAAGTCTGGCCGTAGCGGTCGGAGAGCGCGCGCAGGTCCTGCAGGAACCAGGGATCGGCCAGGTTCTGGGCCTCGCCCTTGTCGATCAGGGTGTCGAGCTCCTCGAGCAGGCTCTTGAGCTTTTCCCCCTCGGTCTGGGCTGGGTCCGTCTGGGCTGCCAGCGGCGTGGTGAGCAGCAGCAGCAGCGCCGCGCCGCCGGCCGCAGCCTTTAGAGTCCTTCGCATTCTTCTTCCTCCCTGTGGCGAACCCTGTCTGCTTTCACGTCTCTTTTTGGGCATTGTTCCACAGACTTCGCCGGGGCGGAAGACGCAGGCGCCGCCTTACGCCGCGCCGAAGGCGGCCGTCAGGGCGTCAAGCCGCGCCCGCAGGGCGGCTTCCTCGTAAGGCACCGGCGGCTGGGCGCCCCAGACCGGGCCGGGCCAGGCCGGGTCGTCCTTGAAGCGGGCGATGACGTGGATGTGCAGCTGCGGGACCATATTCCCCAGCGCGCCGAGGTTGATCTTGTCGGGCCGGAAGGCGGCCTCCAGCGCCCGCGAGGCGTCGCAGATCTCGTCCACCAGTTGCGGCATGTCGCCGGAATCGACCTGGTGGAACTCGGTGAGCCCCGGGCGCCGCGGCACCAGGATCAGCCAGGGATAGCTGGCGTCGTTCATCAGCAGCACGCGGCAGAGCGGCCAGTCGGCCAGGGTGACGCAGTCCGCCGCCAGGCGCTCGTGCAGGGAAAAATCGTTGGTCATCAATCAGCTGCCCCCAAGGTGCGAATGGCGCTGGGAAAGCCGCCAAGGTAGCCCAGCGCCGCGGCCCTGGCGAGCCGTCGCCGGGCGGGCCGGAAAAGAGACCAAACTGCGGCATTTTTCCGCAGCGCACCATCTTCCTCTTGCCCTGGAGAAGACAACCATTATATAGGCTTACGAGCCGCGCTGGCGGCGAAGCTGAGCGCCTGCGGGACCCCGGGAAACCTGGCCCCTGAAGGGGCTTTTTTTGCTGCCTGTGACAGGCGAAAGCAAAGCGTGGAAGGAGCACGGTTCATGGCCCCAGACGGTAGCAGCTTAGAAGCCCTTGTCCTGCCGAAGTCGGTGACCGAGGAAAGGGTCCTGGACGTGCGGCACTGGACGAACGAGCTGTTTTCCTTTCGCCTGACCCGCCCGGCGAGCTTCCGCTTCCGCTCCGGCGAGTTTGTCATGCTGGGCCTGATGGGCGAGGGCAAGCCCCTGCTGCGCGCCTATTCCATGGCCAGCCCCGCCTGGGACGACGGCCTCGACTTCTTTTCCATCAAGGTCCAGGACGGCCCGCTGACCTCGCGCCTGCAGCACCTGCAGGTCGGCGACCGCGTGCTGCTGGGCAAGAAGCCGACCGGCACCCTGGTGCTCGACGCCCTGAAGCCGGGCAAGCGGCTGTTCATGCTGTCGACCGGCACCGGCATCGCGCCCTTCGCCAGCCTGATCCGCGAGCCGGAGGCCTACGACAAGTTCGACCAGATCATCCTGACCCATACCTGCCGCAACGTCGCCGACCTCGCCTACGGCAAGGAGCTGGTCGAGGCGCTGCCGGAGGATCCGCTGATCGGCGAGATGGTCGCCCCGAAGCTGACCTACTACGCCAGCACCACCCGCGAGGACTTCGTCCACACCGGGCGCATCACCGACCTCATCCAGAGCGGCCGCCTGTTCAGTGACCTCGGCGTCCCGGCCTTCGATCCCGCGGAGGACCGCGTCATGATCTGCGGCTCCATGGGCATGCTGCAGGACACCAAGAAGCTGGTCTCAAGCTTCGGCTTCGCCGAGGGCTCCAACGCCAAGCCCGGCGACTTCGTGGTCGAGAAGGCTTTCGCCGAGTAAGCCCGGAAGGCCGCTCAGTTCCCCAGCAGCAGCTCGCGCATGGCCTTGGCCAGGGTCGCTTCGGCGGCCCGGTGGTCGCCGGCGGCGTGCTGGGCCATGCCTTCCTCCTTCAGGGCCTCGATCTCGGCCTTCTTCGCGTCACTGAGGCTCGACTTGGCGAGCCCGGCTTCGACGGCCTTGGCGTCGGCCGGGCAGTGGGCGGCCAGGGCCGGGGCGGCGGTGAAGGCCAGCAGGACGGCGGCCAAAGCGGTCTTCTTAAGCATTGAAAGCACTCCCTTATTCGGATGTCGATACCCGGACATACGAGAGGGCGCGCCGATTATTCCGCCGGCCGCCTGAATCGCTTGTGCGGGATGAGCGCGACCGGCGTGATTTCCACCAGCAGTTCCGGGATCACCAAGCCGGCTACCTGGATGGCGGTACTGGCCGGCGCGCCGGGTGTCTTGATGTGGTGGCTGCGCACCTTCTGGATCGCCGGCAGGTGGTCGCGGTCCAGGAAGTAGATGGTCAGGGCGACCAGGTCCTCCAGCGTGCCGCCGGCGGCCTCCACGATGGTCTGGATGTTGCGGAAGGTCTGATGCGTCTGCGCCGTGATGTCGCCCGCGCCGACCACCTTGCCGTCGGCATCCCAGGCGACCTGCCCGGTGATGTAGAGCGTCACGCCCTCGCCGGCGACCACGCCCTGAGAGAAGGCACGTTCACCCGGCGACCAGACGTTCTCGGGATTGAAGCCGTAGGCCATGGGGAAGTTCCTTTGCCGCTGGTGAGGATGTCCAGACTGAGCCAGGGGGCTGACCGCTGCAAGCCCACGGCCATGATCCGAATCTTCGACCGGAATTGCGTGTGGCAGGGGGCTGGTCCTTCCCTATGATCGCTTGGTGTCCAGCGCCGATTGCGGTGGGAGAGAGCTGCGCATGTATGTTGCGGATTTCCTGAGGGCGACCATCGCCTACTTGCTCGGCATCAATGCCGCTGCCTGGCTGGTCTTTGCCTGGGACAAGTATTCCGCACAGCGACAGATGCGGCGCGTGCCGCAGCGCACGCTGCTGGCCCTGGCGGCCGTGGGCGGCTCACTCGGTGCCGTGACGGCCAGGTGGATGCTGCGCCATAAGACCAGGAAGCAGCCGTTTTCCACCTACCTGGGCCTGATCCTTTTGCTCCAGGCTGTTCTCCTGGCAGCCCTGAGTTTCCCGCAAGGCCGCAACGCCCTCTGGGAACTTGTCCAACCGCTGCTGAACTGACGCAACAGGGCGCGGCTACCGCTGCTGGGTATCCCAGTGCGGGGCGATCCACACCGGGGCGTCGGAGGCGGGCAGGGGCTCGCGGCCGCGGATGGTGTCGGCCAGCTTTTCCGCCAGCATGATGGTCGGGGCGTTGAGGTTGCCGCTGACGATGGACGGCATCACCGAGGCGTCGACGACGCGCAGGGACTCGAGGCCGTGCACCTTGCCCGCGCCGTCCACCACCGCCATGTCGTCCGTGCCCATCTTGCAGGTGCAGGAGGGATGGTAGGCGCTCTCCACCTGCGCGCGCACGAAGGCGTCGATCTCCTCGTCGCTCTGCACGTCAGGGCCCGGCGCCAGCTCGGGGCCGCGGAAGGGGTCGAAGGCCTTCTGGGCGAAGACCTCCCGCGTCAGGCGCACCGAGGCGCGGAACTCCTGGCGGTCGGCTTCCTGGCTCATGTAGTTGAAGAGGATGCGCGGCGCTTCCTTCGGGTCCGCCGACTTCAAGGTCACCGCGCCGCGGCTCTGCGAGCGCATGGGGCCGACGTGGGCCTGGAAGCCGTGCGTGCCCGCCGGGTTGGTGCCGTCGTAGTTCATGGCGATGGGCAGGAAGTGGTACTGCAGGTCCGGATGCTCGACACCGGCGCGCGAGCGGATGAAGCCGCCGGCCTCGAACTGGCTCGAAGCGCCGATGCCCTTTTTGAAGAACAGCCAGTCGAAGCCGATCTTCGCCTGGTTCCAGGGCTTCAAGGCCGAATAGAGGGTGATCGGCTGGGTGCAGGCGTGCTGCACGTAGATCTCCAGGTGGTCCTGCAGGTTCTTTCCGACGCCGGGCAGGTCGTGGACCACGTCGATGCCCAGCGCCTTCAGCTCGTCGCCCGGGCCGATGCCGGAGAGCTGCAGCACCTGCGGCGAGTTGATGGCGCCGCCGGAGAGGATCACCTCGCGCTCGGCCCGCACCTCCACGCGCTCGCTGCCCTTGGCCAGTTCCACGCCGACGGCGCTGCCGTTCTCGATCAGCACGCGGGTGGTCAGCGCCCGGGTCCAGACGGTGAGGTTGGGCCGGGTCATGGCCGGCTTCAGGTAGGCGACGGCGCAGCTCCAGCGGCGGCCCCGGTGGACGGTCATGTCCATGTGGGCGAAGCCTTCCTGCTGGAAGCCGTTCATGTCCTGAGTGACCGGATAGCCGGCCTGGCGGCCCGCCTCGATCCAGGCCCGGAAGAGCGGGTTCTTGCAGGGCCCCGCCGAGACGTTCAGCGGGCCGTCGCCGCCGCGGTAGTCGTCGGGCCCGCGCTCGTAGGTCTCGGCCTTGCGGAAGTAGGGCAGCACATGGCTGTAGTCCCAACCCTGCAGCCCCCCTTGCGCCCAGCGGTCGTAGTCGCGGGCGTGGCCGCGCACGTAGGCCATGCCGTTGATGGAGGAGGAGCCCCCCAGCACGCGCCCGCGCGGGCAGTACATATGCCGGTTGTCCAGGTGGGGTTCCGGCTCCGAATTGTAGAACCAGTTGTATTTGTCGTTGGCCAGCGGCTTGGCCAGCGCCGCGGGCATATGGATGAAGATCGAGTTGTCGCGGCCGCCGGCTTCCAGCAGCAGCACGGAGACGTCGGCGTCCTCGGTCAGGCGGCTGGCCAGCACGCAGCCGGCGGAGCCGGCGCCGACGATGATGTAGTCGAAGCTTTGGGTCTCGGACATGGCAGAACTCTATCGGATCACTTCATTGTGTGCATTGTGCCGAAGGCCTCGTCCTTCGAGACGCCTTGCTGCCGCAAGGCTCCTCAGGATGAGGCCTTTCCTCTTACCTCATGGTGAGGAGCCCGCGTGAGCGGGCGTCTCGAACCATGGGCGGCAGGTCTCCGTTTGCGTCTCGATGCATGGCGGCCGCAGCTAGTAGGGTGAGTCGACGCCGTTCATGGCGACGTAGACGCTCTTGACCTGGGTGTAGTGCTCGATGGCGGCGCGGCCGTTCTCGCGGCCGATGCCGGAGAGCTTCACGCCGCCGAAAGGCATCTCGATGGGCGTGATGTTGTAGGTGTTGATCCAGCAGGTGCCGGCCTCCAGGCGCGCGACGACACGGTGGCCGCGGGCCAGGTCCTTGGTGAACACCCCGGCGGCGAGGCCGTAGGGCGTGGCGTTAGCCCGCGCGACGGCTTCGTCCTCCTCCTTGAAGGCCAGCACGGTCATCACCGGGCCGAAGATTTCCTCGCGTACCACCGCCATGTCGTCGTGGCAGGCGGTGAAGACGGTGGGCTCGACGAAGTTTCCCTTGGCGAGAACCGGGTCCTTGGGCCGCCCGCCGCCGACGGCGACCTCGGCGCCCTCGGAGCGGCCGAGGTCGATGTAGTTCAGCACCTTCTCGCAGTGCTCGGCGGAGATGAGGGCGCCGACCTGGGTTGCCGGGTCCATGGGATCGCCGATCTTCAAGGCCTTGGTCTTTTCCACCAGGCGCTTCAGGAAGGCATCGTAGATACCGCGCTGGACGAAGACGCGGGTGCCGTTGGAGCAGATCTCGCCCTGCGTATAGAAGTTGGCGAGCAGGGCGCCGTTGACCGCGTTCTCCACGTCGGCGTCGTCGAAGACCAGCAGCGGCGACTTGCCGCCCAGCTCCAGGGTCACGTGCTTCAGGCTCTGGGCCGCGTCGGCCATGACCTTCTTGCCGGTGCCGACCTCGCCGGTCAGCGAGACCTTGGCGATGCCGGGGTGACGGGTCAGCGCCTGGCCGGTGGCGGCGAAGCCCTGCACCACGTTGAAGACACCGTCGGGCAGCCCGGCCTCGGTATAGATCTCGGCCAGCTTCAGGGCGGTCAGCGGCGTCAGCTCCGCGGGCTTGAAGATCATCGCGTTGCCGCAGGCCAGCGCCGGGGCCGACTTCCAGCAGGCGATCTGGATCGGGTAGTTCCAGGCGCCGATGCCCGCGCAGATGCCGAGTGGCTCGCGCCGGGTGTAGAAGAAGTCGCCGCCCAGGTCCGTGTGCTCGCCGTGCAGGCTGGCGGCGAGGCCGGCGTAGTACTCGATGCAGTCGGCGCCGGAGATCACGTCCACCACCTCGGCTTCCTGGATCGGCTTGCCGGCGTCCAGCACCTCCAGCTCCGCCAGCTCGCGGTTGCGCGCGCGCAGGATGCGCTGGGCCTCGTGCAGGACGCGGCCGCGCGCCGTGCCGCTCATGGCCGACCAGACGGCGAAGCCCTCGCGCGCCGAGGCGACGGCGGCCTCCACGTCTTCGGCGTCGGCCTGCTGCACGCGGCAGATCACCTCGCCGCTGGCCGGGTTCACGGTCTCGAAGCTTTGGCCGCTGATCGCGGCGCGGTAGCTGCCGTGGATATAGAGCTGTTGTTCGGGCAGGGTCACGACCGGTCTTTCCGTCCTTATTCTGTCAGTCCTTTTGCAGAATGCGCGCGACGTAGTCGCGGGCGATGAGGCGCGCCTGGTCGACGGTGAGCGGG
>MRWG01001051.1_pt1 | contig 20508 bp, 14 predicted proteins | sample 1013341 | NCBI WGS metagenome assembly MRWG01 (sample SAMN06117577, study PRJNA244670) | biofilm metagenome | biome: Water; feature: Cathode Biofilm; material: Biofilm; isolation source: microbial consortium enriched at the cathode of a solar microbial fuel cell | place: USA: District of Columbia ... | reverse complement strand
ATTTATCCGGTTACGCCGCCCGCAAAAAACCCATACCACGTCAGTTCAGTTTGTAATGTACATCCCGGGCCTCAAGCAGGGAAAGCAATTCGCTGCTGATCTCCACCTTGCGTTTCCTGCTGATGAGGTTGACCTTGATCGCCTGGTCCATTTCATACACTATAAAGTGCAGGGGGTGGTTTCCCTTAAAGGAGACCAGGGTGTCTTTGAGCTCCGTGATATGCTGTGGCCCCAGGCGGGCGATATCCAGTTTGATGGTCAGTTTTTTGGCAAATTGGGACATGGCCTCCTGTAGCAGCATAAAGTGGTTGAACTGCAGGCGGGGTTCCCCGGTTTTTCCCGTTTCCCGGTTGGTCCACCCCTCCCGCACCAGCACCTTGCAATAGACAAAGGAATTGATCATCAGGAAGTGCCGGAATTTCAGGTACTCTTCCCCGAAGATGCGGAATTCGAAAGAATCCGTGTAATCCTCCACCGTAAAGAGCCCCCAGCCTTTCCCGTTTTTGGAAACCCGGTGCTGAACATCGGTGATCACCCCGGCAAATGACAATTCCCGGTTTAAATAATCCCCTGGGGAATGAAAACAGGAAACACTGGCATTGCAAAAGGCGTTGATCTCTATCTTGAAATCGTCCAGCGGGTGGCCCGAGATATAGATACCCACCACCTCTTTTTCTTTTCGTAATTTTTCCATGGTGCCCCACTCCTCACAGGGGGGCACCACCGGTTCCGGGATCTGCACTTCGCTGGCGGCCCCAAAGAGGCTTACCTGGGAAGAATTGGCACTTTCCTGGGCCCGGGCCCCGTATTTGATCACTTTTTCCAGGAAGGTTTGCCCATCTGCCTCGGCATGGAAGTACTGTGCCCTGTGGGTGTCTCCAAAAGAATCAAAGCCTCCGGCCAGGGCCAGGTTTTCAAATGATTTTTTATTGGCAGCCCGCAGGTCTATGCGCTTTGCCAGGTCGAATACCGAAGCATAGGCCCCGTCTTTTTTGCGGTTTTCCACGATGGTCTCAACGGCCGACCGGCCCACCCCTTTGATGGCACCCATGCCAAACCGGATCGCATTTTGCTGGTTCACCGCGAACTTATAGTAGGATTCGTTCACGTCGGGGCCCAGTACTTCGAGCCCCATCCGCTTGCATTCCTCCATAAAGAACGTCACCTGCTTGATATCGTTCATGTTGTTCGAAAGCACCGCCGCCATATACTCGGCCGGGTAGTGGGCCTTCAGGTAGGCGGTCTGGTAGGCGATATAGGCGTAGCAGGTAGAATGGCTCTTGTTGAAGGCATAAGAGGCAAAGGCCTCCCAGTCTTTCCAGATCTTTTCCAGGATGTCCCTGGAATGCCCGTTCTTCTCGCCCCCGTCCAGGAATTTGGGTTTGAGCTTCTGCAGCAGGGCAAAGATCTTTTTCCCCATGGCTTTCCGCAATACATCGGCCTCGCCTTTGGAAAAGCCTGCCAGTTTTTGCGAAAGCAACATCACCTGCTCCTGGTAGACCGTGATGCCGTAGGTTTCCATCAGGTATTCCTCCATTTCGGGCAGGTCGTAACGGATCTCCTCCTGCCCGTGTTTACGAGCGATAAAGCTGGGGATATATTCCATGGGCCCCGGCCGGTACAGGGCGTTCATGGCAATAAGGTCGTCAAAGACCGTGGGCTTCAGGTCCTTCAAATGCTTCTGCATCCCCACCGATTCGTATTGGAAGATCCCCACCGTATCCCCGCGCTGGAAAAGTTCGTAGGTCTTTTCATCATCCAGTGGAAAGTCGTCCGGCACCAGGTCTACCCCATGCCTGGCCTTGACTATTTTGACGGTATCTTTGATCAGGGTAAGGGTTTTCAGGCCCAGGAAGTCCATCTTCAGCAAACCGGCGCTCTCCACCACCGCGTTGTCAAACTGGGTCACGTACAAGTCGGAATCCTTGGCCGTGGCCACGGGCACAAAATTGGTGATGTCGTCCGGGGTGATGATAACCCCGCAGGCGTGTATCCCTGTATTCCGAAGCGAACCTTCCAGCACCCTGGCCATATTGACCGTTTGTGCCTCCAGGTCGTCCCCCTCTGAAATATTCAGCAGTTCGTTTACTTTTTGCAGGTCGTCGGCCCGCATTTTCTTTCGTAATTCGCTTTCGGGAATGCCAAAGATCTTCCCGAGTTTGGTCATGTTCGGGATGAGTTTGGCGATACGGTCGGCATCGCCCAGGGGCAGGTCCAGTACCCTGGCCGTGTCCCTGATGGAAGACTTGGCAGCCATGGTGCCGTAGGTAATGATCTGTGCCACCTGGTTGGACCCGTATTTGCCAATGACATATTCCATGACCTTGGCACGCCCTTCGTCATCAAAGTCGATGTCGATATCAGGCATAGAGACCCGGTCCGGGTTGAGGAAACGCTCAAACAGCAGGTCGTATTTCAAGGGGTCGATGTTGGTGATGCCCAGGCAATAGGCGACCACCGAGCCTGCGGCAGACCCCCTTCCCGGGCCTACCGATACCCCCATATTGCGGGCTTCCCTGATGAAGTCCTCTACAATAAGGAAATATCCGGGATAGCCCGAATTGGCAATAGTTTGCAGCTCAAAGTCGATACGTTCCCTGATTTCGTCGGTAAGTTCGCCATAACGGTTAGCGGCACCCTTGTAGGTGATGTGCCTGAGGTAGGCATTTTCGCCCCTTTTCCCCCCATCCTGTACATCTTCGGCCACCTTATAGGCCTCGGGGATCTCAAAGGCGGGGAGCAATACATCACGCGCCAACTCGTAGGGTTCTATTTTTTGGAGGATCTCCCCTATGCTCAGGATAGATTCTGGAAGGTCCTTAAATAGGTCCTTCATGGCGGCGGCCGACTTAAAGTAGTATTCCTGGTTGGGCAAGCCGTAACGGTAACCGCGCCCCCGTCCGATAGGGGTGCCTTTTTTTTCGCCTTCCTTGACGCAGAGCAGGATGTCGTGGGCCTCGGCATCCTCTTTGGCCATATAGTAGGTGTTATTGGTGGCCACAAGGGGGACGCCGTGTTTCCTTGCCAGGGCCACCAGGACCTGGTTAGCCCGGTCTTCATCTTCCTGCCCGTGCCGCATGATCTCTACATAGAGGTCCTCCCCGAAAACCGATTTCCACCAAAGCAGGGCTTCCTCGGCCTGGATTTCACCCAGGTTCAGGATCTTGGAGGGCACCTCCCCATAGAGGTTGCCCGTCAGCACAATGATATCGTCCTTGTAGCGTGCCACGACCTCCTTATCAATCCTGGGCACGTAATAAAAGCCATCCGTATAGGCGATGGAAGACATTTTGGCCAGGTTGTGGTAGCCTTTTTTGTTCTTGGCCAGCAGGACTACCTGGTACCCATAGTCCTTGACATTCTTGTCCTTGTGGTTATCGCAGACAAAGAATTCGCAGCCCACGATGGGCAGGAGTTCCTGCGGGGGTTGGGCATCGGCCCCGTCCCCCTCAGTTTCCGATTTCTCCTTAAGGGCCTTGTTGTGCGCATGGACCTCCCGTACAAAATGAAAGGCCCCCATCATGTTGGCATGGTCGGTTATGGCCACCGCCGGCATGCCCTCTTCCGCCGCGGAACGCACCAGGTCCCGGATCTTAATGGTTGACTGTAGTACCGAGAACTGAGAATGGTTATGCAGGTGCGCAAATGGGGCGTCTTCCAGGGTTTTGATGTTCTCCCGGATCTCCTCCCGGGAGATCTCTTCCTTTTGGTGGGTCCCCAATGCCTTCGCGAGTTTTGCGGAGGCCTCCCTGAGGTTGGTATGGGATAATCCTGCAGGGGTTATTTTTTCGGGGTTCGCCCGAAGAAAGGCCTCAAAATAATCCGGGGGTGCCTGCAATTCCTGCTGGTTGTATTGCCTGGTGCGGATAAGCTCCAGGAAACAACGGGCGGTCGCTTCCACATCGGCGGTCGCATTGTGGGCTTCTTCAAAAGGGACCCCAAACAAATATTCGTGCAGCTCTGTAAGGGTGGGCAATTTAAATTTCCCTCCCCGTCCTCCCGGGATACGGCAAAGTTCCGCGGTTTTTTCGGTGCCGGTATCCAGCACGGGGAAGGCCGGCAGGGGGGTTTCCTGTGCCACGCGGTGGAACTCGGCCCCCATGATGTTGATGTCGAACCCCAGGTTCTGGCCGACAATGAACTTGGCCTTGGAAAGCGCTTCCCTGAAATGTTCCAGGACCGTCTCCAGGGGCACCCCTTCTTCCCTGGCCAGGGCCGTGGAAATACCGTGGATTTGTTCGGCGTCATAAGGGATGTCAAAGCCATCGGGCTGCACCAGGTAATCCTGCTGGTCCAACAGCCCCCCCATGGGGTCGTGCAACTGCCAGGCAATCTGCACACAACGGGGCCAGTTGTCTGTGTCGGTAACCGGGGCATCCCATCGTTTGGGCAATCCGGTGGTCTCGGTATCGAATATCAGGTACATAGGGCGAAGTATCTGGGGTGGTTTTCAGCCTATAAAAATAGCCAAATGGATGGGTAACTGAAAGGGTAGTTTTTAGGAGTTATCAACGAACCCCGTAGCCGCAACCACCCCGGGGTTGCACTACAGGGTCCTTTAGTAATGACAGAAGTTGTTTACTATTTATCAGGAGACCAGTTCTTCATAGACCCTGGCGGTATTCAAGGCCGCCTGTATGGCATCCCGCTGCTTGCTGAGCAGGTTCCGGGTAGACGGGGGCAGTGTCAGTTCTTTATCGCCCAGGATATCATTGTAGGCCTCCAGGCTTTCTTTTTCGCCCCGTTCCACTTCTTCCAGGATGCGCTCCGTTTCGTTCCCGCTAAGGGTGGTGGCCAGGTTCATCCAGGTCCTGTGGAGTGCCCCTTTGGTGCTGCCTCCTTTATCGGGCAGTTGCCCGTAATCTTCAATTTCGGCCTTTAGGGCTTGCCCGAAATCGAATCGCTGCTGCACCTTGTCATTCAGAAAACGGTGTACGGCCGGAACGGTGACTTTTTCCGCCGCAAGTTTATACCCGCTTTCCGCATCATAGGTTTTTTCTAGCAAGTCATTTAATTTTTGCGATATTTTTTCCGAATACGTCATATGTCAGTAGATTTTTGGTGTTCCCATAGGGGTCGGCGACTTTCGCCGGCCATTTTTTTTAAACTAAGAGAATATCTCCCAATCACAAGGAAAATAGCGGCTTTAGCCAGATTTTAACGCCTTTTATTAACAAGTGTTAAAGGAGGGCGTGGGGGCCGTGCAAAATTCTTTTAATTTCCTTAGGATCACTTGGGATAGATGATGTATATTTGCATCCGCTTTTACCCACCCCATCGGGGGAAAGTATAGGCCAAAACGCCCCCGGGGACGATACAGGGGCAAAAAAGAATTAATAACGAGGGTCGGGCACCCTGCAAAATTAATGTGATATGCCAGTAAGAATCAGACTTCAACGACACGGTAAAAAAGGAAAACCCTTTTATTGGGTAGTAGCCGCCGATTCCCGCTCAAAACGGGACGGGAAATTCCTGGAAAAACTGGGGACCTACAATCCCAACACCAACCCAGCCACAATCGACATCAATGTGGACCATTCCGTTAAATGGTTGCAAAACGGGGCCCAGCCCTCTGAAACCGCCAAACGGATCCTTTCTTATAAAGGGGTATTGTTAAAACACCACCTGTTGGTGGGGATGCGGAAAGGTGCGCTGACCGAAGAGCAGGTTGAAGCCAAATTCAACGAATGGCTCGAGAGCAAGCAACAGATCATCAGCAAAAAAACCGAAGGCCTGGACAAGGAGAAGGCCGAAGCCAGGGCCAAGGCACTGGAAGCTGAGAAAGAGGTAGCCGAAAAACCCGCCCAGGCTGCAATAGAAGCCGAGGCCCCTGTGGAAGAAGAAGCTGCCGAAGAGGCCGCTGCTCCGGTTGCGGAAGCGGAAACCGCTGCCGGGGAGGCTGCAGAAGCCCCTCAGGAAGAAGCTCCAGCCGCTGATGAGGCGGAAGCGAAAAAGGCCGATGCTGCCGGGGAAAAAGAGTAATCATTCCTGATACATGCGAAAGGAAGATTGTTTCTACCTGGGTAAAATTGTATCAAAGCATAGTTTTAGGGGGGAGGTACTGGTAAAACTGGATACCGACGAGCCTGAGATATACGAAAACATGGAATCAGTGTTTGTTTCATTGGGAAACAACCTGGTTCCATTTTTTATTGAGCAATGCCGCCTGCACAAATCGAGCCTGCTCCGGCTGCGGTTTGAGGAAATTAACGATGAAGCCGGGGCCGACAGCATCATGGGGGCCCAACTCTACCTGCCCCTGAGCATGTTGCCCAAACTTTCGGGAAATAAATTCTACTACCACGAGGTAATTGGATTCAACCTGCAGGATGAGGTGCATGGCCCTATTGGCACCATTACCGGGATCAATGACCATGCCTCCCAGGCGCTTTTTGAAGCGGAAAAGGAGGGCCGTCAGTTGTTGGTCCCTATTAATGACGATATCATTACCAGGGTCGACCGCAAAAACAGGACCATCCATGTGAAGACCCCGGAGGGCCTGGTAGCCCTGTATTTGGGGGATTCTTTATAAAGCCGGAGCCCGGCGGTTCAGCCAAGGGCTTGCCTGCAGAACTCCAGGCATTTTTTAACTTCCCCGACGGCGTCCGAACCTTCCGGGATGTCATATTCCAACTCAATCGTAGCCGGAAAGCTGTAGTTGTTTTTTTTCATCAATTGCAGGGCCCCGGCTATGGGGGTGTCCCCGCTGCCCCATGCGAGGTTGCCCTTGCCATGGGCGGGGGTTTGCCGGTCTTTCAGGTGCATGCTCCTGATTCGGTCATGGTGTTTCCGGATAATGCCTAACGGCGCTGGGTTGCCCGCTGCCACATAGTGCCCAAGGTCCAGGTTGAGGGCGTTGTAGGCCGATTGGTTCAGGGCGGTGTCCCAGAAGGTGGGCGTTTGCTGTTCATGCCCGTGGTACGCCACATATACCCCGTGTTTTTTGGCCAGCCTTCCCAATTTCATCGTGTGGGCATCATCCCCGGGATGTTCAAGGGTGACATGGCTGGCACCTAAGATTTTGGCGGTTTCCATCCCCCAGTGCATTTCCTGTTCCGTATTTTCCATGCCAAAAGCTGCAGGTTTAAAGGCATAGATGCGTACCCCCGCAGCATCGTACATGCTCCTGAATTCCCGGAACTTCCCCGGCGAAACCGAGGCCCGCCATTGCGCGACCTCTTTTCGGTAGGCGTCTGCCTGTTGCTGCATTTCCGCCAATTGCTTTTCTTCCCCGGCGTCAAGCTTCCCGACTTCGCGCTGTTTGCGCCTGAGGCCAAAATAGGCCCGGCGGTCCAGGGGGTTGTCGGGTTTCCCCGCAAAGGATTCCGCGGTGTCGCCCATGAGTTCGATAGCGCGCAGCCCGCTGTCCAGCACGTATTGCAGGATTGCCTCCGCGCTTTGGTCGGCCATGCTACGAAAAGAATAGGTAATCACGCCCAACGACACCCCGGCCGCCGGAGTGCCTGTATCTCCAATATGTTTCAGGATGGCGGGGGCGCCAAAAAGGGAAGAGCCCCCAAGGGCCGTTCCCGCAGCCACGGTGGCTGTGGTGCCAATAAATGTTCGCCTGCTAACGGCTTTCTTTGATGGTTCCATGGATCCCGGTTTTTGGTTATATGGTCAGGGTTGTTTATTTCAGGTTTAGGTTTTCGCCCCCTGCATAGCCGTATATTTTTAACTGCCGCATGCTCCAGGGGATCACATCCGGGGAGTCTTCCGGAACGCCGGTCTGGGTGATCCGGATATAGCGGGCCTCCTCGGGGGAGAATACGATCAGTACTTCCTGGTTATCGGGCTGCCCCCTTGCTACCTCTTTCCAGGCTTTCCCGTCCATAGAAAGTTCCAGTGTATAAGCCCTGGGATAGGTCTGGACCGGGTCGGGCGCGTCGGGGCCCCAGCCTTTGCGGATGGGTGGGGCGTTAAAATGAAGCTCGGTCAACTGCCGCGCCTGCGGCAGGGCTATCTGGAACCACATGCCCGGGCGCTGGACTTCCCCGGTGCTCCAGCCTTCAAAATTAAAGGCCGCCCTGGGCGAAGCCGTCCCGCCAATGCGGGTAGGGGCGGTATGGCTGGCGCTGAGCTCCCAGGAAGGGTCCGGGGGAAGTACCTGGGGCACCGAAGCCATCAGGGACGCAAAGTTATAAGGGCCATTTTGCCCTTTGGTCTGCTCGCGGACCCTGGCGACATCTTCCTTGTGGACCATTGAGGCCTCATTGGTCAACCCCACCCGAATATATGAACTGATGGCGGCAATCCATTCGTCAGACTGTTCGGCATTGCCCACCATGATCCCCGCGGGATAGGTCTTCCCGTCCAGGGGGCCTTCCAACCCCCTCAGGATTACCTTCATCACGTATTCGGGGTGCGACTGTACCCTGGGCGAACCGCGGAGCGAAGGTGCCATGACCAGGCCATTGCCCAGGTCGGTCCCTGCCCCGTTGGGGCCGTGGCATTGGACACAGAGTTCGTTGAAGATCACCGAACCCTGCTCCAGCTTTTCGCGTTCCGCAGGGGTGAATTCCAGGCCGGCCACATCGCCAAAGCCCTGGCCTTCGGCTGGGTTCAGGATCTGTTCCCCCACCACTTGCACCCCCCTGGCGTTATGGGTAGCCATGGTAGACTTTACAAGGTCTCTAAGGGCTGGCAATTCCAGGTATTTTACGGTCAGCATCGCCTGTATGGCCACGCTGGCATCAGGGTCCTTTAGCAATCTGCGGTATTCCTTGACGAGGGCTTCCTGTCCTTTTTTATAAATGGATTCACTGGCACGTAAGGCCTGTATGCGCATCCTGGGGTTGGGGTCGCTGAGTAGTTCTGCAGCGAGGCCGGGGTCCAGGGCCCCCAGCCCTTCCAGGGTCCACAGGGCGTGGAAACGGGCGAGGAGCTTATTTTGGTTTCGCGCCAACGCCTTGAGTTGGGGCACCACTGTCCTGTCTCCGGCCAGTACCAGCAACTGCTGGGCTTTGTCTCGCCACCATCCATTGGGGTGTTCCAGGTGTTTCACAAGGTCGGCAGGGGCCTCGTCGAACATCCGGGGACCCTGGGGATCCCGCTGGAAGTCTTTATGGGTGACCCGCCAGATACGGCCCAGGCCAATCACCTTGTCCAGTTGGTATTGTTCTATTTTGGCACGCAGGTAGGTGCCTTTCTGCGCCCATTGGCCTTCCTGTATAATGCCGTGGTACATGTCGGTCACGTAGAGGGTGCCATCCGGGGCGGTAGTCATGTCCACCGGCCTGAAAAGGGGGTCGGTAGAGCGGAGGAATTCGGATTTTTCGTCCTGGTAGACGTTATGGAGGGTCGTGAGCCCTTCCGCTACCACCGGGTTGATCCGGCGTACGATCCTGGCCACCGGTTCCCCGTAGAAATACTGCCCGTAGAGGTCCCGGGGCAGGCGGTCTCCCCGGAAAACATCGTTGCCGGCGGCCCCGGTCACCCGGTTCAGTGAGCCGTCGGGTTGGCGGACCTCGTCCATGCCCCCCTGCATGTCGGCTATTTTCACAGGGGCCCCCCAGGGGACTTCAAAACCTTCGGCAAATTCGTTTTCCACCTTAAAATTCCCGTAATGGATGGGGAATTGGAAATAGGAGGGGAGGCCACTGGCCCCGCCCTGGAACCAGAGTTTGCCGTCGTCATCGTGGGTAATGCCCCACTGGGCGCGGTTGTACCCGGTATTTTCCCGGATGACCCCCCCGGGGGTTTCCCTCACCCGGAATGCGTTTACCGTGCTGTACAGCCAGTTGTCCATCCCCCAGTACATAAAGGCCTGCTGGTGCTCTACATTGCCCGACCTGCCGTATTTGTTGGTGAAAAACTCCTTTTTATCGGCCACCCCGTCCCCATTGGTATCCGTGTATTTGTACACATTGTCGGCATCCGATTCCATGGTCAGGACGCAGTCCTTTCCATAGGGCAATACAAAGCGGGGAAAAATGAGGCTGTCTATAAAGGTGGTGCCGCTTTCGTAGACCCCGTCCTGGTCTTTGTCCTCCCAACGCGAAATGCGGCTGACAGGTTCCAGGGTGCCGTCTGAATCGGCGGTGAGCATATAGGTGCGCAATTCCAGCACATACATGCGGCCATTGCCGTCAAAGGCAATCGCCCCCGGCTGGGCTATCTGGGGTTCCGTAAGGACCGGCTCTATGGAATAGCCCGGCGGTAGCAGGAATTTCCGGGCTTGTTCCTGCGGGTGGAGGGGTAATACCGGCGGTTTGGGATCCAGGTCGATGTCCTTCCAGTTCTCATCTTCCGGATCGGCATCTTCGGGCAGGGTGACGCGGGGAAGGGTGTCTGACATGGAACTAATGACCTTATCCACCGGGTTGATTTCTTTTTCGGCAGGGGCACAACAAATCAAGGTTAACAGGAGGCCGCCAATACCCAGCAGGGGCAAGGTCTTTCTCTGTGCGATTCTGGGGGCAACGGTTTCAGGGGGTTTCATCAATAGGTTGGTTTTAGGCCCGGGCGCATATGCACGCAATGAAAATTAAAACGATTCAGGGGATTACGCAATTTTTTTGATGGAGTGAACAAATATGGTGTGATAATGACAAATTTGTATAATATGGGGGCCATTTTCCATGCGTCAATCGGGCTATTTTAGTACTTTATGGCGGTCTGTGGGTACATGGGCTGCCGGTGGTAATCACGAACCTGATTTATTGGCCTGTAACGATGCGAATTGTCTTTCTTATTTTTTTGGGGGTGTGCCTTTCGGCCTGTATGGCTATAGCCGATAAGATAAAACCCGATGGTTCCACCCCGCCCAATGTGGTCCTGATATTTACCGATGACCAGGGGTACCGTGACGTAGGCGTTTTTGGGGCCCCCGATATAATGACCCCACACCTGGACCGTATGGCGGCCCAGGGGGTTAGGCTCAGCAGTTATTATGCGGCCCAGGCCATTTGTTCGGCTTCCCGTGCCGCGCTGCTTACCGGATGCTACCCGAACCGGATAGGCATCCATAACGCCTTTATGCCCAATAGCCCGGTAGGCCTCAATCCTGCGGAGACCACCCTGGCCGAAATGCTGAAAGCCAGGGGCTACGCTACCGCTATTTTCGGGAAATGGCACCTGGGAGACCATCCGGGGTTCATGCCGCTTAAACAGGGGTTTGATGAATATTTTGGGATCCCCTATTCCAATGATATGTGGCCCTTGCACCCCCAACAGGGGACGGTTTTTAACTTTGGCCCCCTGCCCTTGTACGAGAATGAGACCATCATAGACACCCTGACCGATCAGTCGGCCCTCACGACACAGATCACCGAACGCAGTGTCGACTTTATCAACCGCCATAAGGAACAGCCTTTTTTCCTCTATGTTCCACATCCACAACCCCACGTGCCCCTTTTTGTTTCCGGAAAATTCAAAGGGAAGTCCAAAGCCGGCCTCTATGGAGATGTCATCATGGAAATAGACTGGTCCGTGGGGCAGATCCTGCAGGCCCTGGAAGATAACGGGCTCGACGACAATACGGTAGTGGTCTTTACCTCGGACAACGGCCCCTGGCTGGCCTATGGCAACCATGCCGGCAGCGCCTTGCCATTTCGGCAGGGGAAGGGTACGGCCTGGGAAGGCGGGCATCGCGAACCCTTTATCATTCGGTTTCCGGGGAAACTCAAGGGCGGCCGTGTATTGGACGACCCGGTGATGGCTATAGACCTGCTGCCTACCATTGCTGAAATTACGGGAAGTACCCTCCCTGCGCAGCCCATAGATGGCAAGAGTGCCTGGAAGCTATTGCAGGGTACGTCTGCACCGGGTCCGCAACAAGCGTATTTCTTCTATTCTGGGGTAAACGAACTGCACGCGGTGCGCAGGGGGCCCTGGAAATTGTATTTCCCCCATACCTACCGGACCATGGAGGGGCAGCAGCCAGGCAAGGATGGCATGCCCGGGGAATACCGCTATGTGACCCTGGAGCAACCGGTCCTTTTTAACCTGGAGGAAGACCCGGGCGAAACTCGTGATGTGGCGGCCGCCCACCCGGAAGAGGTGGGGGAGCTGAACGCGTTGGCCGATGCCATGCGGGAACGTTTGGGGGACCGGTTAAAAGGGGTAGAAGGCACAGAGAACAGGGACGCGGGAACCCTGCCATAAACCCCGGTCAAAACAACAGGAGTATGAGCCAAAAGGCCGATCAACCTTTCCGGTTTAAACAGTTTGCCATCCGCCAGGACCGTTGTGCCATGAAGGTAGGTACAGACGGGGTGCTGCTGGGGGCCTGGGCCGGCGTGCAGGAGGATGCCTCGGCTATCCTGGACATAGGCGCGGGTACCGGGTTGTTGGCCCTTATGCTCGCCCAGCGCAGTGGCGCGTCACTCATAGATGCCGTGGAAATAGAAGGGGACGCCTATGAACAGTGTGTGGAAAATTTTGAAGCCTCGCCATGGGCCGACCGGCTGTTTTGCTACCATGCGGGCCTGGGGGAATTTGCCGAAGAAATGGATACCACCTATGACCTCATTGTATCCAACCCCCCCTTTTATTCAGAAACCGTTTCCAGTGGCAGGGCGAGCAGGGACCGGGCCCGGCAAAATAGCGCGCTTCCCTTTGAGCACTTGCTGGAAGGGGTCTCCACCTTACTTTCCAATACGGGGCGTTTCAGTACCATCGTCCCCTACAAGGAGGAAGTCCGTATGCTGGCGCTGGCAGCAGCGCGGTCCTTGTACCCGGTGCGGGTCACCCGGGTACGGGGCAACCCGGGATCCCCGCTGAAAAGGACCCTAATGGAATTAAGCTTTTCCCCGGGGGGTACGGCCATGGATGAATTGACCATTGAAGTAGGCCGCCACAGGTACACAGAAGCATACAAGCGGCTTACGGCGGATTTCTACCTCAAAATGTAGGGCGATGCCTGCCGCTTCAGGGGCCTGGTCAGGCAGGTGGGGCCGCCCCCTCCCTTGATGCTTATTTCCTTCCCCGAATAGGTCAAAACCTCAAAGCCTTTTTTCCTTAGCGCCCCCTGGGTTTTCGGATTTCCGGACACCATGATACAGGTGCCGGGCGAAATTGCAAGCACATTGCAAGCCATGGAATCAAATTCTTCTTCCGGTACCTCGACCAATTGGTATCCCATGGCAAGCAGGGTGTTCCTGAAGGCGATAGGCAGCAGGGGCGAATAGACCACTGCCGTATTTTTGGCCACCGGGCTGATGGCAGACATGAGGTGGAATACGTCTCCGGGCCCTTTATAATGGGGTAGTTCCACGACGAGTACCTGGATGGGGTAAGGCGCCAGCATGGTTTTTAACTGGGCGATGCCCTCCGGGTTGGTGCGGTAACTGTGGGCCACAGCCAGGGTCTGGCTATCCAGCCAGGCCACATCGCCTCCCTCCAGGGTCCCCGGGGGTGTTATACGCCCAAGGACAGGGATGGATTGCGAACGATAGTAGGCCTCGTGTACCCCCGGTTCTTTTCTTCTCCCGGGTTTGCCCATTTGGCAGAGGATGACCCCGTAATTTGTGACAATGGAGGCATCGCGGCTGTATAGGGCATCGGTAGAAGTCGCAACGGAGGGTGGCAGGTACTCACACGTAACGCCCCGCCCCAGGAGCAGCTTTTCAAAGGCATCGTATTCATTGAGGGCCTTTTCATAATCGGGGCAGCAGGTGTAGTTTAATGCCTGCCATTCGGCCTTTAGCTTTTCCTGACTGGCAAAGGCATGCCGCACGGGGTTGAGCAGCACCGATACCAGAGGAAGGTATTCTGAATGGGAACTGAAAGACATGGGTCCGTGCTTTACTCCTTGCGGTTTTTCCATTTGATCCAAACATAAAAGGGAATCCCGCACATCATAAGGATAAAGCCATAGAACACCGAGGTTTCCCCTGCGCCAAACAACCCCCAGATAGTGTAGAGGAAAGCCCCCCCGCCGACAAATATGATGGGCCACCACAGGGAGCGGGTGAGCCGGCGGCGTGTGACAAGCATAAGGTAAGCGGAAGCGGAAAAGAGGTAGGGAACCAGGGCACAAAAGGTGCCCAGCAGGATCATAAAACGGAACTGCTCCACCAGCCCGTCGCTGAAGTTCATCAGCATGAGCAGGGAGGTCAGGATGCTGCCCACGATGATCCCCATAAAGGGGGTCCCGTGTTTGTTCACCCGCGAGAAAAAGAGCGGGAATAATTTGTCATCCGCGGTCGCCTTGGGGACCTGCCCCACCAGCAAGATCCAGCCGTTCAGTGCGCCAAAAGCGCTGATGGCGGCCCCGGCGGCCACCAAATCGCGGCCCCAATCCCCGGTGATGATCCCCATGGCATCGGCAAAGGGGGCCGCGGAAACGGCCAGTTCGTCCATGGGGATCATTCCCATGACCGCGATCGTGCTGAAAATGTAAACCACGGTAACGAAAAGGGTCCCCAGCATCGTGGCTTTGGGAATGGTCTTCTCGGGGTCTTTGATGTTTCCTGCCGGGACCGAGGCACTTTCCATGCCCAAAAAGGCGAAGAGGGTCAGGGTGGCCGTGGTGGCGAGGGCCACCATGGGGTTGTCCCCACTGGCATTGAAGGGGATAAAGTTGTTGATGTCAAAAAAGAAAAACCCGCCAACGGTCACGATCAGTATGGGCACAATTTTAAGGAGCGTAGTGGTCAACTGCATTCTGCCGCTGTCCCGTACCCCGCGTGAATTCACCCAAACCAGGAACCACACGGCCCCAAGGCCTGCCAGTACAGCCCAAATACGGTTCTCGCCAAGGATAGGGAATAAGATGCTCATGGCACTGACAAAGGCAATGGCGATGGCGGCGATGGAAACCCAGATGGAAATCCAATACCCCCAGGCGATCAGGAAGCCCATGAAATCGCCAAAGGCCAGTTGGGTATAGGCGTAGGGCCCGCCACTTTTAGAGCCGACCAGCGTGCTGAGTTTGCTGAAGACCCGCGCGAGCAACAAGGCCCCTATGGCCGAGGCAATCCACCCCAGGATGCTGATCCCGCCAAACGCGGCCAGCGTCGCGGGAATCAGGAAAATGCCCGCCCCGATCATGTTTCCGACCACCAGGGAGGTGCTCATCCAGAGCCCCATTTTTTTGCCATCTCCTTGGTCCGACATACTACAGGGCCCTTAAAAAATTATCAGGATTAATTTGGTACATTTGGTCAGTTACTTCCCGCTGAATGTACAAATAATATTGGTAATGGCATCAAGGTTTCACGTCGATCCGGATATTACTAAGGCCAGTACCCTCCCGGCAGCTTTCTACACGGACCCGGAGGTATTTGATGGCCTGCGGGAGAAGGTCTTCAGGCCTTCATGGCAGTACATCCACCCGCAATGCCTGCCTGCCGGGGAAAACCGGGCCATCCCTTTTTCCTTACTGGACGGATACCTGAAAGTGCCCCTGCTCCTGAGCAGGGCACAGGACGATGCCCTGGTCTGCCTGAGCAATGTGTGTACGCACAGGGGGAACCTGCTGCTCACCGGGCCATCCGGGTCCCGGAAACTGGTATGCGGGTACCACGGCAGGCGCTTCGCCCTGGATGGTACTTTTGAGTTCATGCCGGAGTTTGAGCAGGCGGCCGCCTTCCCTTCGGAATGCGACCATCTGCCCCGCTTTCCCCTGACGCCCTGGGGGCCTATGTGGTTTATCTCCCTGGAACCGGCTTTTCCTTTCCATAAGGTGGTACAGTGGATGGAGGAACGTGTGGGGTTCCTCCCGATCCAAGATTTTAAACTGGCCGGAGAGCGCTCCAAAACCTATGAGGTAAAGGCCCATTGGGCCCTGTATTGCGACAACTACCTGGAGGGTTTCCATATCCCGTTTGTGCACAAGGCACTGGACGCTGTGTTGGACTACGGGCAATACGACACCCTGCTCTCCGAGCATGGTAGCCTGCAGATAGGCCATGCCGATGCCCGTTCCGGCAGCTGCTTTGACCTGCCCCCCGGACATGTGGATTTTGGGAAGAACGTAGCCGCCTACTACTACTGGGTCTTCCCCAACCTGATGTTCAATTTTTATCCATGGGGCCTGTCGCTCAACGTGGTCGTCCCGGTCAGCAGGACACAAACCAGGGTGCACTTTAGCTCTTACGTATGGGATGCCTCCAAACTGGAAGAAGGGGCCGGCGGCGGGTTGGACCGGGTGGAGCTGGAAGATGAAGCGGTCGTGGAAGGGGTACAGCAGGGCATCCAATCACCCTTTTATGACCGGGGCCGGTTTTCCCCTACCCGTGAGAAAGGGGTACACCATTTCCATCGCATGCTGGCTAAATACATGCACGCATAGCAGGGGGTGTTGGCACGGTTATTCAAAATATCACAATAGTTATCGGTAATGTTATATTAAGTACCTTTGGCGGAAATTCTCAAAACTATGAAGCCCGATCTTTTCGAAGCCCCTGATTATTTTCAATTGGACGACCTTCTTTCCGATGAACACAAGCTCGTGCGCGATGCGACCCGCCAATGGGTAAAACGGGCGGTATCCCCTATCATAGAGGACTATGCGCAAAAGGCGGAATTCCCCCGCCAATTGCTCAGCGGCCTTGCCGAAATTGGGGCGTTTGGTCCGTACATCCCCCATGAATACGGTGGGGCGGGACTTGACCTTATCAGCTACGGCCTGATCATGCAGGAAATTGAACGGGGCGATAGCGGGATCCGTTCCACGGCCTCAGTACAATCTTCCCTGGTGATGTACCCCATCTATACCTACGGCTCGGAAGCGCAGCGGCAAAAGTACCTCCCCAAACTGGCCACGGGAGAATGGATGGGGTGCTTTGGGCTTACCGAACCCGACTACGGGTCCAATCCCGGCGGGATGGTTACGAATTTCAAAGACAAGGGAGACCACTACCTGCTGAACGGTGCCAAATTATGGATTTCCAATTCCCCTTTTGCCGATATCGCGGTCGTTTGGGCGAAGAATGAGGAAGGCCGTATCCATGGGCTGATCGTGGAGCGCGGCATGGAGGGCTTTTCAACCCCCGAGACCCACAATAAATGGTCATTGCGGGCATCGGCCACCGGCGAACTGATCTTTGATAACGTGAAGGTGCCCAAGGAGAACCTGCTGCCCGGCAAGAATGGCCTGGGTGCTCCCCTGGGCTGTTTGGATTCTGCCCGTTATGGGATTGCCTGGGGTGCCATCGGCGCGGCCATGGATTGTTATGACACCGCCCTCCGATACGCCAAGGAGCGCATACAGTTTGGCAAACCCATTGCCGCCACCCAGCTGCAGCAGAAGAAACTGGCGGAAATGATTACCGAGATCACCAAGGCCCAGTTACTGGCGTACCGCCTGGGGCAACTCAGGAATGAAGGCAAGGCCACCACGGCACAGATCTCCATGGCCAAGCGAAACAATGTGGATATGGCCATCCATATCGCAAGGGAGGCCCGACAGGTCCTGGGGGGAATGGGGATCACGGGCGAGTACAGCATCATGCGTCATATGATGAACCTGGAAAGCGTGATTACCTATGAGGGGACCCACGATATCCACTTGCTGATCACGGGGATGGACATCACCGGGCACTCCGCCTTTTCCTAAAACGAAACAGGCAGCGATTTCGACAAAAAGTACTATTTTGAGGGCTGTTAATCCTGCCAATACATTCCCTATGCGTATAATTTTCCTGTGCCTGCTGATTCTGATGACCGCCTGTAAGAATGGGCCCGAAACCCAGGGGCCTGCCGCCCCTGAACTGCAGGCAGTGCCTGCCGGGCTTGCCGATATCAAGACCCCGGACCAACTCCTGGGTGAGTTGTTTGCCGAAGTACAACTGGCGGGTGTTTTTGAAGACAGTAAAACCTTTGTCGATTGTACCGCACGCTTCCCCTATGATACCATAACGGCCCGGTATGCGGCCCGAAAGGATACACCGGGATTTGACCTTACCACCTTTGTGCTCGAACATTTTGATACCCCGCCCCTGGTTAGTTCCGACTTTACATCGGATCCCGACCGCAGTGCAGAGGCACATGTGAAAGCACTGTGGCCGGTGCTCATGCGGGCCTCCGACAGTGTGGGAGCGGGCAGTTCGCTGATCCCCCTGCCGGAACCCTATATCGTTCCCGGCGGCCGGTTCCGCGAAGTCTATTATTGGGACAGCTATTTCACCATGCTGGGCCTGGTAGAAAGCGGGGAATTGGGGATTGTTGAGGATATGCTCGATAATTTTGCCCACCTGGTCCACCGGGTCGGACACATCCCCAACGGCAACCGTTCCTACTATATTACCCGTTCGCAGCCTCCTTTTTTTGCACAGATGGTGGCCCTGCTGGCCGAACAACGAGGCGACAGCACCTACCTGAAATACCGTGATGCCTTGCGGAAGGAGTATGATTTCTGGATGGAGGGAGGCGACCCTGGCAGCAGCCCGGTCCTGCATTGCGTGGGGACCCCCCTGGGGATCATGAACCGCTATTTTGACCGGGGCGAATCGCCCCGACAGGAATCCTACCGTGAAGATTACCGGCAGGTAATGGCCGTCAACGGGGGCACCAAAATGTATAGCGACCTGCGTTCCGGGGCCGAATCGGGATGGGATTACAGCTCCCGGTGGTTCGCCGATGCAAAAACCATGGAGACCATAGAGACCACGGACATCATCCCCGTAGACCTGAATGCCTTGCTCTATGGCATGGAAACCATCTTGTTGAAATGTTTTGAAGAAGATCCGGCCTATGTGGCGGCGCTCAGGACGCAAATGGAGGTTCGTAAGGACTTCCTGGACCAGTACTGCTGGAATGCGAAAGAGGGGGTCTACCTGGACTACAATTGGGTAGACCAGCAACCTGGCCCGGTCAAATCGCTCGCCATGGTGTACCCCCTGTATTTTGGCATGTCCAGCCAGGAACAGGCCGATAAGGTAGCGGGTTTCGTAGAACGGCATTTCCTGAAACCCGGAGGGGTGGTCACTACCCTCAACCACACCGGGCAGCAGTGGGATGCCCCGAACGGCTGGGCCCCTTTGCAGTGGATGGCCGTCATGGGCCTGGAGCGTTACGGGCATACGAAGCTTGCAAGGACCATCGCGGAGCGTTGGGTGGCGTTGAATGAAAGGGTCTATGCCAATACCGGGAAATTCGTGGAAAAGTACAACGTGGAGGATATGAGCCTTCAGGCAGGCGGGGGAGAATATCCGGTACAGGACGGCTTCGGGTGGAGCAATGGCGTTTACCTGGCGCTAAAGGCCTACCTGGAAACCCCCTGATACCGTAAAAGCTTTTTACCCCAGTTGGTGCCGGATGACCATTTGCATATAGGGCAGTTCCTCCTGCGCCCTTTTCGCAAAGGTTAGCAAGCTCATACTGCGGTCCAGGTTCTGCCCCTCGTAGGCTATCTGGTAATAGATATCGCCCAGCAGGTAGTCTGTAAGCGCCCGCAACCCGTGGAGCAATGGCATGTAGATGGCCCCCCGGGCCAGGGTGTCAATCTCCACCTCACTCAGCAAATCGGGTTCGGTGCCGATACCTTCCACAAAGGCTTCAAAGAGTGGGCGGGAAAATTGGATTTTTTCCAGGATGCGTTCATCCTCCGGGGCGGTATTGACAATGGTCCGCACCGCATCCCCAAAATCATAGAGGAAGTACCCCTTCATCAAAGTATCAAGGTCAATCAGGCATAAAGCCTTTTGTTCCTTATCAGAGAACAGGATGTTATTCAGCTTGGTATCGTTATGGCAGATGCGTTGCGGCAGGTTGCCCGCCCCGGGTAAAATCGGGCCCTGGGTTAACTCCCCGATAATGCCCAGGGCTTTCGCGGCCAGGTTCCTGCGTTTCGCCGGGGCCTGCCCCAGGGCCTGCCGTAATTCTGACAGCCGGAAATCCAGGTCGTGAAAACGGGAGATTACCTCCTGAAATTCAGGGAGGGGAGCCCCGGCCAACAGGCCATGGAAACGGGCAATTATCCGCCCTGCTTCCCTGGCAACCACGGGATTCGTGGTGGTGTTGTAGGTGCGGCTGCCCGGGATAAAATTCATCAGGCGCCAACACCCGGCTTCCCCGGCATCCAGGTAAAGGGTGCCTTTCCTGGTTTTTACCAGTTCCAGGTTCTGGTAATCTTCCGCGCTAAGGTAGTAAAGGGATTTCTCCAGGTTGCCCATCAACGCCGCTACCTTCGGGAAGACGCTGGTGTTGATGCGTTGGAAAATATATTGGGTTTGCCCGTCTTTTTGCAACAGGTAGGTCTCGTTGATCAGGCCTTGTCTTAAAGGCCTCACCTCAAAGCCATTGTCGGGGAGCAAGAAATACTCCAGAAGTTCAGATGGCGATGTATGGTGCATGTCGGGGGGAGTTTGTCAGGCCTTTTTCCAGAGGGGTGTAGGGTACTTTTTAGCCCGGGTCATCTCCAGGAGTTCTGCTTCGGCCTTCTCCTTGTCTTCGGCATAGGTAACCCCAAACCAATGGCTGTTGGCAGGGATGACCTTTACGGAGGCCTTGTTTTTTTGCAGCATTCCCTGGATCACAAAGGGAAGGTACACTTCTCCGGACACTACGTTTTCCGCTTTTTCGATAAAATGGGCCAGGTCTGTTGCCACCTGTTTAAACAAA
>MRWG01001050.1_pt1 | contig 20551 bp, 18 predicted proteins | sample 1013341 | NCBI WGS metagenome assembly MRWG01 (sample SAMN06117577, study PRJNA244670) | biofilm metagenome | biome: Water; feature: Cathode Biofilm; material: Biofilm; isolation source: microbial consortium enriched at the cathode of a solar microbial fuel cell | place: USA: District of Columbia ... | reverse complement strand
TGATGTCGCTGGTGTTCGAATCCTACCGGTTCTTCGAGAAGATCTCCCCGGTCGAGTTCCTGTTCGGGCTCGAATGGAGCCCGCAGACCGCGCTCCGCTCCGATCAGGTCGGTGCCAGCGGCGCGTTCGGCGCCATTCCGCTGTTCGCCGGCACGCTGCTGATTTCCTTCGTCGCCATGTGCGTCGCCGGGCCGGTCGGTTTATTGTCGGCCATCTATATGGCGGAATACGCGCCGTCGAAGGTACGCGGCTCGGTGAAGCCGCTGCTCGAAATTCTGGCCGGCATCCCGACCGTCGTCTACGGCTTCTTCGCCGCGCTCACGGTAGCGCCGTTCCTGCGCGACCAGGGCACGTTGCTCGGTCTCGATATTTCATCCGAGAGCGCCCTCGCCGCCGGCGCGGTGATGGGGATCATGATCATCCCCTTCGTATCTTCGTTGTCGGACGACGTCATCAACGCCGTGCCGCAGAGCCTGCGCGAGGGATCCTACGGCCTCGGTGCGACGAAATCAGAAACCATAAAACGCGTCATTCTCCCTGCGGCGCTGCCGGGTATCGTCGGTTCGTTCATGCTGGCGATCTCGCGCGCCATCGGCGAGACCATGATCGTCGTCATGGCCGCGGGCCTCGGCGCCAACCTCACCGCCAACCCGCTCGAAGCGGTGACCACCGTTACGGTCCAGATCGTCACGCTTCTGGTCGGCGACCAGGAATTCGACAGTGCCAAGACACTGGCGGCATTTGCGCTGGGCCTGGTGCTGTTCTGCGTCCCCCTTTGCCTCAACATCATCGCCATGGCGGTGGTCAACAAGTACCGAGAGCAGTATGACTGATGCCGTTATGAATGATGTTCAATCCAACCAGCAGATGCGCCGCGACCGCGCCGCGGATGCTTCCGAAGCCGTACGCCGCGGCCTGAAAAAACGATACGCCGCCGAAGCGAGGTTCCGCGCCTACGGCATCGGCGCCATCGGCATCGCGCTCGCCTGCATCGTCGTCCTGTTCACGACCATCATCTCGAGCGGCCTGCCCGCCTTCACCGAGTCGACGATCTCGCTCAACGTCGAACTGAAAGAAGAGGTGATCGATCCGGAAGGCACGCGCGATCAGTCGACGCTGATCAACGCCAATTACCGGAAGCTCGTGTTCGATACGCTGCTGGCCGAGTTCCCCGACGTCTCGGGCCGCCGCGACCGCCGCGCACTGACCGCAATCCTCAGTTCCGGCGCGGCGTTCCAGGTTCAGCAGGCCGTGACCGAGGATCCGTCCCTGATCGGGCAAACGGTCACACTCGACCTCCCGGTTGCCGCCGATTTCGATCTCTACAGCAAGGGCGTCATTTCGAAGGAGACGGACGAGGCCGACCGCCGCGTTTCCGACCAGCAGATGGCGTGGTTCGATACGCTGGTGGAACGCGACATCATCACGTCCGGCTTCAACACCACGTTCTTCACCAATGCCGACTCGCGCGAGCCGGAACTTGCCGGCATCTGGGGTGCGACCATGGGCTCGTTGCTTACGATGATGGTGACGCTGGCGCTGTCGTTCCCGATCGGCGTCGGCGCCGCGGTCTACCTCGAGGAATTCGCGCCGAAGAACCGCCTGACGCAGATCATCGAGGTCAACATCAACAATCTCGCCGCGGTGCCGTCGATCGTGTTCGGCCTGTTGGGCCTCGCGGTGTTCATCAATTTCTTCGGGCTGCCGCGCTCGGCGCCGCTGGTCGGCGGCATGGTGCTGGCACTGATGACGCTGCCGACCATCATCATCGCGTCGCGCGCCGCCCTGAAAGCCGTGCCCCCGTCGATCCGCGAGGCGGCGCTGGGTCTCGGCGCATCGCGCGTGCAGGTAGTTTCGCATCATGTGCTGCCGCTGGCGATGCCCGGTATTCTGACCGGGACCATCATCGGCATGGCACAGGCGCTCGGCGAAACGGCGCCGCTGCTGATGATCGGCATGGTCGCCTTCATCGTCGACATCCCAGGCGGCATTACCGATCCAGCGACGGTGCTGCCGGTACAGGTCTATCTTTGGGCGGACAGCCCGGAACGCGCCTTCGTCGCGCGCACGTCGGCAGCGATCATGATCCTGCTGACCTTCCTGATCTTCATGAACGCATTGGCCGTCGTGCTTCGCAAGAAGTTCGAACGGCGCTGGTAGGAGAATCCCGTCATGGGCGAAGCTGAAATGAGCAATCCGGTCGAGGTCACGGCCCCCGCCGTCAATCCCGACGCGGCACGCGAGACCAAGTTCCACACCCGCGGCGTGCAGGTCTTCTATGGCGAGAAGCAGGCCCTGTTCGACGTCGACCTCGATATCTACGAGAACGAGGTGACGGCACTGATCGGCCCGTCGGGCTGCGGCAAGTCGACGTACCTGCGCACGCTCAACCGGATGAACGACACCATCGATATCTGCCGTGTCAGGGGCCAGATCGAACTCGACGGCACCGACATCTATTCCAACGCCATCGACGTCGTGCACCTGCGCGCCCGCGTCGGCATGGTGTTCCAGAAACCGAACCCGTTCCCGAAATCGATCTACGAGAACATCGCCTACGGCCCGCGTATCCACGGCATCGCCACGGGCAAGGAGGAGATCGACCGGATCGTCGAGGAAAGCCTGAAAAAGGCCGGCCTGTGGGAAGAGGTCAAGGACCGGCTCGAAGAGCCCGGCACCGGGCTCTCCGGCGGCCAGCAGCAGCGCCTGTGCATCGCCCGCGCGATCGCCGTGCAGCCGGAAGTGATCCTCATGGACGAACCGTGCTCGGCCCTCGACCCGATCGCCACCGCGCGCATCGAGGAACTGATCGACGAACTTCGCGACAACTTCACCATCGTCATCGTGACGCACTCCATGCAGCAGGCGGCGCGGGTATCGCAACGCACCGCGTTCTTCCACCTCGGCGACCTGGTCGAGGTCGGCGAGACCGGCAAAATATTCACGACGCCGCGGGACCAGCGCACGCAGGATTACATCACCGGCCGGTTCGGCTAATCGGGAGCATTGATCAATGGCTAGCGAACACGACCACATCGTTTCCAAGTTCGACGAAGACCTGAACCAACTCGACAACCTGATCGCCGAGATGGGCGGTCTCGCGGAGCATCAGTTCGCGGACGCCATCAGGGCGCTGGTCAAGCGCGACAGCGAACTGGCAGAGCAGGTCATCATCAGCGACAAGCGCATCGACGCCATCGAGGAAGACGTGGACCAGCACACGATCTCGATGCTGGCGCTGCGCCAGCCGATGGCGGACGACCTGCGCGTCGTCATCACCGCGCTCAGGATCGCCAGCGTGATCGAACGGATCGGCGACTATTCCAAGAACATCGCCAAGCGAACCGTGGCCATCACGCAGACGCCGCCGGTCGGTCCCAGCCGCACCATCGCGCGCATGGGCAACGTCGTACAGGGCATGATCAACACCGTGCTGGACGCCTATCTGCAGCGCGACGCCGACCTCGCCGAGGACGTGCGGCTCCGCGACGAGGAAGTCGATGCCCTGCACACCAGCCTGTTCCGCGAACTGCTGACGTACATGATGGAGGATCCCCGGAGCATCTCCGCCTGCGCGCACCTGCTGTTCGTCGCCAAGAACATCGAACGCATCGGCGATCATGCGACCAACATCGCCGAACACGTTTATTTCCTCGTCCACGGGACGCTGCCGGAAGACAATCGGCCCAAGGACGATCAATCGAGCTACACCGTCATCGGCGGTGAAGACTGAAACCGAGACAACGCCATGACCGAAACTTCACGCATTCTGATTGTCGAGGACGACCCGTCGCTCGTCGAATTGCTGCGTTACAACCTGGAGAACGAAGGGTTCGCCGTCGCCGTCGCCCGCGACGGTGAAGCAGGGCTCGAAGCCGTCGACGCCGACATCCCGGACCTCGTCGTCCTCGACTGGATGCTGCCCAACGTCTCCGGCATCGAAATTTGCCGCCAGTTGCGCCAGAAGTCCGAGACCCGCGGCATGCCGGTGATCATGCTGACCGCCAAGGGCGAGGAGAACGACCGTATCCGCGGCCTCGAGACCGGCGCCGACGATTACATCGTGAAGCCGTTCTCACCGGCCGAGCTGACGGCGCGCATCAAGGCGGTGCTGCGCCGCGCCCATCCCGAACAGTCCGGCGAGCTACTGCGTTACGCCGACATCGAGATGGATATCACGTCGCACCGCGTCACGCGGAACGGCAAGGCGATCAAGCTCGGCCCGACCGAGTTCCGGCTGCTGCGCTCGTTCCTGGAAAAACCGGGACGCGTGTTCTCGCGCGAACAACTGCTCGACAAGGTCTGGGGCCGCGACATCTTCGTCGAACTGCGCACCGTCGACGTGCACATCCGCAGACTGCGCAAGGCGCTCAACGCCGAAGCGGACGCGGACCTGATCCGGACCGTGCGCTCCGCCGGGTATTCGCTCGACGCGGCCAAGTACTGACGCCGCGAAAACCGCCGCGAAATTTAATCGGCGTTATCCTTTTCTTTAAGGAATTCAGCCCTATGCTTCTTTGTTGAAGCCTGGGGGCAAGAATGCCGCAATCGCGCTGGACGTTCGGACATATACAGTCCGCCATTCGCAAGATGGTCCGCAACGAGCACCTGTTGCTGGTCGGACTCGGGCTGTTCGTCGGGTGCCTAGCCGGCACCGCCGTCATCATCTTCCGCGAAGCCATCGAACTGATCGAAGTTTCGACGTTCGGCATCACCACCAACATGCTGGCGCGCTACGAGATCACCGTCGATACGTGGAAGCTGATCCTCATTCCGGCCGCCGGCGGACTCGTCGTCGGTCTCATCACCTGGAAACTGATGCCGGGCGGTCAGGCCCAGGGCGTCGCCGACGTTGTCGAGGCGTCGGCCATGCGCGCCGGACAGATGTCGTCCCGTGTCGGTGTGCTGTCGGCGCTTTTGAGCGCAATTTCCATCGGCTCCGGCGCATCGGTCGGGCGCGAGGGCCCCGCCGTCCATCTCGGCGCCTCGCTCGCGGGCTGGATCGCCAGGCGTCTGCACCTGTCACGCTCGCTGTCCCGGACGCTCCTGGGCTGCGGCGTCGCCGCCGCGGTGTCGGCATCGTTCAACGCCCCGATCGCCGGCGCGCTGTTCGCCACCGAGGTCGTGGTCGGACAGTATGCGCTCAAGACGTTCGCGCCGATCGTCGTCGCCAGCGTCGCCGGCACGGCGCTCTCGCACATCCATTTCGGGGAAGTTTCGGCGTTTCTGCTCGGCGACAATCACATCGCGTCGTTCTGGGAATTTCCCGCTTTCATCGGTCTCGGCGTGGTTTCCGCCGTCGCCGCCATTATCATGATGCAGAGCATCTTCTGGATGCAGGACCTGTCCCCCAAGATCAAGGCGCCGGTCTGGATCAAACCCGCCATCGCCGGTCTGATCGTCGGCATCATTGCGGTCTGGCTGCCGCAGATCCTGAGCGTCGGCTACGGCTTCGTCGAGTGGGCGATTCTCGGCCAGTTCGAGGTCAAGCTGCTGATCGCCATTGGCCTGGCCAAGATCTTCGCGACCGCGATCTGTCTCGGATTCGGATTCTCGGGCGGGGTATTCTCGCCTGCGCTCGTGCTGGGCGCCGCGGTCGGCGCCAGTTACGGACTGATCGCCGCCGACGTGTTCCCGGCACTGGCCTCCAGCGTCGGCGTCTACACGGTGGTCGGCATGGGCGCCGTCGCCGCTGCCGTGCTCGGCGCACCGATCTCGACCACGCTGATCGTCTTCGAAATCACCGGCGACTACAAGCTGTCGCTTGCCGTGATGCTGGCGATCGTCGTCTCGACGGAACTGACGCATCACCTGTTCGGCGCCTCGTTCTTCGCCGAGACCCTGCGAAGACGCAACGTCGATTTGCGCGACGGCTTCGAGGCCGAGGTGCTGGACGCGATCAAGGTCCGACACATCCTCGATCACGGCACCAACGTCACCGCCGAGACCATTTCCATGGAAACGCCGATCGGCGACATCCGCGAAAAGCTGAGCGCGTCGACCACGGGCGAACTGTTCGTCGTGCAGCCAACCGGCGAGCTTTACGGCACCATCACGCTGCAGGATTGCGGCGTGACGCTCTTCGACACCGAATGCAACGACCTGCTGCGCGCCGCCGACGTCGCCCGGCTACACCCGCCGGTCCTCAACGAGGGCGACAACCTGGGCGCGGCCATGCGGGTGATGCGCGAATCGGGCGAGGATCATATCGCCGTACTGCGCGATCCCCACACCAAGGTGTTCACCGGCTGCGTGCACCACCGCGACGTCATGACCGCCTATAACCGCGCCCTGCTCAAGGTTCGCCACGAAGAGCACAACCAGTAGGATTTTGTCCTCACCCGGGCGGTTTCCAGACCCGGCTCCCGTGTTATAACCGGCGTATGTCCGATCCGTTCGAACTCGACGAAGACCCGCGGCCGGCGCCGGCCCCGCCCGCGCGCACGCCCAGCTATATGGACGGGCTCAACGACAGCCAGCGGGACGCCGTCGACGCCGTCGAAGGGCCGGTCCTGGTGCTGGCCGGCGCCGGCACCGGCAAGACCCGGGTACTGACGACGCGGCTCGCGCACATCCTGATGCAAAACCGCGCCGGGCCCGGCGAGATCCTTGCCGTGACCTTCACCAACAAGGCTGCCGGCGAAATGAAGGAGCGCGTTTCCCAGCTTGTCGGCCGCCCGGTCGAGGGCTGGTGGGTCGGCACCTTTCACGCCATCGGCGCCCGCATCCTGCGCGCCAACGCCGAGGCCGTCGGCCTCACCCCGCAATTCACGATCCTCGATGCCGACGACCAGATCCGCCTGATCAAGCAGATGATCGACGTCCACGACATCGACGAGAAGCGCCTGCCCGCCCGCGCCATCTCCGGCATCATCCAGCGCTGGAAGGACCGCGGTTTCATGCCGGACAAGGTGCCGACGTCGGAAGCCGGCCAGGGCGACGGTAAGGTGCTCGACCTCTACAAGGACTACCAGGCGCGGCTGACGACGCTCAACGCCGCCGATTTCGGCGATCTTCTTTTGCTGTGCCTCCGGCTGTTCCAGGAACAGCCGGAGGTGCTGAAGAGCTACCAGCGCCGCTTCCGCTACATCATGGTCGACGAGTACCAGGACACCAACGTCGCGCAGTACCTTTGGCTCCGGCTCTTGGCGCAGGAATACCGCAACATCTGCTGCGTCGGCGACGACGACCAGTCGATCTATTCGTGGCGCGGCGCCGAGGTCGGCAACATCCTGCGTTTCGAGGAGGATTTCCCGGGCGCGCGCGTGGTGCGGCTGGAACGCAACTACCGCTCGACGCCGCACATCCTCGCCGCCGCGTCGGGACTGATTACCCATAACGAGGGGCGTCTCGGCAAGACGCTCTGGACCGACGTCAACGACGGCGAAAAGGTGCGCGTGCGCGGCGTCTGGGACGGCGAGGCGGAGGCCCGGCTGGTCGGCGAAGAGATCGAGGCCTATCAGAACAAAGGCGAGAACCTGAGCGACATGGCGGTGCTGGTCCGTGCCGGGTTCCAGACCCGCGAGTTCGAGGAACGGCTGATCACGCTCGGCGTGCCCTATCGGGTCATCGGCGGGCCGAGGTTCTACGAACGCCAGGAAATCCGCGACGCGGTCGCCTATCTGCGCGTCATCGCCCAGCCCGACGACGATCTCGCGTTCGAGCGCATCGTCAACGTGCCGACCCGCGGTATCGGCAAGTCGACGCTGCAGACCATCCACACCTATGCCCGCGCCGAGCGCGTGTCGCTGACCCGCGCCATCGCCAATCTTCTGGAAACCGACGAACTGCGCCCGCAGGCCAGGAAATCACTCGGCGACCTGCTGGCCATGTTCGACATGTGGCGGGTGCAGGCGGCAGGCGGGCTGCCCGCCGAGCTTTGCAAGCAGGTGCTGGAGGAAAGCGGCTACACCGACATGTGGCGCGCCAAGAAGGAACCCGACGCGCCGGGCCGCCTCGACAACCTCAAGGAACTGGTGGTCGCGCTCGAAGATTTCGAGATGCTGGGCGCGTTCCTGGAACACGTCAGCCTGGTCATGGAAAACGAGGAACGCAGCGACACCGACAAGGTCAACATCATGACGCTGCACGGCGCCAAGGGGCTCGAATTCGGCACCGTGTTCCTGCCGGGCTGGGAGGAAGAACTGTTTCCGAACCAGCGCTCACTGGACGAGGGCGGACTGGCGTCGCTCGAGGAGGAACGACGCCTCGCCTACGTCGGCATCACCCGGGCGCGTAAGCACGCCATGATCTCGTTCGCCGCCAACCGCCGCGTCTATGGCCAGTGGAGAAGCGCGATACCATCCCGCTTCGTCGACGAACTGCCGGCCGAGCACATCGACGTGTTTTCCGAGAGCGGCGTTTATGCGCGCCGGGACGCGGCCTCGAAGGAAATGGCCGATCCGTTCGCCGGCGTCGACGGCATTCCGCGCTCGCGCCGCCGCATGATCGAGGTCGACCGGGGCGCGTCCTACAAACCCGCCGGCGACGGCACCGGATTCGATATCGGCGTACGCGTGTTCCACCAGAAATTCGGTTACGGCAAGGTCAGCTCCGTCGACGGCGACAAGCTCGACATTGACTTCGAGAAAGCGGGCCGGAAACGCGTCATGGCCAGCTTCGTGCTGCCTGCATGACGGCGGCGCCGCCCCCGCAACCGCTGTGGCGGCTCGAGGTCACGGTGCCGATGCACGCGGTACAGGCGTTCGAAACGGTGTTCGAGGGTATTTCCGTCGCCGTCACGTCGATGGGCGACGACGATATCCCGTGGCGGGTCGAGGGGTATACCGACAGCGAACCGGACACGGACGCCATCGAGGCCGGCCTCGCCATCGCCGCGGACGCGACAGGAATCGAGATGCCCGCGCTCAGCGTCGAGTTCCTGACGCCCCGCGACTGGCTGGCGGAGAACATGGCAACCTTCGCGCCGCTCCGGCTCGGCCGTTTCTTTATCTATCCAAGCCACTACGACGGCCCCAGGCCCGCCGCCTGCATCCCGTTCCGGATCGACGCCGGAACCGCGTTCGGTTCGGGCACCCACCCGACCACCGGCACGTGCCTGGCCGCCCTCGCCGACCTCGCCAAGGCGCGCCGGATAAGGGACGCGTTCGACCTCGGCTGCGGCTCCGGCATTCTCGCCTTCGCCATCGCGCGGCTCTGGCCGGCGCGGGTGCTCGCCGCCGACATCGATCCGGAGGCGGTTCGGGTGACGCGCGTCAATACCCGCGACAACGGTCTCCGGCACCGGATTCACGCGGTGCGCAGCACAGGTTACCGGACCGCCGCCATCCGCCGCGCCCGTCCCTTCGACCTGATCGTCGCCAACGTGCTGGCGCGCCCGCTGATCGGCATGGCGCCGGAAACCGTGCGGCACCTGACACCGGGCGGCGTCGCCGTGCTTTCCGGTCTCCTCAACCGGGACGCGCGGCGGGTTGCCGCGCGGCATCGCGCCATGGGTCTCGTGTTCGAGAAGGAATGGCGGCAGGACGGCTGGTCAACGCTGGTCATGCGGAAACCAGGGCGAAAACGGGCGAAGGGATGATCGACCGCGACCGCCGCCGCCGGCTCGTGCACCTGTTGATCGGCATCAACGGCGTCGGGTTCATCGGCGTCGGCACGTTGCTCGGCGGCGCGGGCGAACTGGGGTATGTGCCGTGGTACGGGATCGCCGGCGTTGCCTTGATGTTCATGGGTATCGTCGTGCCGTTCTACCGCGAATTCCTTTCGCTCCGTCAGGGTTTCGAGGAAGTCGAGCGCGAAACCCTCAAGACATTCCGCCGCAACCGCCAGCACGAGATCGGGCACCAGACCGTGCTCGACGCCGGCTCGCGGCCGCAGCCGTTCGAACGCGTCCGCAGCCAGCCGCTGATCGCCATTCTCGTCACGCTGATCGCCTGGGCCCTGGTGACCGTCGAAGCCGTGCGCTGGCTTTCCTAGGCGTTTTCGTTTTGCGGGAGTGACTTGAACGCGGCAAGAGCGCGTTCGCGGGCGCGCTTGTGATCGACGACCGGTTTCGGATAGGTCACGCCAAGCTCGATGCCGGCGTCGTGCAACACATCGTCCGGCGCCTCCCAAGGCGCGAACAGGTACTTGTCCGGCAGATTCGCGATCTCCGGAACGTACATGCGAATGTAGTCGCCCTTCGGATCGAACTTCGATCCCTGCACGATCGGATTGAAGATGCGGAAATAGGGCGCGGCGTCGGCGCCGCAGCCGGCGACCCACTGCCAACTGAAGGCATTCACCGCAAGATCGGCGTCGACCAGCGTGTCCCAGAACCAGGCCTCGCCCGCCTGCCACGGCAACAGCAGGTGCTTGACCAGAAACGACGCGGTCACCATCCGCACCCGGTTGTGCATGTGCCCGGTCCGCCACAACTCGCGCATGCCCGCGTCGACCATCGGATAGCCAGTCATACCTTGTTGCCAGCACGCCAGGTTCCCACCGTCGTCTTCCCACGGGAAGTCCCTAAACTTCGCGTACATGGGGGCCACCGGCAGGTTCGGCAGGTGATAGAAAACGTGATAGGCGAACTCGCGCCATACCAGTTCCTTGAGGAATTTTTCCGACGCCTCGGTCCACCCCACCGCCTCGACGGTCTCGTGCCAGACCTGGCGCGGGCCGATGTCACCGATGTGCAGAAATGGCGACAGGTTCGCCGTCACCGTGTCGGCGGGGAAGTCGCGGCGATCCTTGTAGCCGTCGAGTCCGTCATCAAGAAACGACCGAAGCCGCGCCGTCGCCCCTGCCTCACCGGGCTGCCAGCGCGCACGCAGCCCGCCGGCCCAGTCCGGCCCGGTCGGCAGCAGTTCCCAGTCGCCGAGATCGTCGCTTGTCACCTTTTTCCCGAACGCATCGATCTTGTCCGGCACCGGGAGCGGTTTCTCCGGGTCGCCCTTTTCCCGGCACGCATGCCAGAACCGGGTATAGACCTTGTAGAAGCCGCCCTGCCTGGTCTCGATGGTCCAGGGTTCGAAAAGCAGCGATCCGTTGAAGCTCCGAACGTCGAGGCCGCGGTCCTTCAGGTCCCGTTTGACCGCCTTGTCGCGGGCGATGGCGTAAGGTTCATAACAGCGGTTCCAGTAAACACCGCCGGCGCCGGTTTCATCAATGACGTCGGACAGGATGTCCGCCGCCGGACCGCGCCGTAACACCAGCGACGTCCCGAAACCCGCAAGCGCCTCGCTCAGCACCTCCAGGGAATGATGCAGCCACCAGCGCGCCGCGCCGCCGGGCTTCCAGTCTCCGGGCGCCTCGTCGTCGAGGATGTAGAGCGGCACGACCGGCCGGCCGCTCCCCACCGCGGCGTGGAGTGCCGGGTTGTCGGCAAGACGCAAATCCTGTCTGAACCAGACGATGACGGGACCGGTATTGGTCATGAAGCTCCGGGCATACTTATCGGCGGCATGAACCAGATACGCACGCGATGGAATGGCGGATCACGGCGTCTTACTGCGGGGCGACGCAGTCATAGCCCCACATGGTCTTGTAGCTGACGGACCCCAGCTTGACGCCGCCACGCGATACAGCCTTCTTGCCGTACTTGGCGCAGTGCTTCTCGGCCATCGCCATCGGTTCGGCGAAACGAATCGTCGAAATGGTAATCGCCGACGGCGATGCGGCGACGATGCTGTCCTTGTCGTCGGAACCGCACGCGCCAAGCGCCAGCGGCGCCGTCAGCACCGCCAGCGCGAGGAAGCGAGATTTGAATGTCTTCCCGAACATCCGGGAATTCTGCGGAATCCAGCGCGGTCGCGCAAGAGGGCCGCTCGGTCGGCCTTATACCACCTTGCAGAAATAAACACTTGTTGTGATCTTGTTTCCCGTTTCTTCGGCAGGAGGGAAGGCGAAGGCGATGCCGTCGTATCGGCAAGCCTTCCCGACGCCCCGAAGGCGCGGGAAACATGACCCGGAGGGCGGCACGCCGCGGCCCTCGAGCGTCGTCGCGATCCCCTCGTGATGCGACGGCATCACGGCGGGGACCGCTCCTGGCCGGAAACCGCCGCGAGCCGTCACAACAGGTGTTTATTTCTGCAAGGTGGTATTAGCCCTCGAAGAACGGCGCCGGCATCAGAAGCTTGTTCTGCTGCTTTTCCAGATAGCCCGCCTCGGCACTGATCTTGAGATAATTCTGCCAGTCCGGGTCGGCCTGCATGGCGGCGCGCTTCCTGGCGCGGTCGGCGGCGTCCTCATAAACCCAGATATGCACGTAGCTGTTGGGATCGCCGGTTTCCGTTATCGCGTAAAGGAGCGGCTTGCCGAGGTTGCGGGTCTGCGGTTCCCAGCCGTGCTGCAGGTAAAGCTCCAGGTGTTTCTTGATGGTGCCGGGGCGGCAGGTGTAGGTGCGGTGGTCGTAAATCATGTTGGATGTCCTTTTTCGAAACGGAAACGGTTTCCTTATGCAACGGTACGACGGGAACAGAAACAGTCCAATGCTGGATTGCCGCCCTCCCGTTTCCTACATTTAATGAACCAATAAGGGGGATTTTAGACCATGGCTTCAGACGACAACGGCGCTTCCAGACATATCGTGTTTCTCGACCGGGAAACGCTCCCGGAACAGGTAACCGTCCGGCCGCCGGCGTTCGCGCACACGATGGACGAATACCAGCGCACGCGGCCCGGTGAGGTCGTCGAACGCGCCCGGGATGCCGAGATCGTCATCACCAACAAGGTGCCGCTCCGCGCCGACACGCTGGCCGAACTGCCGAAACTGAAAATGATCGCCGTCGCCGCCACCGGCACCGATATCATCGACCTCAAGGCCTGCGCCGAGCGCGGCATCGTCGTCTCCAACATACGCGAGTACGCGATCGCTACGGTGCCGGAGCACACCATGGGCCTGATCCTGTCGCTCAGCCGCTCGATCCGTCCCTATCACAATTCGGTCGCCGCCGGGTGCTGGCAGGAGGCGGACCAGTTCTGCTACTTCGACTATCCGATCTTCGACCTGCGCGGCAAGGTGCTCGGCATCATCGGCGACGGCGTTCTCGGCAAGGCCGTCGCCAGACTGGGCGAGGCGTTCGGCATGGAGGTCAGATACTCCACCTACAAGGGCGTCGACGGCATGGGACCGCTCTATACGCCGTTCGAGCGCATTCTGTCGGAAAGCGACGTCATTACCCTGCATTGCCCGCTGCTGGACAGCACCCGCAACCTGCTGGGCCCGGCCGAGTTCGACCGGATGAAAAAGCGTCCGTTGGTGATCAATTCGGCGCGCGGCGGGCTCGTCGACGAACAGGCGTTGGTGGATGCGCTGAAGGCCGGCAAGATCGCCGGCGCCGCGTTCGACGTGGTAACGACCGAACCGGTCCCGGACGGTCATCCGTTCCTGGAGATCATGGACCGACCCAACTTCATCCTGACGCCGCACGTGGCCTGGGCCAGCATCGAGGCGATCCAGGGCCTCGCCGACCAGATGGTCGACAACATCGACGCCTTCGTCGCCGGCAGCCCCAGGAACGTCGTCGGCGGCTAGACCGTGAACTTCTCCGTCCCGTCGTCGTATTGGATCGTGTAGAGGTCCTTGCGCCGGTCGATCCAGTTGCGGACCGTGCCGAAGTGCTTGTGGTGCGACAGCTTGTCGAGATCGAGGTCGTGAATCAGCACCATCTCGGCGTTGGGCGTGCACTCGGCGGCGATCCCCTCTCGGTCGAACGAGATGTCCGACGGCGTGTAAATGCCCGATTGCGCGTAATGGATCTCTGCCGTCGACACGTACGGCAGGTTGCCGCAAGCGCCCGCGATGGCGACGTAGATGTGGTTCTCGATCGCGCGTGCGTGGGCGCAGTAGCTGACCCGCAGGTGCCCCGAGCGCATGTCGGTGTTGTAGGGCACGAAGATGATGTTGGCGCCCTTGTCAGCGGCGATGCGCGCCAGTTCGGGGAATTCGATGTCGTAGCAGACCAGGATCGCGATCTTGCCGCGGTCGGTGTCGAACACGTGCACCTTCTCGCCGCCGCTGACGCCCCACCACTTCACCTCGCTGGGCGTGATGTGGATCTTGTACTGCTTTTCCAGGGTGCCGTCGCGGCGGAACAGGTAGGCGACGTTGAAAAGCCGGTCGTCCTCGACCGCCAGGTGCGAGCCGCCGACGATGTTGACGTTGTAGCGGATCGCCAACTCGGCGAACATCTCCAGGAACGGATCGGTGAACTGATCCAGCGCACGCGCCGCGTCCTGCGGCTTGTCGGTGGTCATGATCGAAAAAAGCTGTGTCGTCAGCAGTTCCGGAAAGACGCAGAAATCGGCGCGGTATTCCGACGCCGTGCCGACGAAGTGCTCGCACTGCTGGGCGAAGTCCTTGAAGCTCTCGGCCTTCTGCATCTGGTACTGCACGACACAGAGCCGGGCCGTACCGGGATGGTTCTGCGCCCCTTCCTCGGCGCGGAAATCCGGGTTGCGCCAGATCATCAGCACCGCGTTGCCGCAACTTTCCTCGTCCTCGGCGAGATACCCCTCGATCACGCGGATGATCTCGAAACCGTTGGAGAGCTGCGCCACCAGCACCGGGTCGTCCAGTTCGCGGGCGACGACCTTGTCGACATATTCGTCGGCGGTCATTTCGTCGGCGTGATGGTGATAGCCTGGGATGCGGCCGCCGATAACGATCCCCTTGAGGTTCTTCTCGACCACCAGTTCCTTGCGCGCCTCGTAAAGCCGTCTGGCCAACTTGTAGCCCTGGTATTCACGCGACACGGCGATGTCGATGCCGTAGAGATATTCGCCGTCCTCGCGGTGATTGCGGATGAAGCCGTCGTCGGTGACGGTATCGAAGTCATGCGCGCTGGACGCGACATGCCCCGAGATCAGCAGCGACGAGGAGATCGCCACGAGTTCGCCCTCGACCTCGACGCCCAGTTGGCCCTCGGGAAACGAACGGAGCTGGCTCAGGAACTGGGGACGCCCCCACGGCTCGATGCTCTTGAAGACGTCGGTCTGGACCCGGAGAACGGCGGGATAGTCGGAAACGCGCAAGGGCCGGACGGCAACCTTGCGCTCGTATTTCTCAAGTTCGGAATCGTCCATATTCTGTCCGTGATCCCAGGGTCAAAGGTTGTTCGAGAGTACCGGACGCACCGGCCGTTTCCAAGCCGCGCTCACTCGGGAAGCGGAATGAATTCGTCGTCACCGGGCACACCCGGGAACTTTCCGGCCTGCCAGTCCGCCTTGGCCTGCTCCAGCAGGTCCTTGTCGGAGGCGACGAAGTTCCACCAGATCGTGCGCGGACCGTCCATCGGCGCACCGCCGCACAACATCACCCGGCTTTCCGCCGTCGAGACCACTTCCGGCTTCGCGCCCGGCGTCAGCACCGCCATGGTATGTTCGGGCACATCCTCGCCGTCAATCTCGATCCCCCCTGAGACGACGTAGATCGCGCGTTCCTCGTGCTCGTCCGGCACCGCGATCCTGCAGCCATTACCGGCCTGGATGTCGAGGTAGACGGTCGGCCACAGCACATCGATGCCTGCCTTTTGGCCGAACGCCTCGCCGGCCAGAAGCTTCATGCAGACACCGCCCTCGTCGAATTCCGGCAGCGATTCCGTCGGATGGTGCTTGAAGGCGGGCTCGGTCTTCTCGTGCGACTTGGGGAGCGCGACCCACGCCTGGATGCCGTGCACGGTCGACAGTTTGGCGCGTTCCCCGTCGCCGGTGCGCTCCGAATGGACTATGCCGCGACCCGCCGTCATCCAGTTCACCGCGCCGGGACAAATCGCCTGTTCGCAGCCGAGCGAATCCCGGTGCATGATCTCGCCCTCGAACAGGTAGGTGACCGTGGCGAGTCCGATATGCGGGTGCGGGCGGACGTCAATGCCCTTGCCGGGCGGAAATGTCGCCGGGCCCATATGATCGAAGAAAATGAACGGACCGACCATGCGCCGCTTGGCATAGGGCAGCACGCGGCGCACCTCGAAGTCGCCGAGATCCGTGGGCCGCGGGGAAATCATGAGTTCGATCGAAGATGGCATTGTGCACTCCCTATTCGTTCGCTTGCCGTATATGGGAAGTCCTTGGCGCAAAAGAAAGGCGCCACCCGGAGAACGGCTGGCGCCAAGTCTGTTACCCGGCACACAGTGCCGACAGGGAGGGCAATCAGGAGGTCATGGCTAGACCCCACTCAAAAGTATCCCTCTCGCAAGGGAGCCGGAATCAGGGATTACACCTAGTCCGCGGCGCCCGCTTGACGCGCTCTTGAGGCGGCTCAGTAGGTGACCGTCTTGGCGGCTTCGGCCAGTTCCTCAGGGGTCAGGTTGAACGGTGCATCGGGCGTCGGCTGCCCGCGTTCGATCACCACGGCCTGCAGCGGGGTATCGAGCGTCACGGTGCGGCCGTCGCCCCCGGTGATCTCGACGATACCGTCGTCAATCAGCGCCATGGTCAGCTTGTTTTCCTCCTGCAGGCCCCAGAAATCGGTCCCGCGCACGCCGATCGTCGCAACCGGCGTTTTCAGCGTCAGCGACCCGCCGTCGACCTTGTTGACCCGGCCCGACACCATGCGGAACACGCCCTTGGTCAGTGTCAAAACGCCATGGCCCTTTTTCCCGGGAACATAGACCATCTCGTCGATCGTCAGTGTCGAATTGTCGCCGATGAAAAGCTGGCTCTCGTCGACGAAACTGATCTCCACGCGTGTGTCCTCGCCGGTCAGGATGGTATCCAGGAACTTCACGTCGCTACCCTCGCGGAGGGTGCGTGGCAGGTTCTGCAGCACGCCGGCGACGTTTCCCCGGGCGCGCGTGACGTCGCCGACGTCCTCGCCGGCGAAATCGCTCAGCGACGCGGTCTCCTCGGCGGCGCGGACGTCAAACGCCAGCGCCGGCGCGGCCGTGAGGGTTAAAACCAGGGCAGCGCAAACAACTGCATGAAACGGCTTCATGTCTAATCACCTTTAATTCTTTCTATTGATACGGGAGCGCCCGTTCATCGGATTACCCCAGAGGTAATACTTGTAAGACCGGGCATGAATGAGGGATTTCCCGTAGACGCGGCGTTACGCCTTTATCACGTCGAAGGCGATGGATATCCGCCGCGCCTTACCTTTCAGGGGCACCGTACAGTGATAAAAATGGCTCGGGAACAGCAACATCAGGCCGGGTTCGGGGCGGAAATACGTGACCGCCGGATCGTGCCTGGCATGAATGTCGTCCGGCGGGCGGCCGAACTCGATCCACCCGGCCCGGTCCGGATCGTCGTCGCGGATGCTTGCCGGTACTTCGACATAATATACGCCCGACAGCCATGCCGCCGGGTGGATGTGCGGCACCTGGTGACCGTCTTCGTCCATCACAACGCCCCAAACGGAGATGGCGACGTCATCGGGGCAGGCGTCGATGAAAGGATGCGCGGGCTCGCCCGCAAACCGCCGCCTGTAGGCACGGAACGCATCCTCGATCTCGCGCCGGAACGCGTCCATGGGCCCAAGCGGTTCGGTCAGCAGCTCGCCCGAATGCCGTCCCTGGCGCGTAGCGTGCGCCACGGGTGACGGCGTCAGCGTCGGATGACCGAGGACATGGCCGGCAAGCGCCGCGTTGAACGCATTCAAATCCGAAAAATCTGCCGGTGCCGGCAACGGTCTTTGCATTATGAAACGCGACGGCTCGTCCAGTTGCAGCGCGTCCCGGTTCCGGCCCAGATCGCGCAGGGCAAAGGCCTTGAAGGCCAGTGCCGCCGGATGCGACGGGGTGCCGGAGAGAAACCGCTCGATTTCCGACAGCGCCGTTTCGGCATCGCCCGCCGCCAGCGCCATGTCGGCCAGATTGACCGCAGCCTTGGCGAAGCCCGGGTCGATTTCCAGCGCGCGCCGATACGCTTTGGCGGCCGCCTCGTCATCACCCAGCGCGGTATAGGCTTCCCCCATGTTCAGCGACGCCGCCGCGTGTCCCGGTTCCAGCGCCAGCGTGCGGCGGTAGCGTTCGATGGCCGCCGAATGTTCGCCCAGCCCCTGCTGCGCGACGCCGATGTTGAAATGCGCGGCGGCTAGGCCGGGGTCGATCCCGGCAGCGCGTTCCGCCGCGTCCCGCGCAGCAGCATCTTCGCCCATGCCGCTCAGCACGGCGGCGAGATTGGTGTAGGCCACCGGATCGTCCGGATGAAGCGCGATCCAGGCTTCGAGGGCATCGCGTGCACCCGCGAGATCGCCGGCGTTGCGGCGTGCTTCGGCGTGACCGATCGCCGCGCCTGCATGCTCGGGATCCCGATCCAGGGCGTCCCGGAGCCAGCCGACGGCCTCCATGTGCCGCCCGCGCCCGGCCAAAAGCAGTCCCGCGTTGTAGGCAGGTTCGGCGTATGCCGGCGCCGAATCGGCAGCTATCGCATAGGCCTCAAGCGCCGCCCCCGGCTCGTCCGACGCCGCCAGCACGTTGCCCAGGTTCATGCGGATCTCCGCATCCTTCGGCGCGCGTTTGACCGCGTCCTCCAGGAATTCGCGGGCGGCCTCGGTCTCGCCGCACTGGAACGCCGCGATCCCGGCGAGGTTCAGGACCGCCGCATCGCGCACCCGGGCCGCCAGGAGCTGGCGCGCTTCGGCCAGCGCGTCGTGCGGCCGCCCTTCCCCGAGCGCGTCGCGGATGCGCGCCAGACGCTGATCCGATTTACGTGTTCGACGTTTCGCCATCTGCAGACATTCGGATGTTGCGCGCTCTCTCGCAAGTCCGCCGATCCGGGGATATAGTTCCCCGATGACCGAGCCAACGATGCCGCCCGCGCTTGCCGACGCCCTCGCCCATCACCAGAAGGGCGAGCTTGAGGCCGCCGAAACCGGATACCTCGGCGTTATCGAAGCGGATCCCGCCAACGCCGACGCCTATCACCTGCTGTCGATCCTGCGATTGCAGCAGGGCCGGGCCGAGGACGCTTTGCCGCTGATCGACAAGGTCATCGAACTGGCACCGAATGCCGCCGATGCCTACGGCAACAAGGGCACCGCGCTGCAGGCGCTGGAACGATACGGCGAGGCGGCGTTCGCATTCCGCACCGCCATCGAACGGGCGCCCGACGCCGCGCACCATCACTACAACCTCGGTAACACGCTCCGAGCCGACGACGACAAGGCGGGCGCGGTGCGCGCTTACCGGGACGCCATCCGCTGCGCGCCGGACCTGGTGCAGGCGCATTCCAACCTGGCGACGACGCTTTCGGAACTGGGGCTGTTCGACGAGGCCGTAGCGCACTGCAAGCTGGCCTTGCAGTATCAACCGGAGTTCGCCGATGCGCACTACAACCTCGGCAATGCGCACCGCGAAGCGGGCCGCTATGCGGATGCCGTCGGCGCCTATGAAGCGGCCCTTGCGCACGACCCGGACCACGCCGACGCCTACTGCAACCTGGGGCTGACGCAGATGATCACGCCGGGTCTCGACCGAGCGATCCGCACCCTCGGCAAGGCCGTTGAAGTCCGCCCCGATCACGACATGGCGCGTTTCTACCAGGCCGTCGCCAGCGAAATGACCGGCGCCGACGCGACGCGCCTGTTCGCCGGCTTACCCGAGGACGACGCCACCGTGGATGCGTGGCTCGATAGCTGGAATTACGTCAAAAGCCATTCGACGCTCAAGACCGAGATCATCCACTGCCCCTACGTGCTGCTCGGCCACGCGCTGAAGGCGGCGCCGCTGCAAGGGCTGGTGCTTGAGTTCGGGGTGCGGCATGGTCAGTCGATCCGCCACATCGCGGCGGAAGCCGGCCAGCCCGTGCACGGATTCGATTCCTTCCACGGCCTGCCCGCCGCCTGGGGCGGCGAGCCGGAAGGAGTCTATTCGACGGAAGGAAGGTTGCCGGACGTTCCCGAAAACGTCACTCTCCATGCGGGCCTGTTCGAGGACACCCTCGCATCGTTCCTGAAGCACCATCCGGGCGGCGTCCGGTTCTGCAATATCGACTGCGATATATACGAATCCGCGGTGACGGTGCTGGACGGTCTGGCGCCCCGCATCAAACCCGGCAGCGTGCTGGTCTTCGACGAATACCTGATCAACCCGACGTGGCGCGACGACGAATACCGCGCCTTCCGCGAAGCCGCCGAAAAGCACGGCTGGCGCTACACCTACCTCGCCTTCGGCATCGTCACCAAGCAAGCTGCGGTAATCATCGAGGAAACCTAGTCCCCCGACAGGTGCAACACCACGTTGCGGCGGTGCGGCCGGGCCCGGTGCTCGAACAGATAGATCCCCTGCCACGTACCCAGCGCCGGACGGCCCTCAGTGACGGGGATCGACAGCGACACATCGGTCAGGGCGCTCCGGATGTGTGCCGGCATGTCGTCCGGCCCCTCGGCGGTGTGCCGGTAGAGCGACGGGTCTTCCGACACCAGCCGTTTGAAAAACGTGTTCAGGTCATGGATCACGTCGGGGTCAGCGTTCTCCTGGATGGTCAGCGACGCCGAGGTATGGCGGCAATAGACCGTCAGCAGCCCGCTCTTGATGCCGCTGTCCGCGCAGAACCCGACGGCATCGCGGGTGAACTCATAAAGTCCCTGCCCCTGCGTCGTGAGTTCGAGCTGGGTTTGTGCGTGCGCCATACTTTCCTGTTAGCATTCCCAAAGACATTTGCAAAC
>MRWG01001049.1_pt1 | contig 20563 bp, 20 predicted proteins | sample 1013341 | NCBI WGS metagenome assembly MRWG01 (sample SAMN06117577, study PRJNA244670) | biofilm metagenome | biome: Water; feature: Cathode Biofilm; material: Biofilm; isolation source: microbial consortium enriched at the cathode of a solar microbial fuel cell | place: USA: District of Columbia ... | reverse complement strand
CGCCGCGGTCGGCGCCGTGCTGGTGCTGGCCGGCGACATTCTGGCAGTGCGCTTCCTCGGTGCGGAGCGTTACGGCTTTTTCGCGCTCGCCTTCGTGATCGCCAAGGTCTGCGGCATGGCCGCGGCTTTTGGCCTGCGCATTTCGATTCTACATTTTCTGCCACAGTACCTGCACGACCAGCAGTCGCGGCGGCTGGTCGGGGCCGTCATGGCCAGCGTGACCTTGCCCGCCTATCTGGGGCTGTTCCTGACGGTGCTGCTGTGGTGGACCGCCGATTGGATCGCGGTGCACGTTTTCTCCATGCCGCTGGCGGCCCAATACATCCGCTATGCCGGTTTTCTGATTCCCCTGGTCGCGCTGGTAGAGGTGCTCAGCCACGTGCCGCGCGCCTTCGGCCGCTCGCTGGAGCAGGTGCTGGTACGCAACCTGGTGCCGCCGGCGGCCTTCGTCCTGGGTTTGACGGTCTTGATCATGACCGAGCAGGGGCCGCTTCTGGTGATGGGTGCGCTGATCCTCGCCCATCTGCTGGCCACTGTGCTGGGCGCCCGCTTTGTGCTCGGGCTGCTGCGGCGCTACGCCAAGGGCAAGGGCAAGCCGGAGGTGCCCTGGCGCACGCTCTACGCCTATTCCGGTTGGGTGGTTGTCAACGACCTGCTGCTGCTGGGCGTCTCCTCCGGCGACATGCTGATTCTGGCGACCTTTGTCGAGGCCGAGCAGGTCGGTCTCTACCGGGTCTGCGTCCAGGTCGGTGTGGTCTTCTACCTGCTGCAGCACGCCGCAGGCGCGGCGACCGCGCCGGTGTTGCCGATGCTGGTGCGGACGAAGAGCACCGCCGAACTGCAGGAGATCTACAGCATGGTGCTGCGTTGCATCGCTGTCGTCATGCTGCCGGGATTCTGGGCGATGGCCGTGAACGCCCAGGACATCCTCATAGTCTTCGATCCGGTCTTTGCCTCCGGCATCATGGCCCTGCAGTTGAAGGCGGCGGCCATGACCGTGACCTGCGGCCTGGGCCTGTCGGGTATCCTGCTGTCCGTCGGCGGCTTTCCTTCCGTCGAAATGAGAAACAGCGCCGTGGCCTTCGTCGCCTGCGTCATTTTGAACTTCCTCCTCATTCCGGAGTGGGGAGTCGACGGCGCCGCCGCGGCGGCGCTGATCACCGCGGTCCTGATCACCGTGTTGAGAGTCGTTCAGGTGCGCCGCCTGACGGGCGTGAAGACGCTCCACCTGTACTTGCTGCGCATCGCCATATTCTCTGGCGTCCTGGTCTTCCTGATCGATATGCTGCTGTCACACCTTGGCTTGCCGCATGGCGGGGCCGTAGGGGGGGTGGCTGCCCGCCTGTTGATTACCGTTGCCGTCGCTGTTCTGGCCCTGGGTATGATGGAGATCAATGCAGAAGGACGCAGGAACCTGCGCCGCATCCTCATGCTGCGGCGCGAGCGGGAGGTCGGCCCGTCAGAGATCTGATGCTCAAGGGCGCCGGGCCGTGAAGCCTCCCTGTCCTGTAGAGGGCTGCATCAACACATAATAGGTTTTCGCCTGCCGATTAGGGGGAGTGCGTATGGACGGGGTTTATTTCGGGAATGCAGCCAGCGAGAACATCAGGGGCTGGTTCATCGGGCAGTTCATCCCGCCGGAGCTGGGTCCGCGGCATCAGACGGCCGTCGAGTTGAAGTGGGGGGTCCACCCAGCGGGGGAGACGCGTGCCCAGTCCTGGGTGCGCTACAAGAAGGCGACGACGATTTCGATCCTGATCGAAGGAAGCTTCCAGATCCACCTTCGGGCCAACGGCGAGACAAAAGATGTCCTGCTGGATAAGCAAGGCGACTATGTCACCATGCCTCCGGGCATCGACCACAACTGGACCGCGATTACGGACTGTGTGGTGATGTCGGTGCGCTTTCCCTCCCTGCCGGACGACCAGCTCAATAATCCCTGAGATGCTGCCTCCCGGTCCGGCCGGGGGGTGTGGCCTTCCCGGGCTTAACGCTTATTTCACCTCAAGGGGAAAGAATGCGGCCAGTCGAGGAGGATCACATGAGCCGGATCGAAGACTTTTCCGCAATGGACAGCGCCGGGCTCGACGCTTTCGAACGTCGGGTGCGCGTCTGCGGCTGGCCGCTGGCTTTCGCTCTCGGGCTTGCCCTCTGGGCCGGGATCCTGGTTCTCGCCCTCTAAGGCTTTTTCCCCGTCAAAATCCGCAACCGCTTTGCCCGGTCGCGCCGCCTAGGTCGCGACCGTGCTGGTGTGCGTGACGAAGTAGCCGCCTTCCGGCTGCCAGAGGTGGAGCTGGAAAGCCGGCGGCGCGGGCTCCAACCGCAGCGCCGGGTCGTCCGAGACATCCAGGAACATGGGATAGGCTGTTGCCGGCGAGGTGGTGCAGAGACGCGCCGCGAAGGCGCTGGCGATGGACCGGTGCACATGGCCGGCGGCGACGTGGACCACCTGGCGATGGCGCCGCAGGACCGCCTCGAAGTCCGCGGCACCGGCGAGGCCCAGCGCGTCGATCGCACGGTTGCCGGTGCGGAAGGGCGGATGGTGCATGAACACGAAGGTCGGACGCTCCGGCTGCGCCGCCAACACGCTGTCCAGCCACGCCAGCCGCTCGTCGTCCAGGGCGCCCGCGTCCTGACCCGGGACCAGGGTATCAAGCCCCACCAGGCGCACCGGCCAGTGGTCCGGCGCCTCGCGGTCGAGGGCATAGTGCAGGTAGCCCATGGCGGGCAGGTAGCTGTGATCTTCGAAGACCGAGCGCAGCGCGTCGCGGTCGTCGTGGTTGCCCGGGATCAGGTAGTAGGGCACGTCGAGGGGATCGAGCAGCGCGCGCAGGTGCCGGTACTCTTCCGGCTTGCCGCTGTCCACCAGGTCGCCGGTCACCAGCACAACGTCCGGCCGGCGTGTCAAGTCCAGGACCGCGGCCACGCAGCGGCTCAGCCTCTCGCCGGTCCCGTAGCGCTGGTCGGCACCCTTGCCCGGTTCGCCGATGTGGGAGTCCGTGAGTTGTGCGATGAGCATGGTCCGCCGAACGCCGCTTGCCGTGGTGGCCGCGGTTGTCAGGCTGCGGCCGTCGCCTTGATCGTCTCCAGGTGGGACTTGGCCTGTTCAGCACCTTTGCGGCCGCTGAGGATGGCTTCGTCGCTCCAGAAGTAGGTCCACAGGCCGTAGCGTCCGCAGGGGACGATATCGACGCTGCGCAGCCACTTCTTGATGACGGGGATCGCCTGCTGGCGGGCCTCGTCATAGATACAGTAGCCCCAGCGGACATAGTGCGCCAGGGAGGCCACCACCTCGTCGTCCTCGCGCAGAATGCCGACCTTCTGCAGGTCCGCGACGACCCGCTGGATCAGGGCATCGCGGTCGGCGGGCTCCTCCGGCACGGAGACCTCGGCCGAGACCGATGACATGCCCGGCGGCACCGTTTCGGGCGAGAAGTTGTGCGGGAAGCTGATGCGGAAGAAGGAGATATCCTTCTCCGGGAAGTGCACCCAGTGCTTGGAGGAGATGTTGGCGCGCTTGATCCCCAGGTTGACGACCATGATCCTGTTGGTGCGCAGGCTTGCTACGGCCTCGCGCACCTCCTGCGGGACCTCGCTGCAGATGTCGACCAGGATCGGCAGGGGGATGGTGCTGACCAGAACCTCGAAGGGTACCTGCTTGCCGTTGGCGAAGGTCACCGTCTTCTGCGCCACGTCGACGCTCACCGCCTCGTGGCCCAGGTGCAACTCGGCCACCTTGTTGCGCAGCGAGTCGGCGACGGCGCCGTAGCCGCCGGCGCCTTCCGGGTAGCGGAAGCTGGCGTTGGTGCCGACCTTGGTGTTGACGCCGATGACCGCCCCGCGCAGGACCTGCAGGGCCTTGGCCTCGGGAACGCGGTTGCCGGTCCACTCGAAGGTCATCTCGCGCGGGTGGACCCCCCAGAACTTCTCGCTGTAGGGGATCAGGAAGGTGTCGGCAAAACCCCGCCCGATGTTGCGGTACATCCAGCCCTGGTAGTCGGCAGGCTCGGGGTTCTCCTTGCGGCGCAGGAAGTCGAGGACACAGCGCAGGCGCTTGCCGAGCGGCAGGTTGGTCGAGTTGATCTGGAAGGGGTAGGGGGTGAAACGCTTGAAGGCATAGATGTGCGCGCTGCGCCGGCGAATGGCGAAGCGCACACCCAGCTCATCGAGCAGGTCCAGGACCTTCTGGTTCTTGGTCTGCAGCACGTGGATGCCACGGTCGAAAACGAAACCGTCGACCTTGTCCGACGCGGCCGCGCCACCGTGGTGATCGCTCGCCTCGTAGACGCTCGCCTCGGCAAAATAGCCGCAGGCGAGACCGGCCAGACCGCCACCCAGAACAATAATTCCGTTTCCGTCACGCGCCATCTTGGTACTCCGAAATTGGGCCGGAATTCTTCATTTTGACGGGTGCAATCTTCATCAAAGAGTGCACCATATGCGCCATGCCGTGTTGGATTTCTTTGACAGGAACTCTATACTAGATACTCTAAATTCCAGTGTCTATGAGTGGTCATAGTTTAGGATAGAGAATGCCTCTTTTTTTCAATCTTAGACATATGGTTTTCGGGATTACCCCGCAGAAAATGTAAGCATACGTTGAAGAAAATTATTCGGAAGACGGGCAGATAAGTTTTCCAGTATCGTTCATTCGAGTGAGTTAAGTGGGGCCGGTCCGGGAAAGTTAAGTGACCGGATAAAGACAAGAAGCGTCGTAAGTCCGCGACCTGTTCCGAGAGTGAGATCAGCGATTGGGGCGAAGATGCGTTCAGCTCAGATAGGTGCAAAGAGCGCTGTTCTATCCGGTGCGCGAAGGCGGGCGGGAGGAAGGGCCGATGCCTGACACCCCGCTGGTCTCGGTGCTGATCATCTCCTGGAACTGCTGGCCCGATCTCGACCGCTGCCTGGCGTCGCTGCGGGCCTCGCAGCAGCGCGGCCTCGAGATCGTGGTCTACGACAATTCCTCGAAAGACGGCACGGCCGAAAAGGTGGGGGCGAACTATCCCGAAGTCGATCTGGTCTGCCTCAGCGAGAACATCGGCCACACCAAGGCGGTCAACCGCGGCTTCCAGAAAGTGCGCGGCAAGTACGTCCTGCTGCTCGATGCCGACACCGAACTGGCGGCGGATGCCATTTCGCAGATGTTCGACTTTCTGGAAGGGCGCAGCGACGTGGCGCTGGTGGCACCGCGGACCTTCAACACCGACGGCAGCATCCAGGAAACCGCGCGCAGCTTTCCCTCGGTCTGGAACGGGCTGTTCGGGCGTCAGTCGGTGATGAGCCGGGTCTTTCCGAACAACCCCTTCACCAAGCGCTACCTGTCGCGCCAGAACCTGTCGTCGCGCGAACCCTTTCAGGTCGACCAGGTCGGGGGCGCCTGCATGATGTTCCGCCGCAGCCTGATCGACGAAGTCGGGCTCTGGGACGAGCGCTACCTGGGGTATTGGGTGGACAGCGACTGGTGCGCGGCCCTGAAGAGCAAGGGAAAGACGGTCTGGTGCGTTCCCGCGGCTGAGATCTTCCACCACGAGAACAATGCCAGGGGCAAGAAGAAGTCGCCGCGGCGCATCTGGATGTTCCACCAGGGAGCCTACCAGTTCTATGTGAAGTGGTACTGCCGCGGCCCCCTGGACCCCCGCGCGCTGCTCGCGCGCTGCCTGCTGTCCCTCAGGATGGCGATGCTGATCTGTCTGAACATGATGCGGCCCGGGGAAGCGCGATGAGCGTCACGGCGGCTCGCGGCGGCGCCGACGGCCGGGGCCGGAGAACAGGAGAGGTGGGTGCTGGCATGGCGGTGAATAGCGTCGAGACCGTGAAGGAGACGACTGCGCAAGCGCAGTTCGACAGGGCGGCCTGGGTCCGGAACAAGCCGGCCGATGCCATTTTCGTCGTGCCGCTGGACGAAGGGCCCCTCTGCGCGCCGCAGGACTGGGCGGAGCGGTCCTACCGCTGCTTCGAGTGGCTGATGACACTGGCCGGCTTCATCGTGGTGCTGCCGGTGATGCTGATCGTCGGCCTGGTCATTCGCCTGGAATCGCCGGGCCCCGCACTCTTCGTCCAGTACCGCGTCGGCCAGTCGGTGCCGATGTACGGACGCGACATCATGCACCGCAAGGACCTTTATCCTTCCGACGGCCCCTTCGACCCGGACAAGCTCTACTACGTGCCCCAGAGTTTCAGGTTCCTGAAGTTCCGCACCATGTACAGCGACGCCCGCGAGCGCTTCCCCGAGCTCTACGACGACCGCATCGACTACGACACCTTTCGCGAGAAGCAGCTGAAGGCGGAGGAGGACCCGCGGGTCACCCCGATCGGCAAGTGGCTGCGCATCAGCACCATCGACGAACTGCCGAACCTCTGGTGCGTCATCGCCGGGCGCATGCGCCTGGTCGGCCCGCGGCCGCTGCACGAGCCGGCCCTGCTGCGCCACCACAAGCCGGAGGAGATGTACCGCTTCATCATGGAGCCGGGGATCACCGGCCTGGCGATGGTCCGCGGCCGGGCCCTGATCCGGCACAGCGAGATGATCGACTACGACCTGGAATACGCCCGCACCCGGACCATCTCCCTGGACCTGAAGATCATCTTCGACACCATCAAGGGCGTCATGCTGCGCAAGGGCGCCTTCTAGGCCACCCTTATTGAGCACGGGCGGCACTTCCAAACCCCCGGACAGCCGGAATCCTGAGGCCGTGGCGTGGTGATCGATGTCGCGGGAAGAGGGAGGTTGGCTGGGGGACCTGGATTCCAAGTCGCCAGATTCATCAAGCTAAATCAGATACTTGCAAAGCGCGTGGACAGGAATGTGCCACATTCGCTTCAAATTTGGCAAGCCTTGGGGCTTCGTCTATCCGAGCCTTACCTCATTGGAACTTGAGCCGGCACGATGCCGAAAGGTCCGCTTGCCCACTGGAAGCGGTCGTGAATTGGGAGCCTGCAGATCTCTGCTCGTGACCCGAAGCGGCCAAATGGAGGGCCACAGGATGTCTACCGCTTCAGAAAGTCGGGGGAGTATTGACCCACAGCACCCGCGCGGTGGTGTCGCCCGGATTGTAATAGCGGTGGCGCAGGTCGGATCTGAAATAGAATGAATCGCCGGCCGAGAGCTCGAAGGTTTCGTCCTCGATGGTGAGTTCCAACCGACCTTCCAGGACGTAGCCGACTTCCTCGCCGTCGTGGGTGATGTCGCCACCGCTGTCGGTCTTGGGGTCGACGATGTGAATGTTGGCGTCAAGGACCTGGCCGTCGCCGAAGGGGATGACCCGCTCCAGGCTGACGGCGCCGCCTTCCTCGGTGGCGCGGGTGACGACCACTTTGCGCTCACCCTTGCGGAACACCGTGATCTCGTTCTCCCGGCGTGACGTGAACAGCTCCGCGATGGTGGTGCCCAGCACCGCGGTGATCCGGTGCAGCACCTTCAGCGACGGCTCGACCTTGTTGTTCTCGATCTTGGACAGAAGGCTTTCCGAGCATTCGACCGCCTCGGCGACGTCCTTCAGGCGCATTTTGTTCATGCGGCGCATCATGCGCAGCTTCGTCCCGATATCGTGTTCCAGCGTCGACACCGTCACCGCCGAATGCTCCCTGTTTTGTTGCGTTGCTTTATTGCGTTCACAAGTTACGGATGTGCCTTCGTTTGTCCACCAATTTTATTCTCATTCAAGTCACTTGACTGAGCATAAACCCTATGGAATGCTTCTGTCAGCGAAAACACGCCGAACGGCGAGACTTCCAGATCAGGGGTAAGGCGGAATGGGAGCTGGGGCGAACAGCCCGGATCGGGACGTGCGGGTCGCCTGCGTGCAGATGGAACCTCACGTCGGCGCCAAGGACGATAACCTCGCCGCCAGCCTCCGCTTCATCGAAACCGCCGCCGCCGCGGGCGCCGAACTGATCGTCCTGCCGGAACTCTGCAACTCCGGCTACGTCTTCGAGAGCATGGAAGAGGCAATCTCCCTGGCCGAGCCGGTGCCCGGCGGGCCGACCTGCGATGCCTGGGCCGAGGCGGCCGCGCGCCTGAGGGTGCACATCGTCGCCGGCATCAACGAGCGCGCCGGCGACAAGCTCTTCAACTCCGCCGTGGTCATCGGGCCGGACGGCTATCTCGCCACCTACCGCAAGGTCCACCTCTGGGACCAGGAGAACCTCTTCTTCACGCCAGGCGATCTGGGCCTGCCGGTGGTGGAGACGCCGCTGGGCAAGCTGGGCGTCTTCATCTGCTACGACACCTGGTTCGCGGAGTGCTACCGCCTCTGCGCCCTGCAGGGCGCCGACATCGTCTGCCTGCCGACCAACTGGGTGCCGATCCCGGGCCAGGACCCCAAGCGCGAGGCCATGGCCAATATCCTCTGCATGGCGGCCGCGCACACCAACAGCGTCTATGTCGCCGCCGCCGACCGCGTCGGCGAAGAGCGCGGCCAGCCCTTCGTCGGCCAGAGCCTCATCGTCAGCTACACCGGCTGGCCCCTCGGCGGGCCGGCCAGCGCCGATAGCGAAGAGATCATCTACGCCGACTGCAATCCGGCCAAGGCGCGTGCCGCGCGGAAATGGAACGCGCACAACAACCCGCTGCACGACCGCAGGACCGACATCTATGACGAGATGCTGGGCACTCAGATCAAGCCCGGCAGCTATTGAGCAGCCTTAACGCACAACAGGGAACATCAGGGAGCTTCAAGATGAATATGCAAAACAAGCTTCGAATTCTGGGTGGGGCCGCGGCCCTTGGACTGACGCTGGCGCAGCCCGCGCTCGCGGCCGATACGCTGAAGATCGGCGTGCCGGTCGGCCTCAGCGGCGCCAACAGCGTGGTCGCGCCTTCGGTAGTGCAGGCCGCGGAGCTGGCCGTGGCGGAGATCAATGCCGGCGGCGGCGTGCTCGGCAAGCAGCTGGAGCTGGTGGTGGCCGATGACGGCAGCGGCGCCCAGGGCGCGCAGAAGGCCTTCGACTCGCTGGTCTTCCAGAAGGAGGTCGACGTGCTGATCTCCATGGAGACCTCCGCCGCGCGCAACGCCGGCCTGCCGATCGTCAACCGCGGTAAGGTGCCCTACATCTACACCTCCTTCTACGAAGGCCGCTCCTGCAGCCCCTGGATGTACGTCAACGCCTGGGTGCCCGAGCAGCAGGTGGCCCCGATCGTCGACCACTTCATGGGCTCTGAAGGCGCCAAGACCTTCTTCCTGGTCGGCAGCGACTACGCCTTCGGCCGCGGCATGCTGGAATTCACCAAGAAGTACATCGAGACCAAGGGCGGCGAGGTCCTGGGCGAGGAGTACCTGCCCATGGACGGTACCGACTGGACGGCCATCATCTCCAAGCTGAAGTCGGAAAATCCCGACGCGCTCATCACCTCCACCGCGGGCGGCGCGCCGAACGTCACCCTGACCAAGCAGCTGCGCGCGGCCGGCGTGGATATCCCCTATGGCAACCTGGCCGTGGACGAGGGCACGGCGCGCAACATGGGCGCGGACGCCGCCGGGATCTACATCTCCGCCTCCTACATCACCGGTATCGAGAGCGAGGAGAACAAGAACTTCCTGGCGGCCATGGAGAAGCACTTCGGCAGCGACCTGAAGACGCCGAACGATCTTTCCGTGCCGCAGTACGAGGCCGTCTACCTCTACAAGGCGGCGGTCGAGAAGGCCGGCAGCGCCGAGCCGGAGGCCGTCATCGAGGCCCTGGACGAGGTGAGCTTCAAGGGCCCGCGCGGCGAGATCTCCATGAGCAAGCAGCGCCACGCGCCGCTGACCATGTACCTTGCCCAGGTGCAGCCCGACGGTGGCATCAAGCTGATCAGCAGCTTCAAGGACGTCGACCCCGGCGAGCAGTGCCCCAACCTCTAGTGCCGTAGCCTGCGGCCGCTCCCGCCCTGTTGGGGCGGGGGCGGCCCGCGGCTTCAACCAAGGGGGCGCCCGTGAGCGTGCTAATCCTCGACATCGTGACCACGGCGGCGATCCTCTTCACCGTGGCCACAGGCCTGATGATCATCCTGGGCGTCATGAAGCTGATCAACTTCGCCCACGGCGCCTTCCTGACCATCGGTGGCTATGCCGCCTACATCGCCACCGTGGCGGGCTGGAGCCCCTGGGCCGCCATTCCTTTCGCTGCGGTCATCGGCCTGGCGCTGGGCCTGGTGGTCGAGTATGTCATCGTCCGCCCGCTCTATTCCCGGCCCCTCGACGCCATCCTCGCCACCTGGGGCCTGGGCATTATCATCGGACAGCTCATCACCATCGGCTTCGGGCGCGAGGTGCAGTTCGTCGAGCCGCCGATCAGCGGCGCCATCGAGTTCCTCGGCCTGTCCTATTCCGCCTACCGCCTGCTCCTGATCGCCGTGGCCGCGGTGATCGGCGCGGGGCTGACCGGGCTGCTCTATTTCACCCGCTTCGGCCTCAACGCCCGCGCCGTCATCATGAACGAGGATCTGGCCCGCGGGCTGGGCATCGACAGCACCAAGGTGCGCCTCGCCACCTTCGGCCTCGGCGCCGCGCTGGCCGCCATGGCCGGCGCGCTGATCACGCCGCTGATCTCCGTCGATCCGAACCTCGGCCTGCCCTGGCTGGTGAACTCCTTCATGCTGGTGCTGGCCTCCGGCATCTCGATTCCGGGCCTTATGGTCGTCTCGCTGCTGCTCGGCGGCGCCCAGGTGCTGGTCAGCACCTACGTCAGCCCCATCATCGGCGGTCTCACCATCGTGGTGCTGGCGGCCCTCATCCTGCGCATCCGCCCGCAGGGCATCAGCGTGGGAGGCGGCTCGTGACGGGTGAAGATACCCTGGTCGCGGGCAAGAGCCCGGAAGCCTCGGCCGCCCGCCCCGAGTGGCAGCGCGTGCTGCGCTGGGGCGGCCTCGCGGTCGCCCTTCTGGCGGTCGCACCCTTCGTGCTCGACACCTACACGGTCAATATCCTGATCCGCGCGCTCTTCCTGGCCGGGCTGGCGCTGACCGTCGACATCCTCTGGGGCTATACCGGCGTCCTGACCTTCGGCCAGTCGGCCTTCTTCGGCATTGGCGCCTATGCCTGCGCGCTGGTCTTCACCCACTACGGCTTCGGTCCGGGCTGGGCGGTGCTGGCGCTGGTTATCGGCATAGTCGCCGCCATGGTCATTGGCCTGCTGGTCGGCTGGCTGGCCTTCTACCACGGGGCTTCGCCGCTCTACGCTTCCATCGTCACCCTGGCGCTGCCCATCGTTCTGACCCAGGTGGTCTTCGCCGGCGGCCGCTTCACCGGTTCCAGCAGCGGCCTCTCCGGCTTCCCGACCTACTACTGGGACCTGGAGACCTGGTTCTGGATCGCCGGCGGCTTCCTCACGGTGGTCACCTGCCTCGCCTGGCTCTTCGTGCGCAGCGACATGGGCCGGGTGCTGGTCGCCATCCGCGAGAACGAGATGCGCTGCGCCTACCTGGGCATCCCGGTGCCCAAGCTGAAGATCCTGGTGATGGCCGCGATGGGGGCTATCGGCGCCGTCGCCGGCTTCGGCTATGCCGCCTTCACCAACGTGGTGGCGCCGGAGCTGACCGGTTTCCTACTCGGCACCGAGCTGCTGATCTGGGTGGCGCTGGGCGGGCGCGGCACCATCATCGGCCCGGTTATCGGCACCATCGCCATCGACGTCACCAGCTCCTACCTCTCCGGCAGCCTGCCCTTCGTCTGGAAACTGCTGATCGGCTTCGCCTTCGTCGCCGTCATCGTCGCCTTGCCGCAGGGCCTGCTGCCTGAACTGGCTAAGGGCTTGCGCCGGCTGACCGGGAAGGTCCTGGGGCGCAAGCCGGCTGCGGCGCCGGTGCCGGAGCTGCGGGCCTCTCCGCGGCGCAGTCATGCCGATGCCGAGGCGCCGCCGCTGGTGGTGCGCGGCGTGGAGCGCCACTTCGGCAGCCTGAAGGTCCTGCAGGGCATCGACTTCGATGCCGGGCGCGGCGAACTGCTGAGCCTTGTCGGCCCCAACGGTGCCGGCAAGACCACCCTGATCCGCTGCCTCGCCGACGGCATGGAGCGTTCGGGCGGCAGCGTCATCATCTTCGGGCAGGAACTTGGGCGCTGGCCGCCGGAGAAGTGCGTCGCCCTGGGAATCGGGCGCAAATTCCAGGCGGCCAGCATCTTCGAAACCCTGACGGTGGCGGAATGCCTGCGCATCGCGCGCTACCGGCTGGAGCGCTTCTCGCTGTGGAGCGCCTCGCCGGTGCTGGAACTACCGGAGGCGGCGCTGCGCATCGTCTCCGAAACCGGGTTGGCCGACCGCCTGGATATCGAGGTGCGTCACCTCAGCCACGGCCAGCGCCAGGCCCTGGACCTGGCCATGGTGCTGGCGCTGGAGCCGAGAATTGTGCTGCTTGACGAACCGACCGCGGGCCTCACCAAGACCGAGCGTGAGCGCATCGGCGGCATCCTTACCTCGCTGGTCGAACGCGAGCGGCTCAGCGTGCTGCTGGTCGAGCACGACCTGGACTTCGTACGCCAGATCTCCTCGCGCGTCATCGTCATGCACCAGGGCAAGATCGTGCTCGACGGCTCGGTCGCCGAAGTCGTCGACTCCGACCTGGTGCGTGAAATTTACGCCGGCAGCGGCCACTGAGCGGGAGGGAAGACATGACCGGGGCCGAGAGCGTTCTGGAAATCAGCGGCGTCAGCAGCGGCTACGGTGAAGCGACCGTGGTGCGTGACGTCAGCCTGTCGGTGAAGGCCGGGGAGATCGTCGCCCTGCTGGGCAAGAACGGCATGGGCAAGTCGACCCTCCTGAAGACCGTCATGGGCTACCTGCCGGTCCAGGAAGGCTCCGTCTCCCTGCTGCAGCGCGACGTGACCAAGGACCCGCCGCACCGCATCGCCGGGCGCGGCGTCGCCTATTCGCCGCAGGCCGAGGCGATCTTCCACGACCTGACGGTGCGTGAGAACCTGGTGCTCGGCATGCCCGACCCGCGCAACTTCGATGCTGAGTTCGCGCGCATCTGCGAGGTCTTTCCCTTCATGAAGGACCGCCTCGCCCAGCGCGCCGGGACGCTGTCGGGCGGCGAGCAGAAGATGCTGATCCTGGCGCGGGCGTTGATGGCGCGCCCGCAGCTCATCCTCATCGACGAGATCACCGAGGGCCTGCAGCCCTCGGTCATCGATCGCCTGGGCCAGGCTCTGCTCGACGAGCGCGAGAAAACCGGCGTTTCCATCTTCCTGGTCGAACAGCACATCCAGTTCGCGCTACGTGTTGCCGACCGCTGGGCCGTCCTCAAGCTGGGCGAGATCGACGATGCCGGCGACAGCAAGGCGCCGGGCGCCGCCGCGCGCATCGCCGATCACTTGGCGGTCTGAGGGGAGGCGGCGGTGACACTCTGCTTCAATACCTTTTCCGTTGTCGCCCGCTGCCCGCGCAGCGGCGAGCTGGGCGTCGCCATCTCCACGGCGCTGCCCGCCGTCGGCGCCTACTGCGTCTACATCGAGCCCGACGTCGGCGCGGCGGCGACGCAGAGCTGGACCAATCCCTACCTGGCCTTGGATGCCCTGGCAGCGCTGGCCGAAGGGCAGGCGCCGGCTGCTGCATTGCAAGAGGTTCTGCGGGCAGACGTTGAGGCGGAGCTGCGTCAGGTCGGCTTGGTCGACGCGATCGGGCGGGTGGAAGCCTGGACAGGCGGCGACTGCACCGAGTGGGCAGGGCACATCCTTGGCGACGGCTTTGCCGTCCAGGGCAACATGCTGGTCTCGGCGCGGACCATCGAGGCCATGGCTGCGGTCATGGAGGCGACGGCGCAGCGCGACTTGGCCCAGCGCCTGGTAGACGCGCTCATCGCTGGCCAGCAGGCCGGCGGCGACAAGCGCGGCAAGCAGTCCGCCGCGGTCAAGGTTTACGGGAGCGAGCCTTGTCCCCTTACCGACCTGCGGGTCGACGACCATCCCGAGCCGGTGGCCGAACTGGCCCGCCTGCAAGAGCTCGCCAAGGTTCAGCTCCAGCCTTTCCTCGACTCCCTGCCGCGCCGCCGGGGGTCGGCGGCGGTACCGCTGTCGGAAGCCGCCAAGGCGATGATCATGCTGCCGCCGCAGGAGCGTCCCAAGGCGGCCGCCCGCAAACCAGTGGAGAGCGGGGGATGACCATCCCCGCTGCTGAAGGCGCGGCCTGGGAGGGGATCGCGCGGGCCTGCGCCAAGGTCAGCACCGAGCGCCTGTGGCGCATGCACGAGCAGATGGCTGCCTTTGGCGCCATTCCCGGTCCTGGCGTCAACCGCCAGGCCTTCTCCGCCGAGGACATCGCCGCGCGCAAGGCCTTGCTCGCCTGGCTGAAGCCCTACGGTTTCGAGGTCTTCATCGACGAGATCGCCAACCTCTTCATCCGCCGGCCGGGTCGCAATCCCGGCTTGCCGCCCATGGTGACCGGCAGCCACATGGACAGCCAGCCGCGTGGCGGCCGTTTCGACGGCATCTACGGCGTGCTCGCCGGCGTCGAAATGTTCTTCGCGCTGGAAGAGGCGGGCCTGGAAACCGAGCACCCGTTAGAGGTCGTTGCCTGGTCGAACGAAGAGGGCGGCCGTTTCGCGCCGGGTGCCATGGGCTCCATGGTCTACAGCGGAGCGCGCAGGCTCGAGGAGCTGCTCGACGTCCTGGATCATGATGGCATCGCACTGCGCGACGCCCTGGCGGAGACCCTGGTGGCGACGCCGGAGGCCCGCCCCCGCGCCATCGCTACGCCCTTCGCCGGCTACATCGAAGCGCATATCGAACAGGGCCCCTTACTGGAGCAGCAGGAAACCACCATCGGGGTGGTGACCGGCATACAGGGGACGCGCTGGTTCTCCGTCGAGGTGAGCGGCGAGAGCGCACACGCGGGTACGACCCCGCTGGCGGTACGCCGTGACGCCTTCCAGGCCGCCGTCTCGGTGGCGAACGAGCTGAACGAGCTGGTCGCCGCACAGCCCGACGACCTGCGTTTTACCATTGGCCGCTTCGACGTCAGCCCCAACACGCCGAATTCGGTGGCGGACAAGGTGTCTTTCTCTATCGACATCCGCCATCCGGAGGCGGAACTGGTGAAGACCCTCGGCGATGCGGTGATTGCGCTATGCCGGGGTACGCGCCTGGGCTGCCCTGTCTCCATCGAAGAGAAATTCAACCGGCCGCCCTGCGCCTTCGCAGCGGCGGTGGTCGACAGGGTCGAGGCCGCAGCCGGCGCCCTCGGCCTCAGTCATATGCGCATGGCTTCAGGCGCCTTCCACGACGCCCTCTTTATGAACGATATCTGCCCCACCGGCATGGTCTTCGTGCCCTGCGAAAGGGGCATCAGTCATAACCCGGCGGAAAATGCCGATCCAGCCGACTTGGCGGCTGGGGCTCGGGTATTGCTCGCCGCCCTCGCTAACCTGGCCGGTTGCCGCTCTTGAGAGACTAACAGCTCTCCGGCCGGGAAGTCGCCCGACGTGACCTAAGTACGACGATGACTGATCCTGTTGAGCCACTTTAGTTGTCCCATGGCTGTTCCTTTTTCCGCTTCTGGCACGACCCTGACATCGAGAGGAGGGCAGAGAGTGTCCGCTCTGCCCCAGGAATCAGACGTCGACCTGCTCGGCAATGGCGAGGGCGTCATCTACCTCCACACCTAAGTAGCGAACGGTGCTCTCGATTTTGGCATGGCCAAGCAGAGGTTGGACGGCCCGGAACCGCCGGCCGTCGGCCAGGGCATCCGAGACGAAGTTCAGGCGCCAGCCCTGGTTTGCGGCCTCAGCCAGCACCATCGGCCGGCGCGTGCCTGCCGCCCACTTGCGCCCGAGCCGCTGGCTCTACCGCGAGGAGGGCGTCGCGGTAGAACGTCTGCTCGCTGATCCCATGCCGGCGACAAACCTCCGCCGTCCGCGCGCCAGCCTCCTTCGTCGCGATCTCGTACATGTTGATGCCGTGTCGGCGCATGAAGGGCGCGACGCGGCGCATTTCGTGAACGCGCTCCTCGTTGCTGGCGATCTGCAGGTAACCCACGGCGCGAAAGCCGGTGGAAATCCCGGTCTCCTGCTCCAGGTTTGCGTAAAGGTCGCGACCGTGAGCATGGATTTCGCACTCTGCCTCGGACTTCAGCAGCCCCGCGACGATCAGTCCGGCCGCGTGCCACGTAGTGCCGGAAGTCAGCTGTCCCTGCTCCAGGACGACCACGTCCATCATGCCGAGCTTTGTCAGGTGGTAAGCGGTGTTACAACCGATCGAACCGCCGCCGATGATCACTATCTGTGCGTGAGAGGGAAGAGAAGTAGCCATAGTTGGGCTGCTTCCGAAAAGGCCAGCAGATGAAATCCTAGGGTTCCTGCGTAGAGGGTCGCGGGGCCCTCTCCACAGAAGCTTCGAGCCTCACTTGCTCCCAGCAAGCTGCGCCCCGCCAGGAATACCGTTCATCATCTGCTCTCTGTGGAGGTATTGAGTGCCAGCGGGGGTTGGTAAACTAATTCCTTGCCCCTGCTGAGTGCGGTGAGGTCTGCAGCAGCGCCGAGATGAACTCCGAGAACAGTTCGCCCTGCGAACCGATGCGGAGTTTCGAATAGATGTTGCGACGGTGGATCCGCACCGTGCCGGAAGAAATCCCGAGTATCTTCCCGATGGCTTCTGCGGAATGGCCACGCAGCGTGTGCTCGACAACCTGGCGTTCCCTTGGGGTCAGGATACCGTCGCCGATGCTGTAGAAGGCCTGCTCGAAGCGCTCTTCATTGACTGGCAACGAATCCGCCTCGTCGGTCGCAACGTCGCGCCAGTTCTGTCGGCAGGCCGCATCGACAATCGGCCAGACGGCCTTCAGGGCCCGAATCTCCGCGTTGGAGAAGCGCTTTTCCTTGCGCATCAACGACACGACGATGTTGAGGTTCCTGTTGATGTCGATGAGGTAGCCGACTTCCTCGGCAAGGCCTGTCTGGGCGTAATAGTTGCGGAAATACTCTCCCTGGTAGAAGCGGTCTGGGGCGATCTCCTTCAACCTCCACAGGCCGGGCTCAGACAGGTCGATACTGGCGAGGAAGAAGGGATCCAGCAGGTAGGGACCTTCCTGGTATTCCTCGACATGCAGACGGCGCCTGTCCGGCGGGAAGTCGTCGTAAAGGTCCAGGGGCCGGGCAGAGCCGACATAACCGAACATGACGGTGTAGTCGAATTCCACGATCTGGCGCAGCCCCTGCGAGAGCATCTCGGGAAATTGGGTGGTTCCGATCGCCTCGACGATTCGCCCTGCTTCTTTGTTCCAGTCGAAGCGCATATGCCTTTCCGTCAGATTCGGTTATTCTAATCGGCCTATTACAAAGAGCATATTTACAATATAGCGGATTACTGCTCGACTTGGCTCCTAGGAACAATATGATCTAAATCGGCTCTCTTGTCATCTACAGCGACTAAACCCGAATACACTGACGCGGTCCGGGCTCCTCAGAAACCGGCGATTGCCGAGTTGCGGGGCGTGTCTAAGCTCTTTGGTGATGTGGTTGCCGCGCAGGAACTCGATCTGACCATCGCGCCTGGTGAATTCCTGTCGTTCCTCGGACCCTCCGGCTGCGGCAAGACGACGGCGCTGAGGATGCTGGCCGGCTTCGAAAAGCCAACAAGCGGTTCGGTTCTGATCGACGGCCAGGAGGTCAATCAGCTCGAACCCTATCGCCGGCCGGTGAATATGGTGTTCCAGAGCTACGCCCTGTTCCCGCATCTGACGGTCGGCCAGAACATCGGTTACGGCCTGCGGCAGAGACGACCGCGCATCAGCAGCAGCACAATTGCCGAGCGGGTCGGGCGCGTGCTCGACATCGTGCGCCTGACGGGCTTCGAAGACCGCCGCATCTGGGAGATGTCGGGGGGACAGCAGCAGCGCGTCGCGCTCGCCCGCGCCATCGTGAACGAACCGAAGCTCCTGCTTCTTGATGAGCCTTTGGCAGCGCTCGACCGCAAGCTCAGAAAGGAAATGCAGATCGAGCTGCAGGACCTGCAGCGCGAACTCGGCATCACCTTTGTCCTGGTGACCCATGACCAGGAAGAGGCGCTGTCTCTGAGTGACCGCATCTGCGTCATGAAGTCCGGCCGGATTATCCAGACGGGTACGCCGCAAGAGCTGTATGACAACCCCGAAACACGCTATGTCGCCGACTTTGTCGGCACCTCCAACTTCATCGACGGCGAGATCGAGACAGATGGATCGGGCCACGCGCGCATCGTCTTGCGCGACGGGATGAGCTTCGAGGGCCGCGCGGGCAGGGAGATTGCTTCGCAACGCAACGGTTGCCTCAGTATCCGGCCCGAGCAGATCAGGCTGAGCCGGGAAGCGGTTTCCGGCGGCCTGGAAGTCGTTGTGCAGAACCGGATCTTCCTCGGTGAGCACACGGAGTACCTAGTGCAGCATTCGTCGCTAGGGAACATCATCGTCCTGGCCCCGAGGCAGACTGAATTTGGCGAGCGGGCCTTCGGCAAGGGCGATAGGGCCTGGGTCAGCTGGAACAGGGAATCAGCGCTAATGCTGAAAAGCGACTGAGGTGCCGTAAACCATCCAACAGGGAGCCAAGAAAATGAAAAAAAGGGATTACATTTCGAAGCGGAATTTCATGGAGGAACTGCGACGCTACCAGAAGGGCTCGGTTACCCGCCGGCATTTCCTGGGCGTCACGGGGCTCGGTACGGCGGCCGCCGTTCTCGGCGCAGCGGTTCCGGGACTGCGGTCGCGGCCAGCGCAGGCGGCCGGCGATATCGGCGACCGGGTGGTCCTGGCGACCTGGCCGAACTATCACGACCCGGAAAATTTCGAGATCTTCACCGATAAGCTCGGCGCATTCGTCCAGGTCAACGTTTTCGGCTCGAACGAAGAGATGCTGGCCAAGCTTCAGGCCGGCGGCAGCGGTTGGGACGTCTTCGTGCCCACCAACTACACGATCACCACTTACGTATCGGAGGACCTGATCGAGCCGCTCGATGTATCGAAGCTGCCGAATTACAAGGCCGACTCCTTCGATCCCCGCTTCTCGGATGCGGGCACTGTCGACGGCGTGCTTTACGCCGTGCCGAAGAACTGGGGCACCACCGGCTATGCGGTGAATACCTCGCATGACGGCGGCCGGCCGCTGACGACGTGGAAGGACTTCTGGGACCGGACGATGGACGATTTCTCCAGCCGGACCATGGTGCATGACTACCAGCTGACGACCATCGGCAACGCGCTGAAGTACTTCGGGTACTCCTTCAACTCGGTCGATCCGAAGGAGCTTGCGGATGCCGAGCGGCTGCTGCTCGATGTCAAGCCGCATCTCTTTGCGATCTCGTCGGATTACCAGCCGGCGATGCGCAGCGGCGACGCCTGGATGACCATGTGCTGGACCGGCGACGGCAAGCAGTTGAATTCGGACATTCCGGAGATCGCCTACGTGCTCGGCAAGGAAGGCGGAGAGATCTGGAGCGACTACTTCGCGATCCCGAAAGGCGCGCCGCACAGCGAGGCGGCCTATGCCCTGATCAACTTCATGCTCGATCCGGAGGTCAACGCCCGCGAAGTTCTGGCGCACGGCTATCCGGTGGCCGACAGCCGGACCAACGCTCTGCTGCCGAAGGAAATCCTCGAGGATCCGATTCTATATCCTGCGCAGGAGCTTCTTGACGCGCTCGAGTTCGGCGCCGCGGCGACCTTGACCGACCCCAACCGGGCGGAGTTGCTGGCCCGGTTCAAGTCGGCTTGACCCTGGCTGGGGGCGGCGAGCGATGACGCAACGCGAGCGCAATTGGCTGCTCGTCGCCCCCGCAGCGGGGTGGTTCCTGGTAATGCTGGTATTTCCCCTCTGCGTCGTCTTTGTCTTCAGCCTCGGAGAGCGGGGTGCTGCCGGCGGCTATGTTCCCGCGTTGACGCTGGAACAATACGCTAACCTCCCGGCCCGGCTGACGGCGTTCAAGAACACCATGATCCTGGCGCCGCTGGGCACACTGGCGGCGATGCTGATCGCCTATCCTGTGGCTTATCAGCTGGCCGTGCGCACCGATCCGAAATGGAGGACCATGCTGCTGGTCCTGGTGATCGTGCCCTTCTGGACCAGCATTCTGATCCGCAGTTACGCCTGGATATACATCCTCGGCGGCCGTGGTGTGCCGGCGCTGCTCGAGATTGTCGGGATCGACGATGTCCGCCTCATCTACACGCCCTTTGCTGTGCTCGTCGGAATCGTCTACGGCTACCTGCCGCTGATGGTCTTTCCGATCTATGTCAGCCTCGACCGGCTCGACAAGCGCCTCATCGAAGCCTCCTCGGATCTCGGCGCCTGGCCGCTCGCTACTTTCTTCCAGGTCACCTTGCCGCTCTCGATTTCCGGTATCGCCACAGGCTGCATGCTGGTCTTCATCCTTCTGATGGGCGAGTTCCTGATCCCCGCGCTCTTGGGCGGCGGCAAGGTGTTTTTCGTGGGCAACGCGCTCGTCGACCTCTTCCTGCAATCGCGGAACTGGGCCTTCGGCTCGGCGGTGGCGGTCACGTTGATCGTCATCATGCTGGTTACCGTGACGCTCTACATGCGGCTGATCGCGCGGCTCCAAAGGCGCCGTGAAGACGTCTCGATCATGTGAGGCGGCGCCATGCGAATCTACACGACCTGCGTCTATCTTTT
>MRWG01001048.1_pt1 | contig 20568 bp, 17 predicted proteins | sample 1013341 | NCBI WGS metagenome assembly MRWG01 (sample SAMN06117577, study PRJNA244670) | biofilm metagenome | biome: Water; feature: Cathode Biofilm; material: Biofilm; isolation source: microbial consortium enriched at the cathode of a solar microbial fuel cell | place: USA: District of Columbia ... | reverse complement strand
GGCCTTGCCTTTCGATGACGAATCACCCTTGGCGCCGGACGACTTGCCGGATTTCGTCTTTGCTTTGGAGGCCGACGATTTCTTGGCGGTCGATTTCTTCTTGGATGTCGTTTTCTTCGACTTGGTCGTCGCGCGAGCAGACGACTTGGCCGCGGCTTTCTTCTTGGTCGTTGTTTTCTTCGAAGTCGTTTTCTTCTTCGAAGCGGTTTTCGCGGCGGTTGTTTTCTTCAGTGTGGTCGATTTCTTCTTGGCCGCGACTTTTTTCTTACTGGTCGTTTTCTTGGCGGTGGTCGATTTTTTCTTCGCGGCGCCCGCGCGCGACCGTGTTGTCGTCTTCTTGCGACTCGTCTTTTTACGGGTTTGGGACGCCGACGACTTCTTCGCCACAGGTCAACACCTCGTTCGCCAAACCTTGGCGAGGAGGAGGATGGACGCGACGTCCGCCGCTCCTCGTGCAAAGGTCGCGGAGTCTACCGAAGCGGGGGCGCCCCGTCAAAGCACTCTGTTTGGTTTTTGTCCGGAATCGCGATCAATCGTCGCCTTCGACATCGATCAGCGAAGCGCCGCCGTCTGTCACGCCCAGCTTGCGGAAACGCAGTCGCCGTCGCGCCGGAAGATTCGCGGGCTTGAACCGTTTGAGCTCGCGAAGCTTCTCGGTGAGCCAATGCTGCAGATTGTCCGCCGCGCCGGCTGGGTCTCGATGGGCGCCGCCCACGGGCTCGGGCACGACATCATCAACGATGCCAAGCGCCAGGTTGTCGTGAGCGGTGAGCTTCAGCGCACGAGCCGCGTCTCGATTCGTGGTCTCGTTGGCTTCTTTCCAGAGAATGGCGGCGCAGCCTTCCGGGCTGATCACGGAATACCACGCATGCTCCAGCATTCCGACGCGATCTGCGACGGCAATCGCGAGCGCGCCGCCTGAACCACCTTCGCCAATCACGACGGACACGATCGGCGTTTGCAGGCGGCTCATCTCTTTCATGCTCACCGCAATTGCTTCCGCCTGACCGCGCTGCTCAGCGCCAATGCCGGGAAACGCGCCGGGCGTGTCCACAAGCGTCACGATCGGAAGGCCGAACTTCTCCGCAAGCTTCATCTTGCTCAGCGCCTTGCGATACCCCTCCGGGTGCGCGCATCCAAAATGGCACGCCAGCTTTTCAGCCGTGTCCTTGCCCTTTTGATGGCCGACGACGAGGCACTTGATCGAGCCAAGCCGCGCGAATCCGGTCACGATGGCGGGATCGTCGCCGAATCGACGATCACCATGCAGCTCGCAAAAATCCTTGAACATCAGATTGATGTAATCGCGCGTTTGCGGGCGCTGCGGATGACGAGCAATGCGAACCGTTTCCCACGGCTCCAGGTTCTCATAAATCTCGCGAAGCGCGGCTTCGCGCTCAGACCGCAGCTTCTGAAGCTCCGTCGCCTGCGCGGATGCCTCATCCATGTCCGGAGTGATCGCGGCTTCGAGATCACTGATGGCCTGATCTAGCTCCGCCAGCGGCTTCTCAAACGCAAGCTCATATGTCGTCGTCACGCGGCTCATAAGCCTCAAGTCTAGCCCCGACCCCCGGCGCCGGTCCATGCGCCGCCCTGATCCGACTATCCTCGCCGCCGAACTGTGCACCCGACTTCCGGAGGACGGCCGATGAGCACCATTCGACTCGCCGTGGTTGGCGCCGGCAATATGGCGCAGGCGATACTTCGCGGCGCCTTCGACACCGGCGTCCTGACGCCGCAGGAAACGCTCGTCGCCGATCCCGCGGAAGCCCAGCGCTCGACGCTCGCGTCATGGGGCGCCAACGTCACACCCACCGCGGCGTCATTCGCCGGCGCCATCGCTTCCGATACGCAAATTATGCTCGCCGTGAAACCGCAGTTCCTGGCTGAAGCGGCGCAAGACCTCGGCAGCGCGGCAGACAATCGCGTCATCATTTCCATCCTCGCGGGTTCAACGAGCGAGCGAATCCGCGACGTTGTCGGCGGCAACGCCCGAATCGTGCGCACCATGCCAAACCTTCCCGCGCGCATCCGCAAGGGCATCACCGCAGTCGCTCTGGGCGCCGGCGCAGTCGATGGCGACGACGATTTCGCGCAATCGCTGTTTCGCGCCGTCGGTGAGGTCATTTCAATTGATGAGTCATTGATGGACGCGTTCACCGGCATCGCGGGCTCCGGCCCGGCGTATGTCTTCTACTTGGCCGAGGCGATGTGCAAGGCGGGCGTCCGTATGGGTTTCAGCGAAGCTGAGGCGCTCGGAATCGTTCGCGCCACCATTGACGGCGCCGCGACGCTGCTCGCGCAATCTGACGACGACCCCGCCGCTCTCCGCGCCGCAGTCACCAGCAAGAAAGGCACGACGGACGCCGCGATCACCTCTTTGGACCAGTCCGGTGTGATGGCAGCCGTCGAGCAGGCAGCCATCGCCGCACGAGATCGCGGCGCTGAACTCGCCGCCATGTGAAGAGCTGCCGCATCGCATGGAGCACGCACACGTCATCACGTACTGCACCAACATCCACGCCGCGCGCGGCGTGCGCGCGGTGCAGGAATCCGTCCAACACATCGTGGAACAGCTTCGCAACGATCGAACGCGCGATACGCCATTCCCGATCGGACTGCGGCTTTCCAACAGCGAAACGTGCGAACTCATGCGCGAGGATGGCGAGTTGCTCCGCCAGTTCCGCCAATGGTGCGATGGAAACTCCATCGCGATCGCCTGCATAAACGGCTTCCCGTTCGGCGATTTCCATGGCGCGCGCGTCAAAGACGATGTCCACCACCCGGACTGGAGCACACGCGACCGCGTTGATTACACCATTCGCCTCGCGAGCATCCTTGCTGAATTGCCGCACGCGACAAATCACGCCGGAATCTCCACGTCGCCTCTCTCGTACGCTCCATGGTCCAAGCACGATGCCCAGTCGCGTGCGCACATGACGCGGAACATCGTGACCGCTGCCGTTGAATTCGCGAGACTCTCCAGGCGGCATGATTGCGACCTTCATCTCGACATCGAGCCGGAGCCTGATGGAGTGCTCGCAACCTCAGGCGACCTGATTCGCTGGTTTGAGCAGGAAGCTTTGCCCGCAGCAGGGGAGGTGTTCACGACAGAACTCGGCCAGAACAGCGCCGAAGCAGATCGTGAGTTCCGACAACGTCTCGCCGTCTGCCTGGACACGTGTCACGCCGCCGTGGAGCACGAGTCGCCGGAGGATGTGATCAACGCGTACGTCAATGCAGGCATGCGCATCGGTCGCATCCAGGCCAGTTCGGCGATTCGCGTGCGCATTGATGATCAGCCGCAACGCGCCCATGTCCACACCTCGCTCGAAACGCTCTTGAATTCACCCTACCTGCACCAGACCGTCAGCAGATGCGATGACGGAACGACCCAACGTTGGCCCGACCTGCCCCAAGCCCTTGACGACCTTGATGCAGCCCGCCCCGGTGAATGGTGCATCCATTTCCATGTGCCGCTCTTTCACGCCGGCGCGGCGCCGTTGGCCGCCACGCAGGATCACACCGCGACTCTCATCAAACTGGCCGTCGAACAACGTCTCACTGACATCATCGAAGCGGAAACGTACACGTGGTCCGTATTGCCGCCTGAGCTGCAAATCGGTCTCGCCGAATCCATCGGCCGTGAACTGGATTGGATCCGCGAGATTGTCGCCGCGCCCAGCCAAAAGAGCCCAAACCAACGATGAATCGCATCGCCCTGATCAATGTGGTCGGCCTCGCGCCGCGATTCCTCGACGATCGCATGCCGCGGCTGCGCGATTTCGCCAGCGCAGGCCGCGCCGTGCCAATCGAAACCATCACACCTGCCGTCACCTGCTCCGTGCAGTCCACCATGCTCACCGGCGCGATGCCGAGTGGACATGGGATCGTCGCCAACGGTTGGTGGGATCGCGAGTTCGCCGAGCCCCGCTTTTGGAAACAATCCAACGAGCTCGTTCAGGGCGAAAAGATCTGGGACATCGCCAAGCAGCGCGACGCATTGTTCACATGCGCGAACCTCTTCTGGTGGTTCAACATGTATTCCGGCGCGGACATCGCCGTCACGCCGCGACCGATGTACCCCGCCGACGGCCGCAAGATTCCCGACATTTGGACGAACCCGGCAAATCTGCGCCACGATTTACAGGCCGAACTCGGCCAATTCCCGCTCTTCAAGTTCTGGGGACCAATGGCCGGCATCGAATCCAGCGCGTGGATTGCCGAATGCGCCAAGATCGTTGAACAGCAGCGCTCGCCGACATTGTCGCTCGTGTACCTGCCGCACCTGGATTACAACCTCCAGCGCCTCGGCCCTGATGATGCGCGCATCGACGACGACCTCCGCGCCATCGACACCGTTACCGGCGATCTCATCGACCACTACATCGCCCGCGGCGTCACGCCCATCATCCTCAGCGAATACGGCGTCACGCCTGTGTCGCGCCCAATCCACATCAACCGAGCCCTGCGCGAAGCAGGACTGCTCGCCGTGCGCGATGAGCTTGGCCGCGAGATTCCCGACTTCGCCGCCGGCGCCGCGTTCGCGATCGCGGACCACCAGATCGCGCACATCTACATCAACCACGCGAATCGCACCGACGAAGTCCGCACACTCGTCGAATCACTCCCCGGCGTCGAAGTCGTCCTGGACGATGAAGGCAAACGCGCCAGAGGCCTCGACCACCCGCGCAGCGGCGACCTCATCGCCATCAGTGACGCCGACGCCTGGTTTACTTACGACTTCTGGCTCGAGGAGGACAAAGCGCCCGACTACGCCCGCACCGTCGATATCCACCGCAAGCCCGGCTACGACCCGCGCGAACTCTTCATCGATCCGAGCCTCGCAGCGCCCAAAGCCCGCATCGCCTGGAAACTGCTGAAGAAAAAGCTCGGCTTCCGCACGCTGCTCGACGTGATCCCGCTCGATGCGTCACTGGTCAAAGGCTCTCACGGCCGCCCGACAGACGATCCAAACGACGGCCCGGTGCTGATTACGTCGAGCACGCGATCAACCGAACGCGAGTTCATTCGCGCGGCGGAGATTCGAGACCTCGCGCTGCAGTGTGTGTTTAATTCGTAATTGTGGCCTTTACAGCTCGCCCCAATTGTTGATCACGATCGAGAGATCGATGCCATTCACCATCAAGTCTTTGTTGACGTCGGCGTGACTCTTGGTCTTTCCCCATTCCATGAAGACCTCGACCACGTCGAAGAGATCAATCGTTCCATCACCTGATACGTCGGCGTAACACGCGGTGCCGGATGTCAGATTCTCGATATACGCGATCGGAGATTCACCCATTCCGAACCCTGGTGAGAGGACATCGACATCGCCATCAAGATCAACATCGATGATGAGCGACATATTCGGAAGCCCGGTGGATTGAAAAAGTTGAGTATGCGAGAACGCGATGAATCCCGAATCACTGCGATTGGTGAGGATGCCTACGTTCTGCGTGATCGCGCCCGTGTAGACAAGATCAGGAAGCCCATCGGCGTTGAAGTCGCCGCTTGTCAGGTGCCACGGATCCTGCGGTGCGCCTGGAATCACAATAGAAAACACACGCGCAAAGACTTCGTTGCCCAGATTCTCAAAGATATTGAGTTCACCGTCGATCGCAGCCGCAGCGACATCGAGATCGCCATCCATGTCAACATCGATGGCCTTCGCGCTCGTGGCGGTTCGAAGGGTGACTTCGAGCATGTCTGTCTGAGTGAAGACGCCTGACCCATCATTGGAGAAGATCAGCACCGATTGGTCGCTGCCGGACGGAATCAGCAAATCCAGATCACCATCAAAGTCAAGGTCCGCGACGTCTGCAAAGTACGACGATTCGGGCGCCAGTTGCTGTCCGGGTGTGGCCTGACCGTTGGAATCAATAAAGACCACCAAAGCGCCGCCGGCGCCGCAAATGAGCGCATCATCGCTGCCATCGCCATTGAAATCACCAGTGACGGCGTTGGTGCCATTCTCGATGCCTGCGATCGAATCCTGCAGCGTGAATGTGCCGTCGCCGTTGCCGCTGAAGACCTGGAACCCGAATGAACGACGCACGAGAACAAGATCAAGAATGGTGTCAGCGTTGAAGTTGATCAGCTCGCACCAATTCGTGACAACGCTCGATTGCCCAAACGACGAGGAAATGATGGGTTGGCCGAATCCACCGCCAGGCATTCCCAATTGAATCGCGATCGTACCGTCGGTCGTCCGTGTCGCGATGACAAGATCAGTAATCGAGTCACCATTGATGTCGCCTGCAGCAATGCAACTTGGGTCGTCGTATCCAATCGATTCCTGGAGAACACTTTCTGCAAACGACGTGCAGGGCTGCGCCCACACATGCTCGGCTGGAGTCAGGAAGCCTGAGAATCCAACCGTCAATACACAGATGCGCCTGTTCATGGCGACTCCATTTGTTGAAATTGTCCGTCCCCGCGCCCGACCCCATCGATCAGACTTGATCAACAGTTCGCCTGTACACGAGGGGTGGTTCCCGATGGGTTCACGAAATACGCCACAGGGATGAGAGACTTCAGATGCAATGTCGAACCACTGCTCTACGTGCGGCTCGCCCCAATCGCCTCCCCCTCAATCAGCGGCGGCCACTCTCGAATCCGCATCCCGTTCGCACTCTGTCCGGGTTGTTTCGGCCGCGCGTCAAACAACATCCCGCCGTCAAAGTCATGCCGATCCCGTCCCGGATCAATATTGGCGAGCCAGTGGAACAGGGTCTCATCTGAGTTGCGCACATCAACATCCGCGCCGACCACAACAACAAACGCCACGCGCGATCCCGATTCACGCACGACATCAACAATTCGTCGCGGCGTCTCATCAATCCCCGCCGCAGCGCTCACCATCAACCATCCAAGATTGTCCCCATCCAAAAACGCCGCATCCTGTACACCATCAATCGCCGTCACGCGATCAACAACCGGCGCACCTTCTCCCTTCCCCTCGCTCCTTCGCACGCTCGATGCCTCGATCGCTTCTCCCGGCCACTTCCTCGTCGCATCAAATCCGATTTTGCTTCCCGCCCCAAGCTCCGGCGCCGCATGATCCAGAATATCCAGCGGTCCGACGGTCAATTCCACATCCGTCGCCGGATCGCAATGCTCCGCGATCGCGCGAAACACCGCGCGCGTGTCATGCACATCCACATCGTCATCCACAACGATCACGCACTTCGTCCACGCCATCTGCCCCGCGCCCCAGACGGAGTGCATCAGTCGCCGCCCTTGCAGCGGATACTCCTGCTTCACTTGCAGCACTGCACAATTGTGAAAACACCCAAACAGCGGCAGGTCGTAATCAATCACATCCGGCACGATCGTCTTGAACAAGGGCAGGAACAGCCGCTCCACCGCCTTGCCCATGAAGTAATCCTCCTGCGGCGGAAGTCCAACCACCGTCGCCGGAAACACCGCCTTCTCGCGCATCGTGATCGCCGTCACTTCCACAATCGGGTACCGATCCGGCAACGAATAGAACCCCGTGTGATCGCCAAACGGCCCTTCAAAGAACGCGCCCGGCCCTAGCTCGCCCGCGTCATCATCGCGCGGATCCCAACCGGGCATCCCCGCCTCGTGGCTGACGTACCCCTCAATCACAATCTCCGCATTCGCCGGCACGCGCACGGGAACCGTCTTCCCCGGCGCCATACGAATGCCCTTGCCGTTCAGGAATCCCGCGAACAACAGCTCTGAGATCCCCGGCGGCAGGGGAGCGATTGCGCTGAATGGGAGCACACTCTCACCACCAAACACGATCGCAATCGGCATGCGCTCGCCGCGCTTTTTCCATGAGCGCCAGTGGCGCGCGCCGTCGTGATGCATGTGCCAGTGCATCGCCATGTGACGCTTGCCGATCAACTGCACCCGATACATCCCGATGTTGTGCGACGGCGGCTTCGCCTTGCCGGCATCGTCCGCATGAATCGTGTGAATGCCGGCGAACGTGACGTACCGCCCTTGAAAATTCGGATCGTTCGCCAGGTCCGCTTCCGCGACACCCGCATTCGCGTCCGCTGGATAGCCAACCGACGCAAGATCTCCATCCTTGTCCCAACACTTGATCAGTGGCAGCCGCGTCAGATCAACTTCATCGCCCGTGCGCACAACGTCCTGACACGCCGCCCGCTTCGCCTTCTTTGGCGGAATCTTCAGCAGCGGCGCAAACTGTTTCGCCTTCGCAATCAGATCGCGCAGCGACGACGGCGGCTCCGGCTTCGTGAGCGCCGCAATCTTCGCCGCGATGGCTTCAAACCCGCCGCCCTCACACCCGATGGCCATCTCCATGCGCCGGTAGCTCCCCAGGGCATTGATCAGCACCGGGATGTCGCTCCCTTCAACATCTTCGAATAGCAGCGCATGCCCGCCCAGCCCCGCAAATCGCGGATCAAGACGCTGCGCCGATTCGCTTGGCATGTTCGCCGCGGGTTTCTTCGTTTCCGCATCCGCGAGCGCCGCGATCTCCTGCACCGGCGACACCCGCCGCGTGATGCGCGTCAGTTCGCCCGCCCGGTCCAGTTCATCAATGAAGTCGCGTAGAGTGTGTTGCATGGCAAAGCAGGGGAGCGAAACCAAACCAGCGGCTCACGGCGCGGCCTACTACGCCGAGCGCCTCGACTGGACAGGCTACTACAACGCCATGACCGGCACGCCCCCGCGCCCGCTCCTTGTCAAAGCGCTTGACGTCTTCGACGCGGAACACACTTCAGATGTGGCGACCCATTCCCTCCCCTCCCGCCCCGTGGGAGGGGGTAGGGGAAGGGCTACTTCTCCTTCTACCTCTTCTACTCCCTCTGATCCGAACCGCGCCAGTCAGGAAGCAGCTTCCAACGTGCTCGCCATCGACCTCGGCTGCGGCGAAGGCCGCGACACCACCGAACTCCTCCGCCGCGGCTGGCGCGTCCTCGCCATCGACGCCGAGCAGGAGGCCATCGACCGCCTCCTCGCGCGCAACGACCTCACCAATCAGGACAACCTCACGACGCAGGTCGCAACATTCGAGCGCACGGAATTTCCAACATGCGACCTCTTCAACGCAGCGTTCTCATTGCCTTTCTGCCCGCCGGCGCATTTCCCCGACGTCTGGCGCCGCATCGTGAACGCCATCGCGCCCGGCGGCCGATTCATTGGTCAATTTTTCGGCAATCGCGATGACTGGGCGATGATCGAGGGCCGTTCGCACCACCGCCGCGCGGAACTGGACGGCCTCTTTTCGGAATTCATCATCGAGAAGCTTCAGGAGGAAGAGCGCGATGGGTCGGACGCCCTCGGTTTCGCCAAACACTGGCACGTCTTCCACATCATGGCGCGCAGGACATAAATGACGGCAATGACAACCCCCGATTTTGCGATCGACCTCACCAACGTCGAGAAGACCTACAAGGGCAAAGTCCGCGCTCTTCGCGGCGTCGCCATGCGCGTGCATCGCGGTGAGATCTTCGGACTCCTCGGCCCTAACGGCGCCGGCAAGAGCACGCTCGTCAAGATTCTCATGACGATCGTGCGCCCCTCGAAGTGCGACGGCGCGTTGCTCGGCGAGCCCGTCGGCCGCAAGAGCGCACTGGCGCGAGTCGGTTACCTCCCCGAGCATCTCCGCTTTCCCGATTACCTCAACGGCGAGCAAACGCTGGACTACATGGCGGCCCTCGCCAAAGTGCCCGCGAAGGAACGAAAAAAGCGCGCCGATGAAATGCTCGAACTCGTCGGCATGACCGAGTGGCGCAAGAAGAAAATCGGGAGCTACTCCAAGGGCATGAAACAGCGCCTCGGCATCGCGCAATCGCTCATGAACGACCCTGATCTTGTCCTGCTCGATGAACCAACTGACGGCGTGGACCCCGTCGGCCGCCGCGACATTCGCAACGTCATGGTCGAAATGAAAGAGCGCGGCAAGAGCGTGCTCATCAACAGCCACCTCCTCGGCGAAGTCGAGATGGTGTGCGATCGGCTCTCCATCCTCGTGCAGGGCCAGGTCGCGCGGCAGGGCACGCTTGATGAACTCACCGATGGCGGTCGCCGCTACGAGATTGAGATCGAACCAGTCGCCAAGGATGAGCATCCGCCGCCAAAGTTGCTCGAAGGCGTCGCCACACTGGCCTTGCCCGAGCGCGACCCGCGCGCGCTCGTGACTCCGCCCACCGAGCGCAGCGGCGCCCGTGTGGCTGTGTGGCGAGGTCAACTCACTTCCGGCGAAGCTGCGGAGTTTGACGGTCACACGCTGCGCGTCACAACGACGGATCCAATGCCGGTGCAGCCGGTGATTGACGCCCTCCGCAATCGCGGCGTGACGATTCGAACCGTCCGCGCCGTTCGACCGTCGCTGGAAGATCTCTTCATTGAAGCGGTGACGGACCCCACCACGGGTCAGGCCAAACGAATCGGCGCCAGCCGCAAACGCAAGCAGGAGGGTGAGTGATGCAGACCCGCGCCCTTCTCATTGACTCATTCCGGATGATGGTCGCGCGCCGACTGTTCTGGATCACGCTTGGCATCAACATGCTCGTCGTGCTGGTCTACGGCTCCATCGGCACGAATGAAGAAGGCCTGACGATGCTGTTCGGCCTGTTCGATGTCGGCTTTGCGATGTTCGCCAATGACTCGCCGGTGTACGCGAGCCTGATGCAGGGGATCTTCTCCAGCATGCTCGTGCCGTTGTGGCTGGCCTGGATTGCAACCATCCTGGCCCTGGTGTCCACAACATCCGTCTTTCCTGATTTTCAGGAAGAGGGCGCGATCGACATCGTGCTGTCCAAACCCATCAGCCGCTGGAAGATCTTCTTCGTCAAATACCTTGGCAGCCTGATCTTCGTCTTCATGCAGGTGGCTATTTTCTGCCTTGGCGTGTTCCTTGTTGTCGGGACGCGCATCGGCGACTGGAACTGGACCATCCTCGCCGGCGTGCCGATCGTCCTTATCTTCTACAGCTACCTATACGCCTTCTGCACGCTCATCGGAGTCGTAACGCGCTCCGCCATCGCGGCGTTGCTGTTCACCATGCTCTTCTGGTTTGCGCTCTTCATCATTCAAAGCGCCGAAGGCACATTGAACCTGCTCAAAACGCAGCAGGAAATCGAAGTTCAGCGACTCGAGCAACGGCTGGAAGCGTCGCGGAACGCGCTGGATCGGACCGAACGTCCGCAATCGCTGCTTGACATCGGCGCAACCGCCATGAACGACCCGGCGCGGCTGCGGAGTCGAATCGAAACAATTGAAACCGACCTGGCCGAAGATGAATCCACGTTGCGAGCGCTGACGCGCTGGCACGACATCATGCGCACTTCGCTGGCTGTGCTGCCAAAGAATCAGGAAACCATCGGACTGCTCGATCGCTGGGTTCGCGCTGACACGGCGTACTCATTGACTGAAATCTTCGGTGGGCAGGTGCCGCAGGATGAGCCGCCGGCGCCCGTCACCGAAACGCCGCCGGACACGTCAGTAAGCACGGACTTCGCGATTGATTCGCTCGAAGAGCCGGAAGACGCAACAGATCTGACGCAGGAAGACCGCTTCGAACGGAACCAGCAACTTCAACGCGAAGCAGCCGAGCGCGTGCAGGAGGACCTCGACGCCCGTTCGCCGTGGTTCATCATCGGCACGTCGCTCGGGTTTGAGGCCGTCATCCTGTTGATTGCCGGATGGGTGTTCGTGCGCCGTGACTATTGATCGCCACGAATATCAATCGATGCCTGCAAAATCCTCAGCCCAGCCGCCAACTCGCGGCGTCACGAACTTCGAACACTGCGACAAGAACGCCGCCTGATTCCCGAACACCATCCGCTGAATCAGCGAATCGTCGTGCCCGCGCTTGCGCATCTCGAAGATGAAGTTCGGCACACCCATCGGCGCGCTCTCGCCCCAGTCGCACGCGCTCGAAACGACAAGCCGCTCCGGTCCGAATTGCTCGACCAGGTCCGCCGCCCGCGCCGGCGTCGCTTTCGTCACCGGGTACAGCGTCATGCCCGCCCAGAAGCCCGCATCGAGAATCATCTCGATGGTGTGCTCCTCCGCATGGTCAATCAGCACCCGCGACGGATCGACGCGCGAGTCCGATTGCAGCGCTTCGATAATCAGCCGCGTGCCCTTCTTCTTATCCTCAAGGTGCGGCGTGTGAATCAGAATGAGCTGCTCATGCTCCATCGCGAGATTCACATGGTCGCGAAACGTCGCCAGTTCATTCGTCGTGTTCTTGTTCAGCCCGATCTCGCCGATGCCCAAAACGTCCGGATGATCGAGGAACTTCGGAATGCGCTCAATCACGCGCTGCGCCATCGACCGGTCGTGACCTTCTTTCGGATTAATGCACAGCCATGCGTAATGCCGAATGCCGTACTCCGCAGCGCGCTTCGATTCAAAATCCGTGAGCTGCCGGAAATAGTCTTCAAAGCCTTCCGGTGTAGACCGATCCCACCCCGCCCAGAACGCCGGCTCCGTGATCGCGACGCACCCCGTCATCGCCATCTGGCGATAGTCGTCCGTCGTTCGCGACACCATGTGCGCATGCATGTCGATGTACGGAATCACGAAGCGCCCCCGTCCCACGCGCCGAACGCGCCCTTGCCCGTCAACTGCTCGACAGGCTCAGTCGTCGGATCGCTCAGCAATTCCTGAATCCGAAACGCGCGGCCGAACTCGCCTGAATGAAGCTCTTTCGCGGCTTGGATCAACGCCTGCACGCGGTAGTCATCGCGCCCGGCGCCGTCGCTGGAACGGTCGAGCCGATCGAGAAACGCCGCCAGATCAAGAAGCCGCGACCGCGCGTCGAGGAAGTATCGATCAACAATCTCGGCGCCGGTCATCGGGCAGGACTGCTTGGTGTTCATGATGAAACGTTCTCCGCCATGGCGCGCTCGCGAAGCGCGACAACGGCTTCGCGAATGATCGAGGCATCCATCGCATGCACTTCAACGCCGCGTCCGATGCGCTCCAGCAACATAATCGTCAGTTCGCCGCCGAGATGCTCGCGAAATTCTTCAAGACCACGAAGCAGGTCAGGCGCCACCTCGTCGCGCACATTCATCATGAGTGGGGAATACACCGCAAACCCCGCCCCTTCCAGCGAGCGCATGCCGCGCTCCCAGTCGTCGCCGTCCAGCAAGCCGCACAGCTTTGAATAGGTCAGGTCCAGCGCCAGCCCGATCGCCACCGCTTCGCCATGCCGAATCTCGTACCCCGACATGGATTCCAGCCGGTGCGCAGCCCAATGGCCGAAATCCAATGGTCGTGATGAGCCAAGCTCAAACGGATCGCCGCTCGATGCGATGTGCTGTGCGTGGAGTTCCGCCGACCGCTTGACGAGCGTCTCCATTGGGTCCAGATCGCGCGCGGCGAGCGCATCCCCATGCCGCTCGATCCATGCAAAGAATTCAGCGTCCTTCAGCAATGCGACCTTGATTGCCTCGGAAACTCCGGATCGCCAGTCGCGGTCATCCAGCGTCGTAAGAAAGGTCGCATCGCACAAGACGGCGGTGGGGGGCGAAAAGGCGCCGAGGAAATTCTTCTTCCCGAACGCGTTCACGCCATTTTTCACGCCGACGGCGGAATCGCCCTGTGCCAGTGTGGTTGTCGGGACGCGAATATGCCGCACGCCGCGATGCGCAATCGCCGCCCCATACCCCGCCATGTCGAGCACCGCGCCGCCGCCAATCGCGACTACTGTCGAATGCCGACACACGCCGCGCACTTCGATCTCTTTAAGAAGCGCGTCCAGCCAGCGATGGTCGTTCTTGCACCGCTCACCACCGGGAACCACGAGCGAATCACCAGCCAACGGAAGGCCATGATGGCGCATGTACGCTTCAATTCGCCCTTTGATGTCGCCATGCGCATCAACAACGCCTGAATCAAGCACGAACAGCGACGGCCGCGCCTCGCCGCCAAGCCGCAGCGCATCAGCCAGCGTCGCATTCTCAATCGTTAGCAGATCGCGCGAAAACACCACGTCATACGTGAATGGGACGCTGAATCGCTGTTGTATCCGAGTGCTCATGCGGCTCAATCACGTCACGGCAAAGCGTGCGCCCAGCCACATACACAGCGGCAACAGGGCAAGGGTCCCCAAACCATAGACCACTCCCGCGAACCCCGCCGCGATGGACGCATCAAGCGCGACAATCCCCAGCACACCCGCCATCACGGCGCCGCGAACGAACTTCGATTGGGGCGTTCGGGCGGCCTGAATCATGGACGGCAGCGTCACCAAGGTAAACGCCGCGAGAAACATCGCGATCAGCAATCCGTCCACACGAACGCTTGCAAATCCAGCAGCGAGATACGCAATGACTGCCGCCGCCGCGCCCAGAATCCCAATGGCGGGCCCGCTCCGCGCTGACTGCCCGGCATTCTCCGTCTGGCTCATCAATGTCACGGCGCCGATGTATGCAAAGTGAATGGTCGCCAGCGGCCACCAGACCGCCAGCGCAACGCCGCTCGCACTCATCCCCAGCGCGAGATTCAGCCCGCGGCAGCCGCCCATGCCCAACGCTCGAGTCAGTGCGTTTTTCTTCAAGATGCTGTCGTACAGCAAAATCAGTGCGATCAGCGCTCCCGCGATCGCACCGCTCCATGTGGCGGTATCAATTATCAACGATGCCATCACCGCAAGCGCGCCGCCAAGCGCAAGCAGCATCGCGCCCAACATCGCCGCGGCTCGCCGACTGATCGCCCCGGATGGAATCGGTCGCTCCGGTCGCTCGACGGCGTCTACGCGTGCGTCAAACACATCATTCAGCGTGATTCCGCCTGCGTAGAGCAGCATGGACGCCGGCGCCAGCAATGCCAGCGCCGCCCAGTCATCCGCGCCCGCGATGCACCAACCCGCAACAACATCAGCTGCAGCGGTCAGCGCGTTGGCCGGACGACATAAACGCAGAATGGGTGACGACAATGCCATGCAGTCTCATGCAGCCATGCAAAAATCCACCGTCACCACGACAGCGCTTGCGTGTATTGCAGCGGGCCAGTGTACCGGCGGCGTGTCCTGCGCCGCTTCAGACACAACTTTTTCATTGAGCGCATACGCCCGAGCCCATTACAGTGAACATGCGCCGCATGGCGCCCTTGCCGTTCATCAGGAGTACGTCCATGAATCGCCCGCTCTGCACGTTCGCCGCCGCCGTGTGTCTCGGTGTCATCGCCAACCACGCTGCGGCGCTCAATTGCCCCGCCGACCTCAACAACGACCTCGTGGTGGACGGTACGGACCTCGCTTCGCTTCTTGCGCAATGGAATGCCGATGGCGCGGCGGACTTCAACGGTGACGGCATCGTCGATGGCGCAGATCTCGCCACACTTCTCGCGGCGTGGGGCGACTGTCCAATCCTCGAATACCCAGCGCCAGTCGTCAGCCCCGAAGCACACCAGATCGCGCTTGAAACACTTGGCGCCTTGGGCCCGCTCTTCCCGTCAGAGGCATTGCAGCAACGTGTGGAGCAGGACCTCGCCGCGATTCGCGCGTTCGAGCCATCCCTCGCGAGTGAAGGCCACACACCCGCGTGGGCGCCGACGCAGATCCTGGCGCAGCTCGACATGAAGGCGCCGCAGGAGATCTATCAATGCCTGCTGACCTACTACAGCGCGGGTGAAGACAAGCTCGCCTTCGGCTTCTACATCATCGACTTCCCCGGACCGCTCAACGTCCTTGCCGCGGCGGATGATTTCAATCACGCGCCGAACGTTTCCAACGCGCAGCCCGACGCGCTCCTCGGCGGCGAAAACTTCTACACGGTGCAGGTCCTGCTGAATGGCGCCTGGCGATGGACGGTCGATGACGGCTACTTCGATTGTTTCGACGGCTGCGACTGTCACCGCATCTTCGTCTTTGAGACGACCCCTGAAGGCGATGTCGAACTGATCAGTTTCAATCAGGTGGGGCCGTCGTACTGCAATTTCAAATAACGCCTGACGCTCCGTCGGCGCCGGCCTCTCGATTTGATTGAAGCCGCAAACCCGGTGTACGCTCCCCGGCCATGAGCCAGACACCAGATGCGCCCCCGACGACGCCAACGACGACATTAGACACGTCCATTCATTGCATCCGGTGCGGGTACGACCTCATCGGCCTTCCCGCCAACGGCGTGTGCCCTGAATGCGGCACGCACGTTGAGGATTCGAATCGCGGAACGCTGCTTCAGTATTCTGCTCCTGAATACCTTGAGAAGCTTCATCAGGGCACGGTTTACATTCTCACAGCGATCATCGTGTACGTGCTGACGATGCTCCTGGCCATTCTCGGATCAATCATTTTCGGGGCGTTGGGGGCGACGGCTTCTCCGTTGTTGATTGTCGTTCCAATGGGGCTGATTGGCTTTGTCGCGATGATTGGCATGGCGTATGGCTGGTGGCGATTCAGCGAGCCTGATCCGAAATACGCCGGCGTGGATAAAGGCGATAAGCCGCGACAGGTTCTTCGTATTGCGCTCATCACGATGGTGGTGCTTGTTACCATCACGACGCCGATCTCCATGTTCAATGCGATGCCAGCCCAGGCGGCGCCCGCACCGACCGGCGCGGGAGCGACCACTCAGGCCGCAACCGGATTCCTGGAGCTCGTGCTCAGCTTCATTCAGTTTGTGGCGTATGCGACCTGGTACTTCGCCTCCATGATGTATGTGCAATGGATTGGCGCCCGAATTCCGAGTGACAACGTCGTCCGCCGCGCCAGGACGCTCATGTGGGCGGGTCCGCTACTGATGACAGTTGGCGCATGCCTGGTGGTCGGCCCGCTGATCGCCATCGTCCTCTATTGGAACCTGCTCGACTGGGTCCGGAAAGACCTCAAGGCCATTCGCGGCGTGTGACCAGAAATCGTCGGCCTTTCCCAGGTTCATCCGCCGCGCCGCCTTGACCATGCGACGTCAGCGGGGGAGTATCAGCGGCCCAGCACGGTGGGATGGCGGAGTGGTTGAACGCGCCGGTCTTGAAAACCGGTAAACCCGTCAGGGTTTCGCGGGTTCGAATCCCGCTCCCACCGCTTCAGGAATGGCGGCCCGTTCTTCGTCGAGTCTTGACACCGGCGAGGGAAGGGCTACATTTCCTGCCCCGACCGGGGCGCGCCCTGGTCGGCCCTTATTCACGTAAGGGGCGGTAGCTCAATTGGTTAGAGTTCCGGACTGTCGATCCGGAGGTTGCGGGTTCGAGTCCCGTCCGCCTCGTTTCGCAAAGCCCTGCACACGCGGGGCTTTTTTGTGCGCCGCTGCCCGGTCGCTGCCTGGTTGCGCGACGGGCACATGGCTCCGGAGGCGTCGACGAATGACCAAGCCCCGCGACCTTCCCACGGACATGCGCACCGCGTGCCGCGACATCGCCAACCACATGGACCATTTCTTCCGGCGGGTCTTTGCGGACGACGAATCGTTGTGCACGCCCGTGTGCTTCCGATACATCCTCGGCGCGCCTCATCCGTTCGGAAACCTTGCCATTTTCTCGCGGGACGCCACTCCGGACGACATCCGGCGCGACGCCAGGCCGCTGTGCGATGACGGATTCCCGTCGGCGATCCTCTTCCTCGATGAGGGCGCGCCCGAGCAGCTCGCTGCAGCCGGCGAACTGGGCTTCGAGCCGGCCGAGTCCATGCCATGTATGACGGTGACGCCCGTGACGCTCGGGCCGACTTCGCTCCCCAACGGGTACACGCTGCGCGAGGTTTCGGTCAGCGAGTCGGACGCGTGGACGAGGGCCGTGTCCGAAGGGTACGGCCTGCCTGTGTCAGTTGGTGAGCTGTTCTCGATCGAGCGGGCCGAGTCCCGATGTGCCGGCGACGCTCGGTACTACGCGGTGGAACATAGCGGCGAGATGGTCGCGACATCATTGGCGTACCTGCACGACGGGTACGCCGGGATCTACGCCGTGGCCACGCGCCCGGAGCACCGCAGGCGTGGGTTGGCGGCGCACCTCACCGCCGAGCCGCTGCGCCAAGCATGGAACATGGGTTACACGACCGGACTTCTCCAGGCGTCGGAGATGGGCGCGCCCGTCTACGCCGGCCTTGGGTTCCAAACGCTCGGCCACATGGCGCTGCTGGCGCGCATCCCGGCATCGGCCTGAGCCTCGGTGCGCCTTTCCGACGACGACTGAGAAATCAATACGTGATGTTCGTGAGCGAATCGGTGGCGCCAAAGGGTCCGGCGTATGTATCGCCGTTGATGCCGCCAATATTGGTGGTCACGCTGACGATTGGCGCGACGGCGTTGCCGGGAATCAACGACCAATTGAACACGCTGTTGCCAGAACACGCATTGCCGGTGATCAGATTGTCCGTCGTGCCAATCGAGATTCCAACGTCGTTCGTGATACATGTGTTGCCGGAAATTCGATTCAGACCTGCATTGCCTATTCCGATGAATTCAGCGCGGATGCCAGTTTCGGCGTTGCTCTCGCAAATATTTCCTCGGACAACGTTTGATGCGCCAATAAGGATCCCATGACCCTGGTTGGACTTGACGGCACAATCGAGGATGGAAACGCCTCTCGCGTTCTCAGCGTCGATGCCGTCGCCTAGGTTTGCATAAACCGAGCACCCATCGATAAGACTGCCGCTTCGCGCGACGATCCCCGTTCCGTTTCGATCAACATTCGACTCGGTGAGCGTGGCGCCTTCACCGATCGTAATCCCCGCATTACCGTTGAATGAAACAGAGCATCGCGTGATCGTGCCGCCTCGTCCGATTGAGATGCCCGAGATGTTTCCCGAGGCGTTGCAGTCAAGAATGGAGCCGCCATCTTCGGTGAATTGCCCGAACCCGCAGGTGATGCCGGCGCCCGCATTGTCTTTTGACACGCACCTTGCAACGAGGCTGTTGAACCCCGCGGCAATGCCGGTCAAGCCGTTATCGCTGACGTTGCAGTCAGTCACCTGCGCATTCTCGCCGACGAAGATGCCGACGTTGCCGCAATGCTGCACCGACACGAACGAAACGCGGTGATTCACGCCATTGAGCAGCACGCCACGCCCATCCCAACCGGCGATAGCGCCGTTGGAGATGACAATGCGGTCGTATTCGTCAAGCGACTGCGGCGTGTCGTCCGTCGTAATGCCGTCAAGTGATCCCTCGACACCCTCCATGAGAAATCCATTCAGATTGATCGTCACATCATCAGAAGTGATTTCGATCCCGCTCTTGCCGGATTCTCCGATGAGGTTGGTCGTGAGGTGATAGGCGCCCGGCGCGGTGATTCTGAACGTGGAATTGGCGTCGCCGGGCGTCGTGTCAACATTCATCGGCGTGCTGGGCCGGACTTCGTCAAGTGTCTTCATCGTGCCGTCCACCGGGCCGGGCGGAGGGTTGACATCGCCCGCAAACGTGATGGGCGCGAGCGATGTAATGGCCAGAGTCGCGACAAGCGTTGACGAATTCATGAATCTCTCCTCGGGTTCGCGGCCCAGACGCTGGCCACGCAACCAATCAATCATGCGAATCGCAGTGGTCGGTCGCAAGAGTGACGTCTCGATTTGAACGAATCGCGCAAACATCAAATCGCGTTCTCAAACGATTTGGCTGGAATCGCTGAATTGCCGGCTGGCGTGTCCGTTGCGATAGACCACGCTGTGACGACAACTTAGGGCCGCCGGTTCACGCTCTTCATCCTCAAGGCCAAGGAAACGCATTGGAAGACAATAAAGATGTGAAACGTCGTGAAAGCTTTGCGTTCAGCATGGTTCGAGACTGACCCGACGGCGGTCGTTCAGTGGTCGAGCGGCGCATCTTCCGTGACGTTCGTCAACGCGCGTTCCGGATCGGCGCCTGCCATGAAAGCGAGCTCTTCCGCGTTGGGGAGTCGCGTCGCAGGCATGACGAGCAAGCCCGCGGGCAGACGTCCGTTCGGCGCATCAAATTCAAAGACGACGCGCATCGCGCCGGAGGTCGGTTCGATGCTGGGCTCGATGTATCGGGCTTGTGCGGTGACAACACGGTCAATCGGGGCGTCGAGGCGCAGCGCGTACAACGCACCGAGCTTGAGCGAGAGCGCCGTTTCAGCAGGGAGGTACAGGTCCACGGTGACGGTCTGCACGTCCGCGAGCTCGGCGATGGGGTCGCCCGTTCGCAGAACGGCGCCCTCGTCGGTGGCGAGCCTGAGCACGACGCCATCGAATGGCGCGCGAATGGTGTGCTCTTCGAGACGGGCGGCGGCCTGCTGAACGCGTCGCGCCGCGGCGGCGCGGATCTCCAGCGCTTCATCGAGTTCGGCGCGGGCGAGATCGACGCTTGTCTGCGCGTCATCAACTTCCATTGCATTGGCGCCGCCTCGTTCGAACGCATCCTTCATGCGTTGGAGGATCTGCAGGTCGCGTTTGAGCTGGGCGCGGGCCCGCTCCATTCGGGCGGTGTGGCCGGCCTCTTCCCGCGCGAGCTCCAGGGAAGCGGCGACGACGCGAGCGTCAAGCCTCGCGATGATGTCGCCCTTGCGGACGGCGGCGCCTTCTTCGACAAGGAGTTCCATAAGGCGCGCATCAAAGCTGGCGCCGAGGGTGACGGCGCGGGCGGGCCTCGTCGCGCCCGGGAGGGTGGTCTGGAGGTCCTGACTCACCAGCAGGCGGATCTCGTTTCCGTGCGCGGGTTC
>MRWG01001046.1_pt1 | contig 20600 bp, 20 predicted proteins | sample 1013341 | NCBI WGS metagenome assembly MRWG01 (sample SAMN06117577, study PRJNA244670) | biofilm metagenome | biome: Water; feature: Cathode Biofilm; material: Biofilm; isolation source: microbial consortium enriched at the cathode of a solar microbial fuel cell | place: USA: District of Columbia ... | reverse complement strand
ATGCTCTACGTCGATGGCGGCGAGTTTCTCGACGGCCTGCCGGAAGAGCGCGTTGCCCTGCATCCTGAGCTTGCCCGCATCGCCAGTCGTCGATACGCCGCCATCGACGTAGAGCATGTCGCGGTAGCGCCCGTCGGAATTGAGATCGACCGAGAGGATACCGCGATCGGCGTTGGTGCCGGTGCCTTCGGTGGCCCCGAGTACCAGAGCGCCGGCGCCGTCGCCGAACAGCACGCAGGTGGAGCGGTCGGACCAGTCCATGATGCGCGAGAACGTCTCGGCCCCGATCAGCAGCAGTCGCTCGGCCTGGCCCGCGACGATCATCGCGTTGGCGGTGGCGAGCGCGTAGACGAACCCGGCGCAGACCGCCTGCACGTCGAAGGCGAAACCGTGGGTCATGCCCAGCCCCTCCTGCACCATCGTGGCGACCGAGGGGAAGGTGAGGTCCGGCGTGGAGGTGGCGACGATCAGGCCGTCGATGTCGTCCGGCGTGAGCCCGGCATTGGCGAGGGCGGCGCGCGCGGCGTGGAGGGCGAGGGTGGAGGTGGTCTCGTCCTCGGCGGCGAAACGGCGGCGCTCGATCCCCGAGCGCGAGCGGATCCACTCGTCCGTGGTGTCGAGGGTGGCCTCGAATTCGCTGTTGGGCACGATGCGGGCGGGCAGATAGTGCCCGGTGCCGAGGGCCGTGGCGCGGCGGGTCATGGCGCGAGGTCTCCGTGGTTGTCGTCCCCGGTGTTGTCGTCTCCGGTGTTGTCGTCCCCTGTGTCGTGTTGGTCGCCGTCGTCCTCGCGATCGAGCGGGGCCGCGGCGGCGACGCGGGCGGCGAGCTTGGCGGTGAAGCCGGTCTGCGCGAGGTCGAAGGCGAGCTTTATCGCCGACGAAACGCCCGTGGCGTCCGCCGCGCCGTGCGACTTGACCACGGTGCCGTTCAGCCCGAGGAACACGCCGCCATTGGCGCGGCGCGGATCGACGCGTTTCTTCATCCGCCGAAGCGAGGTATAGGCCAGCAGCGCCGCCAGCCGCGACAGCGGCGTGTAGGCGAAGGCCTCGCGCAGGAGGTCGGTGATCAGGTTGGCGATGCCCTCGCCGGTCTTGAGCGCGACATTGCCGGTGAAGCCGTCGGTCACGATCACGTCGCAGCGCGTGCCGGGCAGGTCGCGCCCCTCGACGAAGCCCACGAACTCGAAATCCGCGCTCGTTGCATTGGCGGCGATCAGCTCATGCGCCTCGCGCAGCTCGGCGCGGCCCTTGTGTTCTTCGGTACCCACGTTCAGCAGGCCGATGCGCGGGCGCTTGAGGCCAAAGCCGTTGCGCGCGTAGGACGCGCCCATCAACGCGTATTGCATCAGGTCCTTGGCGTCGGCCCGGATATCCGCGCCGCCGTCGAGCATGATGTTGTGCTGTTGCGGGTTCTGCGAGGGCCACATCACCGCGATGGCGGGGCGGTAGATGCCCGGCAGCTTGCGCAGGCGGATGACCGACATCAGCATCAGCGCGCCGGTATTGCCGCAGGAGACGCAGACCGTCGCCTCGCCCGCGCGCACCGATTCGAGCGCCGACCACATCGAGGTGTCGTGCCCGTGGCGCACCACCTGAGCGGGCTTGTCGGTCATCGACACGACCTCGGGCGCGTTGCGGATGGTGACCCGGTCGGTCAGTTCCCGGCGCCTGGCGACCAGCGGCGCGAGCGTGTCGCGCGGGCCGTGCAGGATGAATCCGATGCGCGGATTCTTGCTGGCGGATTGGGCCATGCCCGCCACCACGGCGGCGGGCCCCTCATCGCCGCCCATGGCGTCAATCGAGATCACGAAGCGCCCCGCGCCGGTCATGTCCTGATCGCCCTGAGCGCCCATGCGGCCGATGCCCCCGAATAGTGTCTCAGGCGGCGTCGTCTTCCAGGTCGATATCGTCCACCATGGCGACGACTTCGCGCTCTGCGTAGTGGCCACAGGCCGCGCAGACGTGGTGCGGGCGCTTCAACTCGCCGCAATTGGGGCATTCGTTGGGATTGCCCGCGGTGAGTGAATCATGCGCGCGGCGATTGTTGCGGCGCGATTTCGAGACCTTGTTCTGTTGGACGGCCATGTCACAACCTCAATTCCTGCGGGCCGGATCGGCCCATGTTTCACGGGTGTTCGCGGCTCTTAATCCTGACCGAGCCGCCGGTTCAACCCCAAATTCCGGTGAGAGCGCGAAAATACAGAGATTTGGGGCCGGGGCAAGCGATTCTTGGGGTGGCTTCCGGCTCAGCCGGAGGGGCCGCCGTCATTGCCCTCGTCGTCGTCATTCCCGGCCAGCCGGTCGCGCAGTCCGGCGAGCCCGGCAAAGGGGCGGCGGGGCGCGTCGTCATCGTCGTTTTCCGCGCCGTCGGGCGCGGCCGAGAGCGTGCCGAGTTCTGCCGCGTCGCTGCGCGGCCAGGGCGGCAGCGCCAGCGCCAGCGCCTCGGCGAGCACGGCATCGAGGTCGATCACCGCGCCCAGGGGCTCTATCGTGTCGTCCTCGGGCATCTCGATCTCGTCGGCGGGCGCGGCCTCTGGCGGGGTGGCGTCGGGCGTGTAGCGGCGCGTCACGGTCTCGTCGATGCGGGTGGTCACCGGCGCGAGGGTGACGCCGCAGGGCTGCACGACCGTCGCCCCGAGCGTGGCGCTGAGCAGCCAGTCGCGGGGGCCGTCGGGGGTGATCTCTCCCCTGAGGGTCAGCTTGCGCAGATCGAGGAGGTCGAGGCGCGCGGCCAGCGTCGCGCGCGCCGCCGCGTCGGGCACGATCTCGAAGCGGTGGCCGCCGTGCCGGGCGAGGCGCGGGACGGGGATACGGTGGGTGGAGCCGGTATCGGTGGACATCGCGGCCTCTTGCTTTGAATTCTTGAACCCGGGGGCTGCATTGATGTAAGCGGGATAAAAGCCGTGAGCGGTGGTGACAAGAGGGCAGAGATGACGGCGATTTCAATGCGAGTGCTGCGTGTCCTTGCCCTGTGTGGTCTCATCGGGGTGGCCGCCTGCTCGGCCACCTACCAGAATCATGGCTATGTCCCGCCCGAGAACGATCTCGAGAATCTGATCGTCGGGGTCGATACCCGCGCGACGGTGGATGACCTGATCGGGCCGCCCTCGGTCTCGGGGATGGTGGGCGATGGCGATTATTACTACGTCCGCTCGCGCAAGCGCACCTACATGATGCTGCGCCCGCAAGTGATCGAGCGCGAGGTGCTGGCGATCTCGTTCAACGACGACGACACCATCGCCAATATCGAGAGATTCGGGCTGGAGGACGGGCAGATCGTGCCGCTCTCGCGCCGGGTGACAGACAGCTCGGTGGTCAAGAACGGCTTCTTGCGGCAGGTGCTCAGCAATATCGGCGCGCTCAACCCCGAGCAACTGTTCGGCGAATAGCGCGACGCGCGCCGCATTGTCTTGGAGATGTCACGCGCCGGGTGCATGAGATATCGCCGAGGATCGAGCGACCGCGTGGAGACGGTGACATGAGGGAGATCCGGCAGGGGCGTTACGTGGCTCGGCTGGCGCGCGGTCCCGGGGACGTCGCCCGCGCCCAGGCGCTGCGCGCCGAGGCGTTTCTGGGGACTGCCGGAGGCTGCGACGCCGATGCCCATGACGCGGCGTGCCTGCACCTGCTGGTCGAGGAGGCGCGGGGCGGGCGGCTGGTCTGCTGTTTCCGGGTGCTGCTGCTGGAGGACGGGGCCGGGATTGCGCGCAGCTATTCGGCGCAGTTCTATGAATTGTCGGCACTGGGTGCGTTCGAGGGGCGGATGGCCGAGATGGGGCGATTCTGCATCCGGCCCGGTCTGACCGATCCGGACATCCTGCGCTTGGCGTGGGCGGCGATGACGCGGCTGGTGGACGAGCACGGGGTGGCGATGCTGTTTGGCTGTTCGTCTTTCAAGGGGGTGGAGACGGAACCCTATCTCGATTCTTTTGCGGTGCTGGGGGCGCGGCACCTGGCGCCGCGGCGGTGGTGGCCGCGGGTCAAGGCGCCCACCGTGTTCTGCTTTGCCGAGCGATTGAAACGGCACAAACCCGATCCCAGGCAGGCGATGCGGCATATGCCGCCCTTGCTGCGAACCTACCTGATGATGGGCGGCTGGGTGAGCGATCACGCGGTGATCGACCGGCAGATGGACACGCTGCACGTCTTTACCGGGGTCGAGATCGGTGCAATCCCGGCGGCGCGGGCGCGGCTGCTGCGGGCGCTGGCGGGGTGAGGCTTGACTGTGGCGGGGCCGCGGGATAGCCCGCGCGCATGGCCCGTGCCCCGCTTTTGCAACTCACCGATATCTCGCTCACTTTTGGCGGCGCACCGCTGTTCGCCGACCTGTCGCTGGTGGTGCAGCCCGGCGACCGGGTGGCATTGGTGGGACGGAACGGATCGGGAAAATCGACGCTGATGAAGGTGATGGCCGGGCTGGTGGAGCCCGACCGGGGCGTGCGCGTCGTCTCGCCGGGCGTGAGCGTGGGCTACATGGAGCAGGAACCGGCGATGACCGGCTTTGCCACGCTGGGTGATTTCGCCGCGAGCGCGCTGGCGGCGGGCGAGGAATACCGGGTGGAGATGGCGGGTGAGGGGCTGAAATTCGACCCCGCGCGGCCGGTCGAGACCGCCTCGGGCGGGGAACGGCGGCGCGCGGCGCTGGCCAAGCTGATGGCCGAGGCGCCGGAGCTGATGCTGCTCGACGAGCCGACCAACCACCTCGACATCGAGGCGATCGGCTGGCTGGAAGAGCAGTTGAAGGCCACGCGAAAGGGCTTTGTCCTCATCAGCCACGACCGCGCTTTTCTGCGTGAACTTAGCCGTGCAACTCTATGGATTGACAGGGGAATGACGCGGCGGCAGGAGCGGGGATTCGCGCATTTCGAGGAATGGCGTGACAAGGTCTGGGAGGAAGAGGACCAGCAGCGCCACAAGCTCGACCGCAAGATCAAGGCCGAGGCCCGCTGGGCCGTGGAGGGCATCAGCGCGCGGCGCAAGCGCAACCAGGGACGGGTGCGCGCGTTGCAGGCGCTGCGCGAGGAGCGGCGCAACCAGATCAAGCGACAGGGCACGGCGGCAATGGCGCTGGAGAGTGGCCCGAACTCGGGTCGCAAGGTGATCGAAGCCAAAGATATTTCAAAAGCTTACGATGACAAGCTCATCCTGCGACCGTTCAGCCTGCGGATCATGCGGGGCGAGCGCGTGGCGTTTGTCGGGCCCAATGGCGTGGGCAAGACGACGCTCTTGAAGATGCTGATGGGCGAGGTGGCCCCCGACAGCGGCACGGTCACGCATGGCACCAACCTGGTGCCGGCGGTGTTCGACCAGGCGCGTGCGCAGCTCGACCCCGAGATGACGCTGTGGGAGAGCCTGACGGGTGACGCGGAGATGCGCGTCGCGGGCCAGGCGGACCAGGTGCTGGTGCGTGGGCAGCCGCGCCACGTGGTCGGGTATCTCAAGGATTTCCTGTTCGACGAGCGACAGGCGCGCGCGCCGGTCAAGTCATTGTCGGGCGGGGAAAAAGCGCGGCTCTTGCTGGCGCGGATCATGGCGCGGGAGAGCAACGTGCTGGTGCTCGACGAGCCGACCAACGATCTCGATATCGAGACGCTGGATTTGTTGCAGGAATTGCTCGACGATTACGCGGGGACCGTTCTGCTGGTGAGCCACGACCGCGATTTCCTCGACCGGGTGGCAAGCACCACCATCGCCATGGAGGGTGACGGCCGCGCAACCGCCTATGCCGGTGGCTGGAGCGATTATCGCGCGCAACGCGGTGGCGCGAAGGGAAGCGATGAAACTGCGAAAAAAATCGCGAAAACAACGCAGAAGAACGCGGAGTTGAAGCAGGAAACCAAGCCGGTACGGCTGAGCTTTACCGAGGCGCACCGGCTGGAGGAGTTGCCCGGGCAGATCGAGCGGCTGGAGGCGGAGATCGCCAAGCTGGAGGAGCTGTTGGCCGATCCCGATCTCTATAGTCGCGAGCCGGTCAAGTTCCGCCGCGCGACCGAGGCGCTGACCGCGCGTCAAAAGGCGCTGGCCGAGGCCGAGGAGGAGTGGCTGTCGCTCGCCGAGAAGGCCGAGGCAACGAGCTGATTTTTTCGCTGTAGCCCGGGCGGTTGCGCGGATATGCTCGGGCGCATGAGCAGTTCGGATCGCAGCCTGCACGACAGTGTCCGCCTCCTCTACGAGGGGCGCTCGAAACGCGCGACGCGGTTTCGCTATGCGCTCTTGGTGTTCGACGTGGCGAGCATCGTGTTCTTTCTCGCCACGGCGACGCTGCCGCTGACGCCCGCGATACTGGTGGCGGACATTCTGGTGGCGGCGGTGATCGGGGTCGATTTCCTGTGCCGGCTGTGGATCGCGGAGAATCGGCTGCGCCACCTGCGGCAGTTTTACGTGCTGGTCGATGTCCTAGTGTTCGCCTCGCTGCTGGCGGTACCGGTGCTGGGGCAGGGATGGGCGGCGCTGCGGCTGCTGCGCGCGCTGCGGCTGGTGCATTCCTATCAATTGCTGCGCGATTTGCGGCGAGACTGGCGGATATTCCGGCTGCACGAGGATGCGCTTCTCGCCGCCGTCAACCTGCTGGTGTTTATCTTTGCCATGACGGCGCTGGTACACCTGCTGCGCGGCGGGCGGGAGCCGGGGCTGAACACTTACGTGGACGCGCTCTATTTCACGGTAACGACGCTGACGACGACGGGGTACGGCGACATCCTGATGGAAAGCGGCGTGGGCCGGCTGCTGGCGGTGGGGATCATGATCGTGGGTGTGGGGCTGTTCCTGCGGCTGGCGCGGACCATTTTCGTGCCCGCCAAGGTGCGCCACAAGTGCCCGGAATGCGGGCTGTTGAAGCACGACCCCGACGCAATCCATTGCAAGCATTGCGGCATCGAGCTGAAGATCGAGACGGAAGGGGCGCAATAGGGCTGACGGGGCATGGCGGGATATCCTGGGGTCAGGCCCGGGGAGGACGGGGCGTGGCGCGGAGGGCCGGGTGTTGTGGTTGGCCTGTTGCGGACATAGCCGTGAGCCGCGCCATTGCATGTCCGCGGGCAGGCGATCCAACGGTTTTTCAGGGCACTTTATTTCTGCTTTCCCGAAAAACATGCAATTGGCGCGCTAGCTCAGCCAAATCGCCTGTCCGGGGGGCGGATATGCGATGGCGCGGCGGCCTTCGGCCTTGATTCCGCGCCGGGACCAGACGGCAATGTCCGCTCCAGGCCGATACCGCACCCGCGCCCCGCCGCGTCAGACCGATAGCCGCGCCCCGTGGGCGCCGCGCTCGCGGTAGGGGGTGGTCTGGTAGTGCGCGCGGTAGCATTTGGAGAAATGCGACGGCGAGGCGAAGCCGCAGGCAAGTGCCACGTTGATCACCGTCATGTCGGTCTGCATCAACAGGTTGCGCGCCTTTTGCAGCCGCAGTTCCATGTAATAGCGCTTGGGGCTGCGGCTGAGGTAACGGCGAAACAGGCGTTCGAGCTGGCGGGTGGACATGCCCACCTCGCGGGCGAGGATCGAGGGGCTGATCGGTTCCTCGATATTGCTCTCCATCATCTGGATGACCTGGCTGAGCTTGGGGTGGCGCACGCCGATTCGGGTGGGCACCGAGAGACGCTGGGTGTCCTGGTCGGTGCGGATCGAGGAATAGATCTGCTGGTCGGCCACCGCGTTGGCGAGCTTTTCGCCATGCTCGGCGGCGATCAGGCTGAGCATCAGGTCGATCGAGGCGGTGCCGCCTGCCGTGGTCATGCGGTTGCCGTCGATCATGAAGATCGACTTGGTCAGCGTTACCTCTTCGAATTCCTCGAGAAAGGCATCGTGATTCTCCCAGTGGATGGTGGCGCGCTTGCCGTCGAGCAGCCCGGCGCGCGCCATCACGTAGGACGCGGTGCACAGCCCGCCGATGCGCAACCCGCGGCGCGCCTCGCGGCGTAGCCAGTTGAGCATCCGCTTGGTGGCGGTCTTCTGGACATCGACCCCGCCGCACAGGACCAGCACATCCTCGCGTTTCAGTTCGGAGAGCGGGAAATCGACGTGGAAGCGCACGCCGTTGGAGCAGGTCACGACATCGTCGGTGTCACCGGTCAAAGCCCATGTGTAAAGTTCTGCACCGGCCATGCGGTTGGCGATGCGCAGGCATTCCAGCGCGCCGGCAAAGCTCAGGAGCGTGAACGAGTCAAGCAGCACGAACACGAAGCGTGTTGGCGCCCTTGGCACATCCACCTTGACTGTCACGGCATCTGACATCGGGCCCCCTCTTGCGCTCCGTCCCAGCGTCACTGTCACCAAAACGTCGCGATTCACAAGCCAAACACGCACATTCGTGTCGCATTTTGACCGATTCCGCGGCTGGCCTCTGCGCGTCCGGTGGATTATAGAGATGTCCGATCAAATGAGAAAGCGGAGACCGAAGATGACGGAATGGCAGAAAACCGGCTGGCGCGCGAAAGAGCGGGTGCAGATGCCGGATTATCCCGATGCCGGGGCGCTCGCCCGCGTCGAGGATCGTCTGCGCCAGTATCCGCCTCTGGTCTTTGCCGGGGAGGCGCGGCGCCTCAAGCGCGCGCTTGGGGCGGCGTCGCGGGGCGAGGCGTTCCTGTTGCAGGGCGGCGATTGCGCCGAGGCGTTCGACCAGTTCTCGGCGGATGCGATCCGCGACACGTTCAAGGTGATGCTGCAGATGGCGATGGTGCTGACCTATGGCGCCAAGGTGCCGGTGGTCAAGGTGGGGCGCATGGCCGGGCAGTTCGCCAAGCCGCGCAGCGCGCCTACCGAGGTGGTGGAGGGTGTCGAGCTGCCCAGCTATCGCGGTGACATCGTCAACGAGCTGGCCTTTACCCCGGAGGCGCGCATCCCTGACCCGGCGAAGATGCTGCAGGCCTACACGCAGGCGGCGGCGACGCTGAACCTGTTGCGCGCGTTCTCCACTGGCGGCTATGCCGATATGCACCAGGTGCACCAGTGGACGCTGGGCTTCACCGAGAGCGAGAAGGCCGCGCGCTATCGCGAGATGGCCAGCCATATCGCCGACGCGCTCGACTTCATGAAGGCCGCGGGCGTGGACAGCGAGAGCGCGCACACGCTCAAGTCGGTGGATTTCTACACCTCGCACGAGGGGCTGTTGCTGGAATACGAGGAGGCGCTCACCCGTCTCGATTCGACCTCTGGCAAGTGGCTGGCGGGGTCGGGGCACATGCTGTGGATCGGCGACCGCACGCGCCAGCCCGACGGCGCGCATGTGGAGTTCCTGCGCGGGGTGCTCAACCCGATCGGGCTGAAATGCGGCCCGACCATGACCTCGGAGGATCTCAAGCGGCTGTTGGCGACGCTCAACCCCGAGAACGAGGCCGGGCGGCTGACGCTGATCGCGCGGTTCGGCGCGGGCAAGGTGGGCGAGAACCTGCCGCGGCTCATCCGCACGGTCGAGGAGGAGGGCGCCAACGTGCTGTGGGTGTGCGACCCGATGCACGGCAACACGATCAAGTCGGCCACCGGCTACAAGACCCGGCCGTTCGACTCGGTGCTGCGCGAGGTGCAGGAATTCTTTGCCATCCACCGCGCGGAAGGAACCGTCCCCGGCGGCGTGCATTTCGAGATGACCGGGCAGGACGTGACCGAATGCACCGGGGGGATGCGCGCGCTGAGCGAGGAGAGCCTGTCGGATCGCTACCACACCGCGTGTGATCCGCGGCTCAATGCGTCGCAATCGCTGGAGCTTGCGTTTCTCGTGGCCGAGGAGCTCAAGGGCCAGCGCGAGCGCATGGCCGAGGCGCAAGCCGTCTGATGCTCAGGTGACGAGCCGCAGGTGAGAGCGGTCGCGGGGCCCGGTCGGGGCCTGCGACCGTCCGCCTGCCAGCGTGCGCAGGGGCGGTGCGGCGCGGCGCGGCGCGGCGCCGGAAAGCGGCTGCGTCTCGGCATCCGCGATTCCGAAGCGGCGGGGCGTGCGCCCGCTGGCGCCGTCGGTCACGAGGCAGCCCAGCGCGCGCGAGATGTCGCCCAGGTCACTGCGTAGCGGCAGCAACATCAGCGTGCCGCCGAGCGCGGGCCGCCCGACCCCGCGGCGCGCGCGCAGCGCGAAGCGCAGGACCGCCGGGCCGTCGAAGAGATCGACCAGCCGCAGGGCAAAGGCATCGCGGTCGCCCGGCTCGATGAAGGTGGCGAGCGGCATGCCGCGCACCTCCATGCCCATCAGGTCGTTGAGGTGCATTCCCGCCACCCGCAGCCGCACCATGCCCGGCGCGATGCGTTCGGCGATGAAGGCGCTAGAAATCAGCGGTTCGATGCCGCGCGGGTCGATATCGGCGCGCATGGGCACGTCGCCGCCGCGCCGGCACCCCTCCCAATGGGCGCGAAAGGTGCGCAGGTGCGCCTCGGTCTGCGCCTGTGTTTCGCTTGTGTCGCCCTGCACCGGGCCCGGTTCCGTCGGATCATCCCACATGGTCCTAATCCCTCGTTGTGCGCCCCCGCACCGTCGATATGCGCCTGGGTGCCGCAGGCTTGCCTCAGTCTGGTGAAGCCGCGTTCTGCGCGCCGGACGATGCGTAAAGATTGCCACAATTCGCCGCGCATGTATCTAAAATTCGCGGTATCTGGTTAACCCTTGTGCGCCCGGATGCGCGGCTTGCCAGCCGGACGCGCAATGGCTAACACGGGGGCTGCACCGCCACGAAGGAGGCCCAAAGCCCCATGATCCGCTCGATGACCGCCTTTGCCACGCGCAGCGGACAGCATGGCCCGCGCGCAACGGTCTGGGAGATACGCGGCGTCAACGGCAAGGGGCTCGACCTGCGGCTGCGCCTGCCCGAAGGCGTCGAGGGGCTGGAGACGCGGCTGCGGTCGGCGGCCGCGAAGCGGCTCGCGCGCGGCAACGTGACGGTGGTGCTGCGGTTTCACGACATGGCCGAGGCGGGTGGGCTGGCGCTTGACGGGGGGGCGCTCGACGTGGCGCTGGCGGCGCTGACCGAGACCGAGCGGCGCGCCGATGCGGCGGGGCTGACGCTCGCGCCCTCGACGGCGGCGCAGGTGCTGGCGCTGCGCGGCCTGCTGGAGACCGGCGGCGCGCCGGTGGCCAACGCGGAGGACGCCCCGGCGCTGGAGGCGGAATTCGACGCGCTGCTGGGCGATTTCGTGGCGATGCGCGAGGCCGAGGGCGCGGCGCTAGGCCGGGTGATCGCGGATCAGCTCGACCGGATCGCGGCGCGGGTGGCGCAGGCCGAGGACACGCTGGGCGCGCGCGCCGGGGCGATCGCCGAGGCACATCATGCGGCACTGGCGCGGGTTACCGACCAGGCCGGGCAGGTGCCGCCCGAGCGCATCGCGCAGGAACTGGCGCTGGTGGCCGTGCGGCTCGACGTGACCGAGGAAATCGACCGGCTGCGCGCCCATGTGGCGGCGGCGCGCGAATTGCTGGCGCAAGGCTCGCCGGTGGGGCGCAAGCTCGATTTCCTGGCGCAGGAATTCATGCGCGAGGCCAACACGCTGTGTTCGAAGGCGCAGAACGCGGATCTCACGGCCGTGGGGCTCGATCTCAAGACGGTGATCGACCAGATGCGCGAGCAGATTCAGAACGTGGAATGAGCGGAGAGGGCGGATGGATATTTTTGGCAAGATGAAGCGGGGGGCCGCGCGATGAGCGAGCGGCGTGGGCTTCTGATCATCCTGTCCTCGCCCTCGGGCGCGGGCAAGTCGACGCTGTCGCAGCGGCTTTTGCAATGGGATCCGACGCTGAGCTTTTCGGTTTCGGCCACCACCCGCGCGCCGCGGGCGGGCGAGGAGGACGGGCGCGACTATCATTTCCTGTCGGAAGAGGCGTTCAAGCGGCAGGTGTCGGAGGGCGGGATGCTGGAGCACGCGCATGTCTTCGGCAATTTCTACGGCTCGCCGCGCGCACCCGTACAGGCCTCGATCGACGCAGGAAACGACGTGCTTTTCGACATCGACTGGCAGGGTGCGCAGCAGATCAGAAACTCCGCGCTTGGCGGGCACACGCTGTCGATCTTTCTGCTGCCGCCGTCGATCCACGAGCTGCACCGCAGGCTGCAGGCGCGCGGCAAGGACGCGCCGGAGGTAATCGCGCGGCGGATGCAGAAGAGCTGGGACGAGATAAGCCATTGGGACAGCTACGATTTCGTGCTGGTCAATGACGACCTCGACGTCGCCGAGGCGCGACTCAGGACCATCATCGAGGCAACCCGCCTGCGCCGCACGCAACAGCCCTGGCTGACCGAACATGTGCGGCGGCTGCAGACCGAATTCGAGGAGACGCTATGACGCTCTATGCACTGGACGGTGTCGCGCCCGAGGTGGCGGACGACACCTGGATCGCGCCCGATGCCAACGTGATCGGCCGCGTGGTGATCGAGGCGGGGGCGTCGGTCTGGTTCGGCTGCACGCTGCGGGGTGACAACGAGGAAATCCGCGTCGGCAGGGGCAGCAACGTGCAGGAAAACTGCGTGATGCACACCGACATGGGCTATCCGCTCACGATCGGGGCGGGCTGCACCATCGGGCACAAGGCGATGCTGCACGGCTGCACCATCGGCGAGAACAGCCTGGTCGGCATGGGGGCCACCGTGCTCAACGGCGCGGTGATCGGGCGCGATTGCCTGATCGGGGCGGGCGCGCTGGTGACGGAAGGCAAGGAAATCCCCGATGGCAGCCTTGTTGTGGGCGCGCCGGGGCGGGTGGTGCGCGGCCTCGATGCCGACGCCATCGCCGGGCTGCGCGCGAGTGCCGTGCATTACCAGGAGCGGATGCGCCGCTTTCGCGCCGGGCTGAGCGAGGTCTGAGCGGGGATGGAGGGCATCGTCTCGCTGCTCGCGGCGGTGCCGCTCGCGGCGGTGCTCGTGGGGCCCGACGCACGCATTCTCGCGGCCAACGCGGCGGCGCGCGAGATGCTGGGGCAGGCCATCGAGGGGCGGCATTTCCTCACCGCCATGCGCCAGCCCGACCTGCGCGCGGCGATCGAGGCCACCGCCGGGGACGGCACGGTGCGCAGCGTCACCTACCAGGCGGCAAAGGACGGGCGCGACAGCACCTTTCGCGCCCACGTCGCGGCGGTGACGCTCGAGGAGGGCGCGGCGCCGGGCGTTCTGGTGTCGTTCGAGGACCTGACCGAGCGCGAACAGGCGGCGCAGATGCGGCGCGATTTCGTCGCCAACGTGAGCCACGAATTGCGCACGCCGCTGACCTCGCTCATGGGATTCATCGAGACGTTGCAGGGGCCCGCGCGCCGCGACGAGGCGGCGATGGACCGGTTTTTGGGCATCATGGCGCGCGAGGCGGCGCGGATGGAACGGCTGGTCCATGACCTGTTGTCGCTGAGCCGGGTCGAGGGCGAGGAGCGCGTGCGCCCGCGCGAGCCGGTCGACCTGGGTAACGTGATGGGCACCGTGGTGACCATGCTGCGGCCGCTGGCGCGTGAACGAGGCTGCGCGCTGCGCTTTGAGCCGGGAGAAGCGTGCCTCGTGCCGGGCAATGCAGACCAGTTGCAGCAGGTGTTCACCAACCTCGTCGAGAACGCGATCAAGTATGGTGGGGACGACAACGAGGTGGAGATCACGCTTGCGCCGCATCCCGACGACGCGACGCTGCGGGGGCCCGCCATCGCCGCGACGGTGCGTGACCGCGGCCCCGGAATCGACCCGCTGCATATCCCGCGCCTGACCGAGCGGTTCTATCGCGTGGACACCCACCGCTCTCGCGAGATGGGGGGCACGGGGTTGGGCCTTGCCATCGTCAAGCACATCGTCAACCGCCACCGCGGGCGCCTGCGCATCGCGTCCGAGCCGGGGCAGGGCAGCACATTTTCCGTGATTCTGCCGCGATGGACCGGGTAACGGGCGGGCATGGCGCCCGACGCAACATGATGTCATAATCCTGTTGCAAAAGTTTAGCATTCCTGTTGTCCAAGACAGCTAGCACGGGCGCCGAGCCGCGCGTGACCGCGCAACCCATATCACCCCCGGGGCCCATCACGGGCGGGGCCCGGCGGAGGAGAGTCAGAGACCATGAACGAAAAACATATCGTGTCCTCGTTTGACCGCGATCTGGAGGCCATCCAGGCGCAGATCATGAAGATGGGCGGGATGGTCGAGCGGGCCATCGCGGATGCGGCGCGGTCACTCGAGACCCGCGACGAGGAGCTGGCCGAGGAGGTGCGCCGCGCCGACGCGGCGATCGACGCGCTGGAAGAGAAGATCAACGAGGAGGCCGCGCTTCTGATCGCGCGGCGCGCGCCAGCGGCGAGCGACCTTCGCCTGGTGCTGACCGTCATCAAGATTTCAGCCAGCCTCGAGCGGATCGGCGATTATGCCAAGAACATCGCCAAGCGCACCGCCGTGCTGACCTCGATGACGCAGGTCAACGGCTCTCCGGCGGCGCTGCGGCGGATGGCGCGCGAGGTCGAGGAGATGCTGCGCGACGTGCTCGACGCCTATATCCAGCGCGACGCCGGGGTGGCCGAGGACGTGATCGCGCGCGACGAGGACGTCGACCAGATGTACAACGCCATCTTCCGCGAGTTCCTGACCTTCATGATGGAGGATGCGCGCAACATCACGCCCTGCATGCACCTGCATTTCATCGCCAAGAACACCGAGCGGATGGGCGATCTGGTTACCTCGGTGGCCGAGCAGGTGATCTACCTCGTCACCGGCGAGATGCCCGACGAGCCGCGCCCCAAGGGCGACAAGACCTCGACCGACCCCTCGATCTCTCCGGTGTCGTGAGGGGAGGACCGGGCCATGTCCACCGAACAACCCACCGTGCTCCTGGTCGAGGATGAGCCGGCGCAGCGCGAGGTGCTGGGCTACAACCTGGAGGCCGACGGCTTTCGCGTGGTGACCGCCGGGAATGGCGAAGAGGCGCTGATGATGGTGGCCGAGGCGCCGCCGGATATCATCGTGCTCGACTGGATGATGCCCAATGTCTCGGGGATCGAGGTGTGCCGCCAGCTCAAGACCCGGTCGGAGACGCGGGGCATCCCGATCATCATGCTGTCGGCGCGCTCGGAAGAGGTGGACCGGGTGCGCGGGCTCGAGACCGGGGCGGATGATTATGTCATCAAGCCCTATTCGCTGGTCGAGCTGATGGCGCGGGTGCGCGCGCAGCTACGCCGGACGCGGCCCGCGAGTATCGGCGAGCGGCTGGAATACGAGGATATCGTGCTGGATGCCGAGACCCACCGCGTGACGCGCAGCGAGAAGCCGCTCAAGCTCGGCCCGACCGAGTTTCGCCTGCTCGCCACCTTCATGGAAAAGCCCGGGCGCGTGTGGTCGCGCGAGCAGTTGCTCGACCGGGTCTGGGGGCGCGACATCTACGTGGATACGCGCACCGTGGACGTGCATATCGGGCGGCTGCGCAAGGCATTGTGCCAGCATGGCGGTGACGATCCGCTGCGCACGGTGCGCGGTGCGGGCTACGCGCTCGGCTGATCGCGGTCAACGCGGCAGGCCGTCCTCGTCATCCGCCTGACCGGCGAGCCAGTCGCGGAAGGCCGAGAGGGCGGCATCCTGCGCGCGGCGCTCGGGCCAGACGAGGTAATAGGCCCCGCGCATGGTGACCGGCCCGCCGCAGAGCGGCACGAGCCGCCCGGTGGCCAGCTCTTGTTCCACGAGGTAATCTGGCAGGAGCGCCACCCCCATCCCGTGCAGCGCCATCTGCATGATTGTTGCGAACTGGTCATGGATCGTGCCGCCGATGGGCACGCCCGTGATGCCGTGGGCCGCGAACCAGTCTGCCCAGGCGTCGGGGCGCGTCCCGATATGCAGGAGCGGCAGGCGCAGCAGGTCGCGCGGGCCGCGGACGGCGCGTTGGCGTGAGAGGAACTCTGGCGTGGCCACCGCCACCATCGCCTCGTGCCGGAGCCGCAGCGTGCCCGTTCCGGGCCAGTCTGGTTCACCAAAATGTAGCGCTGCATCAAATGGTTCCGAGGCGAAGTTGAACTTATCAAGTCGGGTGGAAAGGTTGATCGTGACCTCCGGGTGACGGTGCGCGAAATCCGGCAGGCGCGGCACCAGCCAGCGCATCCCGAAGGTGGGCAGGATCGCGAGGCTGAGCGTGCCGCCCGCGGCATTGACCGATAGCCGCATCGTCGCCTGCGCGATCTGTTCCAGCGCACCGCGCACGCGGGCCGCGTAGTCGGCGGCCTCGGGCGTCAGGCGCACGCCGCGCCCCTCGCGCGTCAGGATCGGGTGGCCGATGAAGTCTTCCAGCGTTTTCAATTGCCTGCTGACGGCGCTCTGCGTGAGCGACAACTCTGCGGCCGCCGCCGTGGCACTGCCGAGACGATCGAGCGCCTCTAGCGCGCGCAAGGACGCGATGGAGGGCAGGCTGCGGCGGGGGAGGGGCATGGCACTACTCTTTGTTGCGGAAAACTTATGGGTTCATGTGAAAATATCGGTATTCGCCCGCGTTTGACCAGTCTATCCTTGCAGCAACACGCCCGAAATGTTGAGGATAGTGCCATGAATGCCCCCACCACCCCGCTCCGTGCCAAGGACGCGCCCGACCTGGGCAGTTTCGACTGGGCCGATCCGCTGCGGCTCGACGATCAACTCTCGGACGAGGAGCGCATGATCGCCGCCAGCGCGCGCGAGTTCGCCCAAGGTGTGCTGCAACCGCGGGTGATCGACGCCTATCGTGAAGAGCGGGTGGAGCCGGAGATTTTCCGGGAAATGGGCGAGATGGGCCTGTTGGGCACCACGATCCCCGAGGAATATGGCGGGCTGGGCGCGAATTACGTGAGCTATGGCCTCGTCGCGCGCGAGATCGAGCGCGTCGATTCGGGGTATCGCTCGATGATGAGCGTGCAGAGCTCGCTGGTGATGTACCCGATCTACGCCTATGGCAGCGAGGAACAGCGCCGCAAATACCTGCCCGGGCTGGCGAGCGGCGAGCTGATCGGCTGTTTCGGGCTGACCGAGCCGGACGCGGGCAGCGATCCGGCGGCGATGAAGACCCGCGCCGAGAAGACCGATGGCGGCTATCGCCTGACCGGCACCAAGATGTGGATTTCCAACAGCCCGATCGCCGATGTGTTTGTCGTCTGGGCGAAATCCGACGCCCATGACGGGCGCATCCGCGGCTTTGTGCTGGACAAGGGGATGGCGGGCCTCAGCGCGCCCAAGGTGGGTGGCAAGCTGAGCTTGCGCGCCTCGGTGACGGGCGAGATCGTGATGGACGGGGTCGAGGTCGGCGAAGAGGCGCTGTTGCCCAACGTGCAAGGGCTCAAGGGGCCGTTTGGCTGTCTCAACCGGGCGCGCTATGGCATCGCGTGGGGGGTGATGGGCGCGGCCGAGTTCTGCTGGCACGCCGCCCGGCAATACGGGCTTGATCGGCGGCAATTCAACCGGCCGCTGGCGCAGACGCAGCTTTTCCAGCTCAAGCTTGCCAACATGCAGACCGAGATCGCGCTGGGAACCGAAGCGGCGCTGCGGGTCGGGCGGCTGATGGACGAGGCGAAGGCCGCACCAGAGATGATCAGCCTCATCAAGCGCAACAATTGCGGCAAGGCGCTGGAGATCGCGCGGCACGCCCGCGACATGCATGGCGGCAACGGCATTTCCGAAGAATTCCAGGTCATTCGCCACATGGTTAACCTGGAGACGGTCAACACCTACGAGGGCACGCATGATGTGCACGCACTCATCCTCGGGCGGGCGCAGACCGGGCTTCAGGCGTTTTTCTGAACATGAATGACAGGGCGTAATCCTCTGGAAAGAAATGACAAGACAGAGCCAGAGTCCCTCTGGAGCGCAAGCGCCGAAGAGCGCTTCGCCGCCCCCGATCTTCAGGGCGAGCGCAGCGCCGATCTCGCCATCATCGGCGGGGGCTATACCGGGTTGTCGGCGGCGCTGGCGGCGGCGGAGCAGGGGGCCGAGGTGGTGCTGCTGGAGGCTGAGCGCGTGGGCCACGGCGGCTCGGGGCGCAACGTGGGCCTCGTCAATGCCGGGCTGTGGCTGCCGCCCGACGCGGTGGCGGCGCGGCTGGGCGAGGGGCCGGGCGAGGCGCTCAACGCCACGCTGGCGGCAGCCCCGACCCGCGTCTTTGACCTGATCGCGCAGCACGCCATCGCCTGCGAGCCGCAGAGGGCGGGCACGCTCCACCTGGCGCATGCGCCGGGCGGCCTGAAGGATCTGCGTCGCCGCGCGGAACAGGCGCAGGCGCGGGGGGCGCCGGTGACGCTCCTTGACGGGGACGAGACCGCGCGGCGCACCGGATCGGAGCGGTTTCACGGCGCGCTGCACGATCCGCGCGCGGGCACGATTCAACCGCTGTCCTATGCGCGTGGCCTGGCCCGCGCCGCCGCTGGCGCGGGCGCGCGCATCTTCGAGCGGAGCGCGGTGGTCGCCGCCGAGCATCACGGTGGGCAATGGACGCTGCGCACCGATGGCGGCAAGCTGCGGGCGCGCCGTTTGCTGATGGCAACCAACGCCTATCACCGGCCCGCCGAGGGCACGCGCCTGCCGGACCTGCCGGTGGTGCAGTTCTTTCAGATCGCCACCGCGCCGCTGGGCGACAACGTGGCCGGAGATATCCTGCCGGGCGGCGAGGGGTGCTGGGATACCGGCACGGTGATGACCTCGCTCAGGCGCGATTCGGCGGGGCGGGTGATCCTGGGCGGGATGGGCGCGGGCGGGCAGACCCACGAGGGCTGGGCCCGGCGCAAGCTGGCGCATCTGCTGCCCCGGCTGGCCGATGCCCCGCTCGAGCATGTCTGGTCCGGGCGTATCGCGATGACCGGCGACCACCTGCCGCGCATTTTGCGGCTGGGGCCGGGGGCGCTGGCGGTGTTCGGTTATTCGGGGCGCGGCATCGCGCCGGGCACCGTGTTCGGCGAGGCCGCAGCCAGGGCGCTGCTGGCGGGCGACGAGGCGGGGCTCCCGGTGCCGTGCGTGGACAGCCATGCCGAGGCGCTGGCGGCGCTACGCACGCTCGGCTTCGAGATGGCGGCGCGGATGGTGCACCTGGTTTCCGCGCGGCTCTGACATTTTCGCACAAGTCGTGTGACATCCGGAACGTTTTCCGCACTGGTGCAGGGTCTATATCCGCCATCAGTAATCAGGAGCGGCGGAATGACCCAAATAGACAGGCCCGGGCGCAGTGCCCGGTTTACCCAAGGCAATCTCTTTCGCCACGTCACGGTGATGTCGCTCACGTCGAGCCTCGGCATCGCCGCGATCTTTGCCGTGGACCTGATGGACGTGATGTTCATCGCGATGCTGGGCCAGAGCGAACTGGCGGCGGCGGCGGGCTATGCCGGGGTGGTGATGTTCTTTGCCAGCGCGCTGAATATCGGCCTGTCTATCGCCACGGGCGCGCTGGTGGCGCGGGGCTTGGGCAAGGACGACCCGCACCTCGCCGCCGAGCACGCGGCAAGCACCGCCGTCATCGCGCTGGGATTTGGTGCGTTGGTGCCGCTGCTGACACTGCCGCTGCTGGAGCCGATCCTCGGCTTCCTCGGTGCGGGCGGTCGCGAGGCGGAGCTGGCGGCGGGCTATCTGTGGATCATCCTGCCGAGTACGGCGCTGTCGGGGTTGGCGATGGTGGCGGTCGCGGCTCTGCGTGCACATGGCGACGCGCAGGGTGCGATGGTGCCGTCGCTGCTTGGTGCCGCGGTCAATGGCGTGGCGGACCCGATCCTCATCTTCGCGGTGGGACTGGGGCTTGACGGGGCGGCGATAGCCACGGTGCTGGCGCGGCTCGCGACTGCCGTGCTGGCGCTCGCGGTGGCGCAAAGCCGCCACCGCGCGTTCTGCTGGCCGCGCCCGGAATGCCTGCGCCGGGATATGCGCGACGCGCTGGGGATCGCGTTCCCGGCGATGATGACGACCGTCGCGACGCCCGTGGGCACCGCCATCGTTACCCGCGAGATGGCGAAATACGGCTCGGACGCGGTGGCGGGGATGGCGGTCATCAACCGGATGATGCCGTTCGTATCGTCGGTGATTTTCGGGCTGTCGGGGGCGCTGGGCCCGATATTCGCGCAGAATTTCGGGGCAGGGCGCATGGACCGGGTGCTGGGCACGTTCCGCGAAGGGCTGCGGTTCCTGGCGCTCTACATGCTGGTGGCCTGTGTCTTGCTGGTATCACTGCGCGCACCGGTGGCCGACCTTTTCGGGGCGACGGGGCAGATGCGCGAGCTGCTCTACCTGTTCATGGGACCGCTGGCACCGGCGATGACCCTCAACGGCATCCTGTTCGTGTCGAACGCGGCATTCAACAACCTCGGCCATCCGGGCTATTCAACGGCGCTCAACTGGGGGCGGCACACGGCCGGTACCTGGCCGTTTGCGGTGGGCTTCGGCGCGATCTTCGGGGCGGAAGGCGTGCTCATCGGGCAGGCGCTGGGTGGCGCGGTCTTTGCCGCCGGCGGCGCGTGGCTGGCACTACGGGTGATCGAGGCGCCGTGCCGCGACCCGCTCGGCGCGCATTACACATGTCCCGATCAGAGGATGCAGGTGATCGCGGGGCGCAGCTATCGCTGACGGGGGAGATGCCTGTGGGTACCTGAGGTCATATCCGTGTTGCAACCAAGTAGAAATGTCACCCGGATTGCAAAGCAGAAGTGTCACCAAAAGCGCTGAGGTGAGCAAAGCCTGACAGGGCGGAGA
>MRWG01001045.1_pt1 | contig 20614 bp, 17 predicted proteins | sample 1013341 | NCBI WGS metagenome assembly MRWG01 (sample SAMN06117577, study PRJNA244670) | biofilm metagenome | biome: Water; feature: Cathode Biofilm; material: Biofilm; isolation source: microbial consortium enriched at the cathode of a solar microbial fuel cell | place: USA: District of Columbia ... | reverse complement strand
GGGAGCGATCCTTGATCGCGAGGAACCTGCTTTGAGGCCCGGTGGTTTATCGCGGTCGGGGACCGCTCCCACAGGGGAGGGTTTGCCCCGGCGGCAGCTACCGGTGAGGGAGCGATCCTTGATCGCGAGGAACATGATTTGAGACCCGGTGGTTTATCGCGGTCGGGGACCGCTCCCACAGGGGGAAGTTTTTGCCCCGGTGGCAGCTACCGGTGTGGGAGCGATCCTAGATCGCGAGGAACATGATTTGAGACCCGGTGGTTTATCGCGGTCGGGGACCGCTCCCACAGGGGAGGGTTTGCCCCGGCGGCAGCTACCGGTGTGGGAGCGATCCCCGATCGCGAGGAACCTGCTTTGAGGCCCGGTGGGTTTATCGCTGTCGGGGACCGCTCCCACAGGGGGAGGGTTTGCCCCGGCGGCAGCTACCGGTGTGGGAGCGATCCTAGATCGCGAGGAACATGCTTTGAGACCCGGTGGTTTATCGCGGTCGGGGACCGCTCCCACACACCAACCATTGGCTCAGTAGCTTATTCGCCCGGCTTCCAGCCGTTGGTGACGGGATAGCGGCGATCGCGACCAAAGCCGCGCCGGGTGATCCGCACCCCGATGGGAGCCTGCCGGCGCTTGTACTCGTTGATATCCACCAGGCGAATCACCCGGTGCACGTCCTCGGGCTCGAAACCTTCGGAGATAATGGTCGCGGCGCTGCAATCGTGCTCGATATAAAGTTCCAGGATGCGATCCAGCACCGGATATGCCGGCAGGCTGTCCTCGTCCTTCTGGTCCGGCGCCAGTTCCGCCGATGGCGGCCGGGTAATCACTTCTTCCGGGATCACCGGCGAGACGGTATTCCGGTAGCGTGCGAGTTCGTAAACAAGGGTCTTGGGCACATCCTTGAGCACATCGAAACCACCGGCCATATCACCGTAAAGCGTGGCATAACCTACGGCCACTTCGCTCTTGTTCCCGGTTGTCAGAACCAGTACGCCCTTTTTGTTGGAGATGGCCATCAGGATCACTCCCCTTGCCCGGGCCTGGATGTTCTGCTCGGTGGTATCGGGCTCGGTGCCGGCGAACTCCTCTTCCAGCGCCGCCATGAAGGTATCGTAGATTGGCTCGATACCGATCACCTTGTATTCGACACCGAGCTTTTCCGCCTCCTCCGCGGCGACGTCCTGGCTTAATCGAGAGGTATAGCGGAACGGCAACATCACCGCCTCGACCCTGTCCGCCCCCAGGGCGTCCACCGCCACGGCCAGGGTCACCGCCGAATCGATGCCGCCGGACAGGCCCAGCACCACGCCGGGAAAGCCATTCTTATTGATGTAGTCCCGTACGCCGGTGACCAGTGCCTGGTAAACGGAAGGGATCAGGTCCGGATCGGGCACCACCTCGCCCTCGATGGCCCGGACGCCGCCATCTTCGACGGTGACCGCCACCGAGTATATTCCCTCCTCGAACATCGGTGCCTGCATGGCCAGGTGGCCCATGTCGTCGACGACCATCGAGCCGCCATCGAATACCAGCTCATCCTGGCCGCCCACCTGGTTGACATAGACGATGGGCATATTGCCTTCCGCGGCCCGCGTCGCCAGGATATCCCTGCGTTCGGCCTGCTTGTTGCGATGGAATGGCGAAGCGTTGATATTGAGCATCAGCCGGGCGCCGGCCTTGTGGGCCTGCACCATGGGCTGGGGATGCCAGATATCCTCGCACACGGTAATGGCTGTTCTCACACCGGCGATATCGATGACACAAGCCTTGTCGCCCTGACCGAAATAGCGTTTCTCGTCAAAGACCTGATAATTGGGCAGATACTGCTTGGCATACTCGGCCACCAGCTTGCCATCCCGGAAAATCCCGGCCATATTGAGCAGTACCCCCTCCCGGCGGCGCGGGTAACCCACCACCGCGGTGAGGCCACGGGTAGCGGCGGCGACCCGGCCAATGGCCGACTCCACCCGGGTTTCAAGACTGGGGCGCAGCAGCAGATCCTCGGGCGGGTAGCCTGTCAGAACCAGTTCCGGGAAAAGCGCCAGAGCGGTCCTGCCTTCCCGACGCAGTTTGTCGAGGGTTTCCACCACCTTGTCGGTGTTGCCGGGAATATCCCCCACCAGGGGGTTCAACTGGGCCAGGGCAATCGTGATTTCGGTCATTCTTCAGCGAACATCAATGAAAGAGGCGCGTATTTTCAGATAAAATCCCGTCGAGGGCAAAGTATGGATATCCAATAACCAGAACCGGGCGGACCCTGCATGGAACAGAGCCAGAGCATCTTCAGACAGGATAGACTCAACGCCCGGCTTTTGCGTATCTACCTTTATTACCGGCTGATCCTGGCTCTGTTGCTGCTGGCCTCCTTCTGGGGGGAAGTGGCCGACGACCTGGTGGGCCGCATCGATCCCCGGTTGTTTTCGGTCACGGCAATTGCCTATGTGCTGCTGTGCATGGCGACGCTGGCCGTCTGCCGGCGCCACCGCTTCGAGGTGCGCTCGCCGACGCTGTTCTTTATTCTGCTCACCGACATCATCAGCCAGACACTGCTGATGCACGCCAGCGGCGGTCTGGCCAGCGGCCTGGGCTACCTGTTGCTGGTGACCGTGGCCGCCGGATCCATCTTTTTTACCGGCCAGCTGGCAATACTGGTCGCGGCCATGGCCAGCATCTGCATTATCCTCGAGAGCGCCACCACCCTGCTTTTCCTGGAACAAAAGGGCGGTTCCATCTTTCCCGCCGGTATCCTGGGAATTCTGCTGTTTTTTACTTCCCTGATCTTCCAGGGCCTCAACCGTGCGCTGCGTACCGCCCAGGAACAGGCCGACCGGGAATCGGAACAGTCCGCCCAGTTGCAGAAACTGAACGAACTGATCGTCAGCCGCATGCTGACAGGTATCATCGTCATCGACACCGGCGACAAAATCGAGCTGATCAACCGGGCCGCCGTGGAACTGCTGGGCGGTCACCGCAGCGGGGTTCCCCTTGCGCCCGGCCAGGACATTCATATCGAGCCCAGGCTGTACAAGCAGCTGGTGCGCTGGCGCAGCTACCCCTGGTTGCGGACACCGCCGTTCACGCCCAAATACGGCGATATCGAGCTACAGGCCAACTTCACCCGTCTGGACGAGCGTGGCGAGAACCGCACCCTGATCTTCCTGGAAGATCTCAGGGCCGCCGCCCAGCACGCCCAGCAGCTGAAGCTGGCCTCCCTGGGCCGCTTAACCGGCAGCATTGCCCACGAGATCCGCAACCCCCTGGGGGCCATCAGCCATGCCTCCCAGCTGCTTGCGGAACACAATAACGCCGACCCCGCGGCGGCCAAATTGACGGATATCATCGATCGCCACAGCCGCCGGGTGAATCACATTATCGAGAACGTACTGGGTCTTTCACGGCACAAGCCCAATTCGCTGCAGAAATTCAACTTGCGCGACTGGCTCAAACGCTTTCTTGAGGACTACCGGGAGTATGCACCGGATGCACAGGTGGAGCTGGACGCTCAAAACCGACAACTCCAGGCCACTTTCGATCCCGGCCATCTCCAGCAAATCCTCACCAACCTGCTCGACAACGCCGTACGCCATACCCGGAAGGCCACAGGCGAGGCCAGGGCCCGCCTTCGCCTTACCCGGGACACAGACGACGACCTGCCCACCCTGGATGTGATCGATATGGGCCCGGGCGTACCCAGGGAGCACCGGGGCAAACTCTTCGAACCCTTCTTCACCACCGAGCCGGAAGGCACGGGGCTGGGGCTCTATATCGCCCGGGAGCTGTGCACAATCAACTTCGCAACGTTAAAATACCTGCCACCTCAGGGAGACGAGCCGGGCTGCTTCCGGCTGCATTTTGCCCATCCCGACAAGCTGCTACCGAGAAGTGAACATGCGAAAACATCAGGCGCTGATCATTGACGACGAGCCGGATATTCTGGAGCTGCTCGGCATCACTCTGGAAAAACTCGGCCTGACGGTGACCGGCGCGGCCACCTGCGCCCAGGCCGAGGCACTGCTTGCCCGGCGGCAATTCGACCTCTGCCTGACAGACATGCGCCTGCCCGACGGCGACGGCCTGAGCCTGGTGGATCATATCCAGTCCCGGTACCCGGACATGCCGGTGGCGGTAATTACCGCCCACGGCAATACCGATACCGCCGTGGAGGCCCTGAAGCGCGGTGCCTTCGACTTTATTTCCAAGCCCGTCGAGTTAAAGCGACTGCGCGCGATGGTCAACACCGCCCTGGAGTTGCGCTCAGAGCGGGAGCCCCTGAACGTCGAGGAAACCGGCCTGATTGGCAATTCGGCCGTCATGGAATCCCTCCGCCACCAGATCGGCCGCATGGCGCGCAGCCAGGCACCGATCTTTATCAGCGGCGAATCGGGCAGCGGCAAGGAACTGGTGGCCCGGGCCATCCACTACCAGGGGCCACGGGCCAACGGGCCCTTCATTCCCGTGAACTGCGGCGCCATTCCTTCGGAACTTATGGAGAGCGAATTCTTCGGCCACAAAAAGGGCAGCTTCACCGGCGCCTTCCAGGACAAGCAGGGCCTGTTCCAGGCCGCCGACGGCGGCACCCTGTTTCTCGACGAAGTGGCCGACCTGCCTCTGGACATGCAGGTGAAACTGCTCCGCGCCATCCAGGAAAAATCCGTGCGCCCCGTGGGTGCCCAGGATGAAAAACCGGTGGATGTGCGCATCCTGAGCGCCACCCACAAAAACCTTGCCGCGGAAGTCGCGGCCGGTCATTTCCGACAGGATCTTTTCTACCGCATCAATGTTATCGAGGTACAGGTGCCCAGCCTGCGGGAGCGGTCGGAAGATATCGGCGAACTGGCGAATCTTTTCGTCGCCCGGTTCGCCCGGGAAGCCGGCATCGACGCCCCCGTCATCGACAAGCAGGCACTGGCGGCCTTGAGGCGCTACCCCTTTCCCGGCAATGTCCGCGAACTGGAAAACACCCTGGAAAGGGCCTTCACCCTGTGCAGCAACGGCATCATCCGGGCCGAGGACCTGAGCCTGCAGACCCGGGAAACACCGGCTGACTACCGGGCTTCCCGATCCGGCAATTCAGGCGCCGCGGACCAGTTTATGCCCGGACCCGGCACATCCATCGATGACTATCTCGCCGATATCGAGAAAGAGATTCTGGTGAGGACCCTTGAAGAGAACCGCTGGAACAAGACCGCCTCCGCCGAGAAACTGGGTATCAGTTTCCGGCAGATGCGTTATAAGTTGCAGAAGCTGGGGATTGATTAGGTTTTCGTATTACCAGCACTCGCCGTCGGACGCAGTTCCGGTTATGACTCCCAAAGCATTGTTTGTCACCTGTTTAAACTTCCTGCCACGGTCGTCAACACCGAGGGCATTACAGAGGGTATCGTCCGTCTGCATATTCTGAGGCGTGGCACGGAGCCCGTAGCTCAGCCCATTGGCATTGGTGGTAATGTCAATCACATAGCGGGCCTGCCCCGCCGAGGATGGGTCACCCCGGCCATCGATATAGTGAGGGTTTGAATAGCCCAGATCCGACAGGGAGCCCGTGTACTCCTTGTTATTGGCAAAATATTGTTCCTGCAGGGAAGCCACCTCCAGTAACTCGCCTTTTGCATTGGCCCTGTTGGACCTGAGCACATAATCCTGGTAGGCGGGGTAAGCGAAGGCTGCCAGGATAGCGACCACCACGACCACTATCATCAGTTCAATCAGGGTAAACCCCTTTGACCTGTTCATTCCCGGTATTGTGTTTTTTTCCATAAACAGTCGGCCTATTTAATCATCCAAGACATCAACGCCCTTTTCCCGCCAGTATTTGGGGATGGGGCGCTGAGAACCAATTTCCACCGGCCTGCCAGTCGAGGTCAGGCCCTGGTTGGGCGTAATGGCGGTAACCCCGCCATCAATACCCGGGGCAAGATTTTCGAAGCGGTCTTCCCTGATAAAGTCGGTTCCCGTGGTGGAGCCGCTCAAGTGGAACTTGGGCGCACCGGTGGCAAAATCCACTTCATAAAGCCGGCTGAAACCGATATTTGCAGTGCACGCTTCCGGATCGTCTTCCTGAGGCACATACGTGGTGAAGAAAATGATCGGTTCCTCGGTCTGGGGATCAAAGCCAATCAGGGGTTGAGTAAAACCTTTCTCCCCAGGGCCTTCACCATCACCACCCAAATCGAAGTACCAGCCGTTTATTAAACCACTGGTGTCTGCTTCATCAACCTGGCAGAGATCGTCCGCCTGCCGGTCCACCGCGGTCAGGCAGTTACTGGTGACGTTTTCCAGGTCGCTCAGGGTAATAGGCTGGCGCGTATTCGTGGCCGGATCGTTATCCGGATCGCCATCGGGCTTGCCGGGTACGGTAAAGCGGTCCTTGATCATAAAGGTTGTATTCTGGACGCTGGTTTCCGAACGCGGATGGGCCCGGTCCCCCGATATCAGAACCAGGCCGAGATATTCACCCAGTTCATCTTCGGAGCGCGCAATATCCATGGCGGCAAAGAAGCGCCGATCCACGCCATCCGAGCTATCGTGGCCAAGTTCGGCAATCTTGGTAACCTGCCAGTTGTCCGTCCTGAAGGAAGCATCCTCCTGTTGCTCCGTTGTGCCGGCACGGGGGGTATCGAAACGCCAGACGTTGCCGCCTGTATCCGCCACGTAGAACAACTCGATAATACCGTTCTCATTGCGGGAAGGTACCATTGTCACCGGCGCGGCAACGCTGTCATTGAAATCCGCCACCTCCACCGTGGTTGGTGAGGATGTATCCGTCGCCCCCTTCACCACCTTCCAGACCAACTCGCCGGTTCGGGCATGGACCATATAGAGGGCGTTGCCCTCGGCATCCACGGCGGTACAGGAACTGGCGTCATCCGGATCCGTGGGATGCTCCCCCACGGTGGCGCAGGTGGTGAGATTGTCCTTGCCGACATAGCTGCTGTAATCGAACGCCGCGGTCCCGGGCGATGCTTCGCCGCCTTCCGGTCCGCCCCAATAGCCGCCACCGAAGACAACGGTGCCCACCGGGACATTGAAAGTCAGAGAATCGTCAGTGAACACATTGAGGCCACTTACGTCTTCAAAGCGGAAGAAGCCGACACGGGGATCGGAGAATGTCAGGCCCAGGTCCTCGAAGCCGGCATCCCCCTTCTCGATTCGCCACAACATGCCGGGATTGTCGTCCTTGTTGGAAATATCCAGGGCGTACATGTTCTTGCCGCCGCGACGCAGGCCATGATAAATGTAGACCTTATCGCAGTCCGGGTCGCCGTTGGTACAGCCACCCGTGGCGTTGTTCCTGGAGGTTTCGATAATGCCGTTGTCGTTATTGTCGATGGTCAGGGACGTGACCGCGCCATCCACGCCATAGGGACGATTGATGGAAAAATCCTCGCTCGTCATCCAGCTCTGGACATTGTCGAGCAGAACCCGGGGCATATAGGCCCAGGTTTCCACGCCCGACTCGGCGCCGTTGGCGCCCTCCTCGGTACTTTCCACCATGTGCAGAAGGCCGTCGTTGGTGCCAAACACAACCCGGATATCCGGATTACAGGTGCGCGTGTCCGGGTCGTAGCCCACATCCGGGGGCGAGGGATCGTTGGGGTCCGGGGGGCCACAATTACTGACGGTTTCGCCGTAGTTGATGGTTAGCGGACGGGAGTGGAGCACATCGCCCATGATCCAGCGCCGGACATCGTCCGTATCGCCGTCGGCGTCTTCGTCGAAAATATCGAAACCGCGCATCCATTTCAGGGCAAGCGCCGTGGCCTCCGCTTTTTTGTCGTCGGCATCGGCGCTGGTGAGTGAGGCGCCGAAAAAGGTGACAAGACTGTCGGCATCGATATCACTCCAGAGCGCGCTGTCATAGGCCTGCAGGCTGGTGTCGTCCAGAATAAAACGGGCGTCCACCGGTTCCAGTGCCGTTCGCTGGTTGGAGGCATTCAGGGTCTCGGGCCCGATAAATACCTGGCGGGGACTGTTAGCCGCACAGGCGGGGTCGTTGCTATTGTTGCAGAGACCGACATTCTCCGTGGAATCCCCCGGGAGGTAGCCGGGAATATTCTGTCCGGAGCCTCCGCGATTGACCGCACTGCCATCCCTGCCCGCGGGAATCAGTATTTCGCCGGTGTCTGGGTCAGTTAAAGGCTGATCCACGTCCCGGCCAGCGGGGTCCGTCCAGAACGTTAGTGCATTATCATCGACGCGGCCCGTATTGGGGTTGAAGGCGTCGTTGCCTTCGGCATCGACGATGGAGACGCTGGAGCTGGCCTCGTCGAATGTCACCTTCAGTTTTTTCAGGTTACCCGGCCATACCGGGTGCCCGTCATCATCCGGCACGAAAACGGCCAGGAACAACTGGTTCAACGCCTGGATACGGTTCTGGACGTTGACCGGGACGGATACGGCGGTAAAGGTACTGGTCACCGCGTTAATCTGGTCAAAAATACCTGTAAACGCATCCTTGAATTCGGCAATATTGTCTCCCACCAGGATTGCCGCATTGGTGCCGCCCGCCACGGCCCAGGGGTCAGCACGATTGGCGGCGCCACTGGTGTTGACGATAAAATAGGATTTGACGAAATCATTGCCGGGCAGCGTGATATCCAGACCGCCATCGGCGGGATCCATGGTCCGGAGCCGGCGAACGATATCCTCGAATGACGGATTATTGAGTTCCAGGCCACCATCGGCAAAACTGTCGTCAATATCGTTGTCATTGTCATCGTCAAACTGGTTGACGGCGAAGGTGGCATTTACCGTATAAACCCCGGAGCAGGTGAATGCGTTTTCGTCCACGCCGGGCACATAGGTGGGATTGGCGCTTTTGGGACTGTTAATGACCTCGATGTCGGGCCCCGCAATAATGGGTATCTGTTCAACGTTATTGCCCTGGGTCGCCACATCCTGCGAATCGTAATCGTCGCCTATGGTAACCAGCGAGGCACTCCCCGTATCTACGGTCTGGGACTCTTCGTAGAAGCAATCGAGCACGATCGCAGTTGGTACGCCATTGCCGTCAAAGAGCGGAACCGGATTCCCAAGGTTGTCATAAAGGCACTGTTCCGGGTCACCGATATTGAACGAGTCATCGGTGTCGAAATCCTCCCAGCCCTCCAGGCCATTGAGAACCTCCTGGCCGGTTAGGTACCGGTAAAACTCGAAAAACATTTCCTTGGCCTGCCAGGAATGGCTGATATTGGCATTGATGTCCGTGAGCGTCTGGTTGCTGGGGAGCATCTTCAATATATTAAGAAGCCGGGATTTATTGCCATTGGCGTCCCAACTGCTTTCGGAGACCGCAAAGGGCCGGAAGCCACTCAGTATATAACCGCCATTAGAGCAATCCTTGGAGTTAGGGTTACAGCTGTTTCCCGAATCGTTATGGGGCACCATAAAGCCGATATTGACGGCATCCAGGTCGATAAACACCAGATAAAGGGAAAGTATCAGGAGCTCACGGAAGTCCACGTCGCTGTAGCTGGGAACACAATCATTGGCATCGGGGTTGTTGATATTGTCGGGAATGGTTTCGGGACCCGGCACGTCCGTGCGTTCCGCACTGAAAAACCAGTTTTCATCCATGATACAGCGCATGGCATGCCAGGCGGAGGGATCGCCGTCAAACGTGAGTTTCTCCTTACAACTGTTCGACTCAACGTCGCTGCATGTACTGGACCCCGTATTGGGCCGCAATTCCGTCGACAGCATCACATAGGGGGCCGAGGCATCGACGGAGGCCGGGTCGGCAAAGAAGATTTCCGTATCGTCGGCAATGGCAAAAAAGGGCATGCCAAGCAGAAAGCCGATAACAGTATTTTTAAAGTAACCGTTCATGGTCTGAACTCCCGATATCCTCGACTGGCCTCGTTGGCAATAAATGCGCTCTGATCACTCCGGCACATGCACATACTGGTCTATGTCCCCCTCCGGGGTTACCCCAAATCCGCCGGCAACGGGATTGATAATCTGGACCCCCATCACGATTTCCGACGTGCCCTGCCGGCGCGCGGAACCGTCAAACTCGGACTCGAGTTCAAAGTTAAAGGCTATGGCGCTGACACTGGCCTGGTCCGCGGTGGTCTCTCCCAGATACTGGGTGAGGTAATACACGTCCGTGTCGTTACCGAGGGTGGCCAGATAGGTCATAAAATCGGTAACCGCCGTATCGTCCATCAAAATGCTGTTGCCACCGTCGGTACAGCGCACATCCGGGTTGCCGTTACCAATAGCATCCCCGCAGAGAATCTGGTCGGTCACGAAGTTCTGCTCCCACTGGACGATCACGGCCTCACCGACACCGTTTGCCAGTTCGAACGCCTCCATACGCGCCTGATTGTTATTGGCCATCAGGACTTCCAGGGTGCCCATGCGCATACTGGTCACGGCCACGATGGAAAGCAGCAGCAGAAAGACCAGCGCGAGAATCAGGACCACGCCCCGCTGTTGGTTATGGCCGGTATAATTTCCACACCGCATGTCGCCTTTCCTCAATCGATCACATAAACCGGATTGCGCAGCATTGCCGTGCTGCTGAATACCCGGCGCTGGATATTGTCATTGGTGGTAATGGTTTTGCTGCCCAGTTTGTAGGTCATCGCCCGCGCCGGTTCATTGGCCTGAGCCTGCAATGACCTGGCCAGCACATAAATTTTTACAGCCGCCACGTCGCCCAACTGCTCGGAACCGGCCGAAGCATCGGGAGGATCGGTTGAAGCCGCCACGAACCGCTCCGGCTGGCCGTCGCCATCGGTATCGATTCCCAGTTCATACTGGATGTCCTCGATTCCCTCCACCAGGAATTCCCGGTCGGAAATATCGCCGCTGGAGTCCAGGTTATACCGGGCAAGGGAGGGAATCCCCTGGGGGTTTTCTGCGACATGAAACAGGGAGACATCGTATTCCCAGATATTGACCTGGGTGCCCAGCGACGGATCAGCCCTGACCGCGTCTTCGTTCCCGGGGGAGACGATGTCACCGGCTTTTGGAATATCAGAGGCAGTCGCAAAGAAGGATAACCCCAACCCCCGGTTTTCCGAGCGCATGTAAATCCGATCGGCCACGAGGGAGGAGTAACCTTCGTGCCAAAGACCATTATCCACTATCGCCTCGTCCAGGACCCGCTTTACCGCGAGCACATCCGTATCGGCTACCATATCGGTGGTAAAACAACCGTAGGTGCCGCTGAGGTCGGCGGAGGCATCGTCGACAATTTCCAGGGGAATGGCCGCGTCGAGGGCCCAGTCGGTGTCGCAGTCATTGCCAACGCTGATAGACGCCGGATTGGTGATGTTCTGAGGCTTTTCAACGCCGCCCATAAAGCCCGCCATTCGCACTTCCCGGATCAGGAGCTGGGTCGCATAGCGGCCATTTTCCTGGATACGGGCCAATTCCTCGTCCTGCCAGAAGCTGTCCTTGCTTTGTATGTAGAGCGCCACAATCCCCGCCGACAGGAACAGGCCGAGCGCCAGCGCAATCATCAGCTCGATCAGGGTCAACCCATGTTGTTTCCATTTCAGATTCATATCAGGGCTCCAGACCCACGATATAGGTACGCACTGTCACATGCCGCCGAAATGCGGCATCCCCGGCAGCGTCGTCATAAATACCGGATGCCACGCCACAGGTAATATCGGCAAGGTTAGGCTGATTGACGGGAATTTTCCCCCGCCATGCCAGGGTGACGGTCACGAAACCGCTGCCGTCGCCCGGCCCGGATATACAACCCGTTGGCGCCACCAGCCCCCCGACACGGTCGTCGTCGGCGTCAGCACCCACCTGGACACTCTCGCCGGCCATGGCCAACTGCCACTCGTAAAGATCAAATGCGGCCAGTTCATCTGCGGAACAGGAATTTCCGGAGTCGCAGAGTTTTGTCGGCGCGGTGATATTCGAGGCATCCACCTCCACCACCTTGTTATTGCCAAGGTTGAGATAAGTATCGACACCGGCCGTTGTATAGGCATTGGTGCGCATGCGCACCAGCATATCCTCCACCAACTGCAGGGCCACGGTCCGCTCAAGCGCCTCGTAGTTGGTTCGCTTGGCGTTAACCTGCAGACCCATGACCCCCAGCAGACCGATGGAAATCACCAACAATGCAATCAGCACTTCGATCAGACCAATACCCGTCTGCCCTTTTCTGCCATGTGGTGTCGTATCGGACCGTATCATTGGGTCTTTCTCCTAGACATCGGGACACAAGGAACCGACGCTTCCTTTATAAAGGCGCGGGCGACCGGTAGCGGAAATGGCGATATTGCGGCTTTTGTCCTTGTCACCATCGGGTGTACAGACCGAAAAATCGGCGCCATTGGCAGAGGCCCCATTGGGGCGGTATGTGACGGAATCGGCATTGGCCGAAACACTCAGGTCGCCCCCCATCGCCTCCCTGGCCTGCAGAATCTGGGCGGGATCTTCCACCACGCTGTCCGCGTCGGCATCGATAAAAACCAGCAGCCCCTGGTGCCACCCGTCCGCTGCATCGGAGCTGCAAGCTTCGGAATCATCGGGATCCACCTTACAGGCCGTTACCGCCGTATTGCGCTTGATCGCCTCCGAACGGGTATATTGCATCATGGAAAGCAGCTCGTCGGCTGATGATTGCGCCCTGTTGTTGATAACCAACTCTCTGAGCGGCGGCGCTGCAAGACTGACGATAATGGCGACGAGCGCCAGCGTCATCATCAACTCAACCAGCGTAAAGCCCGGGGCGTGTCTTTTGCTCTGTTTCGTGTCCATAGGGCCTAGATATCAAATAAAAAATCCCAAATCCCAGGGATTAGACGGGCGGTCTTATGGGGCGACCAAAAACTATTGACAAAACGGTTTCGGTCGAATTTTCCGACGAACGGTTCTTGTGCATGCTTTTCAATTATGAACCTTGGAAAAATAACGAGCCACAATCACGGATTCACCAACGAATGGAGGCGATAAAATTAACTTTTTTCGCAGGTTTTGTCATCCAGACCTTCCGCCACCCGGGGGCGACCCACCACGGATGTGACCACTCTGCGAACCAGTTCATCTTTTACGGCACCCGGCCTACAGATCAGAAAAGTGTTGTTGCCGGCACCCTTGTTGCCACGGGCCACGCCGTTGCGCCGGTAGGCGAACCAGTCGTCGTGTTTGCTGGCGATGATCAGGTAACCATCGTCAAGCGCCCCGCCCACCTGAAGAAGGCGGTCGATGCCCGGCTCATAGCTGCCATTGCCGTTGTCATCGGCAAAAAGCAGCCAACCGTCGCCCCAGGTAAGTGAAGGGTCACATGCCAGGCCGTTCCCGGAGGGGCACAGGCTGACCTGGCGATTGCGTTTGATGGCTTCGGCACGCACGGTATTGAGTACGGCCATCCACTGCGCAGCGTAAGTGGAAACACGGTTGCGGACAGCCAGATCCTGAAAGGCCGGTGCGGCAAGGGCAACAAGCACCGCTACCAGGACCATTGCGACAATAAGTTCAATAAGGGTAAACCCCCGCGGACGAATATCTTCCATGGCGCTCTCCTCCCTGAGCTTGCCGGCAACCCCGGGACGGGGCGCCCGGCTTCCTATTTGTACCGCCCGGCACTCCCTGCCGGCGGCTTCATTGCCAGTTTCGCGATCTTGCCGGGTTGTTTCAAGACGATGGCGTCAATGCCGACGGAACGACAAATCAGACGTAACCTTCGATGCGGCCCAGCAGCAGGCTGACACCGCCCAGCAGGGTCACCACCACCCACAGCCAGAAAAGCAGCAACCAGGGCCGAAAAGGCTTGCGCTTCACCCGGTGCACCGGGCTCGACAGGTATTCTTCGACGCGCTCCAGGTCTTCCTCACTGAGCTTACGTTTGGGATCTTCGGTCATGGGGTTTCACCGATGGCAAGTATTGAATCAGGCAGCATTTTAACACTCCGGACGCCGGCCGTGGACCGATAGTACCGGCGGCCGCCACCGGAGTTGCCAACGGCAGCCGGTGGCAGTCAATCCGGCAGCCGCAGGTACTCCGCCACCCGTCGGGGGTCACTGTCGGAAAGGTACGGCACTTCGCCCAGCAGGGGGGCCGGAAGGTGGCGGGCGAGGGTCGCCAGGTTGTCCCGGTAACGACTCATGGATGCGTCGACCCGGTTGGCCACCCAGCCCGCCAGGGGCAGGCCGTCGTTCCGGATCGCCTCGGCGGTGAGCAGCGCATGATTGATGCAGCCCAGGCGCATGCCCACCACCAGGATCACCGGCAGGGCCAGTTCCCGGGCCAGGTCCGCCAGGGTTTCCCGGTCGTTGAGGGGCACCCGCCAGCCGCCCGCGCCTTCCACAAGGGTCAGGTCGGCATGCCGCTCGAAGACATTCCGGCAGTGGCCGGCAAGCGCCGCCACGCCCATATGACGCCCGGCCTCCCGGGCCGCGATATGGGGGGCAATGGCCGGCGCCAGGGCCACGGGATTGACCGTCTCGTAGGGCAGATCCAGGGTCATCGCTTCGCGCAGCATAAGCGCGTCGTCGTTACGCAGCCCCCCGGGGCTCTCCTCACAGCCGGCGGCCACGGGTTTGACGGCGGCGGTGGTCAACCCCTGGCGGGCAGCCTTTGCCAACAGCCCGGCGGCCACCAGGGTCTTGCCCACACCGGTATCGGTGCCGGTGACAAAGTAGCGCCGGGTCATGATTTCACCGCCACCACGCGGATCACTTCCCAGGTGGCGGGTAGTCCCCGGTCGGTGCGCTGGGCCTCGTAGGCCTCGCGAAAGGCCTGTAGGCGGCGGCGTCCGGTGAGGCCGACGTTCCTGCCCTGGTTGACGTTGTGGGCGCCGAGGTTTTTCAACTCCCGGGTCAGGCTTTTCAGGTCCGGGTGGTATTTGATGCATTGCTCGACCGCAAAGCTCTCCATGGCGAAACCCGACGAGGCCACGGCCGCGCGAATCGTGCCCGGGGATTCAAAGCGGTTGACGTGAGCATAGCGGTCCACCCGCAACCAGGCCCGGCGCAATTCCCGCAGGCTCTCGGGCCCGACGGTGGTAAAGGCCAGTACACCGCCCGGTTTCAACGCCCGGCCCAGTTCCGCCATCAGTGCCGGCAGTTGCTGGCACCACTGGAAGGTGAAATTGGAAAACACCAGGTCGAGGCTACCGGCAGCCAGGGGCAGTTGTTCGGCATCGGCGCAGAGCCATCCGCGCACTTCGGGCCGGTGGTCCCGGGCATGAACCACCATGCCCTCCGCCAGATCCAGCCCGATACAGGTCGACCGGGGATAGTGCCGGGCCAGCCGCTCGCAGAAGTGGCCGGTACCGCACCCCAGGTCTGCTACCAGGCGAGGCCCGGCTCCGCCTTCAAGGCGGGCCAGGTCGGCGATCAGGTCTTCCCCAACCCGGCGCTGCAGGGCGGCGGCACTATCGTAGGTGCCCGCTGCCCGGCCAAAGGAGCGGGCCACCTGCGCTTTGTCGATCTCGTATTTCTCGACCTGGTGGAGATCGAGAAATGTCAGAATCGCCTCTGCCGTGGTGGCCGGATCGGAATAGTGGGGGACATGGGCAATCCCCGGCAGCACCTTCACCCGGGCGCCGGGGCAGGCGTCCGCCATGGCCCGGGCCGCCGCCGGGGGGACCAGGATATCGCGCTCCCCGAAAAGGTGAAGCGCGGGCACGGCCAGGGAGGCCAGGTGTCGCCGGTTGTCCAGCTCACCCAGCAGGCGCAGGGCGTTCTGCCAGGATGACCCCAGGGCCACCGGGTGTTTGCGCAGGTCCCTGAGCACCTGTCGCTCCCGGTTATCGCCCCGGGCCTGGAGTCCATGGAACTGCCGGCAGGCGGCTGCGGGATCGGCATCGAAATCCTCGCAGAATGCCGCAAAAGTCCGGCGCGGCATGGCAGAGGGCCAGCCCGGCCGGCGAATAAAGGTGGCGTTGGCGGAGAGGGTGACCAGTTGCGCCACGCGCCGGGGCCAGCGCGCCGCGTAGGCGGTGACGAGCATACCGCCCAGGGACCAGCCCACCAGAATGACGCGCTCCGGCAACGTTTGCGCCAGCTGTGCCAGCAACTGCGGCAGATCGTAGGAACCGGGCGGGGAGTCGCCGAATCCCGGCAGATCCACCGCCAGCACCCGGAAGCGCTCGCGCAACTCCTGGGCCAGCCGGTTCCAGACGCTGCCATCGCTCCCCCAGCCGTGCAAAAGAACCACAGGCGTGTCGGCAACGGGCTTGCCGGTACACGGCCAGGCGTGCACCGCGAGGGACGCACCGTCGGAGGGGCATACATTCGCCATCGTCATGGGCCGATTCCCCTAAAGGCCTGATCCAGCGCTATCAGGAGGCGGTCGACATCGGACTCTTCGTGGGCCGCACTCAGGGTGATACGCAGCCGGGCACTGCCCCGGGGTACGGTGGGCGGACGGATGGTGCCCACGTGGATACCTCGCTCAAGCAGCCGGCGGCCCACGATCATCACCTCGTCATCGCCACCGACGATCACCGGCTGGATGGGGGTCCGGGACGCCATTAGCTGAAGGCCCAGTTGCCCGGCGCCCCGGCGAAACCGGTCGATGAGCACAGCGAGCTTGTCCCGGCGCCAGCTCTCTTCGCGAATCAGTTTGAGGCTGGCGCGACTGGCGGCGGCTACCGCCGGGGGCAATGCCGTCGTGTAGATATAGGGGCGGGCGCTCTGGATCAGGTAGTCGATCAGCGTGTCGCTGCCGGCCACAAAGGCTCCGAAAGTACCAAAACCCTTGCCCAGCGTACCCATAAGGATAGGCAGCTGGCTTTGATTCAGGTGGAAATGTCCGGCGACGCCTCCGCCGGACTCGCCCAATACGCCAAATCCATGCGCATCGTCGACCATCAGCCAGGCATTCCGATCAGCGCAGACCGACGCCAGTTCCGGCAGGGGGGCCAGATCCCCATCCATACTGAACACGCCGTCAGTGACCACCAACCTGCGGCGCACCTCCGCAGCGCGCAGATGCCGATCAAGGTCGGCGGTATCGGCATGGCGGTAGCGCTTGAAGCGGGCTTTACTGGCCAGCCCGCCATCCAGCAGCGAGGCGTGGTTGAGCCTGTCTTCGAAAACGCCGTCGCCGCGCTCCGCCAGGGCGCCAATCACCCCCAGGTTGGCCATATAGCCGGTGGAGAAAAGCAGCGCCCTCGACCGGCCGGTGAAATCGGCCAGTTCTTCCTCAAGCGCATGGTGTTCGGCGCCGTGGCCGCATATCAGGTGGGAAGCGCCGCTGCCGACGCCATAGCGGCTCGCCGAGTGCCTGAAAGCCTCCACCACGACGGGATGATTAGCCAGGCCCAGATAGTCGTTGCTGCTGAAGGCCAGGCATTCGCGGCCGTCCAGTACAACCCGCGAGCCCTGGGGCGATTCCAGCAGAGCCCGCTTCCGGTACAGGCCGGCCGTCCGGCGCGCCTGGAGTTCCGCGGCCAGGGCGGTGTCCAGGGAGTCAGTCATAACGATTTCCCCGGGTTTTCGCGGCCGAGGGCCGCTCCCACAACGAAATCCGGGTTGGCCGCCGGGCTGTCACAGAGAGCCGCCCCTGTGGAAGATGGATCTGTGTACCCCCAATCGAACCCGACAGGCGGCGGTTGCGGCAAAGAAGATGGTGGTCGCGCCCGGTCTTCAGTTCCGCGGCGAGGGCAGTGTCCAGGGAGTCATGCATGGCAATTGCCCAGGGTTTTCGCGGCCAGGGGCCGCTCCCACAGCGAATCCCGGGAATAGCGTCGCCCCCGTGGGAGCGGCCCCTGGCCGCGATAGGCTATAGCCGCCACAGCAATAACACCGGCTCAACCGGCGGCGTTGTAGAACTGGCCGTCCGTCTGCGCCTCACCGACTTTGCGCAACAGCGCCGCTTCCTGGTCTTCGCTGTCCTCGGTGACCGCGCGCTGCTCGGGGCGGATACCCAGGCGCTGGAACAGGGTCATGTCGTTGTTGGCCTGGGGGTTGGGCGTGGTCAGCAGTTTTTCGCAATAGAAGATGGAGTTGGCGCCGGCCAGGAAGGCCAGGGCCTGCATCTGGTCGTTCATCTCCTCGCGGCCGGCGGACAGCCGGACGTGGGAGGCAGGCATCATGATCCGGGCCACGGCAATGGTGCGGATAAAGTCGAAGGGATCCACATCCTTTTCGTTTTCCAGGGGTGTGCCCTGTATCTTCACCAGCATATTGATGGGCACGGATTCGGGCTGGGGCGACAGGTTGGCCAGCTGCACCAGCAGGCCGGCCCGGTCCTTTTCCCCCTCGCCCATGCCGATAATGCCGCCGGCACAGACTTTCATGCCGGCGCTGCGGACGTTGGCCAGGGTGTCGAGCCGGTCCTGGAAGGTGCGCGTGGTGATAATTTCGCCGTAGTACTCCGGAGAGGTGTCGAGGTTGTGGTTGTAGTAGTCGAGGCCCGCCTTGGAGAGCTGCGCGGCCTGGTTTTCGGTGAGCATGCCCAGGGTCATGCAGGTTTCGAGACCCAGGGATTTCACTTCGCGGATCATGCGCAACACCTGGGGCATGTCCCTGTCGCGGGGGGAACGCCAGGCGGCGCCCATGCAGAAACGGCTGGCGCCGCTATCCCTGGCGGCACGGGCTTCCTCAATGACCTTGTCCACCTCGAGAAGCTTTTCCTTCTCAAGGCCGGTATTGTAGTGGCCGCTCTGGGGACAGTATTTGCAGTCCTCGGGGCAGGCGCCGGTCTTGATCGACAACAGGGTGCTGAGCTGGACCTCGTTGGGGTCGAAATAGCGCCGGTGCACACTCTGGGCCCGGAAAAGCAGGTCGTTGAAAGGCATGTCGAAAAGCGCAAGGGCTTCCTCGCGCTGCCAGTCGTGGCGGATGCTTGCGGCCTCTGCGTTGTTCATGAATACTCCCCTCCTGACCAGTGGCTCATGATAGCGCCGGCCCGGTCACTGTCAACCGAAAAAGGATTTTCAGGTTTACAAGCCATGCGTCGCTTTTCCCCGCATCGATGGAGTTTCGCCCTCTTCCGCGGCCGCTGCGTCCATTGCCAGCTGCCGTCGACCGGTGCCATCGACCTGTGCGCCGGCTGTTTCGGCGCCCTGCCCCGCCCAGGTGCCGGCTGCCTCTGTTGTGCGGTGCCCCTGGCCACCGGCGGCATCTGCGGACGCTGCCTGGCCGAACCGCCGCCCTTCTCCCGGGTGCTGGCCCCTTTCCTGTACGCGGAACCTCTGGACACCCTGATCCCGGGGCTGAAATACCGGGGCGATCTGGCCGCGGGCCAGGTACTCGCCACGCTCCTCGCGGAGTATCTGGACAGCCGCCTTGCCCCCGCACAGCGTCCGGACCTGGTGATGCCGGTGCCTCTGCACTGGACACGGCAGCTATCCCGGGGCTTCAACCAGGCCCGGGAACTGGCCCGGATCGCGGCCGCTGAACTGGGCCTGCCGATGTCCCGGCCGGGCCTGGTGCACCGGGATATCGCCACGCCACCGCAGGAAGCGCTGGGGCGCGGCGAGCGGTTACGGAACCTGCGGAGGGCTTTCCGGTTATCCCGCCCCCTGACCGGAGAAAGTGTTGCCATTGTCGACGATGTGGTGACCACCACCAGCACCGTGCGGGTACTGGCAAAGACTCTGCTGGATGGCGGCGCCAGCGATGTCCAGGTGTGGGCTCTGGCGCGTACGCCACTGGAAAAAACCCTGTAGCGCCGGGATAATGACGCCATGACATCAATACGGAAAGCAACGGTGGATTACTGCATCGAAACCCTCTGGGACAAAATCGTGGAAGAGACACGAACGGTGGTGGAACAGGAACCGGCTCTGGCCAGCTTCCTGCACGCCACCATTCTCAACCACCGGGATATGGCCTCGGCCCTGAGCTTCCACCTGGCCAATAAGTTGAGCAGCGACATCACCCCCGCGCTGATGCTGCGGGAGGTTTTCGATCAGGCCTTTGTCGACGAGCCCCTTATTATTGAGAGCGCCCGCTGCGATATCCAGGCCACCTTCGAGCGGGATTCCGCCTGCACGGACCTGGCCACACCCTTCCTCTACTTCAAGGGCTTCCACGCCCTGGAAGCGTACCGCGTCGCCCACTGCCTCTGGCACCACGGCCGCCGGTCGCTGGCCTTCGTGCTCCAGAACCGGATTTCCATGGTCTTCGGCGTTGACATCCACCCCGCCGCCCGCATCGGCAAGGGGGTTATGCTCGATCACGCCACCGGCATCGTTATCGGCGAAACCGCCGTGGTGGAGGATTGCGTATCCCTGATGCAGGACGTAACCCTGGGGGGCACCGGCAAGGAGTCAGGAGACCGACACCCCAAAATCCGGCACGGCGTGCTGATCGGGCCCGGCGCCAAAATCCTGGGCAATATCGAAATCGGCGAAGGCGCCAAGGTGGCCGCCGCCAGCGTGGTGCTTAAACCGGTTCCCGCCCACTCCGTGGCGGCCGGCGTACCCGCGCGGATCGTGGGACGCGCCGATGCGGAGGACCCCGCGACCCAGATGGACCAGGGCCTGAGCGGCTGCCAGTTCGATTGACGCGAGAACCGGTATGGGAGCGATCCCTGATCGCGAGGAAACAGTGCTTGGGGCCGGGTGGCCCATCGCGGTCGGGGACCGCTCCCACAGTGAAACACAACTTCAAGGCCCGCTACCGGCCTGGGAGCAACCCCTGATCGCGAGGATACATTGCTCAGGGGCCGGAAGGTCCATCGCGGTCGGGG
>MRWG01001044.1_pt1 | contig 20632 bp, 19 predicted proteins | sample 1013341 | NCBI WGS metagenome assembly MRWG01 (sample SAMN06117577, study PRJNA244670) | biofilm metagenome | biome: Water; feature: Cathode Biofilm; material: Biofilm; isolation source: microbial consortium enriched at the cathode of a solar microbial fuel cell | place: USA: District of Columbia ... | reverse complement strand
TATGCCGGTTCGACCTGGTTCTCCGACAATTTTGCGCTGGACCTCGAGCAGAATGCCGTTTCGCAGGTCAACTGCGACAGCCCGGGCTGCCGCTGGGCAACCGAATTCATCAATCTTTGCCGGATGAGCGAAACCGAAGACTTCCTCGCTGAAGTGATCGGCGAAGTGGCCGGCAAAACGATGGAAGGCGAGCGCCCGCACCGCGCCGGCGATTACTCCTTCAACAATATCGGCATTTCCAGCTACCTGATGCTGTCGTCGACCATGCCGGACGTCCAGCGTGAGGAGAAAGGCTATTACACGGTGGGCGGCTGCGGCGGAAACATCGCCTGGCACACCGAGAATGACACGCTGGAAATCGCAGACAGGGACATTCTCCTGCGCGACATCAAGGTCTATCTCCTTGCCGTTCTTCGCAATGCGAATGCCGAGATCCTGCCGTTTGACTGGCGCGCCACGGCGAAGGAATTCGCGCAGACCGTGGCCGAGTATCAGGCCAAGGCCGGCGACCGCTTTGACCTTTCGGCATCGAAGGAAGCGGTCGATGCGCTGGCTTCAACGCTCGACAGTTTCTATGCGGGCATCAAGTCCGGCAAGATCGACAGGGCAACGGCCAACACCGTTATCCAGGATCTTGCCCGCATCCTCGTGCCGATCAACTTCACCCGCGTGAACCGCTTCAGCCACGATCCGGCCCTGACGATCCCGCCGCTGCCTTCCATCGCAGCTGCAGCGGATCTGGATGGTTTTGACGAAAACACGCTTGGTTTTGCGAAAACCCAGCTCGTTCGCGGACAAAACCGCCTCATCTCCGCCCTTCGTCAGGCACAGCGCCACATCGAGCTGCTCGCGGGCTAGGCAGCGCACAAAAGCATGATCGACCGCTGCATCTCTCCTGAGAGAAGCAGCGGTCTTTTCATTTCCGGCCTTGCCTCAGAGCCTGCAATATTCGACGCCGCGCGCCCTTGCCAAAGAGAGAATGAACCGATCCGGCGAAAGGCGCTGAAGGCAGATCCGACGCCCCATCGCGTTGAACAGCCAGCGTCCATTGCCAAGCGGCTTGAGGGTCGTTTCGGTTTGAAGCGGTCCCACACCCCAATGGAGTGTTCGGCCCCGGATCGTCACAATCGCGTGGTCACTGATCCAGCGCCCGTCCAGCTCCGGTTCCTCATCGCAATCGCCCACCGGCAACAGCCGGACGGGCTGATGGAACAGATCGCCGCTCAGCGCTCCGTCCGCATACGCCAGCCGCATGCGCGCATGCGGCGCTGCGGAGACGAATTGGCCGTCATCGCCTGCAAAGAGCGCTTCTTCCGCATCGCGCACCACGATGGCGTTCTTTTTCACTTCGGCCCAGAGGTCCCCCTCTTCCGCCACATAGAGACCGGACGGAGCCCAGTCGCCGGCGGGTTTCGGCATCTGCGCCTGCGGCACGCCACGCAGCCGCGCCCACACGCGCGCCGCAAGCCCGGTCGCATCGCCATCGTCGCGGTTGCTCAGGGCCACGAGCGCGATGCCCTCCGCCGGCGCACACAGAAAGCCCGCGCGATAGCCGGCCTGCGCCCCGCCATGGCCCGGCACGCGCTCCGCGCCGATCTGCGTCAGCGCAATGCCAAACCCGTAACCGGTCGCCTCGCCTGACCCAAGCGGCAGAGGCCGGGCGATCTGCGCAAAAACGTCTCGCGCCATGAGGTCCGACAGCCAGACCGCCAGATCCCGCGCCGAGCCCGAAAGCGATCCGGCCGCAGAAAGATGCATTCCCTGAAAGCCTTCCGACCAGCCGGGCGATGCGGGTTCATGGCCCGGCACAAGCTCCAGCACCGGATCAGTCCAGTATTCGGACGCCCGCATGCCGATGCCCAGCCTTTGTGCGTGATCCGCCACCATGTCGGAGAACACGAAACCGCGCTGCGCCAGCGCCGTTTCCAGAAGACGGTAGCCGCCATTGGAATAAGCGACCTCATGGCCGGGCCTGGCGTTCAACCAGTCAAAACCGGCCATCCAGTGGTGAAGCGGCGCGGCCTCGGTGCGCGTATGCGATCCGAAACCCAGAAGGGTCAGGCTCTCGCGCGGGTCGGGCAAGCCGCCCTGCATGGCAAGCGCCTGCGCAACCGTTACGGATGCCGGGGCCGCCGCGAGTTCCGGAAGCGCCTCGCCCAGCGTCATGTCGAGCGGCAACACACCGCTTTCGAGAAGACAGGCCGCAAACACATGCTTGGTGACAGACGCCCAGCGAAACACGCTGTCCGGGCCAAGCGGCGCGCCTCCGACGCCCGCATGCCCCGCCGCCGCAACCAGCCGAACCGCTCCGTTCTCAATGCCAAGCACCACGCCGCCCGGGCCATCCGCCGGCCAAGCTCCGAGCCTTTCAAGAGCAGTATGCTCCGCCGCAGCCCAATCGCGTTCAGCCATTCGTCATCTCCCCTGATCGTCCGCGAAGAATGCCGTTTTTCGTGACATTCCTGCGGTCCATGGACACTGGCTTTGCCGCTACACGCGCGACAATCAAGCAGATTTCACAACCACAGGTCTTTTCAACAGGCTCCCGCTTCTGTAGCCCGAAAACTGGATGATCTGCTGAAGCGCGAACCCAATTGCTCCCACGCGGCACATTGCAAAACGCCGAAACGTTTGAACGGATATGTTGCATGCATGACATCGGATTGAAGATCGCGCTTATCGGCGTCATGGGCATGGGCGCGCAATGGCTTGCCTGGAGGCTCCGCCTGCCGGCCATCGTCCTGCTCCTGATCGCGGGCATGGTCGCCGGCCCGGCCACCGGCTTCATCAACCCGGAAATGGATTTTGGCGAAATCTATCGCCCGCTCGTGTCGCTCGCCGTGGCAATCATCCTGTTTGAGGGTGGTTTGACGCTGAACTTCAAGGAAATCAGCGAAACCTCAACCGCCGTGCGGCGCATCATCCTGATCGCCGGACCGCTCGTATGGGTGATGACCGCCCTCTCCGCTCATTATGTCGGCGGCCTCACCTGGCCGACAGCCATAGTGCTCGGCGCCATTCTCGTGGTCACCGGCCCCACCGTCATCACGCCGCTCCTGCGCCAGGCGCAGCTTGCCTCGCGGCCCGCCTCGCTGCTCAAATGGGAAGCGATCGTCAACGACCCCATCGGCGCGCTCTTTGCGGTGGTGGCTTTCGAGGTCATTCTCGTCTTTCTCGGCCTGCATCAGGGCGGCAGCCTGGCCTATGTGGTTGTTGCAGCCTTCGTGGTCGCCGTCGCCGGCGGTTTTGCCGCCGCCAAGCTGATCCAGTGGGCGTTTGTGCGCGGCTATGTGCCCGAATTCCTGAAAGCGCCCATATTGCTGGCCGCCGTTCTTCTGGCCTATGCGCTCACCAATCTGGTGCTCGAAGAAGCCGGGCTCCTGACCGTCACCGTGATGGGCATCGTGCTTGCAAACACCCGCATTGCGAGCCTCGCGGAGATGCGCCGTTTCAAGGAAACCATCACCGTTTTTCTGGTCTCGGGCATCTTCATCCTGCTGACCGCCTCGCTCACCATCGAGGATTTCCGAAGCCTCGACTGGCGCGCCGCGCTGTTCGTTGCCTCGCTTCTCTTCGTGGTGCGGCCGCTGGCCATCATGATCGCCACCACCGGCTCCGGCGCAACAATGCCCGAGCGCATTCTGACAAGCTGGATCGCGCCGCGCGGCGTGGTCGCCGTCGCGGTTTCAGGCCTGTTCGGCGCAGCTCTTGAAGAAGCAGGCATCATCGATGCGGATCGCATGGTCGCCTTCACCTTTGCGGTGGTTGTCACCACAATCGTTCTGCACGGCTTCACGCTCGGCCCCCTCGCCTCGCTTCTAAAGCTCAAGAGTTCGGAGAAGCCCGGCCTTCTCATCGTTGGCGGTCCGCGCTGGGCAATCGATCTCGCGAAGAAGCTCAAAAGCGTTGAAGTGCCGGTGATGATCGCCGATCCGAACTGGAACCACATCGCCGAGGCGCGGCTTGCCGACATTCCCGTCTTCTTCGGAGACATATTGTCGGAAGAGGCTCATCACACGATCGATCCCAAGCGGTTCTCGAACCTCATCGCCGTCACCGACAACGATGCCTACAATTCTCTCGTTTGCACCGATTTTGCGCCGGAACTCGGCCGTTCTCACGTGTTTCAGCTCGGACGCGGCGGAGATCAGCCGAAACGCATGTCGCTGAACTTCACGCTGGGCGGGCGTCCGCTCACCAAAGACGGGCTGGAGTTCCGCGCACTGCGCGAACGGCACTGGCAGGGCTGGACGTTCCAGGCGACCCGGCTGACCGAGGCCTTCGACTACAACGCCTATCTGGAAAGCCGCTCGGAAGACGCAATCGTTCTCCTGTGGGTAAAGCCCTCCGGCGCAATGGTTTTCGCAAGCGACGCGGCCAACACGCCTTCCATCGATGACCGCATCATCAGCTTTACGCCGGCAAAGGATCACCTCGGCGAACGCAACGGCAGCGCGAAGAAATCAAAAGAGAAATCCACTTCGACCGCCGAGCCGGAGTGAAGGTGGTCCAAATGATTGATGGAAAGTCGAAACAGCCTGAAAGCCGGATTCCACTTTTCGATCCGCGCCCCGAGGGTCAGGCCCCGTTAATGTGACCGACCATTGCGGCCATATTAATGGGTCCTGACCCCCAGACAGGGGATGTCGATGGCAATCGAGATTTGGCACATTCAGGGTCACCCTTAGCTTCAGTGCAGTAGAACGTCCGGCATCCCCGTAACGGGCGATGCAAGCAGCACATCGAAAACGGTGTGATCTCCAGGCTCCTCCTCCCTCCCGGCGCACCATTGCCGATGTGCGTTTGTGACAGAACTCGCGCTTGACATGAATATTGATTCAGGTTTCATATTTGCCAGACGAGAAAATCGGGAGGATCATTCTCATGTACCGGACAATCGCTCTGGCTCTGGCCGCTTCGCTGGCGGCGACGCCATTGGCGGCGGAAATCCGCATCGCGCATGTCTATGGCAAGACCGGGCCGCTCGAGGCCTATGCCAAGCAATCCCATGACGGCCTCATGCTGGGCCTCGAATACGCCACCGACGGCACGATGGAGATCGACGGCGAGCCAATCGTCGTCATCGAGAAGGACACCCAGCTCAAGCCCGATATCGGCAAGGCGCTTCTGGCCGAGGCCTATGGCGACGATGACGCGCATATCGCGGTCGGCCCCGTCTCGTCCGGCGTCGCGCTGGCCATGCTGCCGGTGGCGCAGGAATATGAGCGGCTGCTGATCGTCGAGCCCGCCGTGGCGGATTCGATCACGGGCGAGAACTGGAACCGCTACATCTTCCGCACCGGGCGCAACTCTTCGCAGGACGCCATCTCCAACGCCGTTGCCCTTGGCGGTGAAGGCGTGACCGTGGCAACACTGGCGCAGGATTACGCGTTCGGACGCGATGGCGTGGCGGCGTTCAAGGAAGCGCTGGAAGCCACCGGCGCAACCGTGGCGCATGAGGAATATGTGCCCACCGACACCACCGATTTCACCGCTGCAGCCGAGCGCATTTTCCAGGCCATGGGTGACATTGAGGGTGAGAAGAAGCTCTTCATCATCTGGGCCGGCGGCGGCAACCCGATGGGCAAAATCAACGCCATGGACCCGTCGCGCTTCGGCATCGAGATCGCGACCGGCGGCAATATCCTCGCAGCGCTGACCGCCCACAAGGAGCTGCCGGGCATGGAGGGCGCGACCTATTACTACTACGAGATCCCGCAGAACCCGGTGAACGAGTGGCTCGTGAAGACCCATTTCGAACGCCACGGCACGCCGCCGGACTTCTTCACCGCAGGCGGCATGTCCGCCGGCATGGCCATCGTCGAGGCTATCCGCAAGGCCGGTGGCGCTGAAGACACCGAAGCGCTGATCACGGCGATGGAAGGCATGGAGTGGGAGACGCCGAAGGGCACGATGCGCTTCCGCCCGGAAGACCATCAGGCGCTGCAGACCATGTATCACTTCCGCACCGAGGTTCAGGAAGACAAGGACTACGGCGTTCCGGTTCTCGTTCGCGAGATCGGCATCGAGGACATGAACATCCCTGTCCGCAACTGATGCGCTGACCCCGGACGGGGCGGCGAAAACCGTCCCGTCACCTTTCTCGACCAAGAGCGACCTTCCTGATGACCCAGCCACTTCTGGAAACCGACGGGCTTGCCGTGCGCTTTGGCGGCCATGTCGCGGTGGACGCCGTGACATGCAGCTTCCATGCCGGAGAGCTCACCGCCATTGTGGGGCCGAACGGGGCCGGCAAGACGACCTATTTTAACCTGATTTCGGGTCAGATCACGGCCACGGCCGGCCGGGTCCGGCTGATGGGCGAGGACATCACCCGCGCGGGCATCGCCGAACGCTGCAAGAAGGGCATTGGCCGGGCGTTCCAGCTCACCAACCTGTTTCCCGATCTCTCGGTTCTGGAAAATGTGCGCCTGGTGATCCAGGCGAAGCAGAACAAGGGCTTCAGCCTCTTTTCGATGGCCGACAGCCACAGCGAAATCACCATGGCCGCGATGGCGATCCTCGAACGGGTGCGGCTGGACCCGTGGAAGGACCAGACCGCCGCCGAACTCAGCCACGGCAACCAACGCAAACTGGAAGTGGCGCTGCTGATCGCGCTCGACCCGATGGTCTACATGTTCGATGAACCCACCGCCGGCATGAGTGTGGACGAAGCGCCCGTGGTGCTCGATCTCATCGCCGAACTGAAAGCCGAAACCAACCGCACCATTCTGTTGGTGGAGCACAAGATGGACGTGATCCGCACCCTCGCCGACCGGATCATCGTGCTGCACAACGGCGCGCTGGTGGCCGACGGCCCGCCTGCAGAGGTGATGGCCTCGGACATCGTGCAGGAAGCCTATATGGGCAGGGAGCTGGAAGATGTCTGAGCCCGTGCTGAAACTGAAGGGCGTGGAAACCGACATCGCCCAGTATCACATCCTGAAGAAGGTCGATCTGGACGTGCCGCGCGGCTCGGTGACGATGCTTCTGGGGCGCAACGGCGTGGGCAAGACGACCACGCTGCGCACCATCATCGGCCACTGGCAGGCGCGGGCCGGCTCCATCACTTTCGACGGAAACGACATCACCCGCCTGCCGGTGCCCGACCGCGCCCGCGCGGGCATCGGCTTCGTGCCGGAAGACATGGGCATCTTCGCCGACCTGACGGTGGAGGAAAACATGATCCTCGCCGCCATCAGCGGCCCGCTCGATGCGGCCCGGCGCGACTGGCTGTTCTCCGTCTTTCCGCCGCTGCGCACCTTCTGGAACGCGGCGGCGGGCAATCTCTCCGGCGGCCAGAAACAGATGCTGTCGATCGCCCGCGCCATGGCGGAACGCCGCACGCTCTATCTCATCGATGAGCCCACCAAGGGCCTCGCCCCCGCCATCATTTCAACCATGGTCGGAGCGCTGCGCGAACTGAAGGCGCAGGGCGCGTCGATCCTGATGGTGGAACAGAATTTCGCCGTCGCAAAGGCGCTGGGCGACCACGCAGCGGTGATGGATGACGGCCGCATCGTGTGGACCGGCAGCATGGCGGAACTGGCCAACGACGCGACCCTTCAGGAACGTCTGATGGGCCTGAGCATGGAAATGCAATGAAGACCGTTCTCTCGCAACTGCCCGCCCGTTTCCGGCAGCGGCTGAAACAGCCGTCCTGCGCCGCGAAGAAACCGCTTCGATCCTGCGAGGCCCGCACATGACCATTGCACCGACCCACAAACCCACCTTCGCCGACATTCCGCTGTCGGAACGGCTGGCGAAAGCCACACCGCTTCTTCTGGTGCCCGTTCTGGTTCTGGTCGGGCTTGCCGCCATCGGCAATCCGTCGAGCTGGCTGACGCTCACCGTATCGGGCCTCGCCATGGGCATGATGATCTTCATCATCGCTTCGGGCCTGACGCTCGTGTTCGGCCTGATGGATGTCATCAATTTCGGCCATGGCGCGTTCATCTCGGTCGGCGCTTTCGTCGGCATTTCCGTGCTTCTGGCGCTTGGCGGCTGGGCCGGCGCGCCTTCGCTCCTGCTCAACCTTCTGGTCGTGCTTCTGGCCGTGATCGCCGCCATGATCGTGACCGGCGGTCTCGGCTGGGCCTTCGAAAAGGTCATCGTGCGCCCCGTCTATGGCGCGCATCTCAAGCAGATCCTCGTCACCGTCGGCGGGCTGATCGTGATCGAACAGCTCATCGCCGTTGTCTGGGGACCGGAAGAAATCTTCTTCTCCCGTCCCGAAACGCTGAAGGGCGCTTTCACCTTCTGGGGCGCCGCGCTCGAGAAATACCGCATCCTGGCCGTGGCCGTGGGGCTTGGCCTCTTCGTCGCCATGCGGCTCGTCCTCCGCCGCACCAAGATCGGCCTGATCGTGCGCGCCGGCGTCGAGAATGGCGAGATGGTCGAGGCGCTGGGCTATCGCCTGAGCCGCGTCTTCATCGGCGTTTTCATCGCCGGTTCGGCGCTTGCCGGTCTCGGCGGCGTGATGTGGGGCCTCTATCAGGAAGTCATCACCGCCAGCATGGGCGAAGAACTGATGATCCTCGTCTTCATCGTGGTGATCATCGGCGGGCTTGGCTCGGTGGAAGGCGCCTTCATCGGTGCGCTTCTGGTGGGTCTCCTGCAGAACTATGTCGCCTTTCTCGAGCCCAAGCTGGCGCTGGTGTCGAACATCGCGCTGATGACCGCAATCCTCATGTGGCGGCCGCAAGGCATGCTGCCCGTCGTGAAGGCCAAATAAGATGCTCGTCAAGCTTCTCTCCGGTGACAAACCCCGCTCGCTGGCGCTGACCCTGATCCTTCTGGCGATCCTCGTCGCGCTGGCGCTTGCCCCGTTCCTGTTTCCCGGCGTGCGGTCTCTGGAAACGGCGGCGCGCATCTGCATCTTCATCGTGCTTGTGGCGAGCTACGACCTGCTTCTGGGCTATACCGGCATTGTGAGCTTTGCCCATACGATGTTCTTCGGGCTTGGCGCTTACGGCGTGGCGCTCGCCTCCATCCATATGGGGCGCGGCTATGACGCGCTCCTGACCGGCACCGTTCTTGGAGCCCTGGCGGCCGCCCTTCTGGCGCTTGTGATCGCCATGTTCTCGCTGCGGGTTCGGGCGATCTTCTTCGCCATGATCACGCTCGCCGTTGCCTCGGCTGTGGCGGTTCTGGTGTCGCAGATGTCCGGTGTGACGGGCGGCGAAGACGGCCTGAACTACATGATCCCGCGCGAGCTGACACCGGCCTTCCGGCTGGGCGAACTGTTCGGCGTGCGCATCAATGGCAAGGTGCTCAACTACTATCTCGTCTTCTTCGCGTCTCTGGGGCTCTTCCTCCTGATGCTGCGGGTCGTCAACTCGCCCTTCGGGCGCGTGCTCAAGGCAATTCGCGAGAATGATTTCCGCGCAGAATCCATCGGCTATAACGTGGTCTGGTACCGCACCATCGCCACATGCCTTTCCGCCGCGACGGCAGCCGTGGCCGGCAGCCTGTTTGCGATCTGGCTGCGCTATGTCGGCCCCGACACGACGCTCTCCTTCGAGATCATGCTCGACATTCTCCTGATGGTGGTGATCGGCGGTATGGGCACCATGTATGGTGCGGTCATCGGGGCGACCATCTTCGTGCTGGCGCAGAACTATCTGCAGACGCTGATGGGCGCGGCCTCTGAGGCAACGGGCGGCGTGCCGCTCCTGCCGCAACTGCTGGACCCCGACCGCTGGCTTCTGTGGCTCGGCATCCTCTTCATCCTCAGCGTCTACTTCTTCCCCACCGGCATTGTCGGCAGGCTGCGGGCCGGACGCTGAACGTGACGCGCTCCATCCTGTTCCTGCATGGCTGGACGATGCGCGGGGCCGTGTTCGACCGGCTGATCGCCCGCATCGGCCCGGGCTTCGACTGCCACGCGCCCGACATGCCCGGCCATGCCGCAGCCGCCCACCTGCCGCCGACGCTCGATGCCTGCGCGGACATGATCGGCGAGGTGCTCAACGCCCTGCCAGACAGGAAACCGCTGGTGGTGGGCTGGTCGATGGGGGCAGCCGCCGCCTGGCGCTATCTCGCACGCCATGGCAGCGCCGGGATCGGCGGGCTGGTCACCGTCGACATGAGCACACACATCGTGCCGGCTGCGGACTGGCCGCACGGCCTGAAAGGGCAGACGGCTGAGAGCGTGGCGCAGTCGACCCGGCGCTTCCGCACCGACTGGGATGGCGCAACGCACGGCATCGCCGCCACCATGTTTGCCACACCCGAAGGCGCACCCGGCTTTTCGCGTGAAGACGCGCGCAGCGTGATCCTCAGTCAGGATCCGGAGAAGATGCGCACCATGTGGGATGATCTCGTGGCCATGGATGCGCGCGCACTGGCGCCCGATGTAAACCTGCCATGGCTCGTCTGCTCAGGCGCAAAAAGCCGGGTCTACCCGGCCTCGGCCTCCGACTGGATTGCGCAGACGGCCCCGAACGCGAAGCGCCATGTCTTCGCAGCCTCGGGCCACTCCCCACATCTGGAAGAAGAAGAGGCCTTCGCGCAGGCGATTATCGATTTCGCCGCAGGCCTCAACGCCTGAACCGTCAGGCCCCGACATCCTTTGCCTTGACCAGCGAACGGCCCTCGCAGATCACCGTGCCATCAGGTGCGGTGCAGCGCGCCCATAGATCGACCAGATGCTTTTCCGGCCGAAGACGGGTGATCTCGACTGTCGCCGTCAGTTCGGTGTCGAGCGGCGCCGGTGCCTTGAAAGCCAGTTCCTGCTTGAGATAGTTGGTGCCCGAGCCCGGAAGCTTTACGCCCAGAAGATAGGAAAACAGCGCCGCGATCAGCGGTTCTGGCACCTGGCTTTCCGGGGCCGCGCCGGAAAGCGCTGCATAGGCCGAAAGATCGGCAGCGGAATAGGTGCGGCGCACGGTGGCGCTCTGTCCGGTCTCCATCATGCGATCCTTGCCTCCCCGACAAGCAGTTCTGCGGCGTCTGCAACCCGCACCGCCTTCATTTCAAGCGTTCCCGGCGCGGTTTCACGAACCGTCAGCGCAACCTCCTCACCAGCAAAGGCGGGGTTGGGAAACATCATTGTCTGGCTGACCTGGCGCGCGCCGGGCTCAGCCTTCTGCAACAGGCCCCAGAGCTTGGAATAGATCAGCATGCCGTGGCTGACGGTGCGGCCAAAGCTGGTGCGGGCCGAGAATTCGGGGTCCACATGGATCGCGTTGTCGTCACCCGACACCGCAGCAAAGGCGTCGAACTCCTCCTGGCTGGGCAACCAGCGGGCGGACAGATCAAGCATCGGTCAAAAACTCTCTGAGATCGGGTTTGCGCACCTTGCCGGCGGCAGTGCGGGGAAAATCCTCGAGCACGCAGAAGCGCACCGGCACCTTGTAGCCGGCGAGCCTTTCGCGGCACCACGGCCGCAGCGTCTCGACATCAAGCTCGGCATCGGGGCGCAGAACCAGAAAGGCCACCCCCACCTCACCCCATTTCTCGTCTGCGCAGCCCACAACGGCCACCTCCAGCACGGCGGGATGCGCGTTGAGCGCACGCTCGACCTCGGCGGGATAGACGTTTTCGCCACCGGAGACGAACATGTCCTTGATCCGGTCAACGATGAAGTAATAGCCATCCGCGTCGCGCCGCCCCACATCGCCGGTATGCAGCCAGCCATCGGGGGTGAAGGTCTTTTCCGTCGCTTCCGGGTTCTCGAAATAGCCGGGCGTGATGTTGGGGCCTCGCAACTGGATCTCCCCGGAGCCGGGCGCGCCATCGGGGACGCCTGCAAGGCGCACATCCGTCATCATCTGCGCCCGCCCGACCGAACCGATCTTCTCGGCAGCGCGGGCGGCATCCATCAGGAACACGGTGGGCCCGGTTTCCGTCATGCCGAAACCGTTCAGCACATAGGCGCCACGTTCGGCGAAGAAGCGGATCAGCGGTTCCGGCAGCGGCGCGCCGCCGCAACCGCAGCGAATGGCGGTCCAGTCTACGTCTTCGATGCCCGGCATGAGCGACAGCGCCTGGTAGATGGCCGGCACGCCGAATACCTGTGTCAGCTCGCCCGCGCGCAGCATGGCGAGCAGCCTTTCGGCATCGAATTTCGGCAGGACCGTCGAGCTTGCGCCGTTCAGGAAGACCGGCAGCGTGTAGAGATTGATCCCGGCCGTATGGAACAGCGGCAGGAAGTTCACCGAACGATCCTCTGCCGTAAGGCCGATGGCCTGCCCGATATTGATCGCATTCGCCCAGGCCATGCGCGCAGTCTGGATCACCGCCTTGGGCCGTCCGGTCGTGCCCGATGTGAACAGGAGATACCAAGGGCGCGTCGCGGGCACCGCCGCGCGCAGCGCCGGACCACCCTGCGCGATCCAGCCATGAAGCGCATCGTCGAAACCGAACAGCGCCGCGCCGGTCTTCGCGGCCACATCGGCCGCCAGACCGGCATGCATCGCATCATGCAGGATGGCCTTTGCATTCACCGGCTCCAACGTTTCAACCAGTTCGGGTGCCGGCTGCCGCCAGTTCAGCGGACACAGGATGATGCCTGTCTTCTGGCAGGCGAACAGCGTGAGGAAGAACTCCACCCGGTTCAGACAGAGGATCGCCAGCCGGTCGCCCTCGCCCAATCCGGCCCGGCGCAGTCCCTCGGCAATGCCATCGGCTGCGGCATTCACATCGGAAAAGGTCCACGTGCGGCCTGTTTCGGCATCGCGAAAGGCCAGTGCATCGGGTGAAATCTCGGCCCGTTTGCAGGCCATGTCGGGAACGGTCTCGAACATCTCAAGCCTCCTTGCCAAGAAATGCCGCCATCTTCGCCCGTGTCGCCTCAAGCGGGATCAGGGTGCGAAAGGCTTCGGTCTCTGCTGCAAGCCGCGCCTCCACCTGCGCCCGTCTTGCGGCATCCCAGATGAGCGCCTTGCCGGCGAGCGCCATATCGATGTCGAGCGCGGCCAGCCGGGCGAGCGCAGCATTTTCCGGATCGGGGTCGACGGCGCAGGCGAGCCCGCGCGCCATGAGTTCCTCCGCCCCAAACCGCCGGTCGTTCAGGAGCCAGTCCTGTGCAGCGCCCGCGCCGATCCGCTCCGGCAGCGTGGCCGTCCAGCCGCCATCAGGCGCAAAGCCCATCACCCCGTAATAGGGCTGCACGAATGCATCCGGAGCCAGAACGGCCAGGTCGGAAGCAAACAGGAAACCGGCGGATCCGCCGGTAATCGCACCCCGACCAGCCAGAGCGACAATGGCCTTCTGGCCGATCATCCGCAGCACGCAGCGCTGTAAAAGCGGCACGACCCGCTCGGCATAGGCCACCGCCTGCCCGTCGCAGGCCGCTTCCAGAAATCGGCCGACATCGCCGCCAGTGGAAAAATTGCGCCCGCCGCAGATCAGTGCACGGCGGAGGCCGGTATCCTCGAAATCTTCCTGAGCGGCCTCAATTGCGGCCAGAAAATCCGGCTCCAGCGCATTGGCGCGGGGCGCGGCCAGGGTGATCACGAAACAGTCGCACCCGCCGGGCGCGCTGCGAATTTCAGTTCGAACGAACGAGGGTTCGTGCGAACTCATGGGGCAAGCCCGTGACAGATCATCTTATGCGCCTCCTCAACCACCCGCTCGATGTCGGGTGTCTCCTCCCACAGCACGTAACGGTCTCCGAGCGCCTTGGAGATGCCCATCAGCGCATAGGCCCGCACCTCCGGATCGCCCGCGGAAATCTCGCCGCGTTTCTGCGCCTCGCGCAGGCCAAGCGTGTAGGCCTGCCCGAAATGCCAGAAATAATCCCGATAGGCCTCCGGATCGACGAACCGCGCCTCCTCAACGATCCGGTAGAGCTGCGGCCTTTCGGCGACGAAGCGTAAAAAGGCTTCGAGCCCCGCCCGCTCCGCGCTCAGACGGTCGGGCGCATCGCTGATCGCCTCACCCACGATCGCACGCGTGATCCGCCCCATCTCCAGCACCAGCTCGCGGAAAACCTGTTCCTTGCTGGTGAAATACACGTAGAATGTGCCGAGCGCCGTATCCGCCAGCCGTGTGATCTCGGCAATGGACGCGGCGGAAAAGCCCTGGTCGCCCATGACCGTCTCGGCTGCTGCAAGGATCTTGGCGCGCCTTATCTGGCCGCGTTTCGTCTTCGGTTCTGCCATGACATACATGAATAATGATTCAGGTTTCAGTTTCAAGAAAAATCCGCACTTGATCCGGCTGCGATCTCGTCGCTTTGTGGATTCTGAACCCCAAAAACGCGGAAACCCATACAAAAAGCCCGCGCGAAACAGGTCGCGCGGGCTCGTTTCTCTGGAATGCTGATAGAGGGCGTCAGATGACGCCAAGCGCGTCCATGGCCTCTGCAACACGCACGAAACCGGCGATGTTAGCGCCCAGAACATAGTCGCCGGGCGAGCCGTATTCATCGGCGGTTTCGGCACAGGTGTCATGGATATGCGCCATGATCTCGGCCAGGCGCTCTTCCGTGCGCTCGAAGGTCCAGCTGGCACGCGATGCGTTCTGCTGCATTTCCAGCGCCGAGGTGGCGACGCCGCCCGCATTCGCGGCCTTGCCCGGCGCGAACAGGATGCCGGCTTCCTGGAACACGCGCACGGCCTCCGGCGTCGACGGCATGTTTGCGCCCTCGCCAACGGCGATGAGGCCGTTCTTCACCAGCGTCTGGGCGTCCTTGCCGGTCAGCTCGTTCTGCGTGGCCGAAGGCATGGCGACATCGCAGGGCACATCCCAGATGGAGCCCTTCTCGACAAAGTGCGCACCGGCACCCTTGAGCTTCACATATTCCGAGATACGGCCGCGACGCTTCTGCTTGATCTCCTTGACCAGATCGAGGTCGATGCCGTTTTCGTCGACGATGTAGCCGCCTGAATCCGAGCAGGATACGATGACGCCGCCGAACTCGATGATTTTTTCCATCGCGTAGGTGGCCACATTGCCCGAACCGGAAACGCTGACGCGCTTGCCTTCGAAATCCATCTTGCGGGTGCGCAGCATGCGGTCGACGAAATAGGCCGCGCCGTAACCGGTCGCTTCCTTGCGCGCCTGCGAGCCGCCATAGGAAAGCGCCTTGCCGGTCAGAACGCCGGCCTCATAGCGGTTGGTGAGACGCTTGTACTGGCCGAACAGATAGCCGATCTCGCGACCGCCGACACCGATGTCACCGGCCGGCACGTCGGTGTACTCGCCTATATGACGGTGCAGCTCGGTCATAAAGGACTGGCAGAAGCGCATCACTTCCGCATCCGAACGACCGCGCGGATTGAAGTCCGAACCGCCCTTGCCGCCGCCGATCGGAAGACCGGTCAGTGCGTTCTTGAAGATCTGCTCGAAGCCAAGAAACTTGACGATGCCGAGATTGACGGTGGGATGAAAGCGGATACCGCCCTTGTAGGGGCCGAGTGCGGAGTTGAACTGAACCCGGAAGCCGCGGGAGATCTGCACGTTGCCGGCATCATCGACCCATGGAACGCGGAAAATGATCTGGCGTTCCGGTTCACAGATGCGCTCGATCAGCGCGTTGTCGGCATATTCCGGGTGTTTCGCGATCACCCGACCAATGCTCTGGAGAACTTCCACCACTGCCTGGTGAAATTCCGTTTCTCCTGCGCTACGGCGTAATACGTCTGCAAGAATAGGCTCAAGTTTTTCGTCAACCGTACTCAAAAATTCATCCCTTTTCATTTCCCCCGACGCAAAAACCGCGTCGCCGTTTTACTCAAAGCATTGACGATGAAAGACCCCGCACACGCTGGCGCGGCATCGTCCCTCATCGAGAAAGAGAATTCTGTAGACCTGCCCCGGAAAAGCAGTATCGAAGCGAACTCGACTGGAGAAATATTCGCTTATCCGCCATCCGACAAGGCGAATTTGAATTTCAACCAATGCGTGTTGGATTTCCACACTCTGAGCATTTGGAAGTGGATGAACATGTTTTGAGCGCCGCAGAACGCCGCGACGCCCCGGATTGCGGCCTTCCGGCCGCGCGAACGCAGACTAGCCCCTTGCGCCCTGAGGAAGGGCAGCGCCGAGTTCCTCGGCCAAATCCGCCAGAAAACGGCGCAGCACATCGGCGCGACGGTCCGCGAGCTGTCGCCCCATGGAGGTCTGCATCGTCTCGGGAAGGCGCAGCAGCTTCACCTCGAAATGATCCACCGAGTAGCGCTTGTCATCGAGCGGGCGATTGACGGCAAAGGGGTCTTCTCCGTCGAACAGGCTGGAGCCGAGCTGGCCGGAAATGGCGAAGGTGCGCGCAAGGCCTATCGCTCCCAGCGCCTCGAGACGGTCTGCATCCTGCAGCGCCTTCGCTTCCAGCGTTTCCGGCGTAATGCCCGCCGAGAAACTGTGCGCCACGATGGCGTGACATGCAGCCTCGCGTTCGGCCTCGTCAAAACCCAGGGATTTGAGAATGGGCCGTGCGGCCTCGGCCGACAGGGCGGAGGCCCGCGCGCGATCCGGGTGGTTCTTCGGCAGGTTGATCCAGTCATGGAGATAGGCTGCGGCGATGATCACGCGCTGATTGCCGCCGCCTTCCCCCGCAGCAATCTCAAGAGCGGAACGCATCACGCGGCGCGCATGGTTGATGTCGTGGCTGTTGTCGCTGCTGTCGTCATGCGCCTCGAAGGCGGCTTCGAGGTCAGCGATCAGTTTGCTATGCGGCATGAAACTCATTCTCTTTTCAGGCATTCAGAATATGTTCGGCGGCGTCCGCCAGACTGTCGAAAACGGGCGCGCCCGTTGCAAGCAGCGCATCCCGCCCCTGCATGCCGGTCGTCACCAGCGCGGTCCTGACGCCAAGCGGCGCAGCCGCCGCGAAGTCGTCAACCGTGTCGCCGATCAGCCAGCACGCTCGCGGGTTCACATCAAGCGTCTCGCAATGACGTTCGAGGCTCTCCCGCTTGGTCGGGTGTCCGGTTCCCGTAAAGCCCTCCACGAGCGTGAAATGGCTCCCGAGGCCGTGATGCTCGATCAGTTGTTCGATCTGGCCATGCGGCGCCATGGACAGAAGCGACTGGTTGGCGCGTTCTGCCAGTGTGGAGAGCGCGTCCAGCGCATCGATGGCGAGCGGAAGTCCGTGCATCGCCGGATCGTAATTGCGCTCATAGGCCTCGCCAAGATGGCGAAGCTCGTCTGGACGCGCAGTCCGCCCCAGAAGCGCACTGAAATACTCCGACAGCGGACGCCGATAATGCTCCCGCACCATTTCGGGCGTCACGCCCGGCCGCCCGAGCTCTGCAAGGGCATCGGCAGTGATTTGCGCCGTGATGGCGAAATCGTCCAGCAGAGTGCCGTTCCAGTCCCAGATCACGTGATTGTTTTTCATGCTGCACCCGCCACGCGTTTGCCTTTCTCATCGAAGTAGTGAAGCGCCCCGGCCGGAATGTGGAGTTCGAGCCGGTCGTCCGGCCGCACCACTTCTTTCAGCCGGGCGCGCAGCGCAATCCCGCCGCATTCCAGATGAACGAGGCGTTCCGAGCCCATCAGTTCCGAACGCCTGACGGTGACCGGCAATGTGGCCTTCTCGCCGTCCACCGGTCCCAGTTGCACGTCTTCGGCGCGGAAGCCCAGGCGGAACATTGGCGAGAGCGGGGCCTTCGGCAGCCCGTCCAGCCGCACCGCGCCCGATGTGACGAACACCCTGTCCTCGGAACGCGTCACATCGACAAGGTTCATGGAGCCCAGAAAGTCGGCGACAAAGGTGTTTGCCGGGCTCGTGAAAATGTCTTCCGGCGCGCCCTGTTGCTCAATGCGGCCATCGCGCATCACGATCAGATGGTCGGCAAGCGCAAGCGCTTCCGTCTGGTCGTGGGTCACATAGACGGTGGTGGAGCCGATCTGGCGCTGCAACGCGCCCAGTTCCGCCCGCATCTCGATCCGCAGCTTGGTGTCCAGATTGGACAGCGGCTCATCCATCAGCAGAACCGCCGGGCCGCGCACGATGGCGCGCGCAATCCCGACACGCTGCCGCTGGCCGCCGGAAAGCTGCGCCGGGTAGCGATCAAGATATGGCTCCATGCGCGTCAATGCGGCTGCAGCCCTGACCCGCGTGCGAATGCTCTGCGCATCAAGCCGCGCCATGCGCAGCGGAAAAGCGATGTTCTCGAACACCGTCTTGGTCGGGTAGAGCGCATAGTTCTGGAACACCATGGCCACGCCGCGATGCTGGGAATCCACCTGCGTAACATCCTGCTTACCGAACAGAACGCTGCCCGATGTGGGCGTTTCAAGCCCGCTCAGGCAACGCAGCAGTGTCGTTTTCCCGCAGCCCGAGGGGCCGACGATGATCGTGATGCCGCCCGCCGGGCAGTCGATATCGAGACTGGAGAAAACCGGACGCTCCGCGCCCGGCCAGTGCTTTGTGAGATTGCGAACCGCGACGGGCATGGGGTTCTCCCCCATGCCCTGCGGGCCTGCTTTCCGGGCCGATCCGTTGCGCGCGATCATTGGGCTTCGTTCAGCTCGTTCATGATGTCGGCAAGGCGGCTCATGCCCTCCTGCGGTTCGACAGCGCCGGTCAGGATCTGGTGCTGGATATCGCCGAAATTGCTCTGGAACTCGTTGTTGGCGCGGCCCGGCAGCGTGTACCAGGGGCGGTTTTCCTGGCCGTTCAGAGCCATGAGCGCGGGGTTTTCGGCATAGAAGTCGCCGAGCAGTTCCGGTGTCTGCGCCGCAGTGACATTGATCGGCGAAGAGGCCGTCGCCTTCACCGTGGCGGCAACGCTCTCGGGCGCAACGAGTGAGAGGAGCGCCTTGCAGGTGGCTTTCTGACGCTCCGGGTCCGTCGCGAGCATCACGAAACCATTGCCGGAAGCCGCCGTCAGCGCCTCCTCGCCGTCACGGGCCGGCATCGGCGCAACCGCCAGATCGAACGCGATGTTGCTGGTGACGTTGTTATAGGCGGAGGACGAGCTCAGAAGCATCGCCACTTCGCCGGACTGGAACATGCGCGAAGCCTCACCCCAGAAGGTCGAGGGTGCGAGCGCGGGCATCTGCTGCTTCTCGACGAGGCCCCGCATGAACGCCATCAGCTCGACCGAAGCCTTGCTGGCAACGCCGGACCGGCCCTCGCCATCGACCATCCCGCCGCCCGACGAGAGAAGCTGGCTCTCATAGACATAGGTGTTCGGCATGTACATCAGCACGCCGAAACGGTTGCCGGAACCATCGCTCAGCCTGGCGGCAGCGGCCTCAAGCTCGCTCCAGTTGCGCGGCGGGTTCTGCGGGTCGAGGCCTGCGGCCACAAATGCATCCGCGTTCACGAACAGCGCAGGCAGGGTGACATACCAGGGCATGGCATAGAGCTTGCCGTCGACACGGAAATTGTCGACCAGCCCCTTGTCGAGCTGCGCCGCGAGCTCAGGAGCCGAGGCGAGGCATTCGTCCAGCGGCTGCGCGCGGCCGGAATCCACATAGGCCCGCAGCACGGCGCCGGTCACGCGAACCGCATCCGGAGCGGAGCCGGCAACGATGTCGGCCAGAACCTTCTGCGTGGTGTCGAGATCTGACTGGTTGTCGAGTTCCAGATTGACCGAAACATCCTCCTGGCCGACGTTGAAGGCCTCGAAGACCTGTTTCAGAACCGCGCCGTTCTGTTTTTCCTGACCGGAGACCAGCCGCAGCTCGGTCTGGGCGAGTGCAGGCGTCGCGCTGATCATGGCGAGAAGTGCGGTGGTGGTGAGAAGGCGTTTCATGAATTGGCTCCAGATGTGATGTGAGACGATGTCAGTCGACCTGCCCGGAGGTCATCGCGATGCCGGCGATGAGCTGCCGCTGGGCTATGAGGAAACCGACGAGAAGAGGCAGGACGGTCAGGGTTGCAGCCGCCATTTGCGGCCCGTAATCCGCACCAAGCTCCTGATCGAGAAACTTGACGATGCCGAAGGGAACCGTGGCGGCGAAATCATTGCGCAGCACGAAGGACGGCCAGAAATAGTCGTTCCAGTGCGACACGAAGCTGAGAATGCCGAAGGTGACGATGGCCGGCCGCGCCATCGGAAAGACGATGTGCACCAGTGTACGCAGCGAGGACGCGCCATCGAGCCGCGCCGATTCGAAAACCGATTGCGGGATCGAGAGGAAGAACTGCCGCAGCAGAAAAACGCTGAAGGCCGAACCGATGAACGGCAGGATGAGCGCGCCATGCGTGTTGATCATGCCGAAGCGCGACAGAAGCACGTAAATCGGAATGGCCGTGGCGTGATAGGGAACCATCATCGCGGCCAGCACCAGCCACAACCCGACTTCGCGCCCGGAAAAGCGCAGCCGCGACAGCGCATAGGCTGCGGGAACGCAGACGATCACCTGCCCGATAAAGATGGCCGTCACCACGAAAATGCCGTTCAGATAATAGCGAAGCAGCGGCACTTCCGCGAAAACGCGGCGATAGTTCTCGAAGCTGAAATCGCTAAGCGCCAGAATGTTCCCGGAGAAGATTTGATCCGGCGCGGTGAACGAGGTGCGCAGCATCAGCCAGAAGGGCAGCAGCATGAAAACCGCGCCTGCTGCGAGCGCCAGATGGGTGCCGCCTGCAACCAGGCGGGCGCGGGTCGTGTCGATTGATTGGGTCATCGCGTTCCAGCCTTCTCGAGCCGTGCGGTCATGATGCGCTGGAGCGCGGTTGCGGCGATGGCGAGCGCCAGAAGAACGAGCGTGACCACCGATCCCCCGC
>MRWG01001043.1_pt1 | contig 20657 bp, 16 predicted proteins | sample 1013341 | NCBI WGS metagenome assembly MRWG01 (sample SAMN06117577, study PRJNA244670) | biofilm metagenome | biome: Water; feature: Cathode Biofilm; material: Biofilm; isolation source: microbial consortium enriched at the cathode of a solar microbial fuel cell | place: USA: District of Columbia ... | reverse complement strand
GCGCGAATGACCAGCGGACCGTCCGGATCGAGCAACCATTTGGGAACATTGCGCCACATTCCCGGCATGCCGACAGGCAGGCAGGCGCTCGGCGAGAGCGATCCGGCATTGCCGAACGAGCATGCCTCGCCGGCCTCGCGCGGATCGATGAAGGTGATCTTGTGGCCGTCTCTCTGCAACCAGGCAGCGGCGGACACCCCGACAATTCCCGTTCCCACAATCGCGAAATGCAAACCGCCACCCGCTCCCGGTACCCGATTCGAATACCCGATCACCCTCTTGCCGTTCATCGTATTTGCACAGATAAGATCAGACAAACGTATTTTGATTCTAGAAGCATAAGAGAATCTTATGAATATAACGCTGCGCCAGTTGCGCGCCTTCTACGAGGTCGCGAAGACACAGAGCTTCACGCTTGCCGCAAGGAACATGAATCTCACCCAGTCCGCCGTCAGCATGCTCGTGCGTCAGCTGGAGACTGAATATGGCCTGGCGCTCTTCGACCGCGTCCAGCGCAGCGCCCAGCTGACCGAGGTCGGACGCCAGATGCTTCCCATCACCGAGCGCATGCTGGAAGACCTGCGACAGGTTCACGAGGGCGCGGCGGACCTGAAGGCCCTACGTCGGGGCAGGCTTCGCATCGCCGTTCCCCAGATGCTTGCGTGCTCGTGGTTGCCGCCGCTTGCGGCCGAGTTCATGGCCGCCTTTCCCGATATCGGCCTGCATGTCATGGACACGACCGGCGACCGCATCGTCTCGGCCGTTCAGGACAACGAAGCCGAGATCGGGATTGGCCCGCAGCGTCCCGCGCCGGCGGACATCGCCGCGGAGCCGTTATGGGAGGAGCCGATCCAGATCGTCCTGCCGAGGGCCTCTGCCTTGGGCGATGGCGCTCCCCTGACGTGGAAGGATCTACGCAACGAAAACTGGATACAATATTCCGACGACTTCACGCTCTATCTGGAACGCGCGATCTGGGCGGAATTGCCCATTCCCGAGGCCCGCACCACCAGCGTGCGTTACCTTACGACGGCTCTTTCTTTTGTCGGGCTCGGGTTGGGCGTTACGGCCGCGCCGCAATATGCGCGAAGTTTCGCGGACCAGTTTGCGGTGAAGTTCGCTCGGGTCGAGACGGGGCGGATCATGCGCGCCTTCTACATCTATTCGAGAAGGAACCACTCCCGATCGCCTGCCGCCAACGCATTCGTTTCATTTCTGACTCACAAGATCGGAAGCCCTCTACCCTTTGAACCGCTTTAGTTTCATCGGTGCCGGCGCCGGACACAGGACGATGTCGCCCACTGCTTCTCTTCGGCGCTGGCGATGAAACGGGTCGCGGCCGAACCGCCATGCGAAGAGCCGATCTGATTGGCGCGCCGGGCACTGGGCCGGACTTGATTGACCGCCGGGGTTTCGTGGCCTCGCCGAATGCGCGCGAGATCAGGGCCGGACGCTTCCAGCCGAAGAGAAAGAGCCGCCGCAGCCATTTTCGTTCAGCGGCTTGGCGCGGCCAGCCCCGCCTCGACGATTTCGGGCAACCTGCTTCCGCGTAGATGGCATGCCGCGCTTATGCCCGTGTCGAGCGGTTCGACATCGGGATCGACCGTCTCGCAAACCGGCAAGGCGAACGGGCAGCGGCTGCGGAAGCTGCAACCTGGGGGAATATCGATCGGGTCCGGAGGTTCTCCCTCGAGCAGATATCTGCCGCTCTCATAAGGCTTGGTTTCGATGGTGGGGACCGCGCTCAGCAGCGCCCGCGTATAAGGGTGCGCCGAATGCCAGAACAGGGCGTCATTGTCGGCCAGTTCCACCACGCGTCCCAGATACATGACGGCAATCCGGGCGCACACGCGCCGCACCATGGCCAAATCATGCGAAATATAGACATAGGTGATGTCGTGCTTGACCTGAAGCTGTTCGAAGAGATCGAGCAGCTTCGCCTGTTCGACCTGATCGAGCGCGGAAAGGGTTTCGTCGAGAATAAGCAGGTCCGGCTCCAGCACCAGCGCGCGCGCGATGTTGACGCGTTGACGCTGACCGGCGCTGAGCCCGACCGGAAGCTGATCGTAGAGAGCGGGCGACAGGCCGACCTCGGCCATCGTCTCCTTGACCCTGGCCTCGACCTGCCTGCGGCTGCCAAATCCGTGGATCAGCAGCGGCTCGGCGATGGTGCGACCGATCTGGCTGTGCGCGGCGATCGCGTTGTAGGGATCCTGCAGCAGGAGTTGAAAGCGCTTTCTGACCGCCAGCAGGTCGCGCCCCGACAGGCCGGCAATGTCCTTGTCCTCGAACAGGATCTGACCGTCATCCGGCTTCTCGAGGCTACTCAAAAGGCGCGACAAGGTGGACTTGCCGCAGCCCGACTCGCCGATGATGCCGAAATTCTCGCCGCGGCGGACCTCGAACGACACGCCGCGCACGGCATGCACTTTGCTGGTGGCGAACAATCGGCTGCGATCGCGCACGGCATAGGTCCGGGCGACATCACGCACGTCGAGCACGACATCGCCGGACGAGCGCGCCGGCGGAGCCTCATTGCCGGACCAGATACGCGGCACCTTGGCGATCAGGCTGCGTGTATAGCCGTGCTCCGGCGCGGCCAAGAGTTGCCTGACCGGCTGGCGCTCCACCACGCGGCCGTCATCCAGAACGAGCACGTCGTCGGCTATGTCGCCGACGATTCCCAGGGCGGACGATATGAAAACGATCGCGGTATCGAAATCCTTCTGCAGCTCACGCAGCAGGCGCAGAATCTGGGCAGCCACCGTCACATCGAGCGGTTGGGTGATATTGTCCGCGATCAGCAGGTTCGGATTGGACACCAGCGCATCGACGATCAGCGCACGCTGCATCATTCCGCCGCTGAACTGGAAGGGGTATTCGTCGAACCGACGTTCCGCCGATGGAATGCGCACGGCGTCGAGCGTCTCGATCACCTTGCGACGCGCCTGTGTCGCGGAGAGACCGGGCTTCACGGCACGCAATTTCTCCAGGATCTGATGTCCGACGGGCACCGTCGGATCCAGGGCGCTGGTCGGGTTCGCGCCGATATAGGCGATTTCGCGACCGCGAAGCTTTGCCATCTCCTTTTGCCGCAGCTTGACGAGATCGCGCCCGGCGTACTCGATACTGCCGCCGGTAATGTGTAGCGGCGCCTTGATCCAGTTGACGAGGGCCCGCGAGAGCACCGTTTTTCCCGAACCGCTTTCGCCGATGATGCCGAGCACGGAGCGTGGCGCTACGGACAGGTCGACGTCCGACAGAAGTGGTCGCGGGCCGGCGGGCGTGTCGACCGATACCGACAGCCCCTGTACTCGCATCAGCGGAAGCGCCGGATGGGTGCTGGTGTTGGCCACTACTCGCCTCCTTGCAGGATATCGTTTCGGGCGCGCTCCAGCAGGCCACCCATCAGGTTGAGACTGCCGAGCGAGAGCACCAGCAAAACCCCGGGGACGATGGTGATCCACCAGGCATTGAGCAGGTATTGCGTGCCGGACGAGATGATCGTGCCGAAGGTCGGGGTGGGCGGCTGGATGCCAATGCCGATAAATCCAAAAATCGCCTCGAAGATCATCATGCGGGCGATGTCCAGAACGGCCACGAAACCGATGGGCGGAAGAATCGTCGGTGCGATATGGCGCAGCATGACGCGAAAATCGCTGGCCCCGAGAATCTTCGCCGCCCGCACATATTCCTTCTGCCGCTCCGCCAGCGTCACCCCGCGCGAGACGCGCGCGTAGACGGGCCAGCTCGCCAGGATCAGAACCGCGATGATCGTGAAGGGCGTCGGCCTGGACATGCCCAGAATGGTGATCGCCAAAATGATGACGGGGATCGACATCTGGACATCGGTCAGCCGCATCAGTACAGCGTCGACCCAGCCGCCGCGATACCCCGCATAGATCCCGATGGCACAGCCGAGCACGAACATACCGACGACGCTGATCACGCCGATCGCGAAGGCATTGCGCAAGCCGATCAGGGAGCGCAGAAAAAGGTCACGTCCGAGTTGGTCCGTTCCAAACAGATGAGGCCACTTGCCGCCCTCGAAGAAGACCGGAGGGAGAAACTTGTTCGCGACGTTCATCTTAGTGGCCGAGGCGTCGATGACGAGCGGCGCGAAGATCGTCAGCATGATCAAGACAACGAAAAAGCCGCACGCGACTTTCATCTCGGTCGAGATCCAGGCGCGCCGTACGATGCGTGCGGTCACGCCGTGGCGTCTTACCGGCGCGCCGTCGGCGACGAGGTCGGGCGATGTGGCTGACATGGCGGCGGCTCCTAGAACTTCAGACGGCGGTCGATATTCGTCGAGGCGAAATCGACAAGCATGTTGATCGCCACGAGCGCGCCGCTGGCGAGGATCGCGACCGCCTGGATAATGGGGAAATCCCGCTGAAAGACGGCGTTGATGGTCAACATGCCGATGCCGGGGTAGCTGAAGATATATTCAACGACGAACAGACCGCCCAGCAACAGGCCGATCATCTGCGCGCCGAACAGGTTGAGCAGAGGCACGGCCGCGTTGCGCACCACGTGTTTGGCGATCATCGTGGTCCGGGACAGTCCACGAACCAGACCGACGTCAAAATAGACCTCGCCCAGATTGCCCGCGACGGACACCGAAATGGCCCGGATCATCACCGGACACAGCTCGATCGCCAGCACCATTGCCGGGATGATGGTGTAGCTGAACCCCTGATAGCCGATCGCCGGCAACCAGCCCGCCTTGGCCGAAAGCAGGAAGATCAACAGAACCCCGACCCAGATATTGGGCAGCGACACGAACAGCGAACTTACATACAGCGCCAATCGGTCCGGCCATTTGCCGGCCCGCAATCCGGCGGCCATGCCAATTGGTACGGCGACCAGCAGGGCAAAGACGACACTGAGCGCGGCCAGTTGCAGGCTGTAGGGCAGCGCCGTCATGATCAGGTCGGCAACCGCGGCGCGGCTTTCAGGGTCATATCCTTCCGCGTCCTGGGAGCCGCCCGCGCTGCCGCCCTGGGGACCACGGATAAAGGAGTGACCGAAATCGCCCGACGCCACCTCGCCGATGAAGCGGCCGAACTGAACCAGCATCGGATCGCGCAGGCCGAGGTCCCTGGCCGTTTCTTCCAGCACGTTCGCCGGGGTCATCGGGCCGAGAATGATGCGGATCGGATCGCCCGGTACGATCCTCAGCAGTGCGAAGATCACAAAGGCGACCAGCAGGACAATCAGCAGTCCTTGCGTGATGCGTCGCAAAAAGAACTCGATCGCGAATGCCATCGGGAAGGCGCTCCTGTCGTCGGGGCCGGTATCAGCAACCGGCGGCGGCGTGTCGTCGACATACCGGCGGCGCCGCTGGCGGCGGCGCCGGCATGACCTGGCGTCGTGATCTTAGCCGAGCGTGGCCTTGCTGAGATCGATCGGGCCGTTCGGGTAGAAGTAGGCGCCCTTCAGGTCCTTGGACATCGCCCTGAGGAACACCGACGAAAACAGCGACAGGCTCGGCACCTTCTCCGCCAGCAGGGGCAAGGTTTCTTCCTGAAGCAGCTTGAGGCGCTCCTCGGTGGTTTCGGCGTTGCGCTCCTTGTCGAGCGAGGCGTCGATCTCGGCGTCGTCGATGCCGTTGATCAGTGCGAACTGGGAATAGTAGTTGGGGCGCAACACCAGATCCGGCTCAGGCGAGCCCGTAATCCAGCCCACATCGATGATGTGGCCCGGCCCCTGGCCGTCGGCGCGACGATAGATCTGTTCTTCCCACGCCGCCGGCTCGAGCGTCGTCAGCTTCACGGGGAAACCCTGCTCCTGCAGCATCGCCGTGATCAACTCGCCATATTCGCGCGTCTTGGGATAGAATCCGACCGAGGTGATGTACTCCAGTTCCGGCAAACCCTGGCCGTTGGGATAACCGGCCTCGGCGAGCAGTTTCTGGCACAGCTCGGGATCGTATTTGGGGTAGTTGTCGACATCCTTGTAGCCGAACTTCACCGGCGAGATGTGACAGTTGGACGCCTGCGCGGCTTCGCCGACCAGCGCCAGGACCTGCTCGCGATCGATGGCATGGACCGCCGCCATGCGAACCCGCACATCGTCGAAGGGCGGTTTGTTGCAGCGGAAATGCAGGTATTTGTTCTCGCTCGACAGCGAACTGTGGGTGGTGATACCGGCCTCGCCCTTCAGCGATTCGAACTGTTCCGGCTCCAACCGTTCGGTCAGATGATACTGGCCGTTCAGCAGGCCGAGCACGCGCGTGTTGGCATCGGGAACATAGGTCCACAGCAAGGTGTCGAGCGCAGGCTTCCCGCCGTAATAGTCCGCATTCGCCTTGAAGATGATCTGGTCACCGCGGGTTTCATGATATTTGAACGCGCCGGTGCCGTTCGGGCGCTGTTTGAGAACGTCCGGGTCGGCGACATCCCTGGCCGACACGATCGGCAGAAACGCGGAGACATACCAGAAGTTCAGCGCCGGATAGCCGTATTTTTCGGTCTTCAGGCGCACCGTGTAGTCGTCGACGATCTCGACTTCGACCTGCCCTGGATACCACGCGGATGCCGGCCGGCTGGGCTGCGAGGCGTATTCGTAGGTCGCCTTGACATCCTCGGCTTTGAATTCCTTGCCATCGTGGAACCTGACACCCTGGCGTAGCTTGTATTCCAGCGTATGCTTGTCGATCAGCTTCCATTCCAGGGCAAGGTCCGGGAGAATCTCGCCGGGGTTTTCAGGCCTCATCGGGCATTTGGTCAGGCGACCGAACACCAGCTCCTCGGTGGTGATCTGCGGCGCGATGGTATGCGAGGACGGATCCCAGCTGCTCGTCACCGTGCCGGCGGCGGCAAAAACCAGGGTCTTGCCGTCCTGCGCGAACACGCGATTGAGTGACGCCGGGCCGACAAGCGCGGCGCCAACGCCCAGCGCCGACGCACCGGCCATGAATTTCCTTCGTGTAGTCAGCATGAAAATCTCCCTTTTGGTATGCCCAACGCATCCGGCCCTGTGCCGGTCTTGCCGGGCGCTTCCCCCTGAAATCGGGACGGAACCAGCGGCGTCCTCCTAGCCTGCGCGACCCAATCGAGCCTCCCGGCGGCGCATCCAACAGCCTATGCCCGAATAGCGTATCAAAAATGACTGTTCAGTCAATACTATTTCCTGCTTCCCGGATTCGTGTGTTGATTTCTCACAACGACGCCAGTTATGAAATTCAGACCTCGACACGTCATGAGGCAAAAGGCGCCGTTGCAGCGACGTCCGGAAAGGGCTCGATGAGCACACGCAAATTCACACCCGAAGCTCGACGCACGCTGATCATGGACTTCGCCCGCGAACAGGGGCGTATTCTGGTCGAGGATCTGACGATACGGTTCGGCGCATCGAGCGAAACAATCCGGCGCGACCTGAACCACCTTGCTGCCATTGGTGCGCTCCGCAAGTTTCACGGCGGCGCCTGCCTGCCCTCACTCACCGAGGAAAGCCCGTTCGCCCAACGCATGGCGTCGCAACCGACGGGTAAGCGCTCAATCGCCCGCGCGGTGGTGCGCTCACTGACGGCGGGGGACACGCTCTTCATCGATACGGGCACGACAACCTTAATGCTGGCCGAGGAGATGCAGCCTCTAACCGATTTATCCGTGGTCACAAACTCGACCGCGATCGCCGCGACACTGGCGCACGGCAACAACAGCATCTACCTGCTGGGCGGGCTCTACCAACCTGACGCCGGCGAGACGACCGGCGAGATCACGATCGAGCAGATCGCCAATTTTCGCGCATCCCATGCCATTTTGACCGCGGGCGCGGTCCATCCCGTCAACGGCATGATGGATTTCTCGCTTGGCGAAGCCCAGGTGGCGCGCGCCATGATCGAGCAGGCCGACCACCTCGTCGTCCTGGCAGACAGGACCAAGCTCGGCCGCAGCGCCTTTGCGAAGGTCTGCCCGCTCTCGCGCATCGACCGACTCGTGACCGATGCGCCCCCTCCCGACGACCTGGCCGATGCGCTCCGCGCCGCCGATGTGGATGTCGTGATCGCGGAATAGCGTCACTTATCGCTGCCATGAATGACCGTTCGGTCATTGACAATTCGAGTTTCGGTCTAGTACTCTTCTGCCAACATCTCATCCGGGCGTGGAGGCGTCGTTGGCCAAGATCGACTTGAAGACTCTGATCCGCACCGAGGATCTGCCGACGCTCGTCGCGGAATTCCGGGCCAAGCCCACGGGACAGCACAGCCCCGCGCTGCAACGGATCGTCAACCATATCCGTAGCGAGCCCATGACCGGCAAGCTGGCGCTTCTCTGCACCAAGCCGCATGAAGAATGGCGGCTGGTGGAAATGAACGGGCGCGGCAAGCCCATGACGCTTCGCGATGAAGTGTTTCACGATATCAACGATGCCGAATGGGCGATCTTCAAGCTCCGCATGAAGCGCCATTTCGACGTCGACCTGACCGATTGACCGACAGCATCTACGGGAGACGAGCTATGCTCAAGATCACGGGCTACGCCGACCGTGTCAGCGTCATGCCGGGCCAGACGGTCAGTTTCATGATCAATTGCGAGTACGCTCGCTACAGCGCCAGCATCGTGCGGGTCGTCCAGGGCGACACCGCGCCGGAGGCGCCGCCCGTGAAGCTGATCCATGTACCGAGCGCGATCGACGGCACGCATGAGGGGCGCCCGCAAATCATCCACGCCGGCTCGTTCGGCCGGGTTGACCTGGACAAGCGGCTCACGACGGCCAGCATATCGCTGCAGGCGATGATCATGCCGACCACCACCGACAAGGGGCGACAGGCAATCCTTTCCCGGTGGGACGAGGGGTCAGGGCGCGGCGTCGCCATGGTCATAGCCGAGGATGGATCGCTGGGCATCGAGATATCGGCGGGGGGAGAACTGCACCGGATATCGACCGGCAGACAGATGCTGGATCGCCACTGGTATTTCGCCGCCGTCACCTATGACGCCGACACCGGCGATGCGAGCGTGCACCAGATTCCGCAGCACGATTTCCCCACCATTGCCGATGCCGGGAGCGTGTCGGCGCGGCTTGCCGCCGGTCTCGACTGGTCCTGCGACGCGCCGCTTCTCTTCGCCGCCACCTATGGCGGAGCCGACGCTGGCCGCATGGTTGCGCGGGCGCTGTTCAACGGCAAGATCGACCGGCCGCGCGTGTCGTCTTGCGCCCTGCCCCTTGCCGATCTGCGCGCGCTTGCCGGCGATGTCTGGCCCAAACACCTGACCGGCACGCTGGTCGGCGCCTGGGATTTTTCACGCGACATTCCCGGCGTCACGTTCGAAGACCTATCCGGCTGTGCCCGACACGGTCTGGTCGTCAACATGCCGACACGCGGGGTAACCGGTCACAATTTCACTGGCGAAGACGGCCATTGCTGGATGGACAAGCCCGAGCAATGGTCGGCCATCCACTTCCACGACGACGACGTCTACGACGCGGGCTGGGAAATCGACCTTGCCCTGGCCGTCCCCGAGACGATGAAAAGCGGTATCTATGCGCTGCGGATCGAGGCCGAAGGCGAAGAGCAGTTCATCACCTTCGTCGTGCGCCCGGCGCGCGGCCAGGCGAACGCCAAGCTCGCCTTTCTGTTTCCGCTTGCCACCTACATGGCCTACGCCAACGAGCATTTCGGCACCAATGACGGTCTGGTGGAGCTGCACCTCAACCGCGCGCTGATCCTGCACCCCCATCAGCAATTCCTCAACGAGCATCGCGAATATGGCCATTCGCTTTACGACCTGCACTCGGACGGCAGCGGCGTAGCCTATTCCTCCCGGCTGCGGCCGATGCTCAACCTGCGTCCCAAAGTCGAGGCCAATCACGGCGCGGCGCCCTCGCATCTTTGGCTGTTCAACGCCGATACCCACATCACGAGCTGGCTGGAGCATTGCGGGGAAGACTACGACGTCATCACCGACGAGGATCTGCATTATGAGGGTTTCGACCTCGTCAGCGGCTACCGTACGGTCATAACCGCGACGCATCCGGAATATTATTCGCGCGAGATGTACGACGCGGTCCAGACATACACGCATAGCGGCGGCAGGCTGATGTATCTCGGCGGCAACGGGTTTTACTGGCGCATCGCCTTCAACAAGACCCAGCCCGGCATCATCGAGGTTCGCCGCGCGGAAGGCGGCAGTCGGGCCTGGGAGCCGGCGACCGGTGAATATTATCACTCCTTCACCGGAGAGTATGGCGGCCTGTGGCGTCGCCAGGGCGGGCGCAGCCCCAACCATCTCGTCGGCATCGGCTTCACGGCCCAGGGCTTCGACGAATCGTCTTACTACCGGCGCGCGTCGGGCGCCGACGATCCGCGAGCCGCCTTCGTCTTCGAGGGCATCGACGACGAGATTATCGGCGATTTCGGCCTGACGGGCGGTGGGGCCGCCGGCATGGAACTCGACCGACACGACGTCTCGATCGGCTCGCCGCCCCATTCGATCGTTGTCGCCAGCTCCGAAAAGCACACCGAGGCGCATGTCTTCGTCGTCGAAGACATGCTGTTCAACCACATGGGCACCACCGGCGACGTGTGTGAAAAAGTGCGCGCGGACATGGTGTTTTTCGAGACGCCGCGTGGCGGAGCGGTGTTTTCCGCCGGCTCGATCGCGTTTTCGGGTTCGCTGCCGTGGAACGGGTTCGACAACAATGTCTCGCGCCTGACCCACAACGTGCTCAAGCGCTTCCTGGATCCCGCCCCCTTCGTCGAGCCGGCGGCCTGAACCACGCCGATGAAAAACGCTGATGAAATATTCGACGTCGCCATCATTGGCGGCGGCGTCGTGGGCTGCGCCATGGCCCGGCGCTTGACGCTCGACGGCGCCAAGCTCGTTCTGCTGGAGCGGGCGCCCGACATCCTGTCGGGGGCCAGCAAGGCCAACAGCGCGATCCTGCACACCGGTTTCGACGCACCGCCCGACAGTCTCGAACTCGCCTGCGTCCAGGCCGGCTATCGCGAGTATCGGGAAATCCGCAAGGCGATGAACCTGCCCTTGCTGGAAACCGACGCCATGGTGGTGGCCTGGACAGGCGCCGACATGGACAAGCTGGACGCAATCGAAAACCAGGCTCGGCAAAACGGCGTCACGGCGGTTCGACGCCTGACGGCCAGGGAGACGCGCGCCCGCGAACCGGAGCTGTCTTCGGCCACCCTTGGAGCGCTCCTGGTGCCCGGCGAGCACGTTATCGACCCGTGGACGGCGCCGCTCGCCTATCTCAGACAGGCCGTCGCCAACGGCGCGCAGGTGCGGCTGAACAGCGGCGTGACGGCTGGCCGCTTCGACGGCGCCGCATGGCAACTCGACACGCCCGGCGGATCGGTGCGCGCCACAGTGGTTGTCAACTGCGCCGGCCTGCATGGAGACACGGTCGAGCAGCGATTGCTCGGCAGGACGTGGTTCACCATCAAGCCGCGCAAAGGTCAGTTCGTGGTCTACGACAAGGCGGCGGCGAAGCTGCTCGGCAGCATCATCCTCCCGGTGCCCAGCGAGCGCACCAAGGGCGTGGTGCTGACGCGGACCGTGTTCGGCAATCTTCTGGTCGGACCGACGGCCGAGGACCAGGACGACCGCGAGCGGGCGAGCGTCGAGGCCCCTGTTCTGGACAGCCTGATTGCGACCGCCGTCAAGATGGTTCCCGCCCTCGAGACCATACCGGTGACGGCCGTCTACGCCGGGCTGCGGCCGGCGACGGAGATCAAGGACTACAGGGTGCGGGCCATCGCCGAGCAGAACTGGATCAGCGTCGGCGGCATCCGCTCCACCGGCCTGACCGCGGCGCTCGGGCTGGCAACGCACGTCGCCACGCTGCATGCCGCGTTCGGCGGCTCCTTGACGCCGCTCAAGGATCCGGCCGTTCCCCAGATGGCCAACCTGGCCGACCATCGCGACCGCCCCTGGCAGGCAACCGATCACGGCGAGATCGTCTGCCATTGCGAACTGGTTACACGCGGCGAAATCGAAGCCGCCCTGCAAGGTCCCTTGCCTGCCGGCGACTTCGGCGGGCTGAAGCGGCGCACCCGGGTGTGCATGGGCCGGTGCCAGGGCTTTTACTGTCAGGCGCGGGTCGCGGCATTGACGGCGGGACGCCTCGCCGAACCGCTGTCGGTGGGGCCCGCACATGGATGAGGCTGCCGATTTCGACGTCGTCATTGTCGGCGGCGGCCCGGCCGGCATCGCCGCGGCGATCGCCTTGAAAAAGCGCGGCCTCGAACGGATCGCGATCGTTGAGCGCGAAGCCGAGATCGGCGGCGTACCGCGCCATTGCGGCCATCCGCCGTTTGGAATGCGGGAATTCGGTCGCGTGCTGACCGGCCCGGCCTATGCCGCCAGGCTGCGCGCGGCGGCCGGCACGCTTGGCATCGCCTTGCGCCTGCAAACGACCGTGGTCGCGCTCGGCGTCGGCGGCAGGCTGCACCTGACCGCACCCGAGGGGCCCGGCACGATCATGGCCAGGCGGGTCATTCTCGCCACCGGAGCGCGCGAGACGCCGCGCGCGGCACGCCTGATCTCGGGCGACCGGCCGATTGGGGTGCTGACGACGGGAACGCTTCAGCACAGCATCTATCTGGAAGGGACGAAACCCTTCGCCCGACCCGTCATCGTCGGCACGGAGCTGGTCAGCCTTTCGGCCGTGCTGACGTGCTGGAAAGCCGGCATCCGGCCGGTGGCCGTGATCGAGAGCGGCATGCGCCCGATCGCGCGAAAGCCGATGCACCTGTTTCCCCGGCTGCTCGGCATCCCCGTGCATTATGGCGCGGAGATCGTCGACATCAAGGGACCGGCGCGCGTGTCCTCGATTACCGTTCGCCTGGCCAGCGGATCCGACACGGAGATGGCTTGCGACGGCGTCTTGCTGACCGGGCGTTTCGTCCCTGAATCGGCGCTGGTTCGCAGCAGCCATCTCGCTCTCGATCCCGGCAGCGGCGGGCCGGACATCGATCAGTTCGGCCGCTGCAGCGATGCCGCCTATTTTGCGGCCGGCAATCTTCTGCGCCCGGTCGAAACCGCCGGCTGGTCGTTCCGCGAGGGCGCGCGGATCGGCAATCTGGTCGCCGACGACCTGGCCGGCGCCCTCCCGGCGGGAACGGAGTATCTAAAGATCGGACACGACGACACCATCAAGCTCGCGGTGCCGCAGCGTATCGACTTGACGGGCCGCGACGGCCTGCGCCACATCCAGCTTCGCGTGGCCGAGGGCGGCAGGGGGCAACTCAGCGTCGAAGCCGGCGGGCGCGTCTTGTGGCGGCGGCGCGTCGCCGCTCTGCCGGAACGCCGCCTCCTGATCCCGATCGCGGCGATCGGCCGTGCCGCCGGGGGCTGCGACGGCGTCACCGTTCGTTTCAAGAAAGGCTGAACATGTCGCAAAAGCGCGTCGCCGCCATCGACCAGGGCACGACCTCGACACGCGTGCTGGTCGTGGACGAGCGCGGCGGCAGCCAGATCGTCCACGCGCTCCGGCACACGCAACACCATCCTCGCCCCGGCTGGGTGGAGCATGATCCGCTGGAACTGCTGCGCAACGTGTCGGCCTGCGTGGACGCCGCCGGGCCTGTGGACGCGCTTGGCATCGACAATCAGGGCGAAAGCTGCCTGGCCTGGGACGCGGAGACGGGCGATCCCTTGTCGCCGGTCATCGTGTGGCAGGACAAACGGACCGGCGCCATGGCCGACACTTTGCGCGCGGACGGCGCCGAGAGCCTGACGCTGGAACGGGCAGGCCTGCCTCTGGATCCCTATTTTTCCGCGACGAAGCTCGGCTGGATCCTCGCCAACGTTCCCGAGGCCCGGCGCGCGCGCGAACGCGGCCGGCTGAGGCTCGGCACCACCGACGCCTTCTTTCTCGACCGGCTCGCCGGCCGCTACGTCACGGACGCCACAACCGCCTCGCGCACGTCGCTGATGAAACTGGAGACACTGGCCTGGGACGAGACGCTGTGCGAGCTTTTCGGCGTGCCGATCGAGTGCCTTCCGACGATCGTGCCGAGCGCCGGCCACGTCATCGGCGCGATAGGCCGATCCGCCGTCACCGCCGCGATCGTGGACCAGCAGGCCGCCCTCTTCGGCCACGGGTGCCGGGCGTCGGGCGACGCAAAAATCACCTTCGGCACAGGCGCCTTCGCCTTGGCCGTCACCGGCGATACGATCGTTCGCGCCCCGGAAATCGGCCTGCTGCCGACCGTAGCGTGGCAGATCGGCGCCGAGGTCGTCTACGCGGTCGACGGCGGCGTCTATGACGCCGGCGCCGTGGTCGAATGGCTGCGGCGGATCGGCATCGTGGACAAGGTGGACGCGTTGCGGGATTTTTCCGATCGGCCAGCCATCGACGCCGGACTGGTGTTTGTCCCGGCCCTGTCGGGGCTGGCATGCCCATGGTGGGACCGCAGCGCGGCCGGCCTTTGGCTTGGCATGACCGCCGCCACAACGCGGTCGCAACTGGCTCAGTCGGCGCTCGAAGGCATTGCCCTGTGCACCGCTCAAGTCGTCGACGCCATGTCGCAGCGCATCCCGATCACCGCCGGCGTATCGATCGACGGCGGGCTGTCGCGGAGCCCGTATTTCTCGCAATTCCTGGCCGACAGCCTCGACCGGACAGTCAGAACGTCGACATTCGACGAATTGACGAGCTATGGCTGCGCGAGGATGGCGGCCCTTGCCGTCGGCGCGGACATCCCGGCGCGGGCCGGCACCCCCACCGATTTCGAACCGCGCGAGAACGACGGCTCTGCGCGTCACGAAAAATTCGGGGACGCCGTGGAACGGGCTCGAAACTGGTTCTGAAGCCCTTCATCCCCTTGTCGTCGACCCCGTGCGACAGCGGTTTCGATTGATCCCGCGCCTGCCGGGGACACAGGCGGCGAATGCGCTCCAGCGCTGTCTCAAGCGGTTCATCCCCGCGTGGGCGGGGGACACCATGATGAAATCCCGCGCGATTGCAGCGTGCGCGGTTCTTGCACCGGGGCGCCGACGATGAAATGCCCCGTCCCCGAAGGAGTGGCCTAACAGGCTGTTGAAGAAGTGTCTCGTTGAGCGCTGAATATGGCTTCATCGCCATTTAGGAAGCAGATTTCGCCACTGAGTGATCGGTCCGGCTGGAGTTCGACCCACCCGCTGCCTTGGGCCTCGTCCATCTCGTGGTTGCCGTGCCGGGAGAAAGTGACGCGTGCGCCGTCACCTGCGCCGAAGATCTGGCCGGTGACTGAGCCGAAGGCGAATTCGCCGGACGCGCCAGCCTCCAAGAGGATGTAGGCGGGCTCGATCATGTCGGGATAGTCCTCGACATAGTCGGGCATCCCAACAATGCGCCAGCGGCCCATGACGCTCATCCCGGCGCTGCCAGCAGTTTGGGCAAGCGGATGAGATTGTAGGCTGCAAGGCCAAGCGTGAAGGCAGCATCCACACGGGCGCATCCGCGCAGCTTGACCGTCGCCATGCCGGCGCTGGATTTGATCCAGCCGAACACCTCCTCGATACGCTTGCGGCGGCGCTGGCTGGCCGCGTAACCCGGATGGCGCCTGGTGCGTCCGTCGACCGCCGTTGCGCGCGGCTTGCCCGTCTTGCTCGGATGGCCATCGACCGCGACATGCGGCGTCACCTTGCGCTGGCGCAGTTCCTTGACGAAGGCGCGCACGTCGAAGGCCTTGTCGGCGCCCAGTGTGATGCGGCGGCGCGACGGCCTGCGATCCAGCATGGCAGGCGCCGCCTCGCGCTCGGCCGTCCCGGCGGCCTGCCTGACGCCGCCATCCACCGCCAGCCCATGACGGTTCTCCATCAGGGCATGGCCCGCATAGCAAAGCCTGGCCGGCTGGCCGTCGCCGTTCTTGTAAAGCCGCGCCTCGGGGTCGGTCGTGCTCTCATGTGTGGCGTTGGAGCGCTTCTCCTTGTGGAAGTTGCGTTCGCCGTTGCGGCCTGCGCCTTTCGGGTCGTTGTCGCCTCCATCCTTCTTGCCGAAACTCTTGATCGAAGCCCAGGCCTCGATCAGCGTTCCGTCCACCGAGAAGTGATCCGACGACAACAGCCGCCGCACCCGCGGCTGCGCCAACACCGCCCGCAAGAACTTCGCCGCGATCTCGCCTTCGAGCAGCCGGTCGCGGTTCTTGGTGAAGCTCGAATGTTCCCGAGCCGGATCATCAACGCCAGGTCCCACAAACCAGCGGAACAGAAGGTCGAACTCCATCCGCTCCATCAGTTGCCGCTCCGAGCGGATGCCGCAGAACGCCTGCAACAGCATCGTCCGAAGCAGGCGCTCAGGCGCGATCGACGGCCGGCCCAGACCAGCCGGATGGAGCTTCGCAAAGTCGCCGTCCATCTCGCCAAGGGCCGCATTCGTCAACGCACGGATCGTCCGCAGCGGATGATCGCGCCCAACACGAACCTCAAGCTCAACACAGGAAAACAGCGAACCGGTCCGTTCGTCCGAGCCGCGCATCAATCCATCATAAATTGCTTCCGCACTAGTGAACCATGCCTCGGACAATCCAGCCACAGACCCATTCAACAGCCTGCTAGACGTGATGCCGCCCTCGTCGACGATCCGGCGACATACCGGACCGTCCGCAGTGGCGGGGGCGCGGCACGCTGATCCGCCTGCATTTCGGCCTGAAGGATCCTGCCGATCGGATCACGGATATCGACGCGGCGTCGGAATCCGGTTGAGCCGTTGCCGACCCTCACAGGCCGTGGGCCGCTCCCCGACCGGTCTCAGCGCGCCATCAGCACCGGCACCGGCGGTTGCTCGAGCATGGATTTTGTGACCCCGCCGAACAGACGCTCCCGCAGCCGGGAATGTCCGTAGGCGCCCATCACCATCAGCTCGGCATCCTTGTCGGTGGCGTGGCGGCGCAGGATGTCGGCGACCGAGCGTCCCTGGCTCGGCAAACGGTCGACGGTGACCCTGGCGCCATGGCGCGACAGATAGGTGGCAAGATCCGCGCCGGGCTCCTCGCCGTAGACCGCGTTCCCCGCCACCGGGTCGACCAGCGCCAGCGACACCTCTTTTGCACCGACGATGAGATCGAGCGCCGCGCGCACGGCGCGCGAGGCCTCCGGACGCGCGTCCCAGGCGACAGTGACGCGCTCGGGCCGCAGGCTCGGCGTCACACCTTGCGGCACCAAAAGCAGCGGCGTGCCGGATGAAAACAGCACGCCTTCCAGCATCTTGTCCCACAGAATGGGATTGTCTTGCAGTCCCGGCCCGGCCAGGACGAGATCGGCATAGCGGGCGCGGCGGCCGATGGCGTCGTCGGCCCAGGCCTGCTCGACATAGTCGCTGGCGACATCGCCGGGAACCGGAAGCGCGGCGACCAGCTTCGACACGGCCTCGGTGCGCGCGTCAAGCCGCTCGACATCCTCCTTGCGCTCCCTGGCCCAGACGTCCGACGCCATGGCGGCATATTCTCCGGCCGGCGGCGGGGCCGCGACGGCGAGCACGAAGACCGACAGATGGGCGTCAATTTCCCCGCACAATTCGGCGGCACGACGCAGGTCGTCGTCATTCGCCTCAAGCCCGGTGACAGCGAGTATCGTCTTGATGGTCATAATCGATTCTCCATTCGCCGTTTCGACATCCCGGCATGCTTCTCGGATCGATAGGCGTTCACCCACACCCCGTCGTTGCGCTAGATCAAGCAGGCTCCGACGCCGGGTTCCAGGCGCAAGCTTGATCCTCGTCAAGGCGTCACCTTACCGCGCACCGCATGGTGATGGCGGTGGCCCGGAGCGGACCACCGCGACAGACCGCAAACCACGAGGGCGGCCGAAATGAACGCGCAAGACACGATCGGTGAAAACGGGACGCGGGATGCCGCGACCAGGTTTCTGTCGACGCCGGAAAGCTACGGGTTCGACACCCCGGTCGCGGTGATCGAGACGCATATTTCGCGCATCTTTCTCGTCGGCGAACGCGCCTACAAGATGAAGCGGGCGGTCTTGCTACCTTATGTCGATTTTTCCACGCCGCAAGCGCGGCTCGAGGCCTGTCGCAAGGAAGTGACGCTGAATTCACGCACCGCGCCCGATCTTTACCTGGGGACACGGCGTCTCACCGCAACCCCGGCTGGCGGGCTCGAATTCGACGGCGACGGCGTACTCGTCGACGCGGTGGTGGAAATGAAGCGCTTCGACCAGTCCTGCCTGCTCGACCGGAAGGCGGAGGCCGGCGCGCTGACGCCGCAACTGATGCGGAACGTGGCGCGCACCGTCCTTCGTTTCCACGAGAGCGCGCCGGTCGTGCATGCCGGCGGCGGCGCCGACAATATCGCCGGCGTACTCGCCATCAACGAGGCGGGTTTTGCGACCAGTACGCTGTTTTCGCCGCACGCGGTCGCTGCGATCGGCAAACGCTTCCGCGCCGGGCTCGCCCGCCACGCCGCCCTGCTCGACGCCCGCGAGGCGGCCGGCAAGGTCCGCCGCTGCCATGGCGATCTGCACCTGCGCAATATCTGCGTGATCGGCGGCGCGCCCCGCCTGTTCGACTGCATCGAGTTCAACGATCAGATCGCTACCGTCGACGTGCTCTACGACCTCGCCTTTCTCTTGATGGATCTATGGCATCGCGGGCATCGCGACCTGGCCAATCTGGTCATGAACCGCTATTTCGACACGCAGGACGAAGAGGACGGGTTCGTGCTGCTGCCGTTCTTCATGGCCGTGCGCGCCGCCGTGCGCGCCCACGTCACAGCGACCCAGTTCGAGGAAGGCGGCGGGAAAATCCGTGCACTCGCCGACGAGGCGCGGTCTTATTTCGACCTTGCCGGGGCTCTGCTCGAGGAGCCTCGCGCACGGCTGGTCGCGATCGGCGGGCTCAGCGGTTCGGGCAAGACCACGGTTGCGGAGGCACTTGCCGCCCATCTCGGCGCCCCCCCGGGAGCACGCATCCTGGAGAGCGACCGACTGCGCAAGGCGATGTTCGACGTTACCGCCGAGACGCGACTGCCCGCGGAAGCCTACAGCGCCGAAAACTCCGCCAGGGTCTATGCCGACATGGCCTGCCGCGCCGGCAAACTGCTCGCCGATGGCGGCACGGTCGTCGCCGATGCGGTGTTCGACCGGCCCGACGATCGCGCGCGGATCATGGAGTGCGCGCGCGAGACCGGGACGCCGTTTGCCGGCATCTGGCTGGAGGCCAGGGCCGCACTGTTGCGACGTCGCGTCAGCGAACGATCCGCCGACGGCCCGTCCGACGCCACGGTCGCCGTGCTGGCCGGACAGCTGCAGCGCGCCCGCGGCGATATCGAGTGGACCAGGATCGACGCCGCGAGAGCGCCAGAGCGGATCGTCGCCGACATCCTCGGCTTGCCTGGCGCAGAGGTCGGGCCGGAGCGCGACGACGTGCACACGGGAACGAGGGGATGACCACCGAGCGCGCTGCCGTAGATTACCAATTCGGACATGTCGGGGAATGTATGTGATGCAGACAAGACAAACCGGGCGGACGACCGCCCTCGCCGTGGCCCTTTTGGCGATGGTCGCCGCGATGCCGGCAGCCGCGCAGAGCCTCGATCCGGAAAGCGCCTTCCGCGGCCGCCGGCTGGCCGAGACCAATTGCGCGCCGTGCCACGCCGTGGCGCAGATCGACGAAAGCGACCATCCCGACGCGCCGCCATTCAGACACATGGCCAACCGACGAACGCTCGAAACGCTTCCGGCCGACATGCTCGGCGATCTTTTTCTCCGGCACGCGGTGATGCCGCAATTCGAGCCGGACATGCGCCAGGTGAACGACATCGTCACCTATATGAGGACTATCCAGGAATAGGCGCGGCCCGAACTCCGCACAAAGGCGGCCGTGACCGGGACCGCTTGCGACCGCTCGAACCGCCCTTATTAGGCCAGATCCAGCGCGGCCACGCAGAGACCCGGTTCGGTCTCGCTGGGCGCGACCGAAAACCCGAATTCGCGACACAGCGCGAGCATCTTTTCGTTGTCGGCGAGCACAAAGCCCTCGATGCGGCGAATGCCCTCGCTGCGCGCATAGTCGACGAGTTGCGACAACAGCGCCCAGCCGAGCCCGCGCCCCTGCAGGTCGGTGCGCACGAGAAGCGCATATTCGGCCTTTTCCCTGTCGGGGTCCGACGACAGCCGCCCGACGGCGGCCAGCTCGCCGGTGATCGCGTCGAGCGCCACGAACGCCATTTCGCGCGCATAGTCGAGCTGGGTCAACCGAACCAGCATCTGATGGGGAAAGCTCTTGCGCTGGGCGAGAAAGCGGAAACGGATGTCGTCTGGCGCGATGCGGGCCAGAAAGTCGGAATAGAGCGCGATGTCAGCCGGGCGGATCGGGCGAATGTCGTAGCGCGCGGGACCGGCATCGATCCGCTTTTCCCAGCCGTCGGGATAGGGCCTTATCGCCAGCGCCGGATTGGGGCCAACCTCGTCGACGCGTCCGGGGTCGATTTCGACGCGGGCGTCGAGCGCGATCGTGCCGGCGGCGTCCGCCAGAAGCGGGTTGATGTCGATCGACACGATGCAGGGGAAATCGACGATCAGCTGCGACAGGCCCTTGAGCGCCGCCGCAATCGCCGCGCGATCGGCCGGCTTGCGGTCGCGATAGCCCGCCAGGAGGCGGCCGATGCGGGTGCGCTCGATCAGATCGCCGGCAAGCACGCTGTCGAGCGGCGGCAGCGCGATCGCGGTGTCGTCCATCACCTCGACGGC
>MRWG01001041.1_pt1 | contig 20687 bp, 21 predicted proteins | sample 1013341 | NCBI WGS metagenome assembly MRWG01 (sample SAMN06117577, study PRJNA244670) | biofilm metagenome | biome: Water; feature: Cathode Biofilm; material: Biofilm; isolation source: microbial consortium enriched at the cathode of a solar microbial fuel cell | place: USA: District of Columbia ... | reverse complement strand
AGATAGCTCATCCCAGAGCGCCTGTCCCCCGCCAAAATCGATCCATCCCATGATTTCCTGTGCCGCCATGCCGAAGGGCACAGCCGTGAAAAAAGGGTATGCAGGTGATTTCGCTGTCCAATAATAGTCAGCCCCGTGATAAATGTCCGCGGAGCCATTTGCCACGGCGTCGAAGCTTTCAAAGGCTGGGACAAGTTCGCCTGCCGCGAAGACTTTGACCTCAATAAAGCCTTCTGACATCGCGCCGATGCGCGCGGCCACACGTTCTGCCGCTTCACCCAGACCCGGCAGTCCCTTTGGCCAGGTCGTCACCATATTCAGCTGTCGGCGGTTTCGGCTGATCGACGGCGCGGATACACTAGACTGAGTGCCGGGGTTGCTGAAAGAGGCAGCGGCGCCGCCAAGCCCCAACAGGCCTGCGCCCAGCAGATTGCGTCTGCGCATCTTTTCCTCCCCCGGAACTCAAATTGGCTGCACCTGCTTCAGGCAGGTCTCGTTGTCTATTCGTCTTCTTCAAGCCGACGCCAGACGGGCCCGTCAAGCACCTCAAGAGGCTGGAAGCGTTTCTTGTAGGCCATTTTGGGACTCTGCTTGATCCAGTAGCCCAGATAAACGTGAGGCAACCCGTAGGATTCCGCGTTCCGGATATGATCGAGGATCATGTACGTGCCGAGGCTGCGCTTTGGCTGACGGGTATCGAAAAAAGTGTACACCATCGAAAATCCGTCGCGCAGGATGTCGGTCAGGGAAACAGCGACCAGCGGTGAATCCTCCTCTGGGCCTTGCCTGTACTCAAAAAGAGCCGTTTGCACCGGGGTTTCATTCACCATGCCGGCATATTCGCGGAAGCCCATATCGGACATACCACCGCCCTCGTGACGGTTGACGAGATAATGCTTCAGCAAACGGTACTGCTCTCGCGTGGCGCGTGGCTCTACCGGTCGACGAACCAAGTCGCTGTTCCGGCTGAGAACCCGCAGCTGATTTCGGCTTGGCGAGAAGCTTTGTGCATCGACGCGGACGCTCCGGCAGGCATTGCAATTCGGGCACGCAGGTCGATAGGCGACTGACTGGCTGCGACGGAACCCAGCTTCGCTGAGCTGGTGGTGCAAAGCGTCGGGCGCTGCCTGGCTGAGATGTGTGAAGGCTTTGCGCTCGAACTGGTCCGGCAGATACGGGCAGGGCGTCGGCACCGTCACGTAAAACCGCAATCCACGGCGAACGCCCGGAACAGTAAAGAGAGATTCATCAAGCTTCATCGTTACCGATTAACACACTCAAAGGTCAAAACGCCAAGGGGCCAGCAGCGTAAATGCCACCCAGATCACCAATACTAATGGACCACCGAACTTTACGAAATCCGAAAATTTGTAATGTCCGGGGGCCATTACAAGCATATTCGTCTGATAGGCGACTGGAGACGCGAAACTGCAGTTGGCTGCATAAATGACCGCCAGAATGAACGGCAGGGGGTCAGAACCGGTTGAGTGAGCCGCTTCCAGGGCAATGGGGGCGAACAGCACGGCTGCGGCCGCGTTGCTCAAAATATTGGTCAGAAATGCGACGCAGAGGAAGACTGCAGACAGCACCGCGAGCGGGCCAAACGGCTCAGATGCGTCGACCACAAGATCGGCGATCAAAGAAGCGGCGCCAGTTCGCTCGAGGGCTGTTCCCATTGCCAGAGCAGCGCCGATCACCAGAAAAATACGCAAATCCAGAGCGCGGCCTGCCTGCCGCACGTTCAGGCACCGGAACAGGATCATCGCTGTAGCGGCCAAAACGGATGCGATGAGAATGGACGTCAGTCCCAACGCTGCGAGTAAAACCATGCCGACAGCGATAAGTCGTGCGGCATAGCCCCGCGCCGTCATGGGAAGCTCGCTCTGGGACCATTCCAGCAAGATCAGGTCGCGGCTGGAACGGAGGCCTTGAAAGGCATCGATTGGACCGCACAGCAACAATGTGTCACCGGCTTCAAGCCGGATTTCACCGAGTTTGGCTCTGATCATCCGCGATCTTCGCTGTATGCCCAGAACAACAGCCGATGTGAGACGGCGAAAGCCGATAAGTTCAACCGTGCGGCCTGCCATGCGAGAGCCTGGCGCAACCACCGCTTCCATAAGGCTGAGTGGCGGCACGTTGTCATCTACTGATTCGGCGTCGCCTCCGCCGCGCCAGAGCTGCTGGAGCATGCCCGGTCGGGACGCAAGCAGATCAGTTAGGGCTTTTCGCGTGGCAGCAATAATTACGAGGTCTCCGGGTTGAAGCCGGATATCCTCAAAAGGCGGCAAGATTGCTCGTTCGCCTCTCTGAATCATTCTCACGGTCATGTCCCTGAGGTCGGGGAACATGCCTGCGACTGGCTCTTGCCCGTTGAGAAAGTGGTCATGGGTGATGTCGATCTGAGCAAGAAACTGTTTGCCGGACGGCACCAATTCGTCAGCGAATGTGTCCCGGTTTGGTAGAAGCACCCTGGACATCAAAGCAATATAGGCGAGGCCGACGCCAGCAAGCATCAGACCCATGGATGTCTGCTCGAAAAACCCCAATCTTACCCCGTCGATACGACGAAGCGCGTCAGCCGCAAGAAGGTTGGTTGATGTGCCAATCAGCGTGGTCATGCCGGCCAGGATTGAAACGAAACTGAGAGGCATCATCAAACGCGATGCGCTCGTCTTCATCCTCATCGCGATGGCGCTCATGACAGGAAGGAACATCACCACGACGGGCGTATTGTTCGTGAATGCGCTGATGCCAAACACAGCGAAGAAGGTCGCGAGCAGTGTCGATACCGGCCGTTTCCCGTACTGACTGACGAGGACTTTTGTCGGCCCTTCGATCGCGCCCGTCTGGAACAGGCCCTGTCCGACCACAAGCAGCGCCATGATCGTAATCAATGCGGGATTGCCGAAACCGGCCAACAGGTCAGCAGACGAGATAGGAGTCCCGCCGGTCCCCGTGGCGCCAGGCAGTGAGAACAGAATTAGGAACCCGGCAATCACACAAATGGAGACGGTCTCCATCGACCACCGGTCCAGCATGTAAAAAACGATGGTAACGGAGACCGCCAGCAAGCTGGCCCACATGGGCCAATTCGACATCAACTCAGCGGTCATCCGGCCTCCTCGCCCACGAGAGCGACCTTGGCTCAGGGACGCTCGTCTATATGGACGACTATGCTCAAGCGACGGTTTTGTGGCAAGTAAGGTGCGTCGGGACGCAGTGGTTTGGTGTCCGAAAGGCCGGAAACGCTGGCTATCAGATACTCCGGAAAGCCGTTTGCGATCAGGCCGCGCCGCGCCGCATTGGCCCGACCGGAGGACAGCTCCCAATTGGAATAGTCTTGGCGATTGACCGGTTGACTGTCCGTATGACCTTCCAGGGAGATGGGGCGCCCAATCGTTTTGAGTATGCCGGATGCGAGGGCGATCAGCGATTCGCCTCTTTCGTTGAGGTTTTCCATACCGTTTTCGAACAGCGGTGCCTGGTCAAGATCGATAAGTTCGATCCGAAGACCATCCTTAAAGCGCGTCAGGGTCACATTTGTGGAATTGTCAGAGAAGAGAGCGGACTTCGTGAGCAAAGCTTCCACATGGGAAACTGTCGATTCTTGGTCTGGCTCAACGGAAACGGCTTCCATTTTGCCGGCCCCAAACTGCCGAGCGAGGTCAGCACGTTCCTCAGAACTGGCGCCAGACACCATCCACATCACGATAAAAAAGGCGCAGAGAGCGGTGAGGAAGTCTGCGTAAGCAAGCTTCCAGGCTCCCAGTCGCCTAATCGGCGCTTGGGGCGTTCTGCCTTCCAGCGCCTGTGATGAATAGTGTCCAGCCATTGGCTCCGATCTTTCTGATCTGGTGCTTGTTTACCATGCCATTCTTGAGGGCCGGTCTCGTCAAACGTTTCAATTTGAACGAAATCTGAGAGACCGGCGTATTTTAGTTGCGTAACAGGAACGTGCGTCCATCCGGCGGGTGTTACTGGCTCACCTTTCGCGGTAGGCAATTGTTGCAATGAAAAGGTGAGATCATGAGCAAATGTGCATTCCTTGGCCTCGGCGTTATGGGCGCCCCTATGGCTGGTCATCTTGCCAGGCACGGACATGACGTGAAGGTGTGGAATCGTACGGCTAAAAAGGCTTCGGACTGGTCCAAAGCGTATCGCGGTGAAGCTGCCAGGGATGCGGCTGATGCCGTATTCGGTAGCGAGTACGTGTTCATGTGCCTCGGCGATGACCCGGATGTAGAAGAAGTATTTGACGCGATCGAGCCGAACCTCGCTGCGGGAATGATCGTTGTCGATCATACAACGGCAAGCGCCGAACTGGCCCGAAGGCTTTATGCCCGCTGCGAGGCGCGAGGGGCCAGTTTTATTGATGCCCCGATTTCTGGCGGCCAGGCTGGCGCCGAGAACGGCAAGCTCACGATCATGTGCGGCGGTGATGCGGCTGGCATGGAAAAGGCCATTCCGGTGATGAAAGCCTATGGTCATCGCATCACACACATTGGTGAAAGCGGGGCCGGACAGGTGGCCAAATCTGTGAATCAGATATGCATTGCAGGCATCGTTCAGGGGCTATCGGAAGGCATCCACTTCGCCGAGCGCAACGGCCTTTCCGTTGAAAAGGTGATCGAGGCAATTTCCGGAGGTGCGGCCCAGAGCTGGCAGATGGACAATCGCTGGAAGACGATGAGCGAGCGCGAGTTCGACCATGGTTTCGCCGTTGACTGGATGCGAAAGGATCTCCGAATAGCCCTCGACGCCGCCCGTGCGTCCGGCGCAAGCCTCCCAGTCACCGCGCTGGTCGATCAGTTTTATGCAGATGTTCAGGCCATGGGCGGGCGGCGCTGGGATACTTCGAGCCTGCTTAACCGACTTAACAGTAAAAAAGCCGACTAACGTGCGCCAGATTGATGTTCACGTGAAGACACGCGACAAGGACGCGGTAATCCGGGTGGTAAAGGCGTTCAAACCGGTGGACTGGATGATCTTTCCGGTCGAGCAACATGATCGTGCACTTGTGCGCATCATCATGCACGACGGTCGCAGTCAGTCGTTGAGCGACGGTTTGCAGGACGCCTTACGTGATAGCCGGGACTGGCGCATCACAATGATTCCGATTGAAGCGACTTTGCCTGTGCCTGAGCCGCTCGAAGACGAAGAAGCCAAAGCCAACCTGCAGGTCCTGCGGGAAGAGTTGCTGGACGATGTGACGCGTGACGCGGCCTTGAACCGCGATTTCCTGATCCTGTCCGGTCTATCCACAGTGGTTGCGGCGATCGGTCTGAATTCAGATGGAGTCGCAGCCGTGATCGGGGCCATGGTCATCGCGCCTCTGCTGGGGCCAATTCTTGGTTTTGCCTTGGGAGCCGGGCTCGGCAATTTCAATCTCATAGGCAAATCGACTCGCACGCTCGCAGCAGGCATTGGGGTCGCGCTTCTGACGGCTTTTTTGTTGTCTTTCGTGCTTCCAATAAACAAGGAAAGCCACGAACTGATGTCGCGCGCGGAAGTGCGGCTGGATGGCGTTGCTTTGGCTCTTGCCGCTGGCGGCGCGGCTGCGTTGTCTATGGCGCGCGGGCGGTCCGCCGTTCTTGTTGGCGTGATGGTCGCCGCGGCGCTTTTGCCGCCCGGCGCAGCCCTCGGCTTGTTCATAGGATCGGGCGAATGGACCTTGGCCACGCGCGCAGCGATGCTGCTGTTGCTGAATATCGTCTGTCTGTTTCTCTCTGCGCTAATCGTTTTTCGTTTCAAGAAGATTCGACCGCGTGGCTGGATCGATCAACGAAACGCCAGCCGCGCAACCAGGATAAATGCCGGGCTGTCCGCAGGATTGTTGATCCTGCTGATTGTGCTGATTGTTGTTCTCGATCTAGGGTCGTCAGTCGACCTAACCTAACAGGGTGTGAACGCTCTAGTTTCGTGACGGGTAAATGCCCTGCAAAGCAATGCAGGTTTTGAGCTTCGCAGCATCATTTGCACCTGGAGAGGCCGGCTGTGACGGATTTGTCTCGCCGTTGTTGCGGATAACGATACTGGATACTCGGTCGTTGAAGCCCTCATTAACGAGACACGCATCTGTACTGCTCGCCGTCATGCTTGCTCCGTCCAGCGCCGTGCCGTCATAAAGCGTCGCCGTCCATCCGTCCGGCAAACGGATTGAAGACATGTCATTGTCCGTAAAACCCAAGAGTGCGGATAGCGGGTAATCGCCCGGCGCGAGCGAAACAGACCAACCCGAAAACTGGCAGTGCTGATAGACCTCTGCCTTCAGGCTTGACGCCGGAGGCGGCGACGACCTCGTTGGACGAAGATCAGGCAGAGCAAAGGTGGTGCGCCCATCGCCACCGAATTGAGTGCCGAGAAGGCTGAATAGTGCTGTGTTTTGATTGATCGGCAGGAGTTGTCCTTCGGCCGCCGCCCAACCTCGCGGGCAAAATTGGTACGGAAACTCTTGGATTGTTCCGAGATAGGTGTCCTGAGCATGAGCGCCTGGTGCCAGCGCCACAAGGGCGGCGCATGTCGTGGCCAGTCCTGTTGTCAGCTTGTTTTTCATTGCGTCCTCCCTTGATCGGGCCACTATGGCCGAGTGCAGTTGGATCGCAAGAGGTTTCCGGGTGACTTCAGGGATGAGAATCTTTGGCGAAATCAGATAACAAGACAAAACCAACCGGGCGATCTCCAGAAGCGTTTGTGGCAAGTGTCGAAAACGAGACCCGCAGACGTGATGCGGAAAGACTGCTCGTTATATTCTCAGAAACAACCGGCATGGTGCCGAAGATGTGGGGTCCGAGCATCATTGGATACGGCCGCTATCAATACAAATATGAAAGTGGGCGGGAGGGGGAATTCATGCTGACGGGGTTCTCGCCCAGAAAGGCCAATCTCGCCATTTATGTCATGCCCGGATACTCAGCGATGTCGGACAAGCTGGACCGCTTGGGAAAGCACAAAACTGGAAAATCCTGTCTCTACATCAACAAGCTGGCTGACGTGGACGAAAGTGTGCTCGCTGAAATCATTCATGATGGCTTGCAATACATGCGTGCGAAATACGAAACGCGGGACAACTAGCCGTTTGATGGTCAGAGCGTTTCAATAAGCGAGCGGATAAGGGCGTCGATTCTTTCTCGCGCTTCAGCGTGGGACATCGCGCTGTCATTTAGAAAGATTGTGAACGCGTAATCGCGTCCACTTTCGGAACGAAAGTATCCGGCCAGGCCATCCACGCCAAACATTGTCCCGCTTTTTGCACGCACAGCGCCTTCCTGGACGCCGCGCGGAAGCCGGTATTCGAGTGTTCCATCTTTTCCATTTGCGGCGAGTAGGCCAGACCAGCTTTCATACCAGGGTTGGCGGGTAGCCCACACCAGAAGCCCTGTCATCGCATCCGGCGTAATGCGGTTGTAGGAAGAAAGGCCGGAACCGTCCGCAATATTGAAATCATGCTGATCGGCGCCCGACTCGATCAGCAGGTGCTCAAGCAGGCGAAGGCCAGACTCTGATGTCCGGTCGCGGAGTGTTAATGAAACGTGGTGAAGGAGGACTTCAGAATGAAGGTTGTTGCTTTCATGCAAGATTTCTCCCATCGTCTTCATTGGGTCCGGCGCAGGATGCTGAAAAAGCAGCCTAGGCGGGAGATTGCTGTCAGTTCTAACCGCAGCCTCTTCGGAGCGAAGGATCTTCCCCTCGACCAGTACTCCAGATTCAGCGAGACGTTTTCGGAACAGTTCGCCAGCGTAAATTGAAGGATCGTCCAGTCCGAAGCGTAGCGGAACCCGACCGGTGTGCAGCCCGATAGTTCCTGTAATCTCAGCCCAGCGTGAGCCCGGCCTTTTGAGGAAGTCGAGATCGAAGCCGTGCAACACAGTGTGCGCCTGAGAAACATCGACATTGAAAGCAGGCAAATCCAGCCATGTAAGGATGGGCGTCGTATCGATCTGTGTCCCCGGAGCAATCGTCGCGTGGGCTGTCGCGTCATCGACCGTCAGGGCCGAAACGGCCGCGCCAAAAGCAAACCGCAGATCATCCTGGGCCCACCCACTCGGCCAGTACGACTTTTGGAACAGGCTATCATCGATGATGATGTCCTGGACGCGGGCGATGCCCTGCGCCTGCACAGCATCGACGAACTGGCTAAGACAGGACGTCTCGCAAGCCTCGTCATCGGACAGGGTGGCATCACCACTTCCCCTCAGTATGAGGGAAGGCAGTGGTGCATCAGGCCCCTGTTTGATTAAGAGGGCCGTGCCGCGCGGCCAGCCGCCGTTCTCAAAATCACCTAAGAAATGAAGCGCCGCAGCCGTTGTGACCAGTTTCAAAGTGGATGCAGGCATAAAGCGCTGGTTGCCATTCGCTGTCAGTTCGGCGGAGCCGTCCACGGCGCGGACGCTGATACCCCATCGGCCTCCGTCGACATCGATCAGGAGCCTGTCATCTACCGCTGTTTGAGCGTTTGCTGCGGCACACGTCGAGAGCGTGCTTATGATAAGCCAGCTTCGAACAGCAAGCGCAGCGGCCTGCATGATTTGCGAAACCATCAAGCCCCCAGTGCGGCTGCAGCCTCTTCGGCAAAATAAGTGATTATTCCTGCGGCGCCGGCGCGTTTGAAGGACAGAAGCGTTTCCATCATGACACGGTCTCCATCGATCCAGCCATTCTGGCTGGCGGCCTTGATTTGGGCGTACTCGCCAGAGACCTGAAATGCGATCGTGGGGACGGCAAAGGTTTCGGAAACACGCCGAACAATATCGAGATAGGGCAGGCCTGGCTTGACCATCACCATATCGGCGCCTTCAGCTATATCCATCGCAACTTCGCGAAGCGCTTCGTCGGAGTTGGCAGGGTTTTGCTGATACGTTTTCTTGTCGCCCTTCAGGGCGGTCGCTGATCCGATTGCATCACGATAGGGACCATAAAATCCGCTCGCATACTTCGCCGCATAAGACAGGATCATCGTGTTGGCATATCCCCCGTCCTCCAGGGCATCGCGGATTGCGCCGATCCTGCCATCCATCATGTCCGATGGTGCAACCACGTCCGCACCAGCCTCAGCCTGGACGAGAGCCTGCCTGACGAGCAGGTCGGAGGTTTTGTCGTTCAGAACGTAGCCATTCGCGTCTATAACGCCGTCGTGCCCGTGGCTTGTGAAAGGATCCAGCGCCACATCGCAGATGATCCCGACCTCCGGCGCTGCATCTTTCATGGATTTGATGACGCGCGGTATTAAACCCTCCCCGTTGAGGGCTTCACTTCCCATCTCATCCTTGTGCGCAGGATCGATATGCGGAAAAATCGCTATTGCGGGTATTGAAAGCTCTCGAGCCCTGCGCGCTGCCTTGGCAGCTTCCTCGACATTCAGCCGAAACAAGCCCGGCATGGAGCCGACTGGTATCTTCGGGTCGCTGCCATCATGCACAACCATCGACCAGATCAGGTCGGACGGCGTAAGGACGTGCTCTCCTGTAAGAGATCGGATCCAGGGGGCTTGTCTTAGCCGGCGCAGACGAGTGCGCGGGAACGATTGAGGAAACGGTGTGGTCATTGAGCTTTCTTACTCCGAAAGAGTGTCTTGCGAAGGCGCTTTCTCATGAAGGTTCGTTTGGAAACATCCATGAATTCGGCCTGAGCTGTCTCGATTTCCAGCATGAAGGGCCTCAGATGCGACCGCTTGATATGTCGAAAGCCAAGCGTTGCATAAAAGGGGGCATTCCACGGAAGGTCGCGGAATGTTGACAGGGTCAGTTCCAAAATATCCCGGTTGTGCGCTTTGCCTTCAAGGTTTCTCATGAGCGCGGTACCGATACCTTGTCGGCCATAATCGGGCGAAACGCTGAGCTGGTCCACATAAAGCCCGCCATCCCGTACCGTTGCCATGACAAATCCGACAACGGCCTTGTCAGGCATTTCTGCAACCAGCAGCCAGTCCTGGTTCAGCGCGTCCTGCAGGGCTTGCGCAGGGACATGATCTGCCAGTGCTTCTTCGCTGAGCAGACCGGTAGGCCCGAATAACAATGAGGCCGACTTGTCCACTTCAATGATCTCGGAGAAATCTGCGCGTATGGCAGGTCGAATTGAAAAAGCGGCCTTATGACCGGCGCCATTCTGGAACGATCGGGATCGCAACGTCTTCTGCCTCGGTAGTCACTCGAACAGGTTGGGCGGATCTAAATCGTCAGACTCACAGATTGATTGTCTGCGAGCTGAGAAGCCTTACGCCGACAAGCGGTCCCCGCTGCCATTGTCGTGAAGCCTTGCACCGTTTGATCTTGCGATTGTCCGGACTAACGATTTCTACCGTGAACCGGGGGGGCAAGACGACGCTGTGCTGAAGCAGCAGTTTCGCGCCCCGTTGAGACATGTCCTTGACGACGAAAGGAATCTTGAAGCCAGTCTCCAGCACCAGAGTGCCGTTCGTGTTGACGTCAAATCTTGGATGTTCGCGGTTCTCGGACATGTCGTCTTGTCCTGCATTATCCACTGCGGGTTTCGCGGCATTAGTTCCAAATTTCTTGTTCGTTGCCGACGCCATAGTCTTCGTCCGTAGAATATTCAGGCTCCGAGAGCTTCACTAAACCCGATCCTGCCCGTTGAAGAAATCTAAGATCATGATTGATGAAGTGCTTTGCCAGCTCTTTCAAGTGGTCCTTAGCGCGTAAAAATTAACGTTTAGCCCGGGGATTGTTAACATTCGCGCGCCGGGGAAGGGGTGTGTTTAACGAAATATCAGGAAGAGCAGTTTAAATCAGATCAAACTACAACAAAAGTTGAGTGATGATGGTGGTAACAATGAACAACACTGCGCAAGCAGTGACCGGAGAAGAGCCGGTTGCTGAATCCTTTCTGAAGTCGCTTTCTCTTCTTGAGCAGGCGCATCGTCGACTTCACGACGTGGTCAAGGATGACCTGGAGCGTGGCGGCGAACGTCACCTGACAGGCGTTCAGGCCCTGCTGATCTATGAGATCGGCGAAGGAGAGACCCCAGCGTCCGTACTGCGAGCTCGTGGCGCATTTGCTGGCACCAGCCTTTCCTACAATATCAAGAAACTGCAGGAAGGCGGCTATCTGGAGCAGTCGCGATCGGAAGCCGACAAACGGACTGTCCATCTGCGGCTGACTGAGCGCGGCCATAAGGTCCGTGAAAGGGTTGAAGGCTTGTTTTCCAAGCAGGCGTCCGCTCTCGAGCCGACGGCGAGCGTGCGCCCTACGGATCTTGCGCAGCTGAACAAGACAGTATCCCGCCTTGAACGCTTTTGGTCGGATCAGATCCGTTTCCGCCTCTAAATTAATGCTTCTCAACATCAGATGGAGCCCTTAAACAGGGTTCCATCTATGTTGAGGTGGGTTTCGATAGGTCTTTCGGCGACGTTTGTTGCGTCGCCTGCGCTTGCATCGCCGTGGTCGCGCGGGGACAGCGAGCTTTATGCTCGTCTTGCCATCTCCAGACATACGGTCGATGGGCTCGATGGAATCCGATGGGATTCCTATTCCGAATACGGCCTATCCGATGATTGGACGGTTTCTATTAAATACGAGCGTCTTGAGTTTGACCGCTTTGGCGAGTTTGATCGTGACGGCTGGCGCGTGACCGCTCGTCGCGGTTTCACACTGCCCAAGGGTCTCGTTTTTGCGCTGGAAGGAGGCGCCTTGTCTGGCGACGCAATCGGCGGTGCGGCCGGTTGTGAGACTTTGGGCGCCGAGGCACGGGTTTCTATCGGTCAATCCACCAGAGTGGGTGGAGACACGGTTGGGCAGGACATTTTCTGGTTCGCGGAAGGGGCCGTTCGGGCGCACGAAGATGGGTGCCAGCGCGAACGCGCGGAAATCGGCCTGGGGCAGCGGCTCTACAAGGATGTCTGGCTGGTTTCCCAAGCCTGGTTCGACTCCGGCGACAGCAACGCTTCTTCGAGCAAGTACCAGTTCGAATATCTCTGGAAGGCGGATGGTTTTGATATCTCGGCCGGCACACTGATCGAGTTTGGCGGAGAATTCGACGAATCTGCCGTTTTCTTTGCAGTGGCCCGAACCTTTTAGGGCGTCGCTGTTGTCTCGGATTCGGGGCCGTATCCGGTCTCATGCATGACATAAGCGATAACTGCGTGACGGGCATCCTGACGGTGCACACCTGAAAATGTCATGTTGTTGCCAGGCAGGAATGTTCGGGGATTGTTTAGCCACTCCTCAAGTTTTTCAGGCGTCCAGCGAAAGCTGGCCTCTTGAAGCGCGGTCGAATAGTTGAAGCCGGGCCGGGATCCAGCTTCGCGACCAATTATGCCAAAGAGATTTGGGCCGACCAGATCTGGTCCACCTTCCTTGAGCGTATGACAGGAGCCGCAGAATTTGAACGTGCGCCGACCTAGGGCATAGTCGGCTTCGTTGTAAGGAGAAGGAAGCGAAGAAAAATCTCGAGACGATTCTGTTGATGTTTCTGCTCCGTTATTCGTCAGTTCCTGAGCGGGCGCCGCGGTCCCAACTGCGCGCACTTCTTTGCCTGAGTCGCATGCGGCCAGCCCGGAAATCAGTAAAATTATTAAAAATCGGGAGTTTAAGGGCATTATATAATCTCGTGAATGAGGTTTGAAGTCGTCCTGCAATTGGATTTTTAGACCTTTCAGTGGAGGTTGGCTCGTACGGCGCGTTGTCGCAAGCAGCTCGGGTGATCGTCCTCCTTTGAAATTTTCCGTTTCAGGGAAGTGCGGAATTAACATCGGTCGGCAACTATCGTAGCGAGATGCGTCGACAGTTGATCACCTTCCTGTTGGCGGGGCTTTCCTTGCTGGCTACACCTTTAGACGCCGTCGCTGATGGCTTGCCGTCAGACCGGCCACTGGCAGTGTCGCAACCCGCCAATGCATTGTTGTCGCCAGACAAAGCGTCTGTGCGGCAAACTGAGGCCGTTCACAACGTTCAAATTGGTGAGCAGACGCTGGCAATAAAGGTTCGCTATGGGCAGCCAGACCGGATCGATGCAACCAGCGTTGCGGCGTTGAGTGGCGCAGTTTTTCGCAGAAGTCGGCAATTGTTGATTGTCGATCGGCCTCAGTCCGGCGAGCGAGCAGAAATGAGCCTTCATACGGGCCAGTTGTGGATCGATGGGAAGCCGGGCGCGCCGGTCGACACGGCGGGCATTGAAACAGACAGCCGTCTCTGGCTGAGCCCGGATGCGCTTTCCTCGCTAGTTGGTCTCCCGGTTTCCGTATCAGGCCGGTCCGAGCCGGAGAGGCGGGATCGATCCGCGAGGACGACCATCGCGAAAGCTAATCTGTTGTTTCCGGAACCCACAACTCTCGAAGGCTCCTCGCAAGCTCGTCTGCTATTGGCGGCACATTCGCCGGAAAAGAGGGCAGGGAAGTCACCTTACCGTTTATCCGTTCCTGATCTGGCCTCTTTCGAGGGCGCCTTTGGTGGTTCGGTTCGGAAGCGAAGCTCGTCGGCGATCGCGGGCGACTGGCGAAAGAGAAAGTCCTGGCAAATTGAAACGGAAATTCGAAAAACGCCGGAGGCAAGGCTGGTTCTGGCGTCTGTGACGTCCCGTTCCAGTGATGATGGTGAAAAGGCTCATCCGAGGTCTCCGGCGAAGTCAGCAAAGATGTCGAGTGAACATGTCAACGAGTTTGGGCGGACTCATTCGCGCATCGTAGCGGCGTCGTTTTCTCGAAGCTTCTCCGAAACTGTAGCGAATAGTCGCGTGCCTGTGCCTAGTTTGAAGGCGCTCAATTTTCGGAAAACCGGTCGCGGCATTTCAGAGCAGAAAGCCGTTCCGGAAACATCAGTAACAGAACCCAGTCTTGCTGCGCCATCAGACGGTTCGGACGAGAAACATGCCAAGACGACATATGAACAGCCTGGTCCAGCCATCAGAGGTACTGTGTTTCTGGACCTTGACGGAAACGGCCGGGTTGATCCGATCGATCAGCGGCTTGAGGGCGAGCGGCTCACATTGATCAACATCGAGACTGGGCGAATGATAGAAAGGCGAAGCGCAGCCTTTGGTGGGTTCGAGTTCGCCGACTTGCAGCCTGGCCGGTACAGGCTGCGAGTTCTGGCGGGATGGCAGGAGCATGTCGCTGAACTGAATATCAGATCGGGTGACATAGCGAGCGACGTGTCGCTGGCCATCGCTACGGGACCGCCGGCAAGCGCTGGGCGACAAATCAGGACCGCGCCGCCAATGACGCATCAAAAAGCCCGGCGGGATGAACCTGCCGGGCTGATCGAGGCGTGATGGCCTTGGCTGCTGCCTACTCTTCTTCTTCTGCGAGAAGCTCTTCTCGCGAGACCTTCTTTTCCTTCACATCAACTTTTTCAAGTAGGTGGTCGACGACCTTGTCCTCGTAGATCGGCGCACGGAGCTGAGCCATCGCATTTGGATTCTTCTGGAAAAACTCAATGACCTGGCGTTCCTGGCCGGGGAAGCGTTGCGCTTCTCGGATCATGGCCTGCTGTACTTCCTGTTCGGAAATCGTGATTTCCGCCAGACGGCCCATTTCGGCGAGGACCAGACCGAGGCGAACACGACGTTCAGCAATCTTGCGATACTCGTCCTTCAGTTCGTCTTCGGACTTGTCTTTATCTTCGTCCGACACACGACCAGCGTCCATTTCGGCTTGAAGCTGCTGCCATATCTGGTCGAACTCCATATCGACCATCTTCGGCGGAAGTTCAAAATCATGCTTCTCGTCCAGGGCGTCGAGCAAGCTGCGCTTGGCCTTCGCGCGTGACGCATTGTCCAGCTCTTGTTGGAGCTGTTGTTTCACGAGGTTCTTCAGTTCGTCGAGAGACTCGATGCCGAGGCCCTTGGCGAACTCCTCGTCAATATCGGGCGTCTTGGGAGCGCGGACCTCGTGGACTGTCACGTCGAAGACTGCAGCTTTGCCGGCGAGATGTTCTGCCTGATACTGCTCGGGAAATGTCACTTCGACGGCTTTTTCGTCGCCGGCCTTGGCGCCGATCAGCTGGTCTTCGAAGCCTGGGATGAAGCTGTTGGAGCCAAGAACCAGCGTGTGGCCTTCTGCGGCGCCACCCTCGAAGGGCTCTCCGTCCAGCTTGCCGACAAAATCGATAACCACAGCATCGCCTTCACGAGCTTTTGCCGTCTTGCCGCGTGCTTCATATTGGAGATTGTTTTCCGCAACACGCTCAAGGGCTTCATTGAGCGCTTCGTCATCAACTTCGGCAACGGGACGGGTAACCTTCAAGGTGGCTGCATCGACGGGCTCGAAGTCCGGCATCACATCGACGTGCATGTGATAGGCGAGATCTTCCTTACCCTCAAGCACGGCCTCCATGTCACTTTCCATGTGCATGTCAGGCTGGGAAGCGGGACGGACATCAGCGTCGGCAATGGCCTTTTCGCTCGATTCCTTCATGACGGCTTCGACAACCTCGCCCATGATCGATTTGCCAAACATTTTGTGCACATGCGCAGCTGGCACTTTGCCCGGCCGGAAGCCTTTCAGCTTCATTTGCGGACGGATTTCTTCAATGCGCTGGTCCAGCCGGGATTTCAGTTCGCTCGCCGGCACCTTGACCTTGTACATGCGGCTCAGGCCATCGGTGGTTTCGGTGCATTCCATCGTTCTAATTCCTTGTGCGCTCGGGCGCTTTCGTCAGGGGATTGGCGTTGTTCAGTCTTGAAGCGGGCGTGTATGTCATAGGCCTGCTTCACTGTCTATGCGGCGCAGTAAGCCAATGTCAGGTGGTGCGGATGGAGGGACTTGAACCCCCACGCCTCGCGGCGCCAGAACCTAAATCTGGTGCGTCTACCAATTTCGCCACATCCGCATCAGTAGAGAGCCGTTCTCGTAATTGCAGCCTTGCTGGGGATCAAGTCCTCGCGGCATAGAGTTCGTGAAGCAGCGCTGGCAGCGCCTCAGGCAAGTCTTCCGCAATGAGGCCAGGGCCGAGCCGCAAGCCAAGCTCGCCGTGGACCCAGCAGGCTGCGCATGCTGCATCGAAGGCGTCCATTCCCTGAGCCATGAGCCCACCCGCTATGCCTGCAAGGACATCACCACTACCGGCCGTCGCAAGAAAAGGTGACGCATGGGTGTTTTCGACGAGGCGACCATCGGGCGAGGCGACAAGGCTGGATGCGCCTTTAAGAATGATTACGGCGCCGGACTGCTTTGAGGCCTTCGAAACAGCATCCATGCGGTCGCCGGACACCGGAAGGTCCGGGAAAATGCGCCGAAATTCGCCCTCATGCGGTGTGAATAGCGCTGGACCTTTTATTGCCGAAAAGAGCCTTTGCGGCTGCTCCCTGAACATCGTCAGCGCATCCGCGTCCAAAACTGCCGACGCAGCACCTTCGAGAACGGCTAACGTGTTATCTATCGTGTCCTGCGTAAGGCCGGCTCCCGGTCCGATGAGCGTGCATTGCGTGCGGCAGGCAAGAGCCTTGAGGGATTCCGCATCAGAGAACGACTTCACCATGACGGCCGTCTCGTGACTGGCGTTCACGAGGACGGCCCCAGGTGGTGAGAACAAGGTTACGAGACCCGCGCCTACGCGCAGGCCCGCCCTTGCCGAGAGGCGGACGGCTCCCGTCGACGATGCTGGCCCCGATACGCAGCCAAGATGTCCGCGAACATGTTTGTGGCTGTCTCGATCCGGCCACGGCCATGAGTTCATCCACAATGAGGGTGAGTTAGGAACTGCGGCCTGATTGGTCATACTCGCGTCTCAATTCAGAGTCGGCCCTTGTGGGCGAAAATTGCGCTCTGCTGAAAATCAAAGTGGATACAATAGTCTTTTGCAATGATGGATTACTTGCCCGCGAAGGTTTCAAACGCGAAGCGAGCAGCGGATGCTACGGGCATTCAATAGGGCAAGATTTTCTTGGATCGCAATTCTTTGAGGATATCAAAGAACGCGTGTGGCGGATTCGCTCCCAAGTTCCCGAACAGCAAGACCTGAAGGGCCACGCACCAGCTTGGTCATGGAGCAATAGCCAGGCCTGAAACTGGTAACGAGTTGTGAACCTTCCAGATGCCCGACAATGGTATTGATCGCGACAAAATGGGTGAAGACAACGCTGTGTTCAGGAAGCGCTTCCACAGTCGAAATCAAGGCGTTTCGCCAGTCTTGTAGAATAGGCTCGGCGTTATCCCAAGTGCCCGACATGAAATTCTGCAACCAGCTAATGCGGTCATCGAGCCCCTGTACCGTCGGGATTTCACTGACATTCGGCTCAGTAGCAATCTCAATGCCGGACTTGAGTGAGAAGGGCTGTGAGGTCTCCTGACATCTGGTCATCGGGCTGGCAAAGCCATGCTGGAAACCCATTGTGGAAAGCTGTTCACCGACGGCTTCGGCCTGCTGTCGCCCGAGGGAGGACAGGCCCGGATCCTTCGCGTGGCCCCAGCCGGCTGCGGCTTCGCCATGCCGAACCAGGTAGATCATGCGGCCATCGCTTCATAAGGGTCCAAGCCGTGCGCGCGTATAACATCGTGTGCGCGCCTATAGGCTACAGGTTCGTTGATGTTCAGCTCCCTGCGCACTTCCTCCAGTTGGCGAGGAAGGAGAGCCTCGATATCCTGCTCAATAATCCGCCGCGCCAGTTTGCCATTGCGCCGGCCTTCCCGGATAACGTCTTGTATCCGTGCATCGCGCGGGGCGGCTTTTGCGAGCTGGCGCCCCCCCATGAATGCTATGAAACTGATTCCGAGACCGCCATGCTGGCTGTGCGTGAAACCAAGAAGGGCGGCTTCGCCAAGAGCGTCTCGCCCGTAACCGGTCAGGATGTGCATCATGTCGTGAGTATCGCGTAAAAGGTTTCCATACCAGAGGAGGTCGTCGTCGATTTCGCGCCAGGCTGCGGACCGCCGCTCGCTTTCGGCTACCAACCCCGCAGCCGACAGCCCTTCGCGCTCCATGAATTCTACATAGGTTCGCCCAACGCTGCCTTTGGGCAGGGCAAGAAGCGGTTCATGATTGTCCAGGATAGGCGGCAGGTAGTCGCGCTTCTTTAACCGGGACCGACCTTCGGGCGTCGACAAAAACCGATCGAAATCCTTGAGCGCTGAATCGCCATTCAGCGCTTCAATAATGTGGAACACCTGCTCGGTGTCTTCCTTGTTAGCTATTAGCTGCTGCATGTGTCGCCATGCCGTGATCGGCTTTAGTTTTGGTCGTTCGCGAGCGGGGCTGATGTACACGTTCGAGCGATTCATTCGTCATCCATCTGCGTTGAAATGATGCGATGCTTTCTCATCTATCATTTTCGGTTTCGCAAAACAATGACGGAGGCGTCATTTTCGGGTAAGTGACGCTGCTCAATTTTGCATCATTCGCGCCAAAACCTTGTGCAAATGCCGTTCTGATTTTCCGATTTTTTCAAAGGGATTATCGCGCCCTACGAGCATGCTGCTACGTCACCGAACATTATTGAGGGAAAGGTTCAGGCGCCAATGAAAAAGATTGAAGCGATCATAAAACCCTTCAAGCTGGATGACGTGAAAGAGGCGCTCCATGCGGTTGGAATGCAGGGTATGACGGTAACGGAGGCCAAGGGCTTTGGCCGGCAGAGAGGTCATACGGAATTGTATCGCGGCGCAGAGTACGTTGTCGACTTTCTCCCGAAACTGAAGGTCGAACTCGTGATAGCGGACGACAGCGTCGCAGGGGCTATTGATGCGATCTCAAAAGCCGCGCACACAGGTAAGATCGGTGATGGCAAAATTTTCGTTTCCGAAATTACTGAGGCTGTTCGCATCCGCACCGGCGAGACCGGCGAAGGCGCGCTTTAAACTGAACAACAAATGACATCGCTGCCAGGCGGTGGTTCCAACATTACTAACTGGAGGGCTAAATGGCCGAAAACCTAATGAAGCTGATGAAGGAAAAGGACGTTGAGTTCGTCGACCTTCGCTTTACTGACCCGCGCGGCAAGATGCAGCACGTTACCTTTGACAAGGGCATGGTCGACGATGACTTTTTCGTAGAAGGCCAGATGTTCGACGGCTCTTCCGTCGCTGGCTGGAAGGCTATCAACGAATCCGACATGCTGCTCAAGCCTGATACGAGCGCGGCGATCATCGATCCTTTCTTCCAGCAGACGACGCTTGCTGTCTTCTGCGATATCCTCGATCCGATCACGGGGCAGGCCTATGGTCGTGACCCGCGTACGACAGCGAAGAAAGCAGAAGCCTATCTCAAGCAGGCTGGTGTCGGCACGACAGCCTATTTTGGCCCGGAAGCCGAGTTCTTCGTTTTTGACGATGTTCGCTGGTCAACAGAGCCCAATAAAACAGGCTACTCCTTCGACTCCACAGAGCTTCCGTTCAACACGGATAAGGAGTATCCGACTGGAAACATGGGGCACCGCCCGCACTCCAAAGGCGGTTACTTCCCGGTCCCGCCGATCGACTCCGAGCAGGACATGCGTTCGGAAATGCTTGCGATCATGGGTGAGATCGGACTTGAGCCTGAAAAGCACCACCACGAAGTGGCGCCGGCCCAACATGAGCTTGGCTTGAAGTTCTCGACACTGACCAAGATGGCCGATCGCCTGCAGCTTTATAAGTATGTGGTTCACAATGTGGCTGCCCAGTACGGCAAGTCGGCGACCTTCATGCCGAAGCCATACTTCAAGGACAATGGTTCGGGCATGCACGTTCACCAGTCCATCTGGGACGGCTCCACGCCGACTTTTGCAGGCGACCAGTATGCAGGCCTTTCAGAGACCTGCCTCTATTACATTGGCGGCATCATCAAGCACGCCAAGGCACTGAACGCGCTGACGAACCCGTCGACGAACTCATACAAGCGCCTGGTACCGGGCTACGAAGCACCGGTCATGCTGGCCTACTCGGCGCGCAACCGTTCGGCGTCCGTTCGCATCCCGTTCGGCTCGAGCCCGAAAGCGAAGCGGATCGAAACCCGTTTCCCGGACCCGACGGCAAACCCGTACCTGGCTTTCGCAGCGCTTCTGATGGCTGGTCTCGATGGTATCGAGAACAAGATCCATCCAGGCGATGCCATGGACAAGGACCTGTACGACCTGCCGCCGGAAGAGGCCGCCTCGATTCCGCAAGTCTGCGGCTCGCTCCGTGAGGCGCTTGAGAGCCTGAAGGCAGACAGCGGCTTCCTGACCAAAGGCAATGTGTTCGATGACGACCAGATCGATGCCTATATCGAACTGAAGATGGAAGAAGTGGAGCGTTTGCAGCTTCACCCGCACCCCGTCGAATTCGACATGTACTACAAGGTCTAAGCGCCGAATCTCTGTAAGAATGTTGCGCCGGGCTGGAAAAGCCTGGCGCAATTTTTTTGGGTGAACAGGATATCCACCGCTGTAAACACTCCCGGTCTTGCGTGAACCGCATGCTGGACAAATATTCAAAGCTCTGCGACGACGCAGATAAGATTCATTCAATTAATGGCTGGAAGCGATCGAATGTACGACCCCCACGAAACCGCGCTCAACCTCGTCCCAATGGTTGTCGAACAGACCAGCCGTGGCGAGCGGGCCTTCGATATCTTTTCCCGCCTGCTCAAGGAACGGATCATTTTTGTTACGGGCGGAATTGATGACGGGATGGCAGCGCTGATTACCTCGCAGCTGCTCTTCCTTGAATCTGAGAGTCCGAAAAAAGAGATCTCCATGTATATCAACAGTCCGGGCGGGTACGTATCGTCCGGCTTGGCGATTTACGACACGATGCAATATATTCGCTGCCCCGTCTCCA
>MRWG01001040.1_pt1 | contig 20689 bp, 21 predicted proteins | sample 1013341 | NCBI WGS metagenome assembly MRWG01 (sample SAMN06117577, study PRJNA244670) | biofilm metagenome | biome: Water; feature: Cathode Biofilm; material: Biofilm; isolation source: microbial consortium enriched at the cathode of a solar microbial fuel cell | place: USA: District of Columbia ... | reverse complement strand
GCGGTCGGCACGAAGAGCGGCAAGGCGAGCAGCGCGATCAGCAATCCGCCGCGCGGGACGCTGGCCGCCAGCGCACCGGCCACCCCGCCCCAGAAGAAGAAAGCCAGTCCGCCCAGCCCATAGGCGAGCATGGCTGGCAGAAGCTGGTCGGCCGGCAGCTGCAGGGTGATCCCGATAAGCGGCGTCAGCAGGACCAGCGGCAGGCCAGAGACGGTCCAGTGCGCAAATATCTTCGCCGCCGCGATGAGAAAGAGCGGGCATGCCTCCTGCGCCCAGAGCTCCAGCGTGCCGTCTTCAAGGTCGGCCTGGAACAGCCGCTCCATGGAAACCAGCGAGGCAAGGGCGAGTGCAACCCAGAGCACGCCTGTCCCGATGGCGGCGAGCTGGTTGGCTTCAGATCCCACGGTGAATGGCACAAGCATCGCCGCCCCGGCGAAGAAGCCGATCGGCAGCAGCGCGCCCGCGCCGCCAGCCCAGGCTTCGGCTAAGGCTTGCCCGAAGGCCGCGCGGATGGGGGCGGGCGACCTCACAGCACCACCTCCCGGCTCGCGCCGAATGGAACGTCGCCATGCAGGGCCGCGATGACACCGCCGCCCAGCTCGAGCTGCGCCGCGATCAGGCTGGCAAGCAGGTCCCGCCCTTCCGCATCGAGGGCGTTGAACGGTTCGTCAAGCAGCCAGATCGGGCGCTCGACCAGCAGCAGCCGGCCAAGCGCGGTGCGCCGGCGCTGACCCGCAGAGAGCAGCCGGCCCGGCACATCCATAGGGCGTTCGAGCCCCATGCTCTTCGCAATACCTTCGGGAGACAGCGTACTGCCCCAGACACGCGCCCAGTGGGTAAGATGCTGGCGCGGGGTTTCATGCGGCTTGATGCCATCGCGATGACCAAGCCAGTGATGCGCGCCGCTGCTTTTCACCTCGCCCGTTGCGGGCTGGCTGAGCCCCGCGAGCATGCGCAATAGCGTGGACTTGCCCGACCCGTTCGGCCCGCGCAGCACAAGCGCCTCGCCCGGGCGCAGGCTGAGATGCAGGCCCGAAAACAGGATCCGTTCGCCGCGAACAGCGCCCAGCCCGTCAGCCTCGATGAGCAGGCCGCCTGTCAAAACCGTTCCCGCAGGTCAATTGCCGCACAATGCTGCGATTGCACATCGCCCGATACGCTAGTAAGACGCGGGCAACGAAGCGCCGCGCGGCCACGCGCGTCCCACCCGATGATGCAAGAAGAGGTCACGCCCACGATGCCATCCCTTGACAGTTTCAAAGCCCGCCGCACCCTCGACGTCGACGGAAAGTCCTACACTTACTACTCGCTCAAGGCTGCGGCCGAGAACGGTCTTGGCGATGTCTCACGGCTTCCCGCATCACTCAAGGTGCTGCTGGAAAACATGCTGCGCAACGAGGATGGCAAGACAGTCACCAAGGCAGACATTGTCGCCTTCAAGGAATGGCTCGACAATAAGGGAAGTGCGCAACACGAAATCGCCTACCGCCCGGCCCGCGTCCTGATGCAGGACTTCACCGGCGTTCCTGCGGTTGTTGACCTCGCCGCCATGCGCGACGCCGCTGAGAAGCTTGGCGCCGATGCCGAGGCCATCAACCCGCTGGTGCCGGTTGACCTGGTGATCGACCACTCCGTGATGGTCGATTTCTTCGCCAATGAGGACAGCTTCGAGAAGAATGTCGAAATCGAATATGAGCGCAATGGCGAGCGTTATGAGTTCCTGCGCTGGGGCTCCAAGGCCTTCCGCAACTTCCGCGTTGTGCCGCCGGGCACGGGTATCTGCCACCAGGTGAACCTGGAATATCTCGGCCAGACCGTCTGGACCCGTGAGGAAGATGGCGAGACCATCGCCTATTTTGACACCTGCGTCGGTACCGACTCCCACACCACAATGATCAACGGCCTTTCGGTCCTCGGCTGGGGCGTCGGCGGCATCGAGGCTGAAGCCGCCATGCTCGGCCAGCCGGTGTCGATGCTGATCCCGGAAGTCGTCGGCTTCAAGCTGACCGGCAAGCTCGCCGAAGGCGCGACAGCGACCGACCTCGTGCTGACCGTCACCCAGATGCTGCGCAAGCATGGCGTGGTCGGCAAGTTCGTCGAGTTCTTCGGCCCCGGCCTTGCCAACCTGACCCTGGAAGACGAAGCGACCATCTCGAACATGGCGCCGGAATATGGCGCGACCTGCGGCTTCTTCCCGGTCGACAAGGAAACCCTTTCCTACCTGTCCGACACGGGCCGCGACCCTGAGCGCGTCAAGCTGGTCGAAGCCTATGCCAAGGCACAGGGCTACTGGCGCCCGGAGATGCCGGATCCGGTCTACACCTCAACGCTGGAGCTTGATCTCGGCAGCGTCGTTCCTTCGCTCGCCGGTCCCAAGCGCCCACAGGACCGCGTGCTGCTTTCAGAAGCCGACACGGCATTCCGTGACGCGCTGAACGAAATTCGGGGCGGCTCCAAGGATCCGAACACCACCCCAGGCTCGCGTGGGGAAGCCCGGTTCGTCGATGAAGGCGCAACGAGCGTCTACACCCATCCGGAATCCTATGGCGTCTCAATGCATTCTGTTGAAGGCACCGACTACCATATCCATGACGGCTCGGTCGTCATCGCGGCGATCACCTCGTGTACCAACACCTCCAACCCGTCCGTCATGCTGGCCGCCGGCCTTCTGGCCCGCAACGCGCTGGAAAAGGGCCTTGCCCGCAAGCCTTGGGTGAAGACCTCGCTGGCCCCCGGCTCCAAGGTCGTGACCGACTATCTCGCCCGCGCTGGCCTCCAGGACGATCTTGACGCGCTGGGCTTCAACCTTGTCGGCTATGGCTGCACGACCTGTATCGGCAACTCCGGCCCGCTGCCACCCGCCGTTTCAAAGGCGATCAGCGAGAATGACCTGGTCGCCGCCTCCGTTCTGTCGGGCAACCGCAACTTTGAAGGCCGGATCAGCCAGGATATCCGCGCGAACTATCTCGCTTCCCCGCCGCTGGTCGTCGCCTATGCGATCGCCGGCTCACTGCACGTCAATCTGACCACCGACCCGCTCGGCAAGGACAAGGACGGCAATGATGTCTACCTCAAGGACATCTGGCCGACCTCGCACGAAATCGCCGAAGTGATGCGCAAGTCGGTGACACCGGAGATGTTCACGGAGCGCTATGGCGACGTCTTCAAGGGTGACGAGCACTGGCAGAACATCTCGGTTACCGGCTCGAAGACCTACTCTTGGCCGGCCGGCTCGACCTATGTCCAGAACCCGCCCTATTTCGAGGGCATGAGCGTGGAACTCGACAAGGCCGAGGACGTCAAGGATGCGCGCATCCTGGGCCTCTTCGCCGACTCGATTACGACCGACCACATCTCGCCTGCTGGCGCGATCAAGGCATCCAGCCCCGCAGGGCGCTACCTGCAGGAACACCAGGTGTCCCCGGTAGACTTCAACTCCTATGGCTCGCGGCGCGGCAATCACCAGGTCATGATGCGCGGCACCTTCGCCAACATCCGCATCAAGAACCAGATGGTCCCCGGTGTCGAAGGCGGCGTGACCGTCCACCAGCCGTCGGGCGAGCAGATGGCGATCTACGACGCGGCCATGAAGTACAAGGATGAGGGCGTTCCCCTCGTCGTATTCGCCGGCAAGGAATACGGCACCGGCTCGTCGCGCGACTGGGCCGCGAAGGGCACGATCCTCCTCGGCGTGAAAGCCGTCGTCGCCGAAAGTTTCGAGCGCATCCACCGCTCGAACCTGATCGGCATGGGCGTCCTTCCGCTGCAGTTCAAGGACGGCCAGAGCTGGCACAGCCTCGGCCTCGACGGCTCAGAGCAGGTCTCGATCAGCGGGATCGATTCGATCAGCCCGCGCCAGGACCTCGACGTCATCATCAAGAAGAAAGACGGCTCCACGGTCACCGCGAAGACGCTCGTGCGGATCGATACCGAGAACGAGCTCGACTACTTCCGCAATGGCGGCATCCTGCACTATGTGCTGCGCAATCTCGCCCGCGAGGCTGCGGCCTGAGGATCAGGTGAAGCGGCCCGCAATCGGCGAATGTCAGCGATTGCGGGCCGATCACAGCACGGTGATTTCATTTCAGCCGCCGAAAACGCTATCTCACGCAGCGATGAAAAATTTCCCCCCATCCAGCTTGCTCGCGCTTGCAGCCCTGACACTCGCCGCCGGCCCGGCCGCTGCGGAGCGTCAGCCTGTGCTGATCGAGCTTTTCGCATCGCAGAACTGCAATGCCTGCCCCGCCGCGCATCGCACGCTCAAGGCCGTTCAGGCCGAGCAGGGCGACAATGTCATGGTGCTGACCTGGTCGGTGGATTACTGGGACTATCTCGGCACGCCGGACCCGATGGCGCTGCCTGTGGCCAGTGAGCGCCAGGCCGCCTATGCTGACCGGCTGGGCGTTCGTGCGCCTTACACGCCGCAATCGGTCTATGATGGCGCCAAACAGTGCCCGGCGACACGGCGCGCGGCGGTCGACGAGAACATCGCGCTGCGCACCGCTGCAGACCGGCCCGGTGAAGTTTCAGTCGCGGTTCTGCCCGGCAACCGTTTCAGCCTCGACGGGCATACGCCCGCCCCGGCCGAGGTCAACCTGGTCGAATTCCTCGACGCACCGGCCAATCCGACACCAATGGTACACCCGGTCACGCGGGCATCGACGCTCGGCCTGTGGACGGGCGGCCATGTCAGCTTCAGCTATGACTGCGAGGCGAGCTGCGTCGCCATTGTGCAGGCGCCGAATTATGGCGAGGTCTACGCCACGCATCGGCTGAAATAGGCAAGCAGCCTACTTCTTGGAGAGGCTTTCCAGCTGCTCCTGCATCATCTTCATCTGCGCCTTCAGCGCAGACATGGCTGCATCGCGCTCATCCTCTTCGGCGGTCTTTGCCTCCGGTTCGGGATCACTGCGCTTCGGCTTCTCGGTCTTGCCGTGCGGATCGCCCGCCGGCATCCCGCCGGACATGACCGAGGGAGGCGTGAACATTTTCATCGCCTGCTCGAACATTTCCATGTTGCGGCGCGCCTGGTTCTCGAACATCGCCATCGGATGGGCCCCGCCCATGGCCTTCTTCCAGCGCTCCTGGGACTCGGCGAAGCTGTTCATGCTCATGTCGAGCCAGGCCGGCAGCATGGACTGGGCACCGCCGCCATAAAAACCGATCAGCTGGCGCAGGAAGGAGAGCGGCAGCGCACCATCGCCCTTGGTTTCGCGTTCGAAGATGATCTGTGTCAGAACGGCGCGCGTCAGGTCTTCGCCGGTCTTGGCGTCGCGGACTTCGAAATCGACTTCGCGCCGCACAAGATCTGCAAGATGGTCGAGCGTGACATACGATGAGGTAGATGTGTCATAAAGCCGCCGGTTGGCGTACTTCTTGATCACAACCGTGCCATCGTTGCCGTTTGCCTTAGTCATTTCGTGCCCTTTTCTCCGCCCTTTGCGGCGAATTTATTGCTGTTTGGCGCCGATCTTCGCATGTCGCCGCCTAACTTTCAAAATCGCCCTTTTGTCTTATACATATCATGCTTACACCAGATTGAGCAGATGCAGCGAAATTTTTGCTGCGCAATAAGCAGGGAGGAATAAATGGGACGAGTGGCCCTCGTGACAGGTGGTACAAGAGGTATCGGGCGCGCAATCAGCGAACGCCTGAAAAAGGACGGATACGCCGTCGCCGCGAACTATGGCGGCAACGAGGAAGCCGCCAAGCTCTGTGAACAGGAACTCGGCATCAAGTGCTACAAGTTCGACGTCTCGGACTATGATGGCGTCGGTGCCGGCCTGAAGCAGATCGAGAGCGATCTCGGCCCGGTCGATGTTGTCGTCAACAATGCCGGCATCACCTGGGACGGCCCGTTCCACAAGATGACCAAGGAGCAGTGGGACAAGGTCATCGATGTCGACCTCACCTCCGCCTTCAACGTGACCCGCCAGGTCTGGGATGGCATGCGTGAGCGCGGCTTCGGCCGGGTCATCAACATCTCGTCCATCAACGGGCAGAAAGGCCAGTTCGGCCAGGCAAACTATTCCGCCGCCAAGGCCGGCCTGATCGGCCTGACCAAGGCGCTGGCCCAGGAAGGCGCCAAGAAGGGCATCACGGTGAACGTGGTCGCGCCGGGCTATATCGATACGGAAATGGTCCGCGCCGTGCCGGAGAAGGTTCTGGAGTCAATCATTTCGACCATTCCGGTCGGCCGTCTCGGCAAGGCCGAGGAGATCGCCTCCATGTGCGCCTATCTCGCCTCCGAGGAAGCTGCCTTCATCACGGGCGCAACGATGACCGTGAACGGCGCGCAGTACATCGCCGGCTAGGCCTTAAAGCCTCAGTCAAGACTTTCGAGATGCAGCGGATGGACGAGTTCAAGGCGCTGGCCGCTCGTCCATCCGCGTATGCGGACGGCTGTCCCTTCCGGGGCTGAACAGGCCGGCCGGGCCGAAAAGGCCATGTCGATCACAAGGTCGGCCCCGCGCATCCGCCGCGTGCAAAGGATGGTGCGTACCTCCTCCTTCGGGCGGGGCGCCTCGTCGCCCAGCACACCCTCAACGATGAGGAAGCCGCGCCTGTCCGGTGCGATATCGCTGGCATTGATGGCGTCATAGGCGATCAGGCGCCACAGGCCGCGCGCCTCTTCCCGGGCGGCCTTCTCGGCCTCCATCAGGGTTTCGCCGCCGCCATCGGTGTCAGGATAGAGCCGGACGCGAACATCGCCGCGCCGCACGAGTTCGAGATTGACCCAATAGTCCGGACCCTTGCTATCGGCCGTGACGACATGGGCCAGCGCGCGGTCATATCGGTCGCGGGTCAGGCCGGGATAGTAGAGCCGGACGTCCCGCCCCATGACGAGATCCTCAAGTTCGCGGGCAGCTTCCTCAGCAAAGGGCTCGCCGGGACGGTCACGGCCTTCGCGCACGGGCGCCTCGATGCCGACAAGGCGGACGCTCTGGCCGGTATCCAGCACCAGCGCGTCGCCATCGATCACCCTGACCACACGCCCGCGCTCGCCCGGCTGCATGCTGTCGAGCGGCGAGGAAGGCGAGCAGGCGCAGACCACAAACAGGGCAACAGCCGCAAGGATATTCCTTCTCAGCATCGCCGCCTCTTCAACCCCACGCAAAAACAAGGTATCGCACACTTTCTGGCAAGACCCCGTAGCTCAGCAGGATAGAGCAACAGATTCCTAATCTGTAGGTCGCGCGTTCGAATCGCGCCGGGGTCGCCAGGCTCATGTCACTTTTGAGCGCTGGCGGAAAGCCGGGTCGTCCCAGGCGCGGGTTGCGAGTATGTCGGCGAGCGCATCAAGCGCATCCCAGACATCGGTGAACCGCAGGAAAAGCGGCGACAGGCCGAAACGGATTGTGTCCGGTTCGCGGAAGTCGGCGAGGATGCCGCGATGGATAAGCGCCTGTACGATCTCGTAGCCGTTCGGATGACGCAGACTGACATGACCACCGCGCCTGCGCCCATCGCGCGGTGAAGCGACTTCGAGTCCAAGCGCATCGGCGCGGGCGATAGCAAGCTCGCCGAGCGCTCTCGACTTGTCGTGGACGAGGCTCATGTCGATGCTCTCAAAGACTTCGAGCGCGCCTGACAGGGCCGCAAGGGACAGGATGGGCGGGGTGCCGGAGGCAAAACGCTGGATGCCGCTTGCCGGTGCATAAACCGGCTCGAAGGCGAATGGCTTTTCATGGCCCATCCAGCCGGGCAGAGGGCTTTCAAGCCGAGAAATCGTATCGGCACGTACGTAGAGGAAGGAAGGCGCCCCCGGGCCACCGTTCAGGTATTTGTAGGTGCACCCCGTTGCGAGCCGGGCGCCTGCCTCTTGCAGGTTCACATCTGTGACGCCGGTCGCGTGGCTAAGGTCCCAGACAATGGCGCCGCCGGACGAACGCGCGATGTCTTCGGCGGCCGCCATGTTGCGGATCTCGCCGGATCGGTAGTTTACCGCGCTGAGCACAAGCACGCCGCCTGAGCGCTCAAGATGGGCGAGCCCGTCACCGGATTTCGCGCGCACAAAGTCCCGTCCACTGAGCTTCGAGAGCGCTTCGATGATATACTGGTCGGTCGGGAATTCGTCTTCCTCGACAATCAGTGCCGGCGTTCTCGCAATCGACCGGGCGGCGGCTGCAAGTTTGAACAGGTTGATCGAAACACTGTCAGCGATGATGACTTCATCCTGGCGCGCGCCGATAAGGCGGGCGAGCGATGCGCCGACCGTGCGCGGCAGGTCAAACCAGCCGGCCGAATTCCACGCCTTGACCAGTTCATTGCGCCAGTGGCCCGACGCCGTCCGCTCCAGCTCGTCGAGCGCAGAATGCGGTGCAGGCCCCAGGGAATGGCCAACAAGGTAGGTCTTGCCGTCCGGCAGGTCGAACAATTCGCGTGCATGGCCGAGCAGGTCGTGGCTATCCTGCGCCTCCGCCTCGCCCCGGTCTGCGGGAATGACATAATTCATGAGGACCTTTCCCTTGCAACGTATTGCGCGTGCCGTACTCATTGAACCGTCGGGAAGGGAAAGGGCAATGCATGAGATGCCGCGCAATGATGATCGCCGCAGGCGCCGCGCTTGCCGCTGCCTGTACAACGCCGGCGCCGGGCGCGCCGGCGGGCGACGAAGCCGCCACGGATGAGACAGAGCGCCCGGCTGGCCTGATGCAATGGTCCGACCTTCTCAGCCGCGACAGGCTGGAGCCAAGCCGGTCAATCCAGATCGGACCCGATCCCGAGATCGATGTGGTTGATGTCTGGCTACCGGAGGGCGCCGGCCCGCACCCGACCGTACTGATGATCCACGGCGGCTGCTGGCAGAAGGCCATCGCGGACCGCACGCTCATGAACTATGCCGCCGAAGCGCTCCGCATCGAGGGCTTCGCTGTCTGGAACGTGGAGTATCGCGGCGTCGACGAAGAAGGCGGTGGCTATCCCGGAACGTTTCTGGATGTGGCAAATGCGGCTGACGCGCTTGCCAGGCATGGCGCAGCGCTCGGTCTCGACACCCGTCGCGTCGCAGCCTTCGGTCATTCTGCAGGCGGGCACCTGGCAGTCTGGACGGCGGCGCGCGCGAACCTGCCGGAATTTAGCCCGCTCTTCGCGGCAAAGCCCCTGGAGCTGGCTGGCGTGATCAATTCCGGCGGTCTTGCGGACCTCGAAGCGTCCGCGCCGGTCACGGCGCCGACCTGCCTCGCCAATATCCTGAACACTCTGACCGGTGCCCCGAGCGAGGAACGGCCGAACGTCTTTTCCGACACGTCACCGGCTGAATTCCTGCCACTCGATACGCGCATTATCAGTGTGAATGGTGCACTGGACCGTATCGCACCGCCGGACCTTGGCCGTGGACTTACAGAGAAGATCAAGGCCGCCGGTGGACTGGCCGACTATGTCAATGTTCCCGCGAGCGGTCATGTCGAACTCGTCGCGCCAGGCACGCTGGCGTTCGACATGCAGGTCGCAGCCCTGAAGCAGCTCCTTGGCGACCCAGCGGCCGCCAGCGACTAGCGCATCACCTCAGGCAGGTCGTCCGTATCGGCCGGCTCGTGCTGGATGATGACCTTGGCGCCGAGTTCGGCGGCACGGTCCTCGAACGCTTCCATGGATGCCAGCGTGTCGGCCTCGCTCGTATTGAACTGCGGCACACGCTTCAGCTCGCGGCTTTCAGTGCGGTGATAGAGATCGCCGGTCAGCATGACGGGACCGGTCTCCGGCAGGTTCACCAGCAGCGAGGCATGGCCAGGCGTGTGCCCGGGCGTCATGAAGATGATCACCGAGCCGTCGCCGAACACATCGTGATTGTCGAGGATGATCTCATGCTGGAGCACCTCGAAGCCCGGGAACTGGCTGCCCGCATCCGCGCCGCCTTCGGTTTCGGCATCTTCTGCAGGCGCTTCTTCGGAGACGTCGGGCTCAGGGAACATGTGATCGTATTCGAGCTGGTTCACGAGCCAGGTCGAGCCGTCGATGAGGTCGACCTGTCCGGAATGGTCGAAATGGCTGTGCGAGATGGAGACGTATTCGATATCCGACATGGAGAGGTCGCGCTCGGCGAGCTGCTCGGCGATCGTCTTTTCGAGAGAAACGGTGAAGACACCAGTCGTCTGTTCGTCCTGCGTCGTCAGGATGCCCGGCAAACCAAGATCCCAGAGCAGGTCGCCCTCAGGATGGCGGATGAGCCAGCAAGTGTCAGTGAACGTGTCGGACTGGCCTGCATAGTCGCCAGCGGTCGAGAAGATATCGAGATCGGAGACGTAGATACTGCCGCAATCGAGCTTGATCAGCTGCAGTGCATCGACGCCTTCTTCGGAAGCCGTCTCGGGCGCGACGACTGCATCGGTCGCGCCGGTATCGGTTTCCGGCGCACCGGTCTCGCTGTCCGGCCCCTCGTTGCCGGCCGGGCCTGAACACGCCGCCATGGCAAGGATGAATGCGCTGCTCGCTGCAAGTACGATCTGTTTCATCAGACTAACCCCGTAAAAATACCCTGTGATTCCCTACGGACTCTAACCGTCCGTCCCTGTGAAAGAAAGCGCAGACCCGGCCGCGTCGACGCGGCGATAGAAACAGCTCTTGCGATCGGTGTGGCAGGCAGCGCCGCGCTGGCGCACTTTCAGGAGCACCGCGTCTTGGTCGCAGTCGACCAGGATGTCGGCAACTTCCTGGGTATGGCCCGAACTCTCGCCCTTGACCCAGAGCGCCCCGCGCGAGCGCGACCAGTAAGTCGCCCGGCCGGTCCGGATCGTCTGCGCCAGCGCATCGGCATTCATCCAGGCCAGCATCAGGACCTCATCGGTCTCGACGTCCTGTGCAATCGCCGCGACGAGCCCGTCGGCGTTGAACCGTGGCCTGATTTCGAGGGTCTCGTCCTGAGAGGCCCCTTCGAGCGGCGGTTTGTATGTCGACATCAGATGACGCCCTCCTGCCTGAGTCCGGCCTGCGCTTTCTCGTCATAGCCGATCGCCGCGAGAATCTCGCTGGTATTTTCACCAAGCGCCGGCCCCGCCCTGTCGACCCTGCCCGGCGTGTCCGACAGTTTCGGGAAGACGCCCTGCATCGGCACCTCGCCAAGAAGGGGATGCGCGACTTTGATGATCGCATCTCGCGCAGCGATATGGGCATCCGCCAGCATGTCCCTTGCCGTGTTGACGGGGCCGCAGGGCACACCGTTTTCCTCACACCGGGCCAGCACATCAGCGACCGGGTGCTGGCGCGTCCAGGCGCTGATCTTTTCATCCAGCTCCAGCTGGTTCTCGCCGCGCGCATCATGCGTGGCATAGCGCGGATCGTCCGCCCAGTCCTTGCCGCACATAGCCGACAGCCGGCGGAACAGCGTGTCCTGGTTGGCCCCGATGATGACCAGCCCGTCCGCACATGGGTAGACGCCGGACGGGGCGATCTTCGGCAGGATCGGCCCGGTACGCTCGCGCGTGTGGCCGGCCAGGGCATATTCCGGGATGAGGCTTTCCATGAAAGCCATGACACTCTCATAGATGGCCGCATCGACGACCTGGCCCTTGCCGGTACGCTCGCGCGCAAATAGCGCCATCATTGTCCCGAGCGCCGCAAACGTGCCGGTCATCGTATCGCCCAGCGAGACACCCGCGCGCGCAGGCAGCCGGTCCGGCTCACCGATCAGGTGACGCAGGCCGCCCTTCGCTTCACCGACGCTGGCATAGCCTGCCTTGTGGCTTTCCGGACCCGTCTGGCCATAGCCGGAGACCCGCGTGATCACGAGGCGCGGATTGATGGCATGCAGGACGTCCGGGCCAAGGCCCCAGCGTTCGAGCGTGCCCGGCCTGAAATTCTCCACCAGCACGTCTGCTGTTTCGACAAGGTCCTTGAGGATGGCCTGGCCACGTTCGGTGCGCAGGTTCAGCGTCATCGACTTCTTGTTGCGTGCGATGATCGGCCAGAAGAGGCTCTGGCCATCGACCTTGGCAGCGCCCCAGCCGCGGGCCGGGTCCGGCGCATCGGGCGCCTCGATCTTGATCACTTCGGCGCCGAAGTCGCCGAGCAGCTGGCCGCAGAAGGGGCCGGCGATCAATTGACCAAGTTCAAGGACGCGAAGGCCGGCAAGCGGTAACATTGGGTCTGTCATCCGATCTCCAACAGCACTAGAAGACGCTCATGACAAGACGCATCGATATAGTTGAGGTCGGCCCGCGCGACGGGCTGCAGAACGATCCGGGCAATCTGACGACGGCCCAGAAGCTGGAATTCATCGACCGGCTGGAGGCGTGCGGTGTCAGGCGCATGGAATCCGGCAGCTTCGTTTCGCCCAAGGCCGTGCCGAAAATGGCCGACAGTGCCGAGGTCTTCATGGGCCTCGACCGGTCCCGGCCGGTCCGCCACATCGCGCTTGCCCTGAACGAGAAGGGCGTTCGCCGCGCCATCGATGCAAAAGCCGACGAGATCAACTTCGTGCTTGTCGCGGGTGAAGGCTTCGGCCGGCGCAACCAGGGCATGAGCCCATCGGAAAGCGCCGACATGCTGGAGCAGTGCGCGCCGCTGATCCATGAGGCCGGCATTCCCCTGTCAGCGACCATCTCTGTGGCGTTTGGCGACCCCTATGACGGCGAGGTGGATCCGGCTGTCGTGGCGAACCTCGCGGCCCGGGCGCAAAGGGCCGGGATCGGCGAGCTGGCCCTCGGCGACACGATCGGGGTGGCCTCGCCCTGGCAGGTGCGCGCCCTGATCGAACGCGTGCTGATCGAGGCGCCCGACGTCTTCCTGCGCATGCACTTCCATGACACGCGCGGGGCGGCCCTTGCCAATGTGGCGGCCGCCATCGAGGAGGGCGTGGACGTCATCGATGCCAGCTGCGGCGGGATCGGCGGCTGCCCTTTTGCGCCGGCAGCGACCGGGAATGTCGCGACCGAGGATGTTGTCTACATGCTGGAGCGCTCAGGATTTGAGACCGGGCTGGACCTGTCGAAACTGATCGAAACGGCGAAATGGCTGGAAACCGTTCTCGGCCATCCCGTCAGTTCCAGCTTGAGCAAGGCCGGCCCCTTCCCCGCCTGATCGCTGCCCTCGCGTCAGACTTGCGCGGCGAATGCGCTCGCGTTCTTCTCGACGAAAATCAGGGCTGCCCGATCAGCGGCTCGAAGACGAGGGAGACAACAGATGACACATCGATTCCAGGACCGCGTGGTCTGTATCACCGGGGCTGCCAAGGGGATCGGCCGGCAGGCTGCGCTCAACTTCGCCGCAGAGGGCGCCATCATCGTCGCGACCGATATCGAGGCCGACGCAGGCCAGTCGCTCGTTTCCGAGATCGAGACAGCCGGCGGCCGGGCGCAATTCCTTGAACACGACGTGACCTCCGAAGAAGCATGGGCCGGTGTCATCGACGGTATTCGCAAGGATCATGGACGCCTCGATGTGCTGATCAACAATGCCGGGATCGGCATGACGGGACTTGCGCACGAGATGGAGCTGTCGCTCTGGCGCAAGATGATGGCGGTGAATGTGGACGGGGTCTTCCTGGGTGTGAAGCATGCCCTGCCGCTGATGAAAGCGGCAGGCAAGGGCAACATCATCAACGTCTCGTCCATCGCCGGCATCCGCTCGACCGCGAACTTTTCCTGCTATTGCGCGACGAAGGCCGCCGTGCGCAGCTTCACCAAATCCGTCGCGCTTGAATGCGCTGAAGCCAAGGACGGCATCCGCGTTAATTCCATCCACCCCGGCATTGTCTCGACCGCCATCTGGGACACGCTGATCGGAACCGCCGAAGGGGCCGACAGCAACATGCCGCGCGATGCGACGTTGGCCGGCATGACCGCCGAGGGTGTCCCGTTCGGGCGCGCCGGGACAATCCAGGAAATCGTGAACGGCATGCTTTTCCTCGCCTCGGATGAAAGCAGCTACATGACCGGGGCCGAGCTGGTCATTGATGGCGGCGCGACTGCAGGCTGAGCCCGGCTCAGTTTTGCGGGCGCCAGCCCTCAGGTGCGAGCTCGAAGCCGGCAAACTCGAAGCCCGGCGCCACGAAACAGCTCACCAGCGTCCAGGCGCCGAGGCTCTCGGCCGTCTGCCAGTGATCCTTCGGGACCACCAGATGCGGGTTCTGCCCGGCCCGGAGATCGGGCCCGAGCGTATTCGCCGCCGCGCCCTTGCCGTCCGGCGGAGAGATGGTCAGCGACAATGGGCCGCCGGCATGCCAGGCCCACACCTCGTCTGCGTCGACCCGGTGCCAGGCGGATACCTCATCGGCTTCGAGCAGGTAGTAGATTGTCGTGCAGGCACCGCGGTCTTTGCCCGCGCTGCGATACATCTCTGCATAGTGCCCGCCTTCGGGGTGGGGTTTGAGGCCAAGCAGCCGGATGATTTCCCTGGCGCCGAGATCGCCGGATAGCGCCGGCATCCTCAGAAATTGTCCTTGCGCTGGCGGATCTCTGCAAAAGTCGAGACCGGATCGCCGGGATGGCCCATCGCGGCCTGAAGGGCTGGATCGTCCGCGCGCAGGAACGGATTGGCCTCCAGCTCGCGCGACAGGATGGTCGGAACCGTCCAGTCGCCGCGCTGACGCTTCAGCTTCACGTCTTCGGCGTAGGCTGCGAGCTTTGCATTGTCAGGATCGACCGTGACAGCAAACCGCGCATTGGCGGCCGTGTACTCATGCGCGCAGTATATTTTGGTCTCAGGCGGAAGGTCTTTCAGCCGGGAGAGCGAGGTCCACATCATCTTCGGGTCGCCCTCGAAGACCCGGCCGCAGCCGAGCGCGAACAGCGCATCGCCGACAAAGGCCACTTTTGCGTCGGGAATGTAGTAGGCAATGTGGCCGAGGGTGTGGCCCGGAACGTCAATGACTTTCACCGTCAGCTCGCCGAGCTTCAAGGTGTCGCCACCGCGCATCTGGTCTTCAATGCCGGGGATTTTCTGTGCCTCGCCTGCCGGACCGATGATGCGGCAACCGGTCTCGTCCTTGATCTTGAGGTTGCCGCCCGCGTGGTCCGGATGCCAATGCGTGTTCCAGATGGCATCGATGGTCCACCCGAGAGACTTTGCCTCTTCGAGATACTTGGCACCGTCGGGTGTATCGATGGCAACCGTCATGCCGCTTTCGCGGTCATGAACAAGGAAACCGTAATTGTCATTCAGGCAGGGGAATTGGTGAATGTCGAGCATGACCCCATTTAACGCTATGACACCCAGTCGAAACAAGGGGTTTTAATGAGACTGTCCGCGGAGGAACTCGACGGATTTTATAGCAGCCGCCTCGGCGAGGCAGCGGCTTACCTCATCATGAAGCGTTTGGGCGACCTTTGGGGCGACTGCAAAGGCCTCAATGTACTGGGCATGGGATATGCCCATCCCCTGCTGTCGGCCTATGCCGGAACGGCCCGCGCCTGCATCGCCGCCACGCCCCAGACATCGCCGCAAGCCGCCTGGAGCGCGAGCGACCGGGGAGTGTCGACCTGCCTGGCCGAAGAAGACCGCCTGCCTTTTGGCGACGGCGCTTTCGAGCGGATCGTCCTGCTCCACGCCATCGAGGAAGCCGACAGCCCGCGCGCAGTCCTGCGCGAAGCCTGGCGGCTGCTGGCACCGGAAGGCCGCATGCTCGTCGCTGCTGCCAACCGGACCAGCCTCTGGTCCCTCTTCGAGAACACCCCCTTCGGCCATGGCCGTCCCTGGACCCGGCGCCAGCTGATTGCATACCTCAATGACCACCTCTTCCAGGTCACCGCCAGTACGACGGCCGTCCATGTCCTGCCGATCCGAATGGATTTTCTGGCGGCCAGCGCTGAAGGCTGGGAGAAGGTTGGCGCCCTGCTCACACCCGGGCTGGGCGGTGTGGTCATGGTCGAGGCGACGAAAAGACTCTATGCTCGGCCCGGCGGCGGCGCCGTTGCGCCCGTGACCGGTTTGGCACCCGGGCGCAAAGGAGTTGCACAACTGCCTAGAAAAGAGGCAGACGTGGACAGCGTTCGAAAACACCGAAATTCTCGCGTTGACCGCTCATCGGGCGCGCGCTTTGATTAACCTGTTAGAAATTGGGAGGCTTTGGGGCCATGAAACTTATTACCGCCATCTTCAAGCCAAGCCGGCTTGATGCCGTCATCGACGCTCTGAGCGAAGCAGGCGTTGCAGGCCTGACTGTCTCGGAAGTCCGCGGCTATGGCCGGCAGCAGGGCAAGACGGAAGTCTACCGCGGCGCAGAGTACGAAGTTCGCCTTCTGCCGAAGGTCAAAGTCGAGGTTGCTTGCGCGACCGGCGACGTCGACAGGCTGTCGGAAGCGATCATCAGCGCGGCCAATACCGGCACGATCGGCGACGGCAAGATTTTCGTATCCGGTCTGGACTCGGTCGTCCGTATCCGCACCGGCGAAAAGAACGAGCAGGCGCTCGCAAGCTAAAGGCGTCTCTCTCGGGAGTGCCAGAAAGCCGGCTGGGGGTCAGGGCCCAGCCGGCTTTTTCATGTCTGGCCTGTTCAGTGTCCGCTTCGGCGCAGGTGCAGGATGACTTCGTCCGCACCCCAGTTGAGCCGCGACAAGCCCGTACTGCGAAACTCGCCCACCTTGCCATTCCGCATCGGCGCCATGGCGACCATTTCCAGCCCCATGGCATGCGTCAGGTCAATCATGTCGCGGGCAGTCGACGGGTGCAGCGCACCGTCATCATGCCAGTCGCGATGGCCCGGCATGCGCCCAGTGGTTACGAGCGAAAAGCGCCGTTGCCATAGTCCGAAATTGCGGAAGGATACGATCATTTCCGGCGCGATCCGGGCAAGCTCCTGCAGAACGAAGGCCGGCCGGCGCATCTGCTGGATCGCCTTGGACAGGATGGCGACATCGAAACCGTCATCGGGAAAGACTTCTAGATCGCTATCGGCGTCACCCTGGATGACAGACAGCCCGCGCGCGAGCGCGATACCCGCCTCGTGTGGCGACAGCTCCAGCCCGCGAGCATTGACCTGCTTCTGCTCTTTCAGCAGGGCCAGCAAGTCACCATTGCCGCAGCCGACATCCAGAACCCGCGCACCGGCGGGAACACGTGAGGCGATGGCGAGGGGGTCGGCGCGGATCGAACGGGTTTCGCTCATCAGATCCCCCGCAATTCGGCATTTGCGGTGAGGAAACCGGCCAGCGCCTTTTCGTAGACCGGCTCATCCAGCAGGAAGGCATCGTGGCCCTTGTCGCTCTCGATTTCGAGGTGGCTGACTTCAGCGCCAGCCGCCGCCAGCGCGCGCGTGATCTCGCGGCTTGCCTCAGGCGGATAGTGCCAGTCCGAAGTGAATGAGAACAGGCAGAAGCGGACCGGCGTGCCTTTGAAGGCTTCAGCAAGCCGGCCATTGTAGCGCGCAGCCATGTCGAAATAGTCCATGGCGCGGGTCACATAGAGATAGGAATTGGCGTCAAACCGGTCGACGAAGGAATGCCCTTGGTATCGCAGGTAGGATTCGACCTGGAAGTCCGCATCGAAACTGAAGCTTGCCTTTTCTCGGTCTTGCAGGCCGCGGTCGAATTTCCGCTTCAGCGCCGACTCAGAGACATAGGTGATGTGGGCGGCCATCCGCGCAATGGCGAGGCCGCGCGCCGGGCGGCGCCCTTCGGCGAGATATAGCCCGTCACACCAGTCAGGATCGGCCATGATCGCCTGTCGTCCGACTTCGTAGAAGGCAATGTTCTGGGCCGAATGGCGCGCGGCCGTTGCAATCGGGACGGCTGTGAAGACCTTTTCCGGCGCCTGCACGGCCCATTCCAGCGCCTGCATGCCGCCCATGGAACCGCCCATGACCGAGAAGAGGCTGTCTATGCCGAGCGCCTCGATGAAGGCACGCTGGGCGCGGACCATGTCGCCGATCGTGATGACAGGAAAGCGCGTGCCCCAGGGCTTGCCATCCGGACCGGGCGAGGCCGGGCCCGTCGTGCCCATACAGCCCCCGAGTACATTGGTCGCGATGACGTGGAAGCGGTCAGTATCAATCGGCTTGCCGGGCCCAATCATGCGCGGCCACCAGGCTGGCCGCCCGGTGACAACATTGTCGGAGCCGGCGAACTGGTCACCGGTCAGCGCATGGCAGACCAGGATCGCATTCGACTTGTCGGCGTTCAGTTCGCCCCAGGTTTCATAGGCGATACGAACGGTCTCCAGCGTCTCGCCACAGTCGAGTGCCAGCGGGCCCGGCAGGGCTAGCTGCTTGACTTCACTTGGCGAAAGGCGCGTGGTATCCGGCATCGTGCGCTTGAGGTGTCCGCAGCGGCGCCGGAAGTCAAGCAGCCTCTCCATTGCGACGCCGCCTTGCACATCGCCGACTTGATTTTCGGCCCGTCTTTGCTCAGGAGGACGGCCAGACATGGAGCGATCAGCATGAGCGGGCCAAAACCACTTGCGAACATTCTAGAGATCACACCCTACAAGGGCGGGCAAAAGCTCGACCATGGATGGAAGCTTTCATCGAATGAAAACCCCCTTGGATGTAGCCCGGCGGCGCACGAAGCGCTGAGCAAGGCGGCCGAGCACCTCGAAATGTATCCGGATGGCGCCTGCTTTGCCCTGCGTGAGGCGATCGGCAAGAAATACGGGGTCGATCCAGACCGTATCGTGTGCGGGGCCGGCTCGGACGAGATCTTCCAGCTGCTCGGCCGCGCCTACCTGAAGCCGGGCGACGAAATCATCCAGTCGCAACATGGCTTTCTCGTCTACCGGCTCGTCGCCCAGCAATCGGGCGCCAAGTGCATCAGTGCGCCCGAGACCGAGCTGACAGCAAGTGTCGATGCCATCCTCGAGCGGGTCACGGACAAGACACGGATCGTTTTCCTCGCCAATCCGAACAATCCGACCGGCAGCTACATCCCCTTTGATGAGGTCCGCCGCCTGCACAAGGGCCTGCGCGACGACATCCTCCTCGTTCTCGACGGGGCGTATGCCGAATATGTCCGCCAGAGCGATTATTCAGCCGGCATGGACATGGCCGGGGAAGAACCGAACGTCCTGGTCACGCGGACCTTCTCGAAGATTCATGGACTGGCCGGCCTGCGGGTTGGCTGGGCCTATGGCCCGGAAAGCGTGATCGATGCGCTGCACCGCGTGCGCGGCCCGTTCAACGTCACCTCCGTCGGTCAGGCTGCCGCGATCGCGGCGTTGGCCGATGACAGCTTCGTGACCAAATCAGCCGACCACAACAATGATGAGCTCGACCGGTTGAAGCCGGCCCTCGAAAAGATGGGCTACAAGGTCTATCCAAGCGTCGCGAACTTCCTGCTGATCCAGTTCGAGGATCGCGATGGCAAGCGCGCCGAAGATGCTGACGCCTTCCTGCGCGCGCGAGGGATCGTGATCCGGGACATGAAGGCTTACGGCCTGCCGGACTGCATGCGCCTGTCCATCGGGACAAAGCAAGCCAATGACGATGTCCTCGCCGCATTCGAAGCCTTCGCGAAAGCTGACTGAGGCATGCCGGGTCCCGTCTTCGACCGTATTGCGATTTTCGGGGCCGGCCTGATCGGCTCGTCCATTGCGCTTGCCGCGCGTGAATACCGGGCTGCGAAGAAGGTCGTCCTCTTCGACAAGAATGAAGATGTCCGTGCGCGTGCCCGCTCGCTGAACCTGGGCGAGGTCGCCGAGACCATGGAAACGGCCTGCTCCGGTGCAGACTGCATCATCCTTTGCGTGCCCGTCGGCGCTATCGGCGAGACGACCGAGGCCATTGCCCCCTATCTGCAAGCCGGCGTAATCCTGACGGATGTCGGATCAGTGAAGGAAAAGGCGCTGGAATCGATGTCCGCGCATTGCCCCGAAGGTGTGTTCCTCATTCCAGGCCACCCGATTGCGGGGACCGAAAAGTCCGGCCCCGAGGCCGGCTTCGCTTCGCTGTTTCGCAATGCCTGGCACATCCTCACACCGCTGCCGCAACAGGACGAGCCGTATAATTCGGCAGTCGACCGGCTCGCCAGCTTCTGGGAAATGCTGGGCGCCAAGGTCGAGATCATGGAGGCGGCACGCCACGACCGCGTCCTCGCCATCACCTCGCACCTGCCGCACCTCATCGCCTACAATATCGTCTCGACCGCCCATGACATGGAAAGCGTCGGCGAGGGCGAGGTGGTGAAATACTCAGCCGGCGGTTTCCGAGACTTCACCCGGATTGCCGCGTCCGACCCGACCATGTGGCGGGACGTCTTCCTGAACAACAAGGAGGCCGTGCTGGAGACGCTGGGCCGGTTCAGCGAGGACCTGGCCGCCCTGCAACGCGCGATCCGCTGGGACGATGGCGAAACGCTGTTCCGCGAATTCGAACGCGCGCGCGGCATCCGGAAGGCCATTGTCGAAGCCGGACAGGATACGGACGAGACGAATTTCGGCCGCAACCGTCCGCCGAAGAAGTAACTGTTCGTTTCAAGGCGAATGCGGGCGGAGCGGCGGCTCTCCCCTCAGCGAAGGCCGCTCCGCCATTGGCATTCTGCCGGATGGATCGCGCCCGTGACCGCCGGTCGGGCAGAAAAGCGGCCCGGCGCGAAACCCGCATGGCACTTGAAGCGGCTCAGGGGGATCCGCAGGCGCCAAGCTTGTGTCTATCACCGCCGGACTGAACAGGATGGGGCAACCTCGTTGCCGAATGTTCATGCCGGCCTACGATGACCCTCTGGCGGCGGCGTCATGGTCATGGCAAGATGCCAGCATGATCAGATCCCTACTCATCGCGGGCCTGCTTGCTTCCGGCGCAGCTGCCTGCACCACCGCCAAGCCC
>MRWG01001039.1_pt1 | contig 20721 bp, 22 predicted proteins | sample 1013341 | NCBI WGS metagenome assembly MRWG01 (sample SAMN06117577, study PRJNA244670) | biofilm metagenome | biome: Water; feature: Cathode Biofilm; material: Biofilm; isolation source: microbial consortium enriched at the cathode of a solar microbial fuel cell | place: USA: District of Columbia ... | reverse complement strand
GTGAGGGCCGGCTGGGCCTCCCGTGGGGCCGCGCCGCACCCGGCGAGCCCCCAGATTGATGCCCAGAGGCCCATCACGCCGACCAAAGCGGTTCCTGTTCGCATCCCCCCGAGCATACATATACTCCCCGCCCATGACCCCGCGAACCCAACGCGTGCAGATCCTTGCTCTCTCAGCGATTGCGCTCGCGCTCGCGGGGTGCAACATGTTCGACAACGTCCAGCCGGGGGCGACCTCGCTGATGCAGGTCTTTGTCCCGCAGCAGTCCCCCGGCCAGGCCGCGGAGATGGCCCTGGACCAGTACGACCCGGACAGCCGGTTCCGGGGCACACGCCTGCTCGCCAACGCCTACTTCGGGGGCGAGGAGGTCTACATCGAGCTGTACGAGGACGCGGCACGCGACGAGGACTCGGGCGTGCGCTGGGCGGGCGTCCGGGCGCTGGGCCTGCACGGCTCCCCCGACCACGTCCCGCTGATCATCGAGCGTCTCGTCGATGAGCCCGACCGGCTCGTGCGGGCCGAGGCCGCCCGGGCGTTGCAGCGCATTCACAACCCGATCGCGATCGACCCGCTGCTGCGGGCGATGGACGAGGAGTTGGAGCCGGAGCCGGACGTGCGCGCCGCGGCGGCGCACGCGCTGGGCCAGTACGCCGAGCCGCGCGTGGTGCAGGCGCTCATCTCCTCGCTTAACGACCCCGCCCTCGCGGTGAACTACTCGACGATCCAGGCGCTGCGCACGCTGACGGGGCAGGACTTCGGCATCGAGACGCGAGCCTGGCTCGACTGGTACGACGCGACCGACGATCTCTTCGCCGCCCGATCCACCTACACCTACCCGGCGTTCGAGCGTGACAAGCGCCTGCTTGAGTACCTCCCCTTCATGCCTCCCCCGCCCAACGAGACGGCCTCGACCCCCATCGGCATGCCCCCGGACATGGGCGGCTAACTCGACCACACCGCGTCAGCCGCTCCCCGGCCCGTCCGAGAATCGAATCTGCGCGTCTCGCCCCGGATCCTCCCCCCAAATGGACCGATTGACCCGTGGCGGATGATCCCGCCGGAGGGACGTTTCTTTGCGCGCGCTTCGCTACGACGGACAGCACGTTTTGCTCGACACCCGGGCCCCCGATCCCGCCCCCGAGCGTGGGGAGGCGTTGGTCCGACCGACACGCGTGGCGATCGGCCCCGCCGAGGTCGCCATCTGCCGTGGACAGATCCCCTTCACCGGCGTGCTCGGCTCGGAGTTCGTCGGCGTCGTCGAGCGGGTCGAGGGTGACGATGACGCGTCGTTGGTCGGGGCACGGGTGATCTGCGCGCCGACGGTCGTTCCGCCCACCTGCGAGCTGGCCAAGCGGGGCTTGCCCGAGCACTCCCCCGAGCGCACGGTGCTGGGCCTGCGCGGGCGCGACGGCGCCCTGTGCGATCGCGTGTGCGTGCCCGCGATGAACCTCGCCCCCATCCCTCCCGCGATCGACGACGAGAGCGCCGCGATGGGGGTGGTCCTCTCCCGATCCCTGCACCTGGCCCGGATGGTCGCCACCGAGACCAAGCCCTACATCACTATTCTGGGCGACAACGCGATCGCACTGCTCGCGGCGCAAGCGCTGCACGCGATCAACGCGTCGGTCCGCGTGCTCGGCACGCGCGAGGCGCGGTTCACGCTCTGCGAGAAGTGGGGGATCAAGCATCGTCATCTCGACGACGCCGGGCGCCGATTCGACCAGGACGTGGTGCTGGTGTGCGAGCGCACCCCCGCGATGCTCGACGCCGCGATGGGCATGATCCGCCCGCGCGGGCGGGTCGTGCTCAGCGGTGATCCCGAGCCGGCGCCCGGTGTGAACGAGGACCTGGGGATTGACGCGGCGCGCCTCGTCGAGCAGGAGATCCGTGTGATGGGCGCCCGGGGTGGGCGCCCGGGCGATGCGCTCCGGGCCATGACGAGCGCCCCCAGGCCGTTCGACCTGGCGAGTCTGGTCACCCGGCGGGCGAAGCTGGACGACGCGGTGGGCGCCCTGCGCACCGCGAGCGATCCGGACGCGCTGCGCGTGCTGATCGAGATCTGAGCGTCGGGTATGCTGGGCGGATGAGCACGCCCCCTCCCCAGCCCGCCCCATCGAACGGCCTCGGCGTCGCCGGGTTTGTCACCTCGCTCGTCGGGCTGGTCCTGTGCCTCGGGGTGATCTGCCCCATTGGCCTTCTGCTTTCCACCATCGCCCTTTTCAAGCGTCCGCGCGGGCTCGCGATCGCGGGCGTCGTGCTGGGCCTCGTCGGGTCGGCCTGGATCATCGTCGCCCTGTTCTTCATTCTCATGCTCGGTGTCGGGCTCGCCGGCGTCACCGCCCTCGGCGCCGGGGGGATCGAGGTGGGGATGGACGCCACGCAGATTCACCGGGCGATGCGCTCGCACTACGCCGCCAACGCCCAGCTCCCCTCCACCCTCGCCCTGCTGGGCCTGGACGAGGAGACGCTCACCGACCCGTGGGGCAAGCCCTACCGGTACACGATCGACCCGGACGGGCGCCGGTACGCCATCGCGACCGCGGGACGCGACGGCGTCTGGGACACCGACGACGACTTCACGTTCGACAACGACGCCTCAAGCCCGTGACGCCTACCACAGCACCCGCGTCCGGATCGTCTCGGGCACGTTGCGCAGGCCGCTGACGATCGCCTCGCCATCGGTCGGGTCCACGTCGAGCACGACGTACCCGAGGTTCGCGTCCGTTCGCAGATACTCCCCCGAGACGTTCGCCCCGCAGGAGGAGATGACCTCGTGCATGCGGCTGAGCACGCCCGGAACATTCTTGTGAAAGTGCAGGATCCGGTGCGGGCGCTGGCCCGCCACCTCGGCGCCCCGGTCGGCCTGGCTGGGCAGGTCCACCTGCGGCACGTTGACGGCCCCGATGGTGGAGCCGTCGTTGATGAACCGGGCGAGCTTGCCCGCGACCTCCTGGGAGATGGCGCTCTGGGCCTCGATCGTGCTCCCGCCGACGTGCGGGGTGAGAATGACGTTGGGGGCGCCGCGCAGCACGCTCTCGAAACGTTCGGTCTTGGAGGCGGGTTCGACGGGGAAGACGTCAAGGGCGGCGCCGCCCAGGCGCCCGTCGCGCAGGGCGTCGCTGAGCGCGTCGTTGTCCACCACGCTCCCGCGGGCGTTGTTGATGAGCATGGCGCCCGGCTTCATCATCGCCAGGCGGGGCGCGTCGATCATGCCGCTGGTCGTTCCCGTCGCCGGGACGTGGAGCGTGACCACGTCCGACTCGCGCAGGACCTCTTCGAGCGAGGAGGCGGGGCGCGCGTTGCCAAGCGGGAGCTTGGTCTCCACGTCGTAGAAGATGACCCGCATCCCCATCGCCTCGGCGAGGACCGAGACCTGTGAGCCGATGTGCCCGTACCCGATGATGCCCAGCGTCCGGCCCCGCACCTCGTGCGAGCCCGAGGCGGACTTGTTCCATTCCCCCGCGTGCATCTGCGCCGAGCGGTCGAACATCCGCCGGTGCAGCGCGATGACCTCGGCGATGGTCATCTCCGCGACCGAGCGGGTGTTGCTGAAGGGGGCGTTGAAGACGGGGATGCCCAGGCCGGAGGCGGTCGCCAGGTCCACCTGGTTCGTCCCGGCGCAGAAGCACCCGATCGCGAGCAGGCGGGGCGCCGCCTCGATCACCTCGCGCGTGAGCTGCGTTTTGGAGCGCACGCCGATGACGTGGGCGTCCGCCGCGGCGGCGCGGAGCTGGTCCCCCTCGAGCGCGCCCGAGCGGGCGTCCACGTCGAACCCCTCACCTTCGAGCATCGCACGACCGTCCTCGTGAACGCCCTCGAGCAGGAGCAGCCGGATCTTGCTCTTCGGGAAGCTGGTCCGCGTCTCACCCATCGATCACGCCCTCCGCACCGATGCTCACGATGCCCATCAGCATCAGCCCGCCGAGCACGACGCTCAGGATGATGCGGTACCACCCGAACGCCTCGAGCCCGTGCTTGTTCAGGAAGCCCACGAGCCAGCGGACCGCGAGGGCGGCGCTGACCGTCGCGACCAGGAGCCCCGCGAGGATCGGCGCCCACCCGATGACCTCGAACATGTTGGGCGCGCCCGTCTCGCTCGATTCCTTGAGGTTCTTGCCCAGGCTGTACACGCACGCCCCCCCGAGCGTGGGCAGGCCGAGCAGAAAGCTGAACTCCGCGGCCTGCCGGGGCTTCAGGCCCACCAGCACGCCCCCGGTGATCGTCATCATGCTCCGGCTCGTGCCGGGGATCATCGCGATGGTCTGCATGAACCCGATGATGAGCGCCTGGCGCCAGCTCAGATCGGTGATGTCGCGTGTTTCGGGCGCCGGCTCGGGCGTCTCGTCCTCGCGGGGGCGGAGGTGGACGCGGATCTTCCAGCGATCGAGCAGGATCATGTAGACCCCGCCCAGGGCCAACGCCGCGAGGACGGGGCCGGCGTGGAAGAGGGCCGCCTCGATGTAGTCGTTGAGCAGGACGCCGAGCACCGCGGCGGGGAGGAAGGCGATGACGATGTTGATTGCCAGACGACGACCGTCGGGGTCCTTGCCCAGCAGGCCCCGGATCATCTGGATCACCCGCTCGCGGTAGAGGCCGAGCACGGCGAGGATCGCCCCGCCCTGGATGACGATGTTGAACGCGTCCACCGAGGCCTTGGCCTCGGGTGTGTCCAGACCCATCAGGGCCGAGGCGAGGATGAGGTGCCCCGTCGAGCTGATCGGGAGGTACTCGGTGATGCCCTCGACCAACCCCAGAATGACCGCCTGCCAGATCTCCAAGCCTCGTCTCCGTTTCCGGGTTGGTCCGGAGTGTAGGGTTCGGCCGGTCCGACCCCTTCCCATGAGCCCCATGCCCCAGCCCGCCCCGAATCTCGTCCCGATCCGCGACCCGGCCGACCCCCGGCTCGAGGTCTACCGCGACCAGAAGGACGCCTGGCTCCGCGCCCGCCACAACCCGGAGGCGAGCGGGGAGATCACCGGGACGGGCCTGCCCGGCGGGCTCTTCATGGCCGAGTCCGAGCTGGTGGTCCGCGAGCTGTTCGACTCGGCCTTCATCCCCGAGTCGGTCCTGATCTCGGAGACCCGGCTCGAATCGATGCGCGACGCCCTGGCGGGTCTTCCCCCCTCCGTTCCCGTCTACGTCGCCCCGCGGTCGGTGATGAAGGCTTTGGCCGGGTTCGATCTGCACCGGGGCGTTCTCGCCGCCGCCCGACGCGGGCCGGATCTCGATCCCCTCGCGCTGGCCCGCGAGGCCTCGGTGATGGTCCTCCTGGAAGACCTGGCCAACCACGACAACGTGGGCGGCATCTTCCGATCCGTGGGCGTGCTCATCGATCCCGAGCGGCACGGCCCGCCGGGCGTCCTCCTCAGCCCACGCTGCTGCGACCCGCTCTACCGCAAGGCGCTGCGCGTCTCCATCGCCCAGGCGCTGCGCGTTCCCTTCGCCACGCTCGACCCCTGGCCCGATGGGCTCCGGACCCTGCTCGACCAGGGCGTGCGGATCATCGCGCTGACCCCCTCGCCCCGGGCCCGTCCCCTCGGTGATTTCACCCGTGCCCCGGGGGAGCGCATCGCCCTGCTGGTCGGCGCCGAGGGCCCCGGCCTGCGGCCCGAGACGCTCGAGCTGATCCCCGAGCACGCCCGGATTGAGCAGCGACCGGGCGCCGATTCACTCAACGTGACCGTCGCCTGCTCGATCGCTCTGGCGGCGCTGCGCGACTGAGTGTTACCGCCCCCCTCCAAACGGGGCTTGCTCGTGCGTGCTCGGTCTGCGAACATTGCCCTGACCGCCCGCACACGCCGCCGAGGGGAAACCGGGGCAGAGGGCGATTGGTCCCGGAGGCTCAGACATGACCCGCACCACCATCGCCGTGACCTGCATGCTTGCCCTGGCGGGCACGCTCGCCAATGCCGCCCCCGTCGAGCGCGAGGGGCGGGGATCCCGTCGTGAGGCGCTCAACACGATGGAGACGAGCGTCTTCGACGCCAAACTCCTGGATCTGCTGGAGGACTGGCGCCAGGGAGAGGCCATCACCCCGGACATGCTCGAGGGGGGGGTGACGCTCGTCGTGACCCTCGACCAGGCCCGCCCCGGGTCGCTCGTGCTCGCCCCGGCGATCAACCGCCTCCTCAACGAGTTCGGGGACCAGGGGCTGCAGGTCGTCGGCGTGCACCGGCACGAGGGGTGGGACAAGTTCGTCAAGCTCTCCGAGGGCGGCATGTTTGAGTTTCCCGTCGCACGCGACAGCTACGACCGCTTCCGCGAGGCGCTGCGCGTGGATGACGAGCCGGACATTTACTTGATCGATCGCGCCGGGCAGCTGCGCTACGCGGACATCGTGAACGGCTCGATGCGCGACGCCGTTGAGCAGCTCATCGCCGAGACGCCCGAAGAGGCGCAGGGAGAGGCGCAGCGCCGGACGACCAGCGAGGGACGAATCGCCGCGGGTCTTGAGGAGGGCGACCGGGCCGAGCCCGAGGCGCGTGAAGCCGCCGCGCCCGTGTCGCCGAGTGTGCAGGTCACCAGCGCCGACTATGAGGCCGCGGAGTGGCCCGCGCCGAACCGGGGCTTCAAGGCGAAGAACTTCCAGGGCAAGGCCCTGCCGATCGCGCTGGGCGAGAACGAGCGCTGGCTGGCGAACAAGGTGGAGACCGACGGGAAGGTCGTCGTGCTCGACTTCTGGGCCACCTGGTGCGGGCCGTGCAAGCGTGCGGCGCCGACGCTCGACCGGCTGCAGAAGTCCAACCGGGACGAGCTGGCGGTCGTGGCCATCTCCGGCTCGGGCGAGAGCGCGAGCGTCGTCAAGAAGTACCTGCGGTCGAACCAGCACAGCTACGGGTACATGCACGACGACAAGACCACGCTCAACAACGCGATGGGTGTGCGCGCCATCCCGCACACGGTGGTGCTCTCGAGCGACGGCATCGTCCGCTGGCAGGGCAACCCCCTCTCCTCCGAGTTCGTCTCGGTCGTCAAGCAGGTCATCAAGAACGATCCGCTTGTTCAGGCGATGAAGCGTGAACGCCTGCGCAGCCGCGGCGCCTCGTCGAGCGCGTCCGCTGGCGCCGACCTGGACTGGCCCGAGCCCAACACCGGAAAGATCTACGCGAGCAACGACATGCAGGGGGAGCGGCTGGAGAACCCGCTCGAGGGCCTCCGCTGGCTCGATGGCGCCAAGCGTCCCGACACCGAGGGCAAGGTCGTCATCATCGACTTCTGGGCGACCTGGTGCGGCCCCTGCAAAAAGTTCGCCCCCCGCCTCGACGCCATCCAGAAGAAGTTCCCCGACGACGTGGTCGCCGTCGGCGTCGCGGGACAGAAAGACCCGCTCGACAAGGTCGAGGCCTACCTCAAGACCGTCGATCACAGCTACCTCAACGCCTACGCGGATGACCAGCGTCTCTACCGCGAACTCGGCGTGAGCGGCATCCCGCACGTCCTGGTCATCAGCGCCGACGGGGTCGTCCGGTGGCAGGGCTTCCCGGGGGGCGTGGATCTCGAAGCGATCGTCGAGCAGACCGTTGAGGCGAGCCGCCAGCTCAGCGAGTGATCGTCCCCCATCCCGGACCCGGCGCGGGCGCCCTCGGGGCGCCCGCTTTTTTCTCGGGGCTTCCTACCCTTCCGCGTGCCCGATCCCCTCCTCCACATCGCCCTCCACCAGCCCGAGATCCCGAACAACACGGGCAACATCGGGCGGACGTGCGTGGCCCTCGGGTGCGCCCTTCACCTGATCCATCCCCTGGGCTTCGACATCAGCGAGAAGGCCTGCCGACGGGCCGGGCTCGACTACTGGCCCCGTCTCCACCTCTCCGAGCATGAGGACTTCGACGCCTACCGGGCGGGCGTCGCGCCCGGGGCCCGGGTCTGGATGCTCACCACCCGGCGCGGGCGGCTGATCTACGACGCGGAGATCCGGCGGGGGGATCACCTGCTCCTGGGCGCCGAGACGCGGGGCCTCCCCGAGGATCTGCTCGACGCCGACCCCGACCGGGCGATCTGCCTTCCGATGCTCGCCGGGGAGCGATCGCTGAATCTGGCGACGGCGATGTGCGCCGCAGCGTGCGAGGGTGTTCGTCAAATGATCGGTCGCGGCGAGGCCTCCACGGACGCGATGGGGCGTTTGCGTCCGGGCGGGGTCTGAGGCGGGGAGGGTGGGGGAGAAAATTCTCCCGTCCCTCCCGAACACCGTCCCAGACCCCGCGTACTGATTGTCGGAACGACACTTATCGGCCTGACCCGCCGTGATCCGAATCTCATCTCTCTCCTCCAGTGGGCCGCTCCGATGACTCGGGGCGGTACACTGTTTTTGGACAGTGTCGTCCCGTGAGAAGCAGGCGTTGAAAGCGAACAGACAACGAACCATGACGGTGGGCTCGAGGGCTGTGGCGGTCCGTGGGGCGATGGTGGTCTTGGTCGGGCTGCTCGTGGTCCCCGGGCTGGGCGGGTGCAAGCGCACGGCGTTGCGGGCGGACGACGAGCGATCGCAGTTCACGCGGTACGACCGGACGCGCAACGCCGACGCGGCGCCCTTCATCGAAGACGAGTACGGACGCCGAACCCCGAACCTGCGCGCTCGGCTGCTTGTCAAAGATTGAGCTTTCGAACGTCCGAGTAGTGCGCGATCGCGCGGCTCTCTCCGATTCTGTGGAGAAACTGCAAGAGTCCGGGGCGGGTTCTCCGATCGTTTGGTAGTCTCGACGAGGACTCGCAGGACCGCGAGCCCGCTCCCGAACGGAATCCACTCAGGGCAAGGCTGCCGTGGCAAGGACGCGCCAACAGGCTTCAACCAGGGTTTCCCGAGTCTCGCGCCGGACGAGAACCGTCTGGGGTGCGCTGCTCGGCGCGATGACGTGCGTCGGCGGAGCGCTCTCGCTCATGTCCGGGCAGGGGATCGCCGCCCTTGAGGGCGCCACGCTCTCCCCCCTCGCCAGCCTCTCGGGCCCTTCGACCATCGAATCGATCTTCCGCACGGACGCCCCGCTCGAACGCGAGCGTTGGACGTCGATCGTGATCCACCACTCCGGCTCCCCGGCCGGATCGCCCGCCTCCATCGATGAGCAGCACCGCTCGATGGGTCTGGCCGGGCTCGGGTACCACTTCGTGATCGGCAACGGGGTCGGCATGAGCGACGGCGAGATCCACGTCGGACGACGCTGGCTCGACCAGCTCCCCGGCGCCCACGTCGCCGGCCCCCAGGGGGATCACTACAACCGCACCTCCATCGGGATCTGCCTGGTCGGCAACGGGGACCGGCGACGCTTCTCCGACGCCCAGATTCAGCGTCTGGCCCAGCTGACCTCCTCGCTCGCCCGCGAGCTGGGAATCCCGGCGGATCGCGTTCTGCTGCACTCGGATCTCTCGGGCGCCCGGAGCCCGGGGGCGTTTTTCCCGGAGGCCCGTTTCCGCGAGCTGATCGCCCTGGCGCCCTGACGGGGGCCGGATCGAGGGGGGCTCGAGCCCGGGGAATACTCGTCATCCGCCCTCGTTGTGCATCCGTGAGGCGATCCTGCCGACTAAGATCGACCCGCGTCGCTCGGAGGACGGACCCTTTCGGGCCTTTTCCGGACCACGACGGAGACCGGAGGAGTCTCTCCGGGGGATGAGTTCTGGCCTTCGAGGAGTTGGGCGGACGCCTGGGCATGTCAACCACGCCGACGATCAAGGAGAAGGGCGACCTCGTTGAGGGCTACCGCATCATGACGGAGCTCGGGCGGGGCGCGGCGTCGATCGTCTACCTCGTCCAGGACCCCAAGACCAAGCAGGTCTGGGCCCTCAAGCACCTCGAGAAGAAGGGCCCCAAGGACCAGCGGTTCCTCGACCAGGCCGAGATCGAGTACAAGATCGCCCAGCAGCTCGAGCACGACTCGATCCGCCAGATCCCGCGCATGATCAAGAAGGGCTCCCTCCTGTCCGCGAAGGAGCTGTACCTGGTCATGGAGTTCGTGGACGGCGCCGCGCTCGACACCTACCGCCCCCGCACCTTCGTCGAGGCCGTGGACCTCTTCTGCCAGACCGCCCAGGCCCTGGCGCAGATGCACGACCGCGGGTACGTCCACGCGGACATGAAGCCGCACAACGTCATGGCCTGCCCGGACATCAACGACCGGAAGATCGCCAAGATCATCGACCTTGGGCAGAGCTGCAAGGTGGGCACGGTCAAGCCCCGCATCCAGGGCACGCCCGACTACATCGCCCCCGAGCAGGTGCGCCGCGAGAAGATCGTCCCCAAGACCGACGTCTACAACTTCGGCGCGACCATGTACTGGGTGCTCACCCGGCAGCACATCCCCACGGCGTTCTCCAAGCAGGGCGCCTCGCTCTCGGGTTCGCTCGAGTCCGCCGTGATCGAGAAGCCCGTCCCCGCCAACGAGATCAACTCCAACATCGACGAGCGGCTGAGCGACCTGATCATGCAGTGCGTCGAGCCGAACCAGGCCCAGCGTCCCACCATGAACGAGGTCGCCGACCGCCTGGAGCTGATCCTGGGCATCCTGCGCACGCGGGCCGAATCGGAGGCCTCGCGAGCGGGCATCACGCTTGACGAGGACGAGTGAGGCGGCCGTGCCCCCGATCGATCTGAACGACCCCGACCGAGTGGTCGCCGCGTTCCGCGAGGGAGCGTCGGCCAACCGGGAGGCGGCGTGCCGGCGGGGATCCATCGACGTCATCAACGCCCCCGGACGCCTGATCGCGACGGGTGACCTGCACGACAACCCGATCCACTTCGCCAAGCTGGTCGAGGCCGCGGGCCTGCGCGACGAGGACCCCGAATCGGGGCGGTCGCACCTGACGCTGCACGAGATCATCCATCCCGAGCGTCTGCTCAACGGGATCGATTTCTCGTACCGCGCCCTGGCCCGTGTCGCCGCCCTCAAGGCGGGTCACCCGGAGTTCGTCCACACGCTGCTGGCGAACCATGAGCTGGCGCAGGTGCTCGGCTCAGGGATCGTCAAGAACGGCGTGCGCGTCGTGGAGGCGTTCAACGAGGGGCTCGAGTACGTCTTCGCGGAGGAGAGCGAGCGGGTGGCCGAGGCGATCGCGGACTTTGTCCGCTCCATGCCCCTCGCCCTGCGGGTGCACACGCCCTTCGGCGACATTCTGTGCGCCCACTCGCTTCCGGGACCGGCGATGATGGGACGTTTCGATCCCTCGGTGCTGCTGCGGGACCTGACCGAGGAGGACTACGAGCCGCGTCGGGGTTCGGCTCACCTGATGATCTGGGGGCGTGGGTACGACGCCGAGCAGCTCGAGGACCTGGTCGAGCGGTGGGGGGTGAATCTTTTCATTCTCGGACACGAGCACGCGCCCCAGGGCGCGATGCTGGTCGAACCCAACGCCCTGGTGCTCTCCAGCGATCATGAGCGGGGGGTCTACCTGCCGATCGACCTGGAGCACCCGCCCGCGGTTCGCGACTGCGTGGGGCTTGTCGTCCCGCTGAGCGATTGAGCCGACCCCGCCGCCGCTCGGGGGCGTATGACTCTCCACGACGGTGACCGAGCCCCCCTGAGGCCCGATGGAAGGACTGACTGAATGCGACGCCACGCCCTGCATGTGCTGCTCCCCACGATCGCCCTGACGCTGACCGCCGCGTGCGACGAGGCCCCCTCGGCCAGCGCCGGAGAGCCCGACGTCGCGCTCGTGGCGCCGGGGGGTGAGGCGCCCCAGCCGGGCCAGGCCACCGAGCCCCCGGCCCAGCCCGAGGCGCCGGGCGAGGCCCAGCCCGCGTCCGAGGCGTCCGATCAGGAGGCGACCGCCGAGCCCGAGCAGGGCGAGGAGGCGCCCCGGGTCCGCAAGTCGCGCGTGGTGCGCCGGTTCGAGATGGAGGCCGAGGGGCTCCTGCCCCTGCAGACGAGCGAGGCGACCAAGGAGTTCCTCGACCAGGTGAGCCTGCTGCACAACGTGCCGATCCGACGCATCTACGTCCGCCAGGGCCCGGTCCCCGAGGCGGTCGCGGAGGCGGAGTTCCACATGCTCCCCGATGAGATCAAGAACGCGCTGCGCCCGGTCGAGATCGACACGACCAAGTACTACCAGACGATCTACGGCTCGCCCCTCGCCTACGCCCGCCCGCTCGATCTGGTCGCGGCTCACGCGGGGTGGGAGAGCTTCGAGGGCAAGAAGATCCTCGACTTCGGGTACGGGCAGATCGGGCAACTGCGCATGCTCGCGCAGTGCGGGGCCGACGTGACCGGGATCGAGGCCTCCTCGATGATCTCCGCGATGTACACCCTGCCCGGCGACACCGGCGAGTTCACCGGGACGACCGGGAAGACCGGGCGCCTGAGCCTCTACCAGGGGTACTGGCCCGCGGGGCTGTTCGCCCGCCAGAACGTCGGGACCGGGTACGACCTGATCATGGCGCGCAACGTGCTCCGCAAGGGTCCGATGGATCTGGAGAACCCCGACGTCCGGCCCGAGCTGCGCGTCCGCCTGCGGGTGACCCCCGAGATGTTCATCGCGCGGATGAACGAGGCGCTCAACACCGGCGGGTACGCGATCGTCTACAACATCGGGGGCGCCGGTCCCGAACTCTGGGACCAGTTCCCCGCCAGCGACTTCTCCTGCCCCTTCACCCGCGAGCAGTGGGAGAACGCCGGGTTCGAGGTCATCGCCGACAACACCATGGACAGCGAGCCGATGCGCGACGTCGGGAAGGCGATCTTCCTCGACCGCGGCCCCAACGGCATCAGCCTCGAGACCCAGATGTACGCCGCCTACACCCTGGTCCGGAAGGTCCGCGAGACGACGATCCCCGGTCAGGAGAACGCCCCCGCGGACGACTGATCCACGCTCGTGCGGGTAGCATGACCTCCCATGGGTGAGGCGACCGAGACTCCGAACGACACCCCGCGATGGCTCCCGGAATCGGCGGGCGCCTTCCACGCCCGTCTGTGGCGCTGCGTCTTGCTGGCGCCAAGGCTCTGGCGCCCGGGGCGGGTCTGGAGCGCCCTGCACGTGGGTGTTCCGGTTTCCTGCTCGGCGCTGCTCATCTTCCTGTGCCTGATCCTGTGCACGCGCCTGCTCATGGGTGTGGCCGGGGCGGGTGACGCGATCGCCTTCACCATCAGCCCGCCCGCATCCGGCGCTCCAGGCGCCGACGCCGCGGAACTGGCGCGGGAGATCATCTCCCCCCAGTTCTCGAACCTGCGCCGGCACGACGGGGCGATCGATCCGAGCTGGCTCGGCGCTCCGCTGGCGGCCCACACCGCCTTCCTCCTCATGCTCCTGGCCCTGTCCAGCGACCGGAAGCGCGTCGGGGTGACCGCGCCCCACGTGCTCCGCGCGTGGGTCTACGGGCTGGTCTGGCTCGGGGCGGTCTTCCTGCTCGGGGCGGTCGCCGGCGCCCTCGACGCCCTCGCGCTGGGCGCCTGGGAATACAGCGACCTGACCCGCGAGCCGGGCGTCCTTGAGTCCGTCGCGGCGGGTCTGGTCGGCGCCACCGAGTCTCCGGTGGTCCTTGCGATCATCGGTTTCTGGATCCTGCTCTGGTGGCGTGCCGCCATCGTCCGGGCGTGGAAGATCCCGCGGGGGCAGGTGGGGTGGGTGCTTCTCTCGGTGGTCGCCCTCGTCGCCGGGACGGGCGCTCTGCTGCTTACCCGTCATTTCCAGATCCTGCGCGACATCGCGGCAGGGTGAGGGGCGCCTCAACCCGCCCCGGTCTGGGCGGTAGAGCCCTCGGAATCTCCCGGGAGCTTGATATGAACCGCCGCTTGACCGTCCTGCTGCTTGCCTCCGTCTCCACCGGCGCCGCGCTCGCTCAGGAAGACGCCCCCGGGCACAACCAGAAATACGCGCGTGAGGCCGAGGCGGTGCGCGCTTTCGCGACCACGCCAAGCGCGAACGCCTGGCTCGACGAGGCCGAGCGTCTGCCCGCGTTCGAGCCCCGGACGATCCACTACACCCGCACGCGCAACGGGAACACCGCGTACACCGCCGAGCAGTACGAGGCCCTCGACGAGGCCGATCGCGAGGGGCTGCGGGAGTTGACCGCCGAGCCGGGCGGACGGTACGACGAGACGTTCTACGGCTCCCCTCTGGCCTACCTGCGAGCCCTGGACCTCGGCGCCCAGCATCTGGGGACCGAGGCCGAGTCGTTCGGCCTTGAGGGCGCCCGCGTCTTCGACCTGGGGTACGGCCAGATCGGGCAGCTGCGCATGCTCGCCCGCGCCGGGGCCCACGCCGTCGGCGCCGACCCCGATCCCATCCTCGCCGCCCTCTACGCCCAGCCCGGGGACACGGGCCCCGTCGCCCGCGAAGACGGGCCCGACGGCTCGATCACCCTGACCCACGACGTCTGGCCCGCCGACGAGAGCGCCCGGGAAGCGGTGGGGGAGGGGTTCGACCTGATCATCGTGCGCAACCTGCTCAAGCGCGGGTACATCCACCCCCCGCAGGAGACGCCCGCGTACACCCAGGTCAGCTTCGGTGTTCCCGACGGGGAGTTCCTGGGCGCCCTGTTCAACGCCCTCCGTCCGGGAGGGGTGCTCGTCATCTACACCCTGGGCGGCCCGTACGCGCCCCCGGGCGAGAGCTACAACCCGTCGTGCGACATCGCCAACCCGTGGTCTGAAGAGACCTGGGCCGACGTGGGCTTCGAGGTCATCGCCCACGAGGCGCCCGAGAGCGAGCAGGCCCGGGCCGTCGGCGCTGCGCTGGGCTGGGGTGAGCAGCTCGATCTGGACAAGGGCATCTTCGGGATCACCTCAATCTACCGGCGCCCTGACTAAGCGAAGCGGACGCCTCGCATCCGCCCGAGGAATCGGGCACAATGCGATGGCGATGCCGAGGGTGGGACAGAAGCCAAAGCCCAAGCAACCTCCACGGTGCCCACGCTGCGGCTACGACCAGACCGGGGAGGTGGCTCGGTGGTCGGAGAGTTGCCCGCTCGAAGGGGTCTGCTCCGAGTGCGGTCAGGCGTTCGAGTGGGTCCGTTCCTTCCATCCGCACCGTGCCGATATCCGCTGGCTGCCGGACCACGCCGCCGGGTTCTGGAGCCTGCTCGCCCGCTGTTGTCGAGTGATTCCGCGCGCCGCGACCCCGCCGCGATTCTGGCGCCGGGTCGGCATCGACGCGGCGTTCTCGCCGGTCGCGTGGCTCGTGTTCTTGATGTTCTGGCCCGTGGCGCTTCGATTGGGCTCGATCAGCGCGTACCTGCTCGCCCACGAGCTGTTCTGGCGTGGCCAGATTCGGTTGGGTCGTGCAACGGTCGCGGGGATCTCACGCCAGCGTGACGAGCTGATCCAGGCTGCGCTCACCTCGCCGGGATTGACGCAGGGCGAGTTCCGCGCCGGAGAAGGCCCGGCGCTGCTCGCCACCGCACTGACGTCGATGGTGGTCATCCCGGCAATGTTCCTCGTGCTGCCATGGACACGTCGGCAGGCCAAGCTGCGCGCCGCCCACATTGTCCGCGCCGCGGTCTACTCCACCGTCTGCCTGCTTCCTCTCCTGCTGCTCGAACTCGGCATCACCGGCATCGGGCTCGGCGCGGCTCTCAATGGCAGGCTCGTCAGCAACTGGAGGGGTGGGGGACTCGATCAGGCCTTCCAAACTCTTGTCGGCGTCTACCAGTCGTGGACGCTCGCGCTGCTCACCCTGGCTTGGGTTCTCTGGTGGTGGCATGAAGCGATCGTGCGTGGATGGAACATCCATCGGGGTGGGACGATCTGGTCGCTCCTGACCGTCTGTGCGGTTCTTGCCTCGGTCGTTGTGCTCTCGCTCACCAGTCGGGAACTCCTCTATCTCATCATCCGCCTCGGCGGCGTCTAGGCCTCGGGCTTCGCTCTACACTCCCCCCATGACCACCCCCAGCCCCGAGATGGACACCCTCCGCGCCGCCGACCCCGAGCTGGCCGAACTCATCGCCCTCGAGGCCGAGCGCCAGGAGAGCACGATCGAGCTGATCGCCAGCGAGAATCACGCCTCCCCCGCGGTGATGGCCGCCGCCGGCTCGATTCTCACCAACAAGTACGCCGAGGGGTATCCCGGGCGGCGCTACTACGGCGGGTGCGTCCACCACGACGCCATCGAGCAGCTCGCCCGCGACCGGGCCAAGCAGCTCTTCGGGTGCAAGTTCGCCAACGTCCAGCCCCACTCGGGCGCCCAGGCGAACATGGCCGTCTTCATGGCCACCATGCAGGCCGGCGACACCTTCGCCTCGCTCATCCTCAAAGACGGCGGGCATCTGTCGCATGGCATGAAGCTCAACTTCTCCGGGACCTACTTCAACCCCGTCCACTACGCCCTGCACTACGACCAGAGCCACCCCGAGCACGAACGCATCGACTACGACTCCGTCCGCGCCGTCTGCCGGGAGCACAAGCCCAAGGCCCTGCTCTGCGGGTACTCGGCCTACCCGCGCGTCATCGACTTCGCCAGGTTCCGCGAGATCGCCGACGAGGTGGGGGCGCTGCTCATCGCCGACATCGCGCACATCGCCGGCCTTGTCGCCGCGGGCGAGCACCCCAGCCCCTTCCCGCACGCGCACGTCGTCACCACGACCACGCACAAGTCCCTGCGCGGCCCGCGCGGCGGGCTCATCATGACCAACGACGAGGACCTCAACAAGGCCATCAACCGCGCCCTCTTCCCGGGCGTCCAGGGCGGCCCCCTGATGCACATCATCGCCGCCAAGGCCGTCGCCTTCGGCGAGGCCCTCAGGCCCGAGTTCAAGGACTACCAGCGACAGGTCGTCGCCAACGCCCGCGCCCTGGCCGCTTCCCTCACCGAGCACGGGTACCGCATCACCTCCGGCGGCACGGACAACCACCTCATGCTCGTGGACCTGACCGGGCGCGACGCCGAGCTGACCGGCAAGGACGCCGAGGCCTGGCTCGAACGCGCCGGCATCATCACCAACAAGAACGGCATCCCCGACGACCCCCGCCCCCCCATGACGACCTCCGGCCTGCGCCTCGGCTCGCCCGCGACCACCACACGCGGGTTCAAGGAGGCGGAGATGAAGCAGATCGGCGCGTGGATCGACCGCGTGCTCAGCGCCGGGCTCAAGGGCGAGGAGGGCCTGTCCAAGGCGGCCGACCAGGTCCGCGCCGAGGTCCGCGAGCTGTGCGCCCGCTTCCCCCTCCCCCACGCCGAGACCCGGTGCCACGCCTGACCCGAAGGGCGGGGAAAGGCCGAGCCGAAAAGAAGAGACACGGCTGCCCTCTCGGGTCAGCCGTGTCACTGCTTGAGTTGGTTGCGCGTTCGTTTACGGCGTGGGGAGCGATCCCGCCGCGTTGTTGAGGATCTCCGCCCCCTCGGGCCAGAACGCCGCAAAGATGCCCGCGGTGATCAGGGCGTAGACCACGCCGTCGAACATGCAGAAGGCGACGTGCCGAACGGTTTTCATCTGGAAGAACTCGTGGTGGATCGTCCCCAGCACGTGCGCCAGCACGCCCGCGGTCCCCACGATCTGGAAGACGTGCAGGTACTCGGCGCCCGCGGGGATCGACGCGCCCGCCAGGTACCCGATGAAGATCGCGATCACGAGGAACTCAACGAGGGTGACCGCGAGGTTCTTCGCGAAGCTCGGGCGCCCGGCGGGAATCTGCAGGAAGGCCCACGGGCCGTTGTTCCATCGCGCCTTGAACTCGTCCCCCTTGAACTTCTCCTTGTCCGAGCAGTTCGGGATGTAGTACCCCCCCGGCTCGAGCTTCATCTCCCCGAGCGCCCGGTCCATCACCCCCTCCTCAGGCAGCGCCTTCATGTCCGCCTTGTGGTGGGGGAGCGCCATCCAGATGATCGAACTCGCGACGAAGCAGGCGACCGTGCTGATCACGATCGGCAGCCACAGGTCCAGCAGCATGTCCATTTCGACTCCTTTCCAGGGGCGGGCGATCGCCGCACACACCGCCATCGGCCCATCCTCCGGGCGTCCGCCACCCGCCGTCAATCCGCCCCCGTGGTGTGGGCGTCGGCCCGGCGGGGCTTATCGGCGTTCAAGCGGGGCGTCGCGGGCCGGTCTGCGACGGTCGAACCTGTTGGGGGAGAAGGGGTTGGGTCAATGCGTGATCGCTCTGCGCAGACGCTGGACACCTTCCCGCCCCGTGGCACCTTGCGGGTGCAGACATCCACAAACATGAGGGAGTGAGAGATGAACAAGCTCGAGATCCAGCCGCCGCCCCCCCCGCCCGCACGCCCGGACTGCTACTGCTGGTCGGGACCCCTGAAGCAATCCAGCGTGCACCAGCTGCGTGACTTTGTGATCTGCGCAGCGATCGCGGCGGCACTCGCTGGATCGGTGCTTGCGCTCGGGCTGCTCTGAGGTGGCGACGCCGGACCGGAACGGTCAGTCGGTCTTCTCGTGGTGGATCTTGGGCATGTCCTCGAGGACCTGATCGATCAGGCCGTAGTCGAGCATTTCCTTGTCATCCAGCCAGAGGTTCCGGTCGCAGTCCTTCATGATCTTCTCGGCGGGCTGCCCGGTGGCGTCGGCGTAGATCGCGTAGAGACGATCGCGCAGGCGCATCATCTCCTTGGCCTCGATCTCGATGTCCGTCGCCTGGCCTTCCATCACGCCCGAGAGCAGGGGCTGGTGCAGCAGGTTCCGCGCGTTGTGCAGCGCGTACCGCTTGCCCTTGGTCCCGCTGGCGGCGATGACCGACCCCATCGAGGCGGCCTGCCCGATGATGTACGTGCAGACGTCCGGCTGGATGTACCGCATCGTGTCGACGATCCCCAGCCCCGCGGTCACACTCCCGCCGGGGCTGTTGACGTAGACGTGGATGTCGCTCTTGGCGTCCTCGTTGGCGAGGAAGAGAAGCTGGGCGACGGCCAGGTTCGCCATCTCGTCACCCACCGGGCCCGAGATGAAGATGATCCGGTCCTTGAGCAGGCGCGAGTAGATGTCGTACGAGCGCTCGCCGCGCCCGGTCTGCTCGATGACGATGGGAACGAGGTAGGACATGGGTCGTGTCTCTTTCGCGGGACGGCGCGTGCGCCCTCCCGGGGGGGTGCGTGCGGGTTCAGAGCGCGGACTTGTTCTGGTCTTCCTTGGGCGGGTGGCTGAGCACCTCGTCCACGAGGCCGTACGCCGCGGCCTCCTGGGCCGAGAAGTACTTGTCGCGCTCGCCGTCCTGCTCGACTTGCTCCACGGGCTGGCCCGTGCACTCCGCGAGGATCTCGTTGAGCTGACGCTTGGCCTTCAGGATCTGCTCCGCCTGGATGCGGATGTCCTCGGTCTGGCCCGTCACCCCGCCGTACGGCTGGTGGATCATCACCTTCGCGTGGGGCAGGGCGAATCGACGCCCCTTGCTCCCGGCCGCCAGGAGCACCGCCGCCCCCGAGTACGCCCGCCCGATGCAGTACGTCGCGATGGGGCTGGAGAGGAACTTCATCGTGTCGTACAGCGCCAGCGTGTCGTCCACGCTCCCGCCGGGCGAGTTGATGTAGAAGTTGATGTCCTGGGCCCGACGCTGATTCTCCAGATAGAGCATCTGCATCATCACCCGGGAGGCCGACTGGTGGTTGATCTCTCCCACGAGGAAGACAATCCGATTCTCGAGCAGCAGCTCGTCGATCGTCATCTCACGGGTTCGCTGGTAGCTGACACTGGCTGCTGGCATGGTCCGTCCTGCCTAAGTCATTGTCGGGCCAGAGGCTCACGCACTCCGGCGGGGCTGTTGGGGCTGGCCCGGACGCTCGCTGGCGACCGGCCCGTGACCGATCCATCGGTCGCTGCCCCGCTCGGCATGATAGGGCCGCCCCAGAACCGCGCAAGATTCCGCCCCGGAATCGGACTCAAACAGGGTGGACCCGCCCCCAAGACCCCCCGGGCGCCCGTTGCCGCAGGCGTGGCGGGTCTCTAGAGTTGCCGCTCACCCGTCCGGAGATCACCCGCACGTGCCCACCGCGGTTATCAGCGACATCCATGCCAACGCCGAGGCGCTCCGGGCCGTGCTCGCGGACATCGAGTCCCGGGGCATCGACCGGATCGTCAATCTGGGCGACGTGGTCGGCTACGGCCCGGACCCCCTCGAGGTCGTCGATCTGGTCGCCCAACGCTGCGCCTGGACGCTCATGGGCAACCACGACTTCGGCGTCCTCTACGAGCCCACCAACTTCAACCCCGCCGCCGAGTCGAGCGCCTACTGGACCCGCGCCCAGTTCGACGCCGAGGAGGACGAGGCCCTCCGCGCCAAACGCTACGACTTCCTCGGGCGTCTGCGCGTGCGGGTCGTCGAGCCGCTCCCGGACAGCTCGACCACCGTCCTCGCCGTCCACGCCTCCCCCCGGCGCCCCATCAACGAGTACATCTTCCCCGACGACGCCTCCGACGCGCCCGACAAGCTCGAGGCGATCTTCGACCGCGTCGAACGCATCGCCATGGTCGGGCACACCCACGTCCCCGGCGTCTTCACCGACGAGCCCGACTTCTACCCCCCCGCGGAGATCGGCGACTCGGGAAGCTACAAGTTCATGGACGGCGAGAAGGTCATCATCAACGTCGGCTCTGTCGGGCAGCCCCGCGACAACGACCCCCGCGCCAGCTACGCCGTCCTCCACCCCGACCGCGTCGAGTTCCACCGGGTCGAGTACGACGTCAAAGTCACCGCCGACAAGATCAAGGCGATCCCTGAACTGCACGACTGGCTCGGCGACCGCCTGTACGAAGGCCGCTGATCGGCCCTGCCTTTCCGCAAAGGACGCGTCGAACACCCGCCATGCCCCGAACCCCGCACCTCATCCTGCTCATCCTCTCGGCCCTCGTTGCCCTCCCCCTCGCCT
>MRWG01001038.1_pt1 | contig 20762 bp, 14 predicted proteins | sample 1013341 | NCBI WGS metagenome assembly MRWG01 (sample SAMN06117577, study PRJNA244670) | biofilm metagenome | biome: Water; feature: Cathode Biofilm; material: Biofilm; isolation source: microbial consortium enriched at the cathode of a solar microbial fuel cell | place: USA: District of Columbia ... | reverse complement strand
GCACCAGCCGGATTGCCGATCAGATGGCCCGGGAACGCCTCGCCGGGGCGGCCCGCAGTGAGCTGCACGGCGACCGCGAGGTCGCCTGATCCGCAGTCGGGTCAGCGGGCGTCCCGCCAGTAGGGACGCTTGAGTTCTTCCTTGTAGAGTTTCCCCGTCTGGTGACGCGGCAGGGCCTCGTGGAAGTCGATGCTGCGGGGGCACTTGAGGTGCGCCAGGCGTTTCCGGCACCAGTCGATGAGCGCTTCCGCGGCGACGGGTTCGGAGACCTCCACCGCCGCCTTCACCTGCTCGCCGAATTCCGCATCCGGAATGCCGAACACGGCGGCGTCGCGCACGGCGGGATGACCGATCAGCACGTCCTCCACTTCCCGCGGGTAGATGTTCACGCCCCCGGAAATGATCATGTGCGAGGCGCGGTCGGTGAGATAGAGAAAGCCGTCGGCGTCCCTGTAGCCGACGTCGCCCAGGGTCGACCAGCCCCGCTCGTCGTAGGCCTCGGCGGTCTTGCCGGGATCCTTGTAGTACTCGAAGCGGGGTCCGCCGGAAAAGAACACCCGGCCGGTCTCGCCCGGCGGCAGCTCGCGGCCGTCGTTGCCGACGATGTGGACGTCACCGATGACGGGGCGCCCCACCGAGCCCGGGTGTGCCAGCCAGTCCTCCGGGCCGATGGCGGTCTGGCCGTTGCCCTCGGTGCCCGAGTAGTACTCGTGCAGGATGGGCCCCCACCAGTCCAGCATTGCCCGTTTGATGTCCGGCGGGCACGGCGCTGCGGCGTGGACCGCCAGCCGGTGGCTGCCGAGGTCATAGCGGTTGCGGGTGGGCTCGGGCAGCCGCAGCAGCCGGACGAACATGGTGGGCACCCACTGGCTGTGGGTGATGCCGTGGCGTTCGATCAGCGCCAGGCTCGCCTCGGCGTCGAAGCGCGGCATGATCACGCAGGTGCCGCCGCAGCGCTGCACCATGTTCACGTAGCGCAGGGGCGCGGAGTGGTACAGCGGCGCAGTGGACAGGTAGACGGTGTCGCGGCCGATGTCGTGGAGCGCCACGCGCCGCTGAAACAGCGCCGAGACGGTGTTGAGGGGGGCGCCCGGACGGGCCGCGCGGACCCCCTTGGGACGCCCTGTGGTGCCGGAGGAGTAGAGCATTTCGGCCCCTTCCGCGGCATCTTCCGGCAGCGTCGCCGGCTCGGCGGCGACCAGCTCCGGCCAGGCGTCGATGTCCAGCACGACGCCCTGGGGCGCGCCGTCGGCCTTGTCGCGCTGGCTGCCGTGCAGGACCAGCACGCCCGCATCGCAGTCGCCGAGGATGTGCTGCACCTCGGCGCGCTGGAACTGGACGCTCACCGGCGTGTAGTACAGGCCGGCGAGCTGGGCGGCCCAGTGCACGGCCGGCGAGTAGGGATGGTTGGGTGAGAGCACCGCGATGCCGTCGCCGGTGCGCAGACCCAGCCGGCGCAGCAGGCGGGCGCCCTTCTGCGCCAGCTCGGCGAGCTCGGCGTAGGTCACGGTCCGGCCGTCGAAGATCCAGGCGGGGCGTTCCGGATCCTGCTCGGCCCAGTGCAGGGGGCCGGCCCAGGGGTTCACGAGGTTGCTGGGGCCGTCGTCATCAGGTCTTGCCGCCGTCCCGGGGCAGGTGCATCGGGAACGGCGTCACGTTGCCGCCTTTGCTGTCGGTGATCTTGGGGACCCCTTCCTTGTCGACCTCGTCGATCCGGATCACCGCATGGAGCGGGATGAAGGAACGCTGCACCCCCTCGAACTCGCTGCGCAGCTTGTCCTCGCTGGGATCGACCACCAGATTACTGCGGGTGCCGAAGACGTAGTCCTCGACCTCGATGAAACCGTACAGGTCGCTCTGATAGATGGCCCGGGCGTAGACCTCGTAGACGTGTCCCTGGTTGTGGAACAGCACTTTGTACATCTGCTTGGGATTGTCGGCCATGGGATCCACCGTTTGGCTGAATGCCGGTATATAGAGGTGTATGGCCAAATTGCAAGTCTCTATAATGCGCGGCCCGGCAACGGCAGCCCCGACAGCAGGAGTCATGTCCGACAACTCGCCCAGCCCCGACACGCCCAGAAAGCTCTTCATCCAGACCCACGGGTGCCAGATGAACGAGTACGACTCGTCGCGCATGGCGGACCTGCTGCGTGACAGCCACGGCTACGAGCTGGTGGCGGATGCCGCCGAGGCCGACGTGATTCTGCTGAACACCTGCTCGATCCGTGAGAAGGCCCAGGAGAAGGTTTTTCATCAGCTCGGCCGCTGGAAACACCTCAAACGCAACCGGCCGGACGTGCTGATCGGCGTCGGGGGCTGCGTGGCGAGCCAGGAAGGCGAGGCCATCCAGCGCCGGGCGCCCTACGTGGACATGGTGTTCGGACCGCAGACGCTGCATCGGCTGCCGGAGATGGTGGATGCGGCCGCTGTTCCAGCCGAGGCTCGGAAGGTTCGCGATCTGGAGGTCGCTCCTACAGGGCGGGGGGCAGGCGCGCCGGCGACGGCCCGGCGGCTGCCGATCGTTGACGTGACGTTTCCGGAGATCGAGAAGTTCGATCGGCTGCCGGAGCCCCGGGCAGAGGGGCCGTCGGCCTTCGTGTCCGTCATGGAAGGCTGCAGCAAGTACTGCAGCTTCTGCGTGGTGCCCTATACCCGGGGTGAAGAGGTCAGCCGCCCGGTGGCGGACGTGATGCGCGAGGTGGTGGCGCTGGCCCGTCAGGGCGTGCGGGAGATCAATCTGCTCGGCCAGAACGTCAACGCCTACCGCGGCGCCATCGACGGCGACGTGGCGGACCTGGCGGAGCTGATCCACTACGTCGCGGAGATCGACGGTATCGAGCGCATCCGCTTCACGACCTCGCACCCGGTGGAGTTCACCGACAGTCTGGTGCAGGCTTTCGCCGTCGTGCCGGAGCTGGTCGATCACCTGCATCTGCCGGTGCAGTCCGGCTCGGACCGCATCCTGCGGCTGATGAAACGGGGCCACACGGCGGACGATTACCGACGCCGCATCGACGACCTGCGCCGGGTGCGCCCGGACATCAGCCTGTCCTCGGACTTCATCGTCGGGTTTCCCGGAGAGACGGACGAGGATTTCGAGGACACCATGCGGCTGATCGAGGACATCGGCTTCGACGTGTCCTTCAGCTTCATCTACAGCGCCCGGCCGGGCACCCCGGCATCGGCCCTCGACGACCCGACGCCGGCGGAGGTCAAGAAGGCCAGGCTCGATCGGCTGCAGGCCCGCATCCGGACCCAGGCGGAGGCCATCGCGCGGGGGATGGTCGGTACCCGCCAGCGGGTGCTGGTCACCGGCCACGCCAAGCGCCGCGAGGGTTTCGACGGCGATCGGGGCGTCGTCCTGGCCGGGCGCACGGAAAACAACCGGGTGGTCAACTTTCTCGCCCCCGGGGCAGAGCTGGTGGGCGGTTTCGCCGAGGTGGTGATCGACGAGGCGTTGCCGAATTCCCTGCGCGGACGCCACGATTTCTTCATTTGACACGCGGTGCTCCCCTTATATGCTACGAAAATCGCGTTCATACAGGGCCTGAGTTGAGCCAAGATTCCCCCGGTGCGGTCGCTCTGACCACCAAAGTCATCCTGGAACCTGACGATTCCCAGCGTCTCGCCGCCCTGTGCGGCCCCTTCGACCAGAACCTGAAACATCTCGAAAAGCGGCTCGGCGTGCTGATCCGCAATCGTGGCAACGTGTTTCAGGTCAGCGGGCCGGAGCGGCGTCTCAAGGCAGCCAGCGCCCTGCTGTCCCAGCTCTACCGGGACACGGCGGAACGCGACGACATCGATCCGGACGTGGTCCACCTGTACCTGCAGGACGCCGGCGTGGACGAACTGCTCGCGCGCGAGGCGGAGACGGGCGGCGCCGCGGCGTCCGGCAGCGACGCGCCGGTGATTCACACCGGCCGCAAGACCGTCATGCCCCGGGGCGCCAACCAGGTCGGCTACGTCCGCGCAATCCGGGAGAACGACGTCAACTTCGGCATCGGCCCGGCGGGCACGGGCAAGACCTACCTGGCGGTAGCCTGCGCGGTGGAGGCGCTGGAGAGCCAGCGCGTGAGCCGGATTCTGCTGGTGCGGCCGGCGGTGGAAGCCGGCGAGAAGCTGGGTTTCCTGCCCGGCGACCTGGCGCAGAAGATCGATCCCTACCTGCGTCCCCTGTACGACGCGCTCTACGAGATGATGGGCGTCGACCGGGTGAACAAGTACATCGAGCGCAACGTCATCGAGGTGGCGCCGCTGGCCTACATGCGCGGCCGCACCCTCAACAACGCGTTCATCATCCTCGACGAGAGCCAGAACACCACCATCGAGCAGATGAAGATGTTCCTCACCCGGATCGGCTTCTCGTCGACGGCGGTGATCACCGGGGACATCACGCAGATCGACCTGCCGAAGGGGCAGAAGTCCGGGCTGGTGAACGTGCGTGACGTGCTGCGCGACGTGGACGGCATCAGCTTCACCCACTTCAGCTCCCGGGACGTGGTGCGTCATCCGCTGGTGCAGAAGATCGTCGAGGCCTACGCGGCGTTCAGCGACGCCGAGGTCCACGGCAGCCGCCGTCCCCGGGACCGGGGCCGGCCGGCGGACGGCGCCGGTCCGGCGGGTCGAGCCCGCGCCGGGGACGCCGGCCCCGCCGATGACCGTTGAGGTGCAGATCGCGACCAGCGCTGCTTCGCCCGATCCCGTCGCCATCGAGGGCTGGGCGCTGGCCGCGCTGACGCGGGCCAGGGGCAGTGACGATGGCGAGATCTGCGTGCGGGTGGTCGACGACGCGGAGATCCGCGAGCTGAACGCCACCTACCGTCACAAGGACGCGGCCACCAACGTCCTGAGCTTTCCCGCCGACGTCGACCTGCCGGAGGCGCGCATCTGGGGCGACGTGGTGGTGAGCGCGCCGGTAGTGAGCCGGGAGGCGACCGAGCAGGGCAAGGCCTATGCCGACCATTTCGCCCACATGGTGGTGCATGGCGTTCTGCATCTTTTGGGGTACGATCACGAGACGGCCGCCGAGGCGGACGTCATGGAACGATTAGAAATAGAGATACTGGACCGCTTGGGTGTGAGCGATCCATACGGGGAAGGATGAGCGAAGGCAGCCCAGCGTCGTCGAAGCGGACGCTACTCGAATGGGTGTCCGGACTGTTCAGCGACGAGCCCTCGGACCGCAGCGAGCTCATGGAGATGCTGCGCGAGGCTTCGGAGCGGCAGATCATGGACGCCGAAGCGCTGAACATCATCTTCGGCGCTCTGCAGGTGTCGGACATGCAGGCGCGGGACATCATGATCCCGCGCACCCAGCTCGTGTACCTGAAGGCGGGTGACTCGCCGGACGTGCTGCTGCCCACCATCATCGAGTCCCAGCACTCCCGCTACCCGGTGATCGGCGACGACCTCGATGACATCAAGGGCATTCTCCACGCCAAGGATCTGCTGCCGCTGATCCTGTCGAAGGATCTCGATCACTTCGACATCAAGGACTGCATCCGGCCTGCCACGGTGGTGCCGGAGAGCAAGCGCCTGAACGTGCTGCTGCAGGATTTCCGCAACACGCGCAACCACATGGCGGTGGTGGTGGACGAGTACGGCCACGTTTCCGGCGTGGTCACCATCGAAGACGTGCTCGAGCAGATCGTCGGCGAGATCGAGGACGAGCACGACATCGACGAGGAAGGCTTCATCAAGCAGCTCGACACCCACACCTTCAACGTCAAGGCCACCACGGCAGTGGACGACTTCAACGAGTACTTCGGCGTGAGTCTCGACGAGGAGGAGTTCGACACCGTCGGCGGGCTGGTGCTGAAGGCCTTCGGCCATCTGCCGGACCGGGGTGAGGTCGTCGAGCTGGACAATCTGCGCTTCAAGGTGCTGAACGCCGACTCCCGCCGGCTGCGGCTGCTGCAGGTCGAACGCGCCACCGATTCATGAGGCCCGCGCTGCCCGCCGCGGCGGCTGCCCTGGCCTGCGGCGCGATGCTGCCGCTCTCTCTCGCCCCTTTCGGGTTCTGGCCGCTGGGCATTGCCTCCCTGGCGGGCTGGTTCGCGCTGCTCCGGTCCCGATACATCAGCGGCGCCGCCAGCGGCTGGCTGTTCGGCATCGGCAAATACGGCGTCGGCGCCTCCTGGGTGTACGTGAGCATTCACGTCTACGGCAACGCGCCGCCGTTGCTCGCAGGCTTTCTCGTGGTGCTGTTCGTCGCCGGGCTCGCCCTGTTCACGCTGGCGAACGGCTGGCTCTACGATCGCCTCGCCCGCCGGCGGCCGTGGCTCGACGCCGCGCTGTTCGTGGCGCTGTTCTCCGCCTTCGAGTGGCTGCTCACCTGGGTGCTCACCGGTTTCCCCTGGCTTTATGCCGGCTACGCCCATCTCGAAACGCCGTTGGGCGGCTGGGCCCCGGTGGGTGGCGTGCTGCTGGTGGGCGCCCTCGTGGCGGGCAGCGCGGTGCTGCTGGTCCGGGGGGTGGATCTGGCGCGGGCGCGGCGCTGGCGCGGACTCGCGATCACGGCCGCGGCGCTGGCGGCCGTCTGGGGCGCGGGCGCCGGGCTCCGCCCGATCACCTGGGTGACCTCCGGCAGCACCCACAGCGTGGCGCTGGTCCAGGGCAACGTCGATCAGAGCGTGAAGTGGCAGCCGGAGAACCGGCTGCCCATCCTGCGCCACTACCAGACCCTGACCGAGCCGGCGTGGGGTGACGACCTGGTGATCTGGCCCGAAGCCGCCGTGACGTTCTTCAGTCATCAGGCCGGCGACGTGCTGACGGCCATGGACGCGCGCGGCGAGGCCGACGGCACCACCCTGGTGCTGGGCATTCCGACGCTGGAGCGGCTGCCGGACGGGGGCGTGGTGTTCTACAACTCCGCCCGGGCGCTCGGCGTGGGATCGGGGCGCTATCTCAAACGCCGACTGGTGCCATTCGGTGAGTACGTACCGCTGGAAGGCGTTCTGCGGGGCGCCATCGAGTTCTTCGACCTGCCCATGTCCCGGTCCGCGGCCGGCCCCTGGCGCCAGCCGCTGCTGGACCTCGGCGATCACGGCGCGGTGATGGCGATCTGCTACGAGATCGTCTATCCGGGGCTGGTCCGCACCCAGGCCGCCGAGGCCGGTGTGCTGCTGACCATTTCCAACGACAGCTGGTTCGGCGCCAGCATCGGGCCGCTCCAGCATCTGCAGATGGCCCGGATGCGGGCGCTGGAGAACGGCCGCTGGCTGCTGCGGGGCACCAACAACGGCGTCACCGCCATCGTCGACCACCGCGGCCAGATCGTGAGCCGGCTGCCCCAGTTCGAGGTCGGCGTGCTGCGTGGCGAGTACCGCGTGATGACCGGCACCACGCCGTTCACCCGCGTCGGCCACTGGCCGGTGCTGGGGCTGATCGTGCTGATCCTGGCGTTGGCGGTCGCAGTCCGCCGTCAGCCGCCGCCAGCCCCCTTGTAGGAGCGATCTCCAGATCGCGATGTCACAAGACATCGAATGAACCCGCGGTTTCCCCTGGGAAACCGCCGAGCCGCCGCTGCGCGGCGGCCGGTCGCGATCTGGAGATCGCTCCTACAGGGGCTGTGCCCCGGGACGCCCCGCGGCGGCGTTCGGTGGTATCCTTGCGCGCCCGTGAAACCGAGCGATTTTCCCGAGCTATGAGCGCGACGTACGACCCGCACCAGGTCGAGGCTTCGGTGCAGCAGCAGTGGGCCGAGGCGAAGAGCTTCGAGGCCAGCGAGTCCGGCGCGGGCGAGAAGTATTACTGCCTGGCGATGTTCCCCTACCCGAGCGGCCAGCTCCACATGGGGCACGTGCGCTGCTACACCCTGGGCGACGTCATCAACCGCTATCACCGGCTCAAGGGCTACAACGTCATGCAGCCCATGGGCTGGGACGCGTTCGGTCTGCCGGCCGAGAACGCCGCCATCAAGAACGGCATTCCGCCGGCGAGCTGGACCCGGGACAACATCGACTACATGCGCGGGCAGATGCGCCGGCTCGGGTTCGGCTTCGACTGGAGCCGGGAGTTCGCCACCTGTGATCCCGAGTACTACCACTGGGAGCAGTGGTTCTTCACCAGGCTCTACGAGAAGGGGCTGGTCTACCGCAAGAGCTCGATGGTGAACTGGGATCCCGTGGATCAGACGGTACTCGCCAACGAGCAGGTGGTCGACGGCCGCGGCTGGCGCTCCGGGGCGCCGGTGGAACGGCGCGAGATGGACCAGTGGTTCCTGAAGATCACCGACTACGCCGAGGAACTGCTCGACGAGCTGGACCGGCTCGACGGCTGGCCCGAGTCGGTGAAGAGCATGCAGCGCAACTGGATCGGCCGCTCCGAGGGGGTCGAGATCGACTTCCCGATCCCCGATGACGGTGCCGCCGCCGATGGCGGTGCCGCCGCCGATGGCGGCGCGCTCACCGTCTACACGACGCGCCCCGACACGCTGCTCGGCGCCACCTACGTGGCCGTGGCGGCGGAGCATCCGCTGGCCCGGCGGGCGGCGGAGCGCAGCCCCGAGGTGGCCGCCTTCGTCGACAAATGCCGTAACACCAAGACTGCCGAGGCGGACATCGCGACCCTGGAGAAGGAGGGCGTGCCCACCGGTCTGACCGTCACCCACCCGCTCACCGGCGAGGCGCTGCCGGTGTGGGTCGCCAACTTCGTGCTGATGGAATACGGCTCCGGGGCGGTGATGTCCGTGCCCGGCCACGACCAGCGGGACTGGGAGTTCGCCCGCAAGTACGGCATTCCCATCGTCCAGGTCATCGAGCCGGAACCTGGCTCGGAGGACGCCTGCGACCTCGACCAGGCGGCCTTCGTGCCCTACGGCCGGCTGGTCAATTCCGGTGCCTACGACGGCATGACCTCGGCGGAGGCCTTCGACGCCATCGCTGCCGCGCTCGAGAACAAGGGCCTCGGCCGGCGCCGCACCAACTACCGGCTGCGCGACTGGGGCGTGTCCCGGCAGCGCTACTGGGGCTGCCCCATTCCCATGATCCACTGCAGCGACTGCGGCGTAGTGCCGGTCCCGGAACAGGATCTGCCGGTGGTGCTGCCGACGGACGTACAGTTCGAAGGCGTACGCTCGCCACTCACCACCATGGCCAGCTTCTACGAGGTCGACTGCCCGAAGTGCGGCAGGGCCGCGCGCCGGGAGACCGACACCTTCGACACCTTCATGGAATCGAGCTGGTACTACGCCCGCTTCGCGTCGCCGGATGCCAACAGCCCCATGGTCGACGATCGGGTGAACTACTGGACCCCGGTGGATCACTACGTCGGCGGCATCGAGCACGCCATCCTGCACCTGCTGTACGCGCGCTTCTTCCACAAACTCATGCGCGACGAGGGGCTGGTGGATTCCGACGAGCCCTTCAGGCGCCTGCTGATGCTCGGCATGGTGCTGAAGGACGGGCGCAAGATGTCCAAATCCTCCGGTGACGCGGGCAACCCCCAGGCGCTGCTGGACAAGTACGGCGCGGACGCCGTGCGCACGGCCATGATGTTCGCCGCCCCGCCGGATCAGTCCTTCGAGTGGAGCGAAGCCGGCGTGGAAGGGCAGGGTCGGTTCTGCAGGCGGTTGTGGAATCTCGTCCACGAGCACGTTGCGGCGGGCTCGGTGCCCGCCCTCGACCCGGACGCGCTGTCCGACGCCGGTCGCGAGCTGCGGCGCAAGACCCACGAGACCCTGAAGCGCGCCGACGACGACTACGGCCGGCGGCTGACCTTCAACACGGTGGTGTCCGCGGTGCACGAGCTGGCCAATGCCGTCAGCCGTACCGAACCCGCGAACGACCAGGACCGCGCCGCCGTCCAGGAGGCCCTGCGCAGCGCCGTGCTGGTGCTGTCGCCGATCGCGCCCCACATCACCCAGAACCTCTGGGAGGCCCTGGGCGAGCCGGGTCTGCTGGTGGCGGCGCGCTGGCCCGAGGTCGACGAAGCCGCTCTGGTGCAGGACAGCGTCGAGCTGGTCGTCCAGGTCAACGGCAAGGTCCGGGGCAAGATCACCGTGCCCCGCGATCTCGACGAGGACGCGCTGCGCGAGCAGGCGCTCGCCAACGAGAACGTCGAGCGGTTCGTCGAGGGCAAGACCGTGCGCAAGGTCATCAACGTGCCCGGCAAGCTCATCAACGTCGTGGTCGGCTGATGATTCGGGGGCGCCAGGTGGGTTCGCGGTTGGGGTGGATGGTTCTCCTGTTGCTGCTGCTCCCCGGCTGCGGTTTCCACCTGCGCACCTGGGACATCGGCTCGAGCCTCGAGTCCGCCTACGTGTCCGGCGACGCCCGCAACCCGCTGACCGGTCCGCTGGAGCGGGCGCTGCGTCAGGCCGGCGTGCGGCTGGCGGCGGATGCGACGGAGGCCGCAGCCGTGGTGGAACTCCTCGATGCCCGCCAGCAGCGCCGCAGTGTCTCGGTCTCCGGCCAGGCCCGGGCCGCGGAGTACGAGATGTCCCTGGGCGTGCGCTATCGGGTCACCGACAGCGCCGGCACGGAGCTGATCGCGCCCCAGTGGATCGAGCGCGAGCGGGTCTATCGGGTGGACCGGGACAACATCGTCGGCAGCAGCGAGGAGCAGGCCCTGCTGGTGCGCGAGATGCAGACCGACCTGGTGCAGCAGATTCTCCGGGCCCTGAACGCGGTGACCGCGGAGCCGGGGAATGCCGCTTAGGGCGGCCGATCTGCCGGGTGCGCTGAAACGCGGCCTGGCGCCGGTGTACCTGGTTGCCGGGGACGACGCGCTGCTGGTTCAGGAAGCCTGTGACGCGGTGATGCGTGCCGCCCGGGCCGAAGGCTTCGAGGAGCGCTCGGTGCTGCACGCCGACGGCAGCTTCAGCTGGAACGACGTGATGCAGGATGCATCCAGCATGTCGCTGTTCGCGGCGCGGCGCATCATCGACGTCCGACTGCCGGGCAACAGGTTCGACAAGGAGGCCTCCGAGATGCTGCGCCGGTACGCGGACGCCCCGCCGGCGGACACCCTGCTGCTCATCCGTGCCGCCCGCCTGGAGGGCAGGCAGAAGAGCGCCGCCTGGTTCAAGGCCCTGGACCGCGTCGGTGCCATCGTGCAGGTCTGGCCGCTGTCCTTTCAGGAGCTGCCGCGCTGGCTGTCCGGACGGCTGAAATCGGCGGGGCTGACCTTGAGTCCCGAGGCGCTGAATCTGTTCGCGGAGCGGGTCGAAGGCAACCTGCTCGCTGCGGTCCAGGAGATCGAGAAGCTGCGCCTGGCCGGGCTCGACAGCCCGGTGAGCGCGGAGGATCTGACCGCCGTGCTCGAGGATTCCGCGCGCTACGACACGTTCGAGCTGATCGACGCCGTGCTCGCCGGCGACGCGCCCCGGGTCAGCCGCATGCTCGCCACGCTGCGCCAGGAGGGCGTCGCGCTGTTCGCGATCCTCGGCGCCTTGACGAATCAGCTGCGCCGCATTGCCGGGAACGAATTCCTGCCCGCGCCACGCAAGCGCCTGGTGGGCGAGTTGCTGCGGCGCATCGGCTCGACGTCGGTGATCCCGCGGATCCTGGCCGAGTGCGCGCTGGTGGACGCCCAGGGCAAGGGCCAGATCGCCGGCGACCCCTGGCTGTCGCTGGAGGAGATCCTGCTGCGCATGGCCGGCGTGCGCGCCGTCGATGGCGGCTCGCCGCTGCGGCACCTGTACCCCTGATCAGACGCCGGAGGATTCCACCAGCAGCCCGGAGACCGCCTTCGGAAGCTGGGTCGTGATGACCTGCCGGCCCTGGTAGAGCTCCGGCGAGCGCACCAGCACCCGGTACTCGCCTTCCGGCGTGTGCAGTTCACCCACCCGTTCCACGTCGATGGCCCGCAGCCGGCTGTCCTCCACGGCGTACACCCGGTCGTTCTCGTAGAGCGAAGCGATCGGCAGGGCGACCACGTCGGCTTCCTCGGGCAGCCGGATACGCAGATCCACGACCCGGCCGAGCGGGGGCATCGTCCCGCCGGCCGCCAGGGCGAAGAAGGCGTCGAGCCCGCTCTGCCCGGGCCGGACCTGGCGCGCCAGACGGCTCAAGGGGAGCTCGCGACCGTTCGGCAGGCTCGCCGACACGCCGTGGCCGAGTTCCAGGTGCCGCTGGAAGCGGGGCTCGTAGGCATCCGGCACCTGCACGCGCACCTCGAAGGCGCTGGCGTCGGCCAGGTCCACGAGGTGTACCCCCAGGCTGGTCCGGTCCCCCGGTGCGACGTGCACGGCCAGCACCGGTCCGGAGAACGGCGCCCGGACCCGGGTCTTTTCCAGGTCGAGGCGGGCCCTGGCCAGCAGCGCCTCGGATTTGGCCACAAGCGCCTCCTGGGCCGCGATCCGGTGGGGCAGATCGGTGAGCCGGCGCTCGTGGTTCTCGAGCTCGATGCTGGCCTGATTGGCCTGGGCGACCACTTCGTCGAGCAGGCTGCGGCTGATGAGGCGTTTGTCGAGCAGCTCCTGATGCCTGGCGAGCTTGTCCCGGGCAATCCGGTGCATGGAGCGGGCCTGGTCGAGGGTGCGGGTCAGCATGTCCCGCTCGGAGCGGATGGACGCCAGCCGCGCGCGCTGCTCCGCCAGGTCGGCTTCGCGTTCGGCCACCAGCAGGGACGTCTCCGCATCCGCGAGTCCCACCAGCAGATCGCCGGCCTCGACCCAGTCGCCTTCCCGGACCCGGACCTCGGCCACCTCGGCCACCAGATCGGTAGCGAGCTCGGCCACGCGGCTGGATTCCACCCGGCCGTAGGCCGTGAAGGACGGACTGCGCCGCTCCGGAATGGCCGGCACGACGGCGACCGGCCAGGCCTTCTCGGTACGGGGTTCCGGCACCGCCGTGGGTCCGGTGGCAAAGATCGACACGCTGGTCAGTGCGGCCCCGGTGAGCATGGCCGCGCCGGCCGCCAGGCGCCGGTTGCGTGGCGAGGTCGGCCACAGGCGGCGCAGTGATCGTCTGAGCAGGTTCATGAGGCGACTCCCTGAGAGGTCGAGGACCCGGTGTCCGACACCGGCTCGCGGAACTGGCCGAGCAGGCGTCCCGCGCGATCGCGGCCGCCTTCGAGCAGCAGGATCAGTGCCGGGATCACCAGCAGCACCAGGGCGGTGGCGAACGCCAGGCCGAAGCACATGGTCACGGCGATGGGCGCCATGTAGAACGCCAGCGTCGAGGTCTCGAACATCAGCGGTGACAGCCCGGCGATGGTGGTGAGCGAGGTCAGCAGCACCGCGCGGAAACGCGCGCGCACGGCCTCTTCCAGGGCCGGCCGCAGCGGCTCGCCTTCATCCACCCGGCGCTTGAGGAAGCTGATCAGCACGATGGAGTCGTTCACCACCACGCCCGTCAGCGAGAAGAACGCCAGCAGGGACATGGCGCCGATGTCCCAGCCCGTCAGCCAGTGGCCGACCACCGCGCCGGTGAGCCCGAACGGGATGGCCGTCATGATGGCCAGCGGCCACAGGAACGAGGCGAACACCCAGGTCAGGATCAGGTAGATCAGCACCAGCGTGAGCAGGCCGCCCAGGGCCATGGTCTGGAGCATGATCTGGTCGTCCCGGGACTTGCCGCCAAGGCCGAATTCCAGGTCGTAGCGGCGCAGAATGTCCGGCAGCACGTCGCGCTCGATCTGGCCGGTGAGGGCCAGAGCGTTGGCGACCTGGGGGTCGACGTCGGCGCTCACGGTCACGGCCATGCGACCGTCCGTGTGGCGGATCAGGTCGATGCCGCGACGGGTGTAGAGGCTCGCGACGTTGCCCAGCGGCACGAACTCGCCGGTCGCCGTGCGCACCGGAAACTGCTTGAGACGCCCGAGATCGTCGCGCTCGGCTTCCGGCAGCAGCGCGCGTACTTCCAGCTCCGTCAGGTCGTCGTTGAAGATCTGCACCCGGCTGCCGCTGTAGGCGGCCCGGAGCTGCGCACCGATGGCATCCGCCGAGAGTCCCAGGGAGCGGCCGGCCGGGGTGATCTCGAAGATGATCTGATCCTTGCCGTAGGGCAGGTTGTCGACCACGTTGGAGACGCCGGGGTAGGCCGCCAGCGCATCCGCGAGTTCCTCGGCACCGGCCTTGAGGGCTTCGAGGTCGTCCCCGGACAGGCGCAGGGACATGTCCGGCTGGCCGTTGTTCTGTCCGCCGCTGACTTCGACCACGAGCTGCTCGACGAACGCCGGCCGGTCGATGCGCGCGCGCCACTGCTCGACGAAGGCCCGCGGCGAGGTGGTGCGGTTCTCCTCGAAGGCGTAGTTGGCTTCGATGGAGGCGTACTGCTCGCCCTCCATGCGGTCGTCGTTGAGGGTCGCCAGGTTGCGCTGTGTCACCCAGCCCAGCAGGTTCTCCCCGCCTGTGGCTTCGTCCACGGCCGCGAGCCCCGCCTCCAGATGGTCGAGATAGCGCGCCTTGTCCTCGTCGGTCGCCGTGGCGCTGAAGGCCACGTTGGCCTCGAGCCCCTCGAAGTCGAAACCGGTGACCAGCGCGACGCCGACGTGCTGGGAGGCGATCAGCGACACGGCGATGGTGATGCCGCCGATGGCGGCGCACAGGGTGGCGCCGGGATAGTCCAGCGCACGGCGCACCACCGGCATGAACCGCTGGTCGCGGAAGTGGATCAGCCGCCGGTCGAAGCGCTGGCGCCAGGCCGCTTCCCAGCGCGGCGCCGGCCTGGCCAGGCTCTTCTTCAGGTGGGCCGGCAGCACCAGGAAGCACTCCACCAGGGAGGCCAGGATGATGCACAGCAGCACCGTCGGCAGGGTGAGAATGATCTGACCCATCGGCCCGCCGAACATGAGCAGCGGAATGAATGCCGCCAGGGTGGTGAGGGACGACGTCGCCACCGGTACCCACATGCGCCGGGCACCGCCCATGGCCGCCTCGAGCGGGCTCGCGCCCGCCTCGTGGAGGGTGGCCGCGTCCTCGCCGACGACGATGGCGTCGTCCACGACGATGCCCAGCGCCATGACGAAGCCGATCAGCGCGATGATGCTGATGCCGTGGCCGAACAGCATGTGAAACAGCGCCAGGGCCATCAGGAAGCTGACGGGGATGCCCACCATCACCCACCAGCCGACCCGGCCGTTCAGGAACAGCAGCAGCATCACGATCACCAGCACCAGGCCGGAGGCGGCATTCTCGAGGATCATGTCGAGCTGGGCGCCGAGCAGGGTCCAGATGTCCTGAACCAGACGGACGTCGACACCCTCCGGCAGGGTGGGCCGGACGTCTTCGAGCCACTGATCGACGATCAGGTCGGCGGTGTAGGCGTCGGCTTGCGTCGCCCGCCACAGCATCATCTCGATGGCGGGCTGGCCCTGGCGGGACACCACGGGCTGGCCGCGCTGGGGCCGCCGCTCGATTTCCGCGAGGTCGCCGAGGCGGACCAGCGAGGCGTCGGTTTCCACCAGCATGCGCTCGAACCCGTAGGGGTCGCGCTGCTGGTCGAGGCTCCTGAGCTGGCGTGTGCCCTGGCCGCTGCCCACGGACCCGGCCGGCACGTCGCGGCTGGCCCGGGCGATCTCCGCGGCCAGCTCGTCCAGGGTCATGCCGAGCTCGCGCAGCCGCCGGCCCGGCACCTCGATGGCGATTTCCTCCCGGGGCAGGCCGTCGTAGCGCACGCCTTCCACGCCCCGGCGCATCAGCTCCCGCTCGAATTCCCGGACCAGTGGAATCAGCTCAGCGACCTCGCCGCGGCCGGTGACCTGCAGCACAGCGATGGGCTCCCGGTCGATGAAGCGGGAGATCACCGGCGGCTCGATCTCCGGCGGCAGGTTGCGCACGTTGGCGACCCGCTGCTTGACCTGATCGAGACCGGCGGAGACGTCGGCGTCGTAGTCGAATTCCACCCGCACGTGGGCGAAGCCGTTGCTGGTGCGGGAGCCGATCTCGCGCACGCCGTCGACGGTCCGGAGCTGCTGCTCGATCGGCACCGTGACCAGGCTCTCGACGTCCTCGGCACTGGCCCCCTGCCAGGCTACCTCGACGAACACCATGGGGAAGTCGGCCGGCGGGTCGAGCTGGGAAGGCATCACCCGGATGGTCCACAGACCGATCAGGATCATCATGACCATCAGCAGGTTGGCGGCCACGCGATGCCGGGTGAATGTCTCGATCAAAGCCGGTGCCTTTCGGTTGCTCAAGGTGTCGTGCCCGCGCCGGCCGGAGGGACGCCGTCACGGCTGGAGGGGCGTGGCGGCCGACGCGGGCACGGGTCGGCGCTTCAGAAACCGTGCCAATTGCTGTAGTCGCGCTGGAGCCGGCAAAAGTTCTGGCTCCGCGGGAACCCGTCGCCCAGGCAGGCGGTCGCCGCGGCCCCGGCGGGTTGGTGTAATTCACCAAGGATTGGTCAAGCCTGTGGCGAGAGACACAGGCCCGTGGCGTGAGACACAGGCCCGTGGCGAGAGACACAGGCCCGTGGCGTGACCCGCGGGGCGGGCACGCAGGACACGACGCGGGCGGAGCGGTGACCGGAGCCGGTGGAGATCCGCCGGAGGCGGGGCCGCGGCCGCTGTTACCCGCCCGGCGGGTTCCTTACAATAGCGGGCTTGCCCGCAGCAATGGGGATAGTCAGTGGCACACGAGGAAGCAGGCCTGAGTCCGGACATGACGCCCGATACGACCGTCAACGTCCGTGAAGTCTTCGGCATCGATCAGGACCTGGAGGTGCCCGCCTTCAGCAGCCGCACGGACTACGTGCCGGCCGTCGACGCGGACTACCGCTTCGACCGGGACACCACTCTGGCGATTCTCGCCGGCTTCGCGCACAACCGCCGCGTGATGATTCAGGGCTATCACGGCACCGGCAAGTCCACCCACATCGAGCAGGTGGCGGCCCGGCTGAACTGGCCGTGCGTGCGCATCAATCTGGACAGCCACATCAGCCGCATCGACCTGATCGGCAAGGACGCCATCGTCGTCAAGGACGGCCAGCAGGTCACCGAGTTCCGGGAAGGCATGCTGCCCTGGGCGCTGCAGCACCCGGTGGCGCTGGTGTTCGACGAGTACGACGCCGGCCGGCCGGACGTCATGTTCGTGATTCAGCGGGTGCTCGAGGTGGAGGGCAAGCTGACGCTGCTCGACCAGAACAAGGTGATCGAGCCGCACCCGTTCTTCCGGCTGTTCGCGACCACCAACACCATCGGTCTCGGCGACACCACGGGCCTCTATCACGGCACCCAGCAGATCAACCAGGGCCAGATGGACCGCTGGAGCATCGTCACGACCCTGAATTACCTGCCCCACGAGGCGGAGACCGAGATCGTGCTCGGCAAGGCCAAGCACTACGCCGAGACGGATCAGGGCCGACGCACCATCGCCAACATGGTGGCGGTGGCCGAGCTCACGCGGCAGGGTTTCATCAACGGCGACGTGTCCGTGGTGATGTCGCCCCGCACGGTCCTGACCTGGGCCCAGAACGCCGAGATCTTCGGTGACGTCGGCTTCGCCTTCCGGGTGACGTTCCTCAACAAATGCGACGAGCTGGAGCGGCCCATCGTGGCCGAGTACTACCAGCGCTGCATGGGCGAGGACCTCGGCGACGCGACCGAGGGCATCACCCTGAAGAGCGCGTAGGCGAGTCCGCCCGTGTAGGAGCGATCTCCAGATCGCGATCGGCTTCGGCTGAGCGGTATCGCGATCTGGAGATCGCTCCTACGGCGGGATAGCAACAATGGCCGGCAATCCATGAGCGACAAGGAACACCCACTCGAACCCTTCAAGCGCGCCACCACGGCGACGATCCGCGCGCTCGCCGGGAACGACGAGCTGGAGGTGACCTTCGGCCAGGGGCCGCCGGTGGCCCGTGGCAACCGCATCCGCGTGCCGCTCCCCGGGGTCGGTGCCTCGGCCGAGGAGATCGACGCCGTACGCGGCATGGGCGACGAGTACGCGCTGAAGATGCGTTATCACGACGCCGCCGAGCACCAGAAGCATCTGCCCCAGGGCGGCCCCGCCCAGGAGATGTTCCAGTGGATCGAGGACGCCCGCATCGCTTCCATCGGCTCCATGAGGATGGAAGGCGTTGCGCAGAACCTCGACGCCTCCCTGGAGGCCCAGTGCAGGCAGGCCGCTTTCGACACCATTACCGTGGAGTCGGAAGCGCCGCTGTCCGTGGCCGTGGGCCTGCTGGTGCGCCAGCACCTGACGGGCCGGCCGCTGCCGCCGTCGGCCGAGCACGTGGTGCAGTTCTGGCGGGACTACGTCGAGGAGCAAGCCGGCGACGACATCGAGGCGCTGAAGGAACACGTGCTCGACCAGGGCAGCTTCGCCGATGCCTGCCGGCGCATCCTGGTCGATCTCGGGCTCGAGGCGGAGCTCGAGGAGCCCACCGAGTTCGACGACAGCCAGGACGACGTCGAAACCATCGACGAGGGCGACGAGTCCGAGTCGGACATCAGTCCCGAGGACGTGCGCCTCGACGACGAGATCATGGTGGACGAGAACGCCGAGGGCGATTCGAGCCTGGTGGAGATGGACGCCGACGTCGACATGGACGAGCTCGGCGCCGAGGCGGAGCCGGACGAGGAACCGCCGCACCTGCCCGACGACTCCGGGCGCATCCGGATGGACGTCAACTACAAGGCGTTCACCGAAGAGTTCGACGAGACCGTGCGGGCCGAGGAGCTGTGCGACGCCGACGAGATGCTGCGGCTGCGCGGCCTGCTCGACCAGCAGCTCCTGTCGCTGCAGTACGCCACCTCGAAGCTCGCCAACCGGCTGCAGCGCCGGCTGATGGCGAAGCAGAACCGCACCTGGGAGTTCGACCTCGAGGAAGGGATGCTCGACACCTCGAAGCTCGCCCAGGTGATCATCGATCCGATGAACCCGCTGGCTTACAAGCAGGAAAAGGAGATGCAGTTCCGCGATACCGTGGTGACCATGCTGATCGACAGCTCGGGCTCCATGCGCGGCCGCTCCATCACCATTGCCGCGATGTGCGCTGACATTCTCGGGCGCACTCTGGAGCGCTGCTCGGTGCGCGTCGAGATCCTCGGCTTCACCACCCGCGCCTGGCGCGGCGGCCAGTCCCGGGAGAAGTGGATCGCCGAAGGCAAGCCGTCCAACCCCGGCCGGCTCAACGATCTGCGCCACATCGTCTACAAGGCGGCCGACGACCCGTGGCAGCGCACCCGGCGCAACCTCGGCCTGATGATGCGCGAGGAACTGCTGAAGGAGAACATCGACGGCGAAGCGCTGATCTGGGCCCACAACCGCCTGGTGACCCGCCACGAGCAGCGCAAGGTGCTGATGGTGATCTCCGACGGCCTGCCGGTGGACAACTCCACGCTGCTGGTCAATCCGAGCAACTATCTCGAGCAGCACCTGAAGTACGCCATCGACATGATCGAGAACCACTCGCCGGTGGAGCTGATCGCCATTGGCATCGGCCACGACGTGACCCACCACTATCAGCGCGCCGTGACCATCACCGACGCGGAGCAGCTCGGCGGCGCCATGACCGAGCAGCTCGCCGCCTTGTTCGACGTTCGGACCTGACGCAAGTCTGCACCAGCCGGGTGCCGGATTTTGTAGGACGCCTTCTACTTCCTTCCCCGGGTCGGCCCTGATACGATCGTCCCCGCTCGACGTGCAGGCTGGCTCGCTGGGGCCAACGAGAGTCGCCGTCGATGTCTGACCCCATGACGGGGGGGCGGCCGAATGCCGGCTGCCATGGCAGTACAAAAATCGAGGAGAGAGTCATCATGCAGCGCCATCACAAGGCGGCGTCGTCTGCGACGTCTGCTTTTTTGCTGTTCAGTCTGCTCACGCCGCCCGCGCAAGGTGCCATCGAGGAGATCGTGGTCACCGCACAGAAGCGGGAGGAAAGCCTTCAGGACGTGCCGATTTCGGTGTCGGCCTTCAACGCCGATCAGCTCGACCGCAAGCAGATCGATACCTTCAGCGATCTTCAGTTCAACGTGCCCAACGTGTCCTACACCAAGGGCAACTTCTCCGGATCGAACTTCGCGATCCGGGGCCTCGGCACCAACGCCGTCGGCACCAGTGCCGACTCGGGCGTGGGCGTGCACATCAACGACGTGTACATCCAGTCGCCGCGGCTGTTCGAGACCGAGTACTACGACATCGAGCAGCTCGAAGTGCTGCGCGGTCCCCAGGGCACGCTGTTCGGCCGCAACGCCACCGCGGGTGCGATCAACATGAAGACCGCCCGGCCGCGGATCGGTGAGTTCACCGCCGACCTCGAAGCCCAGGTCGGCAACTATCAGCACGGCAAGCTCAAGGGCGCCGTGAACATTCCGATCAGCGACCGCGTCGCCGGCCGCATCGCCGGCATCTGGCTGGACCGGGACGGCTACACCGACAACGTCTACACGGACAACGACATCGACGATCGCAGCCAGTGGTCGGTGCGCGCTTCGCTGCGCATCGAGCCGACGGACAGCACGCTGATCGACATCATCGCGCACACGTTCGAGGAAGACAGCTCGCGCACGCGCAGCCAGAAGCAGTTCTGCGACTTCGATCCGAGCCCCATTCTCGGCTGCCTGCCCACCACCCGTCAGACGGACGCGCCGAACCCCTACGCGACGCTCGGCTACATTCTGCCGTCCCGGTTCGTCACCGGTCCGACGCTGGGTCTGTTCGACCCGATCACCGAGCCGCCGAGCCCAACCGGCAACCCGGACGATCTGCGTGAAGTCTCCGCGTTCTTCGATCCGACCTACGAGGCGGAAGAAGACTTCGTCATGGTCGAGATCAAGCAGACCGTCAACGACTGGCTGGACCTGACCTTCATCGGCGCCTACCAGGAAACCGAAGTGGTCTCCGAGCAGGACTACAACGGCACCGCTTCCGG
>MRWG01001037.1_pt1 | contig 20775 bp, 24 predicted proteins | sample 1013341 | NCBI WGS metagenome assembly MRWG01 (sample SAMN06117577, study PRJNA244670) | biofilm metagenome | biome: Water; feature: Cathode Biofilm; material: Biofilm; isolation source: microbial consortium enriched at the cathode of a solar microbial fuel cell | place: USA: District of Columbia ... | reverse complement strand
CGAGTAGCGGTCTTAGCGATACCCAGATCAGATGGCGAAGTTCGCAAACTGCTTAAATGGACAGACTTCACCCCTGAACTGTCCCTTGCGGATCATGCTGGCGACTTCAATGCCAGCCAGCGTAGATGCGGCTGCTTCGAACGACTTGAAGCCGAGCATTAAGCGGATCCGGCGCTTGATGAAACGGTGATCCTGCTCAACGATGTTATTGAGGTATTTGATCCGCACCATCTTGATCGGGACCGAGCAGCCGAAGCGCTTCAACATTCGATTGATCTCGTTGATGCCGGCGGTGTTGGCGCCGCTCTTGTCGATCACGATCTTTCGCGGCATGCCGTTTGTTTCAAGAGCGCGAGCGAAGAATTTTGTGGCTGCCGCCTTGTTCCGACGCCTGGACAGCATGAAGTCCAACGTCTTTCCGAACTTATCGACCGCCCGATAGAGATAGACCCATCTGCCCTTCACGCGGACGTAGGTTTCGTCCATTCGCCAGGACCGATCCACCGGGCGTTTGCGGCGACGGGCCTCGGCGGCCACCTGGCCAGCATACTTCGTAACCCAGCGATTGAGCGTTGCATGATCGACATTCACGCCGCGTTCGGCGAGGATTTCCTCAAGATCTCGATATGATACGCCGTAGCGGACGTATAAGAAGACTGCGAAAAGGATGACGTCCTTGGGGAAATGAGCGCCTTTGAAGGAAATGGCCATTGCACGTCTCCAGAACACCGGAAAATTAACGGCGCATCAATACCTCCACATCGGTTCAAGAAAAGTTTGCGACAGATCCGAAAGAAACTGGTATGAATAAATCATACTGCGTGGTACTCATATAATATTTAGGAACATTTCATGGACAAACGCACGATCAGCTTGCCGAATGAACACGCCGCTTATATCAATCAAAAAGTTGATTCCGGCGAATACGCGTCAGCGAGCGAAGTTGTCCGCGCCGGACTTCGTGCATTGCAGGAGCGTGATCGCGCCGTTGAAAACTGGCTCAATAATCAAGTTGCTCCGGCATACGACGCGCTGATGGATGATCCTGCCCGCGCCATTCCTGCAATGTCTGTATTTGACGACATCCGAGCCCTGCACAGCGACAAGACCAAAGGCTCCGCGTGAAACAGTGCAATGTGGTGTTCGCTCCCGAAGCGCGGGAAGATTTAATTGCGCTTTATGGCTTGGTTGCGACAAAAGCCGATCTGGACACAGCAATCTCCTATATCGAACGCATTGAGGGTTTCTGCAATCGCTTCGATTTTGCATCGGAGCGCGGGCAGCACCGCGATGATATTCGCCCTGGCCTAAGGATTGTCGGCTTCGAAAAACGTCTGACCATCGCCTTTATCGTCTCCGACACTACAGTTTCAATTCTCCGCGTCTTTTATGGCGGGCAGAATTGGGAAGAGCGGTTTTAAAGCGCCGGACGGGTTTGATGAGGTGGACGGCCTCCTGCCCCGGCGCGTGACGTGCCATGATGCGGTTGTTAGGAGCCGCAATGAGGAGATCCGTCCTCGTCATCAAGCCCGTGAAGAACATCCAGTCGCGATCCGCTGACGCGTGCTTCTTGCATCCGGGACAAGTATTGTCGGCGTTCTTGCACATGGCTCCTCCTCCTGTGCAGTTTGTTAGTCCTTCAGGCGGCCTTGGTCGATAATGTGGGCATCTTGCCAAGGGCCTCGATGAAGAAGGGGCGGAACCCTTTGGGATGTTCGCTCATCGGAAAATGTCCGAGTTCCTCCATCACGGCGAGCGTGGCACCCGGGATCGCTTTGGCTGTTCGCGCGGCATCTTCCGGCGTGCAGGTCAGGTCGTAGGCACCGACGATGATGTGAACCGGCGTCTTCGAGGTATCGATCGTTGGCAGGCGCGGGATCAGGCTGTCGTCCTTGGTATAGAAACTCAGATCGCCTTTAAAAACACCTGGTCCACTTTGCATGAACATCCACAGCGTGTTCCAGCGCTCGGCATCCGGAGCGAAGGGAGAGATATTGGCCGAGACCAGTGCCGCTCCCATCTCGCCGCCATGTGCGTCGGGACGATGGAACCAGTCGATATCGTACCAGGCCGGTTGGAAATCCGAGGCTTCGATAGCGATGAACCCGCTGAACCGGTCCGCATGGAGCGCCGCAAGTTGAAGCGCGATCCGCCCCCCCATAGAACAACCGGCCAGGACGGGGCAGTCCAGTCCAAGTCCATCGACCACGGCGAGCACGGTCTCCATATAGGCCTCCGTGGTCAGCAGATATTCCTGGGTTTCAAAACCTTCCGGCGGCAACGACTTGCCATGCCACGGCATATCGAAAGCAATCAGACGGTTCGACGCGGTAACTGCCGGATCGTTCATCAAGTGGCGCCATTGACGGGTGTCAGCTCCGGCTGTGTGCAGGCAAAGGACGGGACGACCCTGACCGGCTTCTTCGAAGTAGACGCGCCTGAGCGCCCCATCGATCTCGACGGTCACGTACCGGCCAGTAATCGGTTCGATGCTCATGCGGCCAACTCCTCGCTTGTACGCGCCAGCGTGAGAACTTCCTTGAAGAACCTCAGGTTCTTGACAAGGCTCAATATGTCTCCATCAATTTTGCCGCGGCCGATCTTCACCAGTCCGAAAATGTCATGAAATCCTGGCTCCGGGCGGGCTTTCCAGAACGTGTTAAGGGCTTCCGCGTCGGTGCGCAGGGCAAAACGCCACGGCGTCTTCCGGCTCGGGCCTTCGACCACCGCTGAAAGGTGCCCTTTCTCGAAGGAGAGATAATACTCGTTGCCGTCGACCTCGATCAGCACTGTCTCGGAGAACAGCTGCCCGAGGCGCAGTAGATGCGGCGTTTCCTCCAGGGCTGACTGGATATGTTTGAGGATTTCGATCACGCATGCCTCCCGTGGGTTCGTGAACTCGCACCTAGCTGACATGACCGATCGTAAGGAGGCTATGCCGATGAGGGTATGAGGCGATACTCTGCGTTTGACGGGAAGTGAGGTCCGTCACGGCTCTCGGTCCGTCATATGCGGTTACGAGTGTTCCGAAACAGTATGACTCGATACCGCTTCAGGCATTGGGATGATCTGCAATTTCGACAAGTGTGATGGTTGACAGGGACGTCGATGCGTCCCGGTACGGATCCCAGAGTGCCAGGAGGAGGAGAATTCATGGGTATCGTCAATCAGGCCAATATCACAGACGTGGTGATCGAGAGCCTCGGCAAGTATGGAGACATTACAGATCGTCAGCGCGAAATAATGGTTTCGCTGATCAAGCACATGCACGCCTTCGTCAAGGACGTGAACCTGCAGCACAGCGAATTTCTGTCTGCTTGCGACTACCTTGCGCGTGCAGGCAAGCTCTGCAACGAGAACCGTCAGGAATTCATCCTGCTGGCCGACATCATTGGCGTCGAGGTCCTGGTCGACATGCTGACCAACCCGGTCGACGGCAAGGAAAGCGAGTCGACGGTGCTTGGCCCGTTCTACCGCGAGAATCCGCCGGTTCTGCCCAAGGGCGCTTCGATGATCCAGAAGCACTACGACAACGAAGAAACCGCCTATTTCGAAGGCTATATCCGTGACGAGAACGGGGATGGCGTTCCCGGCGTTACCCTCGACGTGTGGGAAGACGCACCCAACGGCATCTACGAGAACCTCGATCCGGATCAGCCAGAATACAATCTGCGCGGCCGTTATGAGACCGACGAAAACGGTCATTATGCCTTCGTGGCCGTGCGCCCGGTTCCCTATCCTATCCCGGAAGACGAAACCGCCGGCGAGTTGCTGCGCTTCATGGGCCACCACCCGAACCGCCCGGGCCATATGCACTTCATTATCTCCAAGGAAGGCTACCGCCCGCTGATCAGCCAGATTTACGACGCGGACAGCGAATGGCTTGAAGAAGACAGCGTGTTCGCGGTCAAGGAAAGCTTGATCGGCAGGTTCAAGCCGGCAGCCAAGGAACTCGGTACGGACCTGCATTTCGAGTTCGACTTCGTGCTCAAGGCAGCTGCCGCCGAACACGCCATCGCGGCAGAGTAATCCCAAGCACTCTCCCAGAAGACTGGCCCCCTTTTTGAAGGGGGCTTTTTTCGTTCGAACGTGTACCCTACCCAACCTACCGGGGGAGGTCGGACATTGAATTTCAAGCAGCTGACATATTTCATCGCTGTCGCGGAAGAATTGCACTTTGGCCGCGCGGCCGAGCGTCTCGACATGGCTCAGCCACCTCTCAGCCGTCAGATCAAGCAACTGGAGGAAGAGCTGGGGGCAACCCTTTTTAACCGCGGCCGAAGCGCGATCACGCTGACCCAGGCTGGGGAACGGCTGCTGGAAAGAGGCAAGTCGATCTTGGCGCAGCTTGCAGACACGCGGCTTGAAGTTCGCCGGCTCGGCCAGGGGGCGGAAGGGCGGCTGCGGATCGGCTTTGTCGGCTCCGCCACTTTCGGCATTCTTCCCAACATCATCAAGTCCTACCGGGCAACTTTTCCGGAAGTGAACCTCAATCTCGCCCCGATGAACAACGCCCAGCTTCATCGGGCACTGGTGTCCCGTGAAATCGATGTGGCTTTCGCACGGCCCGCTTTAAAAGACCCGGAGTTTCTCACAAAGGAACTGATGGAAGAAAAGCTGATCCTAGCGCTGCCGGACTCGATCGACACCGGCGGGCGCACGATTGCGAAGCTGGAGCGGCTGGCGACCCACCATCTGATCCTTTATCCGGAATATCCGCGGCCGAGCTATGCCGATTTTGTCCTGAACGCCTGCCAGGATGCGGGATTTGAGGTGCCGTTGCGCGTCTGGTGCATGGACCTGCAAACGGCACTCAGCCTGGTTTCAGTCGGGGAGGGCGTCTGCATCGTTCCGGCGTCGGTTGCCACCGCGCCGCGAAAGAACATGAAATTCCTGAATATCGAACCGGAAATCGCGCGCACAGCCTTGTCGGTGAATTACCGGCTGGACGAGCAGGGTGTCCATGTCCAGAACTTCGTTCGTCTGGCGCACAAGGTTGCCCGCAAGGTTCTTTGAAGGTCGAAGACACTAGGTCTTGCGGGACACGCAGCGATGGCGTGGTCCGCAAGTTTTGATCGGCCTGCCGTCGCCACACCTTTCGCGCCGGACTAAACGCCGAGCCATGTATGCTGGACATCCTCGTTCGACCGGATCTCCTGCGTGCTGCCGGTCCAGACGACCTTGCCCTTGCCGACCACAGCAACATCGTCGGCCAACGAAGTCGCAAAGCCGAAATTCTGTTCAACGATAATCATGGAGAGACCTCCTTCCTTGAGTTCCTGCAGCTTGTCGTGGATCAGCTTGACGATAATCGGTGCCAGTCCCTCGGTCGGTTCATCGAGGATCAGGAGGCGCGGGTTCATCAGAAGGCCGCGGGCGATGGCAAGCATCTGCTGTTCGCCGCCCGACAATTGCGTGCCGCCATTGTCCAGGCGTTCGCTCAATCGCGGAAACAGCTCCAGAACACGGTCCATCGTCCACTCTGCGCTGGCACTGCCGAACCGCTTGGCGGCGATCTCGAGATTGTCCCGCACGCTCAGGGATGGAAAGATGTCGCGCGTTTCCGGAACATAGGCGATGCCGCTCTTGGCAATGTCGAAGGGGTGAAACGGGATCGGTTTGCCGTCAAAAACGATCTTTCCGGACTTCAGGGGCAGCAGTCCCATGATGGTCTTGAGTGTTGTGGACTTGCCGGCACCGTTGCGCCCCAGAATGGCCAGCACTCTGCCCTGCTGCGCTTCAATCGACAGGCCGTAGAGAACCTGGGTCTCGCCATAGCCGGATTCGATTGCGTTCAGTTCAAGCATCTTCCCAGCTCCCCAGATAGATCTCCTTGAGGAGTTTCGAACTGCGCGCAGCTCCCGGAACACCGTCGAACACGACCTCCCCGTAGTTCAGCACGGTGATCGTATCTGCGACATCGAAGGCAAGATCCATGTCATGTTCGATGATGAGCAGGGTGAGATCGCGTGGAAGGTTGTTGAGCAGGTCATGGAACCCCTTTGACATCTCGGGTCCGACACCGCTGGTGGGTTCGTCCATGAGGAGCACCAGCGGCCGCGTGGCCAGCGCGACACCAACCTCGAGCTGGCGCCGCACGCCGTAGCTGACTTCGGAGACCCTTGCGTGAATGTACGGCATCAGGTTGACCTGCTCGGCCACCTCCGCAACGATTTCCCGGACTTCCGGCGTTGCGAAACTGTCCGTCCAGAGCTGGCTTGCGTTCCCGGTGTGCACGGCTGCGGCGAGGCTGAGGTTTTCTTCCACGGTCAGCCCGTCGAACAGCGTGTTCTTCTGGTAGCTGCGCGACAGACCGCATCTGGCGCGCCTGGCCACGGGCAGGCCGGTCACATCTTCCCCTGCGAGGTGAACCGAACCGCTGTCCGGCGTCAGTTCACCGACGAGCTGGTTGAAAAGCGTGGTCTTTCCGGCCCCGTTCGGTCCGAGAATGACGCGCCGTTCTCCACGTTCCAGTTTCAGCGACACGTCCCGCGTAACGTGAACCGCGCCAAAGCTCTTATCCAGGTTTCGTGTTTCAAGCATCGCTCACAGCCTCCTCCGGCTCGCGCTTGCGTGTGGCGTCGGCCACGCGGCGTTCGATCCAGCCGCCCCAGCGGGCTTCGACCCAGCCGAAGATGCCGTTGGCACCGCTCATCACCACTGCGATCAGGACGACGCCCACGACAAGATGCCAATGGGCCGTCCAGGCACTCAGCTCGTGCTTGAGCAGAACAAAGGCGGCGGCGCCGATAAGCGGCCCGACCAGTGTGCCCAGGCCGCCCAGGATCACGACAACGAGCGCTTCCCCGGAGACCGTCCAGCTGAGGAGGCCCGGCGAGATATACATGACGTGCTGGGCCGCCAGCACACCGGCAAGGCCGGCAATCATGCCCGACAGGCCGAAGACATCCGCCTTCACCCGCCAGACGGTCAGTCCAAGCGCGCGCATGCGCTGTTCGTTGTGCATGACACCTGTCAGCGAGCGGCCAAGTCCTGACTGCAGCGTCAGGACAGCGGCTCCGTAGACCGCGCCGACAATGGCAAGACAGAACAGCGCGAAACTGCGGCTGTCGTTGAGGTCGATCCCGAACAGGCTCAGGTCCAGCCGGGAAATCCCGCTCAGGCCATCGTCACCGCCAAAGACCGGGGCTTCGAACACATAGGCATAGGCCATCTGTCCAAAGGCGAGCGTCGCCATGATGAAGTAAATGCCGTGACTGCGGGAACAGATGGCACCGATCACCCATGCGGTGATGCCGGTCACGGCCACAGCGGCAGCCATCGCCACCGGCGGCGCGATGCCCGCTTTCGCCGAGACCAGTGCATAAACATAGGCGCCGACGCCCATGAGCGCGCCATGGCAGAGCGAGACCATGCCGCCAAATCCGGCCACCATATCCAGCGCAAGAACGAGAACGGCGAGGATCAGGATTTCGGTCAGGACTTCCAGGCCGAAATACTCCGCCGTGAAAGCCTGGATCAGCGCGGCCGAAGCGAGAATGACAAGAGCGGCATAGCGAAGTGCATTGTGACGGAACATGAACTTATCCTCTCGCCGGGAACAGGCCCACGGGCTTGATCACGAGGACCGCCGCGAGCAGGGCATAGATAAGAACGGAGGCCAGTTGCGGTGCCAGCACTGCGCCGAAGGTCTGGACGAAGCCGAAGATCACTGATCCGGCGATTGCGCCCTTGAGGGATCCGAGCCCGCCGATCACGATGACGATCAGCGTTGGTATCAGGACCTGCAGTCCCATGTCTGGCGTTACGCTGAGGAGCGGCGCGGCAACCGCGCCGGCAAGGCCAGCAAGAGCGCAGCCGACACAGAAAACGATGAAGAACAGTCTTTCCACGTTGATGCCCAGGCATGCGGCCATGGCATCATTGTCGACACCGGCGCGGATCATGGCGCCGATCTGGGTGCGCCCCAGGACAAAGGCCAGTATGCCGAAAATGGAAAAACCGAGTGCGATGATGAACAGGCGATAGGCGGGATACTCAACGCCGAATACGTCAAGACGTCCGGCCAGAATGGAGGGCACTTCGATTGCAAGTGCCAGGTCGCCCCAGAAAATCCGGGTCAGATCGAGAAGGGCGAAGATCAGTCCGAAGGTCACCAGGACCTGTGCCATCGGACCGGATTTGCGCATCCGCCTGATAAACCCCGAATACAGGACGACGCCGATACCGGCGACGGCAAACGGAGCCAGAAAGAAGCCTGCCCAGTATCCGCCGGCCGAAGCCAGCGTTGCGGCGAAATAGGCGCCAAGCGCATAAAGTGAGCCATGCGCAAGATTGACGAAATGCATCAGGCCGAAGATGACCGTCAGGCCGATCGAAAGCAGGAAAAGCAGCATGGACAGTTGCAGAGCATTCAGCGTCTGTAGCGTCCAGAAACCCAAATCGTGAGCCATGGGAAATCCTCCTCCGGATGGTGGCCCGGCCGCGATTGCGGCCGGGCGGGCTGCGTCATTGGGAAACAGGAGCCATCTCGCAGCCGTTGACCGGATCGGCTTCGGCAGGCAGTTGAGCGAGCACTTTCTGGGTCAGGCCGTTTTCACCCATCACCGTCTCGTAGACGTAGATCGGCTGAACGATGTTGTTGGTCGCAGGATCGATCGACAGTTTGCCGCGCGGCCCTTCGAAACTGACCTGGCGCAAAGCGTTGGCAAGCGTTGCACGGTCACTTGCACCCGATTTGGTAGCCTCGATGAGGGCGCGGGCCGCATCATATCCCTGCACTGCATATTCCGAGGGCACACGACCGGTCTTTGCCTCGAAGGCTTCCACGAAGGTCGCGTTTGCGGGGCTGTCGATGGTCGGGACATAGTGCAGAGCCGTGATCACGCCTTTGGCGGCCGGACCCTCGGCATTGACGTAAAGCGGCGAGGTCAGGAAACCCGAACCGTAAAGAGGCAGGTCGGCTTTCAGGCCGAAGCTGTCATACTGCTTGACGAAGGAGATCGCTTCGCCGCCGGCATAGAAGACAAACACCGCATCCGCACCGCTGGCTTTTGCCTGCGCCAGATAAGGTCCGAAATCCTGTGTTTTCTGAAACGGGGTGAATTCCTGACCGACGATTTCACCGCCTGCGGCAGTGAAGGTCGACGTGAAACCGTCGATCATCTGGCGCCCCGCGGCATAGTCCGGTGCCAGTGTGAACACCTTGCCGACACCCTGCTCATGCAGCCACTTGCCCATCGGACGGTTTACCTGCCCGTTGGAAAACGACATGCGCGTGATGAAGGGGGAACAATCGGCCCCGGTGGCTTCGTCGTTCCCGGCGTTGGCGACGATCAAGGGCACGCCTGCGCCGTGAACCATGTCACGCACTGCTCCGAGGACGCCCGAACTGACGATGCCGGCAATAACATCTACCTTGTCCTGCAGGATCAGCTTCTTGGCTTTTGCGAGCGCAACGGGAGGCTTTACTTCCGTGTCTTCCTTGACGATCTCGAACGTGGCGTCCGTCTCTCCTCCGAACTGTTCGAAGGCAAGGTTGAACCCCGTCTCGATGTCGTTGCCGAGCGCGGCGTAGACACCTGAATAGGGCAGGAGCAGGCCGACTTTGACGTCCTCGGCGCTCGCAGGCACAGCGAAGCTGGTGGCGAGCCCCAGGGTCGCCAGGATTGCGCGTTTCATGTTATTCTCCTCCGGTTGGTTGGCTGGCCCCTCCTCAGGACCTAACCCAGGTCGCCGCCACCGACCGGGACGGTTACCCCAGTGATGTAGGCAGCGTCGTCCGACGCCAGAAACAGGATCGGTCCTGCCTGCTCGTCGAGCGTTCCATAGCGCTTCATGAAGGAAGACCCGATCGTCTGGTCGACGATGGTCTGGTACCAGTCCGCGCGTTGTTCTTGGTCGGCATTGGGATTGCGTGGAACGATCCGCAGCGGCGCTTCGGTCCCGCCTGGTGCTGTCGCGACAACACGGATCCCGCGTTCGGCGACTTCCCAGGCAAGGCTGGCGGTGATGGCATTCACACCTCCCTTGGCCGCCGCATAGGGCACGCGATTGAGGCCGCGCGTTGCGATGGACGAGATGTTGACAATCACACCGGTTTGCCTGGCAAGCATGTGTTCGATCGCGGCCCGGCAGCAGTAGAGCGTCGGAAAGAGGGAGCGGCGCACTTCCGCGTCGATCTGTCCGGGCTCGTAATGCTCATAGGGCTTCGCCCAGATCGTGCCGCCAACATTGTTCACGAGAATGTCGATCCGGCCCCAGAGGTCGATGGCCTTCAGCATCGCCTTTTCGCAACCTTTCCAGGTCTCCAGGTTGACGGAGATTGCCTCTGCCACGCCGCCCGCATCGCGTATGGCTTTCACCACGTCCTTGCGGGCAGAGGATCGGTCGACAACCAGAATGCGCGCGCCTTCGACGGCGGCGCGTTCCGCGACGCGGCGGCCGATGCCTTGTGCGGCACCGGTCACGACCATGACCTTTTCGTCGAAACGGCGGGTCATGCGGCTTCTGCCTCGGCCTCGGTCGGATTGAACTTCTCAAAGTAGAAGTTGGCCGGCTCGACGCCGAGCTTACCGAAATGGCCCCGGACAGCGTCGACCATTGGCGGGGGGCCGCAGAGATAGACGTCACAATCGCCGTCGTTGAGGTCGTCAACGGTCACGTGATCGGTGACGAAGCCCTTGCGCTCATGCGTGTCTTCCACCGAAGCGAGGATCGTGACGACGGTGACATTGCCGATCCTTTCGGCAAGCGCATTTAAACGATCAAGCTCGACAAGGTCGGCAGAACGGGTAACGGCATAGTAAAGCGTAATCGGATGGTCCGAGCCCCCAATGGCCACCTGTTCCAGCATCGACAGGAACGGAGCCAGGCCCGTCCCGCCTGCCAGCCAAAGCTGGGGGCGCTCGATGGGACGCAGGTAAAAGGCACCCATGGGCCCGGTAGCCGTCAACACGTCCCCCGGCTGCGCCTGCTTGCCGAGATATGTGCTCATCAGCCCACCGGGCAGGTTGCGGATCAGGAATGCGGCCTCCTTTGCGCCCGGCACGGACGAGAAGGAATAGGACCGATGCTTTGGCGTGCCGGGAACGGTGAGGTTCACATACTGGCCCGGCAGGAAGTTGATCGGCTTGGCAAGTTCGACACGCAGGCCAAATGACGTTTCGGACAAACGGTCAACGCCAAGAACTGTCCCCTGAACAGCCTCCGGCGCCGTCTTGCAAAGGGCGGAAGACGCCGGGATGCGTACGACGCAATCGCTTTCCGGGATCATCTGACAGGTGAGCGCGTAGCCTTCCTCAGCCTCTTCGTCGCTCATCGACTCGTCCATGTAGAATTCCAGCTCGTATTCGCCCTGTTCGACGAAACACTTGCAGGTGCCGCAGACCCCGTCGCGACAGTCCATCGGCAGGTTTATCTTCTGGCGGAAAGCCGCATCGGTTACCTTCTCGTCGTCGTCGCACTGGATGACCCGCGTAACGCCATCCTCGAAATTCAGGGCAATCGTGTAACTCGTCATGGCATGTTCCTCCCGTGACCGCGCCTCCTTGCCGGAGTGCGCGGAAGTCAGCCAGCTCCCGCTGGCCGTCGTCAGATGTGGTAGACGTCGATCACGTGATGGATGTGGTCGTTTTTCAGGACCACCTTCTTGTCCGTGATCAAAGGCCTCGGACCACTGGTGTCGATCGTGTAGAACGACGTGCCCCAGTGCTGGTCGGTTGTACCGTACCGGTAGCTCAGCGTGTGCCAGTTGAAGCGCAGCTTGATCTTTGATCCGTCGACACTCACCACCTCGATATTCGCGATGTTGTGGTTGGTGCGCGGCTCGGGCAGCGAGGTTGCGGAGGAGCGATCGGTCTTGATGCGGAAGACGCGATCCTCGATGCCCTGCTTGTTCGGGTAGTACATCAGCGACATCTCGTTCTGCGGGTCTTCCGTCAGCTCGTCGAAGTCGTCCCAGGCCGGCATCCAGAACGGACACTCCTTGTGATAAAAGGTCAGCCACGTATCCCAGTCACGGTCGTCGAGAGCCCGAGCTTCGGCATAGAGAAAAGCCTGAATTTCGTCGAAGTTCTGGAGTGCTGCCGGTTCGGTTGCCGGGCGGTTTAACGCTACAGTGCTCATGATCTCTCCCCCTTACTCGGCCGCGACCTGCGCCGGTTGCGCACTTTCTCGTTCCTTGTCGATCGCAGTAGCCATCCGTTCGGACCAGTTTGTGTGTTGGATGACGAAGAGACCTTCGTCCTCGGTGCGGGCACCTGACAGGAGCGGGTTGATGCCAAGCTCCTTGGCATCAACGTCAGGTCCCTTAAACCACTGGGTTGCGCCGCGGGTGAGATCGTTCCATTTGGCGTGTGCACCACCGGCATATCCGCGCTGCGTCGCCCGGAACTCCTCTGTATCGTCGGGGGTGGCCATGCCGGAGGCGTTGAAGAAATCCTCGTACTGCCGGATGCGCCGTGAACGTGCTTCCTGGCTCTCGCCCTTGGGCGCGATGCAGTAGATCGTCACTTCCGTCTTGTCGACGCTCACTGGGCGGAAGACCCGAATCTGCGAGCTGAACTGATCCATCAAGAAGACATTCGGATAGAGGCAGAGATTGCGCAGGACGCCGACCATCCACTCGGCTTTTGTTTTTCCGTACTTGTCGGTCCATTCTTCCAGCCGCGGGTAATTCGGGCGGTTGCTCGGATCGGCCCATTCCGTCCAAAGCAGGATATGGCCGTTTTCATAAGCATGGAAACCGCCGCGCTGCTTGGCCCACTTTGACGCGTCGGTCGCCTTGATGTTGTCTTCCTTGCCGTCGTCGGTGCGGTGGGCGGTGGTTGCGACATAGTTCCAGTGGACCGAGGACACGTGGTAGCCGTCTGCACCGTTCTCGGCCTGAAGCTTCCAGTTTCCGTCATAGGTGTAGGTTGAGGAGCCACGCAGGACTTCCAGGCCGTCATCCGCCTGGTCGACGATCATGTCGATCATCTTGCGCGCTTCACCGAGATACTCTTCAAGTGGCAGCACATCGGCGTTCAGCGAACCGAACAGGAAACCGCGGTAGTTCTCGAAGCGAGCGACCCTGGTCAGGTCGTGACTGCCGTCCTGGTTGAACTGCTTCGGGTAGCCGGCACCCTTCGGGTCTTTCACCTTCAGCAGCTTGCCAGTGTTCGAAAAGGTCCAACCATGGAAAGGACACGTGAAAGTTTTCTGGTTGCGACGCTTGAAGCGGCAAAGCATGGCGCCGCGGTGCGAACACGCATTGACCAGCGCGTGGAGTTCGCCGTCCTTGTCACGTGTAATAACAACAGGCGTGCGGCCCATGAAGAGCGTGAAATAGTCGCCGGGTTCCGGGATCTGGCTCTCATGTGCCATATAGATCCAGTTGCCTTCGAAGATATGCTTGATCTCAAGCTCGAACAGGTCTTCGTCGGTAAAGATATCCCGCCGGCACCGAAAAACGCCGTTTTCCGGGTCATCCTGGATTGCACCAGCGACCCGCTGTTCAAATTCATCGAGATTGGATTGTGTAAACATCGGTCGTCCTCCTCCTGACTGCCGTGGCGCTCTTCAAAGCGCCTTTATGTGTTTGCCTTTCGGACGCCGGCTATTCGCCGGCCGCCGCTTTCAAGGTCCGGCTGCGATCGCGGCGGTAGAATGCGACCTTGTCCGGGTCCAGGCTTGCGCCGATGCCGGCTCCCTTGGGGATGCCGACGCAGAAATCGTGATAGTGGATCGGATCGCAAAGGATCTCGTCGGTCAGGAGCAGGGGTCCGAAGAATTCGGTGCCCCACTGCAGGTTCTCGACCGTTGAAAAGAGCTGTAGCGCTGCAGCGGTGCCAAGGCCGGTTTCCAGCATCGTTCCGCCGTAAAGCCCGAGCCCGGCCGCCTGACCGATGGCAATCACCTCGGAGGCCCGCTTGAGCCCACCCGATTGCGCCACTTTCACGGCGAACACGTCGGCGGCATTGCTGGCGACCACTGCCAGTGCATCTTCCGGACCGTTCAACGCCTCGTCTGCCATCACGGCGATTTCGTATTTGCTTGTCAGTTCGGCCATCGCCCGGCAGAAACGGGCTTGTACCGGCTGTTCGACGAGTTCGCAGCCCACATCCTGCAGTCCCTTCAGACCCCAGCGGGCGTCTGCCAGGCTCCAGGCCTGGTTCACATCGACCCGCACGCTCCCGGCATCCCCGATCGCATCCTTAATCCGTGCCACATGGGCGATGTCTTCGCGTACGGAACGTTTGCCGATCTTCAGCTTGAAGATATTGTGACGGTGGGTTTCGATCATCTCAAGGGCTTCGGCGATGTCGGTCTCCGAATTACCCGATGCAAGCGTCCAGGCCACTGGTAAGGCGTCGTGGACAGCACCGCCAAAAAGCTGGGACACCGGCACGCCCAGGCGCTTGCCCAGACCATCCCAGAGCGCGATTTCGACCGCGGTCTTTGCAATGCGGTTTGCCTTGACCATCTTGTCGACGAGCTGGATCGCACCGTTCACGTCGTCACCGTCACGGCCCAATAAAATGGGGGCGATATAGGTGTCGATCGCGGACTGGATCCCTTCGGGGCTTTCCGCCCCGTAGCTCAGACCGCCTATCGTGGTGCCTTCGCCAATTCCTTCCGAGCCGTCCGAAAACCTGACCCTGACCAAGACCGCCGTCTGCGACCGCATCGTGGCCATGGAAAGCACATGTCCACGGATGGTAGGTATATCCAGGATCATCATTTCGATCTGGTCAATCTTGGTCACAGGCGTCACCACATCAGCAGGTTTCGTTGAAACGCAGATTGCCTATGGGAGGCTGAAACTGTCGATGATTGGCAGGGTCTCGGGTGATACCCTTTGGGAACCGAAGGGTTGATAAGATCGAGATGCGTGCTCAGCCGGAATTGCGACCGGGTTGAGCAAGAGTTGCACCAATTTTCTGTTCAAATTGGATTGCCAGTATAATGCACCGGCTGTCTACGTTAAGTCGGCATACGGCTTCATCGCCTTGTCGTTCCGCCAACTGGTTTGAAACTTGGAATTTGGAAATGGAACGTCCGGATTCTAAAATAACATGCACACAGCCGATCGGCCGCTCCAGTGAAGAGTTTCGGGTGCCGTCAGGCGTACGAAAGTCCCCGAGGACCGAACCCGCGGGCTCCAGACACTGAGCTATGGGATTTCTATTTCCGGCCGATCTTTTTCCCTGCGTTGGTCGCTTGGGGGAGCGTATCGTCTGATACATTAGCACCGCCAACTGCCGGATTCGTGTGTTGCCAGTAATGTGGCCGCACAGTGCTGATGATCATCGTAGCGGTTAGAATCGGTCTGATAGCACCAGCTGGAAAGTTCGTAGTCTTCCATTTCGCGAGTGTGGGTCCGATCACGACGTCCAGCAACCACGCTGGATTGACGTGATAAATCCCGCACGGGTTGCGTGGAACACAGCCGCTCCTGTGCCTCACGAGCGAAAAACAACTGGCTAATTCTGCGCCAAACGTCCCTCAGGATCGAGCGCGTAGGTCCGGCCCCAGATCAGGTGGTTTTCCATCGCACTCGCGGCCTCGTCCGACCGCTGGGCACAAATAGCATTTACGATGGCGTCATGCTGTTCCACGTTGACGCTGAGGCGTTCGATCTGCCGCTGATGTATCCTGCGTGAAAGCCGGTACATTTTGTTCCACAGCAGCTTCAGGGACCGGGCCATTTCCTGATTGCCGTGGATCTGCGCCAGCAGGTTGTGGAACGCGAGATCAAGCGTGTGGTAGGTATGCGTGTCCTGTCCGGCGTTCCCGCTTGCCAACAGTTCATGGCGCTCGCAGGATAACTGCGTCCAGAGGCAAACACGACTCTGCGCCGAACAAAAGTTTGCGACAGTACCTGCCGAAGGCACTCTCGACAAAGCATGCCTTTCCGAGAATACATTTATGAAATTGAATATGCCTGCATACCTACCGGTTAGCAACGCGCCCCGAAGCTGGTCATTGCTCTCATTACGGCTGGACACGAGAAACAGTCAGCAATGACAGGAGGTGTTTCACGGCAAGCGGATATCCTCTTGCTCCCAATCCAGCCATGACGCAGGTCGCCACGCCAGAGACCAGCGAATGATGGTAGATCGGTTCGCGGCGGTGGATGTTCGATATGTGGAATTCGACAATCGGGCCGGGAAACATCTTCAGAGCATCGAGAATAGCAATCGATGTGAACGTGAAGGCGGCGGGGTTGATGATGATCCCGTCCGCGTCATCGATGGCGTCGTGAATCCAGTCGATAAGCTGCTGTTCGCTGTTGGTTTGGGCAAAGAAGACGTCTGAGTTTCCGGCAGCTTCGCGGCAAAGCGCTTCGACTTCGGCAAGTGTGGTGTGTCCGTAAACCTCCGGCTCTCTCTTACCGAGACGGTTGAGGTTGGGCCCGTTCAGGATGCAAATTCTTTTAGGCACGTAGATATTCCTATCCGAGATACCCGAACTGGCGCGGCAGCCACAAGACGAAGTCCGGGAACAGAGTAAAGATCGCAAGGGCACCGATCAGCGCGACAAGGAAGGGCACGACTTCCCTGACGATGTCCTTGAGAGGGGCCCCCGAGACGCTGTTCATGACGAAGAGCAGCAAGCCGTAGGGCGGGGTAATCAGTCCGATCATGATGTTGACCACCACTACAACGCCGAAATGAACGAGGTCGATGCCAAGGGCGTTTGCCGTCGGGATGAAAACCGGCACGACGATCAGCAAGATGGCAGTGCCTTCCAGTGCGCATCCGAGCAGCAGCAGCAGAATGTTCACGATCAACAAAAATCCGAGAGGACTGAGTTCCATCGAAGAAAGGAAGGAACTGAGCGTGTTCGGAATGTTCTCGATGGTCACGACATAGTTGAAGACCAGCGCACCGGCGATCAGCAAGCCAATGGAGGCAGACGTACGCGCGCTGTAAAGGATCGATATGTAGAGCCCTCGCCAAGTGATACTTCGGTAGAGGATCACTGAAATCAGCAGAGCATATGCCGCCGCAACGGCTGCAGCCTCTGTGGGCGTTGTTACACCGCCGTAGATACCGACCATGAGCACGATGGGCAGCATCAGGGCCGGCAATGATTTCAAGGTGATGAGCGGAAGCTCCGACAAGGGTATTGGATCTTCAATGGGGAAGTTGCGGCGCCTTGCAGTGACAGTGATCAGACCCATCTGGACGGCACCCATCAGCAGACCAGGTGTGACACCCGCAAGAAACAGGTATCCGATCGAAGCGTCCGATACCAGAGAGTAGAGCACCATCGGGATCGAGGGTGGAATGATAGGGCCTATCACCGCGGAAGAAGCCGTGAGCGCTGCCGCGAAAGCCCGTGGGTATTTCCCGTTCCGGGTCATCAACGCCTGCATGATCTTGCCGGTGCCGGCCGCATCCGCGATTGCGGATCCGGACATGCCTGCGAATATCACCGATTGCAGGACATTGACCTGTGCAAGACCGCCGCGGAAGCGTCCGACCACGCCATTGCACCATTGCAGCAGTCTTTCCGAAAGCGATCCATTGTTCATGAGTTCCGCCGCCAGGATGAACAGCGGCACGGCCAGGATGATGAAATTGGAATACATTCCGTTCAGGAGCTGCTCTGCGACGATCCCGAGATCCTGCCCGACCAGCATCAGGTAGAGGATCGATCCCGAAATCATTGCCAAACCGATGGGAAGGCCGAGCAAGGCGAGGGCAGTAATGGCAACGAGGGCAATCGAAAACGGGCTCGCGAAGTTCATTCGATGCTCCCGCTGTCGTGATGATCGAAGCCGGGAACATCCTTGGAATAAACTGCTCGGAAACCGAGCCAGACGTAACGGACGATCATGGCGACCGCAAAAATAATATAGATCGCATAGAGATAATCGAAGCGCACCTTCATGTAGGCGGTCTTTTGAACCTTCATGAAGGTCACATAATCGATGACCGCCGGCAGCGAATAGGAGAAGAGGAAAACCAGACTGATCGCGGTGATCACGTTGAAAAGTCGTCGCGTGCGATTGGAAACGCCGCTGTAAAGCACATCGAAACGGATCTCCTGGTCTTCCCGAACGACAAAGGCACTGCCGAAGAGAACAATCCAGATCCACAGGGCCGCGCTGAGTTCGTTCGTCCACCCAGTCGGCAGGTTCAGGGCGTAGCGGAAGACGATCTGAATCATGAAGGCCATGAACATCGTCGCGAGCATGGCCGCACACAGGTTCTCGGCCCGCTTGTGTGTCCACATGCAAATTTGGTTGATCGGGCTCACCCAATGGTTCCTTGAACTCGGTAGCGTCGTAAGAGGATCTTGTGACACGCAGGTCCTCCGGGCGTCTTTGCCCGAAGGACCCGGAGACCCGCATGCCCCCCTGGAGACAGTTTGCGCGGGCTCCGGAACAGGAAATGTGTCAGAGACCGTTGATCTGGTCGACAACGCCTTCCGGCCAGCTGGAGGCCAGATCCGAGTTCAGGTATTTCTCCTGCGCAAAGGTGCGGAACGCATCGACATCGGGCTTGTAGATTTCAAGACCTGCACTCTTGAACTTCTCCACGAGCGCATCCTCTCTCGCCAGATGCTGCTGCTGGCTCCAGTCGATTGCCTTGAGAGCCGCGGCTTCGACGGTTGCCTGCTGTTCCGGTGTCAGAGCGTTCCAGGTTGAACTTGAAATTGTCAGCAAATCATAGCCGATCAGATGCGAGGTCTGGACGATCTGCGACATCACTTCGTAGAACTTCATGTTTTCCACGTTGGGAAGCGGGTTGTCCTGACCGTCGATGGCGCCGGTCTGAAGGCCCGTATAGACTTCGGCATAGGCCATCGGCGTCGGGTTGGCACCCAGAGCCGTTCCGAGGAACTGCCAGGCATCACCACCTGGCATGCGCAGCTTGACACCCGCCATGTCCTCGGGCGTGCTGATTTTCTTGTCGATGCGCAGTCCCACTTGCCGGGTACCGAAATAGGTTGGCCCGAGGATGTGCACTCCGAGCTGATCTTCGGCCATCTTCTTGAAATTTTGGCCGACTTCGCTTTCGAAGAACACTCGCAGATGGTCTGCGTCGCGGAAGAGATACGCCGAGGTCAGCACCGACCATTCAGGGATCTGGTTGGAAATGTCCTGCGGCGCGATGTTGCCCATTTCCAGGTTCCCACGCTGCAAGGCGACGAGTTCGGTTCCCTGCTTGAAAAGGTTCCCGCCGTAATAGGGTTCCAGCGCAAACTGATCCCCGATTTCCTCGGCGAACATCTTCATCATGTCGGCGCGAATGTCCTGTTCAGAAAAGACTGCCGAAAAGCGAAGCTTCGTTGCGTCCTGCGCGAGGACTGGTTCTGAAAGAGAAGCGAGCAGCAGGCTTCCTGCCAGTAAGGCGCGACGTGTGATTGCGTAAGTCATGGTTCCTCCCTGGGCGATCGGCCCAACTGCCGTGCGGGGAGACCTCCTTCTCCGGCGCACGACCTGACAAATTCACTATTTCTTCCGGTGCGCGATACGCACTCAATTTTGATAGGTGAGACAGGTATTATATGTCAAATCTGTTTTCACCTGATATTTTAAAAAATATCATGCGATATAGATTTTGACCCAGGTCGTCGCAGAATGCTATTTGCAAACGGCAGGCAGAACCGAGGTGCGAAGTGGACGTTTTCGACGACAGCAATTCGATTGGAGATATCGCGTTCAGGCGCATCCGGTCCGATATCATCAACGGGCTCTTGCTTCCCGGTGCAAAGCTGCGCCTGGAGCGCCTGAAATCAGAATATGGTGTCAGCGTGAGTACACTCAGGGAAATCCTGAATCGGCTTACGACCGAGGACCTTGTCGTGGCCGAAGGTCAGAGAGGCTTCGAAGTCTGTTCCGCCAGCGAAGCGAACCTTCGGGAAATAGGTGACATGCGCCTCTTGCTGGAAAACCGCGGATTGGCCCTGTCGTTTACCTCCGGAGACCTGGAATGGGAAGGGCGTGTCGTCGCGGCCTATCACAAGCTTTCCAAGACGGAGGAGCAGCTCCTTACCGGTAATCGCGAGAGAACACCGGAATGGATCAGGTACGACTGGAACTTTCACCAGGCACTTGTTTCGGCCTGCGGGTCACACCTGCTCATGACGATCCTAGGATCAATCTTTGATAGGTTCATGAGATATCACATGCTGGCGCACAGTTTCCGTGGACCCGCGGTCGCAAGTGATCATCGCGAGTTGTTCGAACTAGCGATGGCGCGTGATACAGCGGCCGCTCAAAAAAAGTTGGAAGCGCACGTGAATGGTGGAATCGAGCACATTTTGAGCACAGGCAAAATCACCTAGCGTTTCAGACACGCCGGTAGATATCTCTTTTTCGTCTGGAAATCTCGTACTTTGCAGGCTTTTCGGCTGCTTCTACGCTTTCGCCTAGTCCACCAAGTTCTGGTGCTTCAGTGCGTCGACATAGCCCTCACGGGCCTTGTTGACTTGCACGCGCTCAGAGACCTCCGGCACGGCGACGTCCCACCAGTGACCGCCACCGTTCGCGCCTGGCCCATGCATCGGATCCGTGTCGATGACGATTACCGTCGGAATGGCCCGGTCCTTCGAGGCGAGGATCTGCGCTTCCAGATCGGCGATGTCCTTCGCCTTTACCGCGTGGGCGACGAAGTCGATGTCCGGCTGCGCCTCGACATTGCAGTCCTTGTAAAGGTTGTTGAACTGGTTGCCACCGGTGCCCATCTGCAGCCGGTTGATGCAGCCGTAGCCGCGGTTGTCCGTGAGTACGACCGTGAACGGCACCCGCCGCATGACGGCAGTCGCAAGTTCCGAGTTGGCCATCATGTAGGACCCGTCACCGACGAAGCAGACGAC
>MRWG01001036.1_pt1 | contig 20784 bp, 21 predicted proteins | sample 1013341 | NCBI WGS metagenome assembly MRWG01 (sample SAMN06117577, study PRJNA244670) | biofilm metagenome | biome: Water; feature: Cathode Biofilm; material: Biofilm; isolation source: microbial consortium enriched at the cathode of a solar microbial fuel cell | place: USA: District of Columbia ... | reverse complement strand
CTTGACCGGACGCCCCCGCGCCCCCTTCTTCTCTGCCGACGCGTTCACTCGGGAACGCTCGGACGGGGGACAAGGGTAATGGAGCGCCTGCGCGCGCTGGTCGAATCCAACCGCTTCCAGATGACGATCATCGCGGTGATCGTCGTCAACGCGATCGTGCTGGGGCTGGAGACGTCGGAGACCGCGATGGCGGCGGCGGGCGACCTGCTGCGGGCGCTCGACCGGATCGCGGTTGCGGTCTTCGTCGTCGAGATCGGCCTGAAGCTGATCGTCTACCGGCACCGCTTCTTCACCTCGTCCTGGAACGTCTTCGACTTCACCATCGTCGCCATCACCTTCATCCCGGCGGGCGAGGGGGTGACGGTGCTGCGCGCGCTCAGGATCCTGCGCGCGCTGCGGCTGATCTCGGTCGTGCCCTCGATGCGCCGGGTGGTGCATGCGCTGCTGCGGGCGATCCCGGGCATGGGCTCGGTGGTGACGCTCTTGACGCTCGTCTTCTACGTCGCCGCCGTGATGGCGACCAAGCTGTTCGGCGAGGCTTTTCCCGACTGGTTCGGCACGATCGGCGCCTCGCTCTATTCGCTGTTCCAGATCATGACGCTGGAAAGCTGGTCGATGGGCATCGTGCGCCCGGTGATGGAGGTCTTCCCCTTCGCCTGGGTCTTCTTCGTGATCTTCATCCTGCTGACCACCTTCGCGGTCTTGAACCTGTTCATCGCCATCATCGTCGATTCGATGAGCCAGGAGCACGCCGCCGAGGAGGCCGCGACGCGCGGCGAACTCGGCAGCGAGCATGACGAGATCATGCACGAACTGAAGGCGCTTAGGGCCGAGGTGTCGGAGTTGCGGCGCGACCGGGACGCCGACGGCGAAAGCCGCGCCGCGGACTGACCCCGGTCCGAACGGATCGGATTCGGCACTTTGGTATTTTACCATTAAGTCCATGGTAATGTCTCCGCTGCTACGGCACGGCCGATGACGAGCCTGAGCGACATCTTCTCCACCAGCCGGGTGTCCCGCGCGGCCCTATGGCGCACCTACGCGCTCGCGCTGCTGGCGCTGGTCGCGGTGATCAGCGCCTCCCATCTGCTGGCCGAATGGATGGCCCGCGAGCAGACCGAGGACGCGCGCATCATCAACCTCGCCGGCAAGCAGCGCATGCTCTCGCAGCGCATCGCCGGCCAGCTCGTCGAGGCGGCGAAGACCGACACCGTGCGCCTGGGTTTCGTCGGCCGGATTCACGACGACCTCAACCTGATGGCGGACACGCACGACCGGCTGACCGGGCGCACCGCCGACCGGGTCGAGGCGACATTGAGCGCGCAGGTGCGGCATCTCTATTTCCAGGGCGAGCCCAGCGTCGACGCCCGCGTGCGGACCTTCCTGGCGGAGGCGCGCACGCTCACCGAGCGGATCGCGGCCGGCGAGGCGATCGATCCGGACCGGCTGGACCGCTTCGCCGGCGCGGCGCGCGGCCGGCTGCTGGCGGCGCTCGACCGGGTGGTCACCCAGTATCAGAACGACGCGGAAGACCGTCTCGACCGGCTGCGGATCCTGAACGCGCTGCTCTACCTCGTCGCGCTCGCCGTCATCCTGGTCGAGCTGCTGGTGATCTTTCGCCCGCTGACCCGCCGGCTCGACCGCGCCCAGCGGGACTTGGAGGCGCTCGCCCACACCGATCCGCTGACCGGCTGCTGGAACCGGCGCTCGCTGATGGAAGGGGGCGCGATGCTGCTCGCGCTGGCGCGGCGGCAGGAGCGCCCCTTCGCGGTCGTGCTCGTGGATATCGACCGCTTCAAGCAGGTGAACGACACGTACGGTCACGGCGCCGGCGACGCAGTGATCCGCGCCTTCGCGGCGCGCACGCTCGAGTGCCTGCGCGAGCAGGACGTGCTCGGCCGCTACGGCGGGGAGGAGTTCGTCATCGTGTTGCCCGACACCGGTCTCGAGGCCGCGTCCCGGGCGGCGGAGCGCATCCGCCGCCATATCGAGGCGACGCCGGTGCGGACGGAGGGCGAAGCGCTTTCGGTCACCGCCAGCTTCGGCGTCGCGGCGCGCGCGCCCGGCGACGAAGCGCTGCAGGCGATCATCGAGCGCGCCGACCTCGGCCTCTACGCGGCCAAGCAGGGCGGACGCAACCGGGTGGCGGTGAAAGAAGCCGACGCGCCCGTGCCCGACCTCGAACCCGAACGCAGGGTGTCGGCCCGCTAGCGAGCGGCGGGTGCCCCGGCCGAGGACGAAGGGGGCCGGCTAGTCGCCCAGCACGCGCCGTCGTTCCTCGAACTCCTCCTTGTCGATTTCGCCCCGGGCGTAGCGCTCCTTGAGGATGTCGAGGGGCGTCTTGCCGGTCGGTGCGGCGTGATGCGCTCCGCCCTGCCCGTGCCCGTATCCGTGGCCGGGCCCGCCGAGCCAGCGCACCAGGAGGACGACCACGACCACCGCGAGCGCGATGAACACGATCATCATGATCGGCCCGAAGAACCAGCCGTGCCAGCCACCGTCCCACATGTGCGATCCGTAGTAGGGGGATTGCGCTTGCTGGGCGACGGCCAGGGACGACGACGCCAGCCAGGCCCCGATGCCGAGTACGGCGGATAGGTATCTGCGCATCTTTCAGCCCTCCTGAATTGTCCCTATTGAAAATAGGATAATAGCGGATCGCTTTAAACCGCCTCCGCTCGATGCGTCAGCGCACGAAATAGCGCGCCGGCGTCTCGCCGGTCTCGCGCCGGAACATGGCGATGAAGGCCGACGGGCTGTCATAGCCCAGGTCGTAGGCGACGGTCGTCACCGCCTCGCCGTCGGCCAGCCGTTCGATCGCGGCCAGCAGGCGCCGGCGGGTCCGCCACTGCCCGAAGGTGAGGCCGGTTTCGCGCTGGAACAGCCGCGCCAGCGTGCGCGGGCTGGCGCCGGCGCCGCGCGCGAAGTCGGACAGACTGCGGCGGTCGGCGGGCGTCTCGATCAGCGCCTGGGCGATGCCCGCCAGCCGCCGGTCGCGCGGTAGGGGCAGGTGAAGCGGGGCTGGTGCCGCCGCCTGAAGCCGGTCCAGCACGACCGCTACCAGTCGCCCGTCCGGCCCGTCCGGGTCGTAGTCCGGGGGTAGCGCGGCGACCGCGCGGATCAACTCGCGCAGGAGGGGGCCGACCTCGATCACCGTCACGGCATCCGGCAGGTCCCTGGCGATGTCGGCGGTGATGTAGAGGCTGCGGAAGGCGGCCGGCCCGGCCGACGCAACGGCGTGGCTCACGCCCGGCGGAACCCATACGGCGCGCTGCGGCGGGGCGAGCCAGTTGCCGCCCGCCGTCTCCACCCGCAGCATCCCGTCGAGCGCGTAGACGAGCTGCCCCCAAGGGTGAGCGTGCGGCGGATAGCGGTAGCCGGCCGCCAGGTCGGCCGCGCGCAGCACGACCGGCCGGTCGAGCCGGTCCGGCATCGGTTGCGCGGGTTGACCGTTTTGCGACATCGATTGTCAGAATAGCGTGAGACAGCCGGCGGCGCACCGCCTATTGTCGCAGCCCATGACGACGACCCCGCAGCGTGAGACCGCCCGTCCGCCGATCCTGAGCCTCGCCTTCTGGCGCCGGGCGGAGGTGATGCTGGTGCTGATGGCGATGGCGATGGCGGTCAGCATGCATGGCTGGTTCGCGCTCCTGAACAACTTCGCGGTCGAGCGCGCCGCCTTCACCGGCAAGGAGATCGGCTTCCTGCAGTCGATCCGCGAGGTGCCGGGCTTCCTCAGCTTCGCGGCGATCTTCCTGCTGCCCTTCCTGCGCGAGCAGAATCTGGCCTTCCTCTCGCTCGCGCTCTTGGGGCTGGGCACGGCCATGACCGGCTATTTCCCGACCGAGCTGATGCTCTATGCGACCACCTTCATCATGTCGCTCGGCTTCCACTACTACGAGACGATGAACCAGTCGCTGACCCTGCAGCTGGTCGAGAAGCGCGAGGCGGCCCAGCATCTCTCCAAGCAGCTGATGGCGGCCTCGGCCGGCACCTTGGCGATCTTCCTCGTCATCATGCTGACCTTCGACGACGCGCTGCTCACCAAGCTCGGCCAGGTGACGGGCCTGCCGCTCGGCGGCTGGGGCCTGTCGCTCGGCTACGAGCCGCTCTATCTCGGCGCCGGGCTCTTCACGCTGGCCGTCGCGGTCTTCTGCAAGGCCTTCTACCCGCATTTCCAGGCGCCGGAGGTGCAGACCAAGACGCTCTTCCTGCGCCGGCGCTACTGGCTCTATTACGCGCTCACCTTCATGGGAGGCGCGCGGCGCCAGATCTTCATGGTCTTCGCCGCCTTCCTGATGGTGGAGAAGTTCGGCTACGACGTGACCGCCATCACGCTGCTCTACATGGTCAACCTGATCGCCAACATCTTCATCGCGCCCTCCGTCGGCCGGCTGATCGCGCGGATCGGGGAGCGCCGGGCGCTGATCCTGGAATATGCCGGCCTGATCGCCGTCTTCGCCGGCTACGCCATCGTCGAGGACCATCGCTGGGCGGCCGGCCTCTACATCGTCGACCACCTGTTCTTCGCCTTCGCGATCGCGATCAAGACCTACTTCCAGAAGATCGCCGACCCGAAGGACATCGCGTCCACCGCCGGCGTCAGCTTCACCATCAACCACATCGCCGCCGTCGGCATCCCGGCCGCCTTCGGCTTCATCTGGCTGGACGATCCGGGCCTCGTCTTCTGGATCGGGGCGGGCATGGCCTGCATCTCGCTGTTGCTGGCGCTCCTGGTCCCGCGCCACCCGGACCAGGGCAACGAGACCCTGGCCCGCCGCCTCGACGGCCCGGCGCCGGGGCCCGCCCCCGCGGAATAGGCGGGGCGCCCAGCCCGGCGGAATAGCGCCACCCGCTTGCGGGCCGGCGCGCGCCGGGCTACATCCCGCGCCATGGCGATCACGGCGAAAATCTGCGGGCTGTCGGAGCCTTCGAGCCTGGAGGCGGCGCTGAAGCACGGCGCCGACATGGTGGGGTTCGTCTTCTTCCCGAAGAGCCCGCGCAACGTGTCGGTCGAGACGGCGGCTGCGCTGGCATCCCGCGTACCGGCGGAGCGGGCGACCTGCACCGGCCTCTTCGTCGACCCCGACGACGATCTGCTGGCGCGCGTGCTGGCCCAGGTGCCGCTCGGTCTGATCCAGCTTCAGGGCACGGAAACGCCCGCGCGCTGTGCGGCGGTGCGCGCGCGCTTCGGCCGGCCGGTGATGAAGGCGCTCGGCGTCGCCGAGGCCGAGGATCTGGAGGCCGCCAAGGCCTATGAAGGGCCGGCCGACCGGCTGCTGTTCGACGCCAAGCCGCCGAAGGGCTCCGACCGGCCGGGCGGCAATGCGACCTCGTTCGACTGGAAACTGCTGGCGGGCGGGCGGCGCCCGACGGTGCCCTGGCTCCTGGCCGGCGGGCTGACGCCGGACAATGTCGCGACCGCCATCCGCCGCGCCGCCGCGCCGGGCGTCGACGTCTCGTCGGGCGTCGAGACCGGGGCGCCCGGCACCAAGGACCCGGAGAAGATCCGCCGTTTCCTGGAGGCTGCGCGCCGCGCGGGCTGAGTGCGCGTCCCCCTGGTAGACGCGCGGCGGGCATCCGATATAAAACCGAGCGTCCTCGATAGGAGATTTCCTCGATGCCTGCATCCGCCACCCCCAGCCGCCTGTCCTGCTTCGTCGCCGCGCTGATCGTCGCGCTCCTGATCGGCGGCGACGTCTTCGGCGTGCTGACCGCCCTCGACTGGGCCTTCCTGTTGCAGCTCGGCGTCGGGCCGAACGCGCTCGTTATCGCTGCGCTGGTCGCCGCTCTCCCCGCGATCGCCGCCGGGCTGTGGGTCGGGCGCGAGGCCTACCGCACCGAACGGCTCGGTCTCGACCGCGTCGATCCGGTCTGACGGCGCGGCGGGTCGAGATCGGCCCGCCCCGCCGCTCTCGTTGGCTGGACGCACCCGCTTGCGTGGTCTAGAACCGCCGCGTGTGGGGGATCGCGCGACAAACGACGGTTCCAGCCAGGGGCGAGACGCGACCATGAACGAGATACCCAATTCCTTCCGCACCGGCCCCGACGAGGGCGGGCATTTCGGCATCTTCGGCGGGCGCTTCGTCGCCGAGACGCTGATGCCGCTGATCCTGGAGGTGCAGGCGGCCTACGAGGCGGCCAAGGCCGATCCGGCCTACGCCGACGAGATCGACTACTACGCCAAGCACTATGTCGGCCGGCCGAGCCCGCTCTATTACGCGGCCCGCCTGACCGAGCATCTCGGCGGCGCCAAGATCTACCTGAAGCGCGACGAGCTGAACCACACCGGCAGCCACAAGATCAACAACGTGATGGGCCAGATCCTGCTGGCCCGGCGCATGGGCAAGACCAAGATCATCGCCGAGACCGGCGCCGGCCAGCATGGGGTGGCGACGGCGACGGCCTGCGCCCTGTTCGGGCTGGAGTGCAAGGTCTTCATGGGCGCGCTCGACGTCGAGCGCCAGGCGCCGAACGTCTTCCGCATGAAGCTCTTGGGCGCCGAGGTGATCCCGGTGACCTCCGGCCGCTCGACGCTGAAGGACGCGATGAACGAGGCGCTGCGCGACTGGGTGGCCAACGTCGAGGATACCTTCTACTGCATCGGCACGGTCGCGGGGCCCCACCCCTATCCGACCATGGTGCGCGACTTCCAGTCGGTGATCGGCCGGGAAGCGAAGGAGCAGATGCGCGAAGCGGAGGGCCGGCTGCCCGACACGCTGGTCGCCTGCATCGGCGGCGGGTCGAACGCGATGGGGCTGTTCCACCCGTTCCTCGACGACAAGGACGTCAAGATCGTCGGCGTCGAGGCCGCGGGCGAGGGGATCGAGACCGGGCACCATGCCGCCTCGCTGACCGGCGGGCGGCCGGGCGTGCTGCATGGCAACCGCACCTACCTGCTGCAGGACGCGGACGGCCAGATCACGGAAGCGCACTCGATCTCGGCCGGGCTCGACTATCCCGGCATTGGGCCGGAGCATAGCTGGCTGAAGGAGTCGGGTCGCGTCGAGTACGTCTCGGCCACCGACGCGGAGGCCTTGGAGGCCTTCGAGCTGTGCAGCCGCAAGGAGGGCATCATCCCCGCGCTGGAGCCGAGCCATGCGCTGGCGCACGTGATGAAGATCGCGCCCGAGCTGCCGAAGGATCATCTGATCTGCATGAATATGTGCGGGCGCGGCGACAAGGACGTGCACACGGTCGCCCAGCATTTCGGGGTGGAGATATGAGCACAGCCCCCATGACCGCCGAGGCGGCCGGCACCGATTCGGGCCGCATCCGCGCGCGCTTCGAGCAGTTGAAGGCGGAAGGGCGCGGCGGCCTCGTCACCTTCGTGACCGCCGGCGACCCGGATTACGACACCTCGCTCGAGATCGTCACCGGCCTGCCGAAGGCGGGCGCCGACGTGATCGAGCTCGGCATGCCCTTCACCGACCCGATGGCCGACGGGCCCGCGATCCAGGCCGCCGGCCTGCGCGCCTTGAAGGCCGGGCAGACCATGGTGCAGACGCTCAAGCTGGCGAAGGCGCTGCGCGCGGCGGACGCCGAGGTGCCGATCGTGCTGATGGGCTACTACAATCCGATCTACAGCTACGGCGTGGAGCGGTTCCTGACCGATGCGCGCGAGGCCGGCGTCGACGGCCTCATCGTCGTCGATCTGCCGCCGGAGGAGGATGAGGAGCTCTGCCTGCCGGCGATGCGCGCCGGCCTCAACTTCATCCGGCTGGCCACGCCGACGACCGACGACAAGCGCTTGCCGAAGGTGCTGCAGAATACGTCGGGCTTCGTCTACTACGTGTCGATCCTGGGGATCACCGGCACCAAGGAGATCGACGACGCGCCGGTGCGCGCCGCCGTCGAGCGCCTGAAGCGCCACACCGACCTGCCGGTCGCGGTCGGCTTCGGCATCAAGACCCCGGAACAGGCGGCGCTGATCTGCGAGAGCGCGGACGCCGCCGTCGTCGGCACGGCCATCGTGAACCGGGTCAAGGACGGGCTCGACGCCGACAGCAAGCCGGCGCCGGACCTTGCGCGCAAGGTGTTGGCCTATGTCGGCGAGCTGGCGGCCGGCGTGCGCGGCGCGCGCCGGCGCGAAAGCGCCTGACGGCGCCCCCAAGGTGCGAAGAGGAAGGCTGCTGCTTCGATGAACTGGATCGCGAACTTCGTCCGCCCGCGGATCAAGGCCCTCGTCGGTCAGAACGAGGTGCCGGACAATCTCTGGACCAAATGCTCGAGCTGCGGCCAGATGACGTTCCACCGCGACCTGGACCAGCATGACCATGTCTGCCAGCACTGCGGCCACCACATGCACCTGCCGGTCGACAAGCGGCTCAGGATGCTGTTCGACGACGGCGCCTACGAGACGATCGAATTGCCCAAGGTCAAGACGGACCCGCTGAAGTTCCGCGACCACAAGCGCTACACCGACCGGCTGAAGGACGCGCAGAACAAGACCGCGCGCCAGGACGCGATCGTCGTCGCCCACGGGCGCATGGGCGGCAGCCGCACGGTGATCGCCGCCTTCGACTTCAAGTTCATGGGCGGCTCGATGGGCATGGCGGTCGGCGAGGGGCTGATCGCCGCCGCGCGCCTCGCCGTGATGCAGCAGGCCCCGCTGATCGCGATCCCGGCCTCGGGCGGCGCGCGCATGCAGGAAGGCATCCTGTCGCTGATGCAGATGCCGCGCACGACGGTGGCGGTCGACGAGGTGAAGGAGGCGGGCCTGCCCTTCGTGGTGCTGCTGACCGACCCGACGACCGGCGGGGTGACCGCCAGCTTCGCCATGCTGGGCGACCTGCATATCGCGGAGCCCGGCGCGATGATCGGCTTCGCCGGTCGGCGCGTGATCGAGCAGACCGTGCGCGAGACCCTGCCCGACGGCTTCCAGACCTCGGAATATCTGCTGGAGCACGGCATGGTCGATCTGGTGGTCGAGCGCCGCGAGCTGCGCGAGACCCTGATCCGGGTGCTCGACCTGCTGATGCATCCGGCCGCGCCCGAGGCGGTGAGCGAGGCGGCCGCGCCGCCCGCGAAGGAGAGCCTGGAGATCCCGGACCCCGACCCCGAATCCGGCGAGGCCGCCCCGGAGAGCAAATAGCCCGCCCGCCGACCCGTCCGCGTCGAGACGGACGGCGCGCCGCCGGTCAGCCGAACGTGACGAGCGGCACCCCCGCCAGCCATTGGTGCGAGACCAGCAGCGCCGCGTAGATCGCGAGCCCGAAGGCGATGCGGGCGAGCCCGATGCCGGCCCAGTCGATCTTGGTGCGCCCCTGCAGCGCGGCCAGGAAGGGAATGGCGCTGGTCGAGAGGGCGACCGGCCCCCAATCCGAGCCGGTCTGCTGCTGGCGGCGGAAATCGATATGCGCCATGCCGCCGGCCGCCAGCACCGCGATGCCGCCGAACAGGATCAGGCTGGCCGCGTCGCCATTGACCAGCAGATGTCCGACGGCCCAGATCAGGAAGGCCCACAGCATCGGGTGGCGGGTCACGGTCAGGATGCCGCCGGGCGGCTTGGGCTCGCGCAGCATCTTCTCGCCGCCGACGGCGGTCGGGCTGTGGCTGGTGACGGATGCCGCGAACAGCAGGCTCGAGACCAGCATCAGCAGCATCTGCAGATGGGTGAAGGCGGCCGGCGGCGCCCAGAGCGCGCGATAGGGCGCGGCGCCGTAGCTCTTGATCGTCCAGTAGAGGGTGACGCCGGCGACGAGCGAATAGAGGATGCGGAAGGTGTTGTCGCCGATCCGCCCGACGAGCGCGTTGCGGACCGGCAGGCTGGATAGCAGGAAATGGGCGCCGACGAAGGTCGCCATCGCCACCAGCAAGCCCGACAGTCCGCCGCTCACGCCCTCGCTCCTTCCGAATTCCGACCTTCGCGAATCCCGGCAGGGCCAATATGGACATCGCCCGGCGCCCCGTCCATAGTGCGCCGCACCGCGCCGCCAAGGATCGATCGCGCCGCCCCGCCCGAGGGCGTCCGCGCGCTCCGTCCACTTCGACCGAGGAGGCCCTCGATGGGCGATCAGACCGACGACGGGACCACGCTCGACCCCGTGGCCGCCGTGATCCTGGCCGAGCTCGATGCGCGCGGGCCGGGCGCCAGCATGACGCCCGACGAGGCGGCGCGCGCCGTCGCCGAGACCAAGCGCAAGCCGAAGGACGGGCGCGACCTCTACAAGCGCTATCGCCAGGCGGTGAAGCAGCAGGCGATCCATCTCGCCCGCACCGGCGCGATCGAGATCGTCCGCAAGGGCGAGGTCGCGGACCCGAACGATTTCAAGGGTCTGTGGTCGATGCGCCGGGCGCGCGGCTAGCCGGCGCGGTCAGGACCCATTCCCATGCGCATCGGCTGGCAGGTCATCGCCCTCGGGCTCGCCTTCTGCACGCTGTGGAGCTCGGCCTTCACGGTGGGCAAGTTCTCGATCCAGGCGGCGCCGCCGCTCTGGTTCCTGACGATCCGCTTCGGGCTCGGATTCTTCGTGATGTGGGCGGTGCTCGCCGTCATGCATCGCGGATTGCCGAGGAGCCGGCGCGAATGGGTCACCGGCATCTGGCTCGGCATCCTCAACAACGCGCTCTATCTCGGTGCCTGCTACATCGCCTTCCAGTGGGTCAGCTCCGGCATGGTCGCGATGATCGCGAGCCTGATGCCGCTGGTGACCGCCGCGCTCGCCTGGCCGCTCCTGGGGGAGAAGCTGACGGCGCGCAAGCTCGCCGGTCTCGCGCTCGGCCTCGGCGGGGCCTGGTTCATCCTGGGCAACCGGCTGGCCGCCTCGGGCCTCGATATCGACGACCCCACCGGCCTCGCGATCGCGACGGTGGGCATGATCTGCCTCGCCTGCGGCACGGTGCTCTACAAGCGCCGCGGCTCGGAGGCCGACCCGCTGGCGATGAACGCGGTGCAGGCCGGCGCGGCCGCCGTCTTCCTGCTGCCGGCGGCGCTGCTGCTGGAGCCGCCGGACATCATCTTCGGCTGGACGCTGCTCTGGACCCAGGCCTACACGGTCATCGTGATGACCTTCGCGACGCTGCTTCTGTGGTTCGCGCTGATCCGCAAGGCCGGCGCGGGCGCGGCCAGCGCCTTCCATTTCCTCAATCCGGGGATCGCGCTCTTGATCGCCTGGGTCGTGCTGTCGGAGCCGATCACGCTCACCGACATCCTCGGGCTGATCCCGGTCGCCGCCGGCATCCTGCTGGTCAACTGGCCGGCCGGGCGCTCGGGCGCGCGGGCGAAATCGGCGTAGGACTCCCTGTAACACTGTTTCCGTCATGGCCGGGCTTGACCCGGCCATCTCTCGACGTCGGCGCGGGCATCAAGGAGATCCCCGGGTCGAGCCCGGGGATGACGCTGCGGTTACGGGAGGGACGCGCCCGTCAATCCGTCGCCTCTTCGACCTCGTCGCCCATCTGCTCGATGTCGTCGCCGGCGCCCTCGATCGTGTTCTCGCAGGCGCCGAGCGCGAAGCCGGCGACCAGCAGCAGCGCCGCCGCCGGGCGCAGAAGGGTGGGAACCGCCTCGAAAAAACCACGAATCATCGGGAAACCTCCACGCAGTGTCACAAAATCGGCATGCCGTTCGGCATCCGAAGCATGTAGGGGCGCGATCCGGCCGATCAAGGCCCGCTTCCTTTATTGCGGGGGGCTGCGATGCCGGTTATACGCGATGACGTCATGATGCTGCTTTATCACCTCTGGCTCTCGCCCTTCTGCCGCAAGGTGCGGCTCGCGCTCGGCGAGAAGCAGCTGCCCTTCAAGATGCAGGTCGAGAAGGTGTGGGAGCGCCGGGACGATTTCCTGGCCCTCAACCCGACCGGCGAATGCCCGGTGCTGGTCGACGAGGACGGCAACCGGATCTGCGGCAGCCAGGTGATCTGCGAATATCTCGACGAGATGTACGGCAGCCGGCCGCTGCTCGGCACCGGCGCGATCGAGCGCGCGGAGGTGCGCCGGCTGGTCGACTGGTTCGACCGCAAGTTCCACCAGGAGGTCGGCGTCAATCTGGTCGAGGAGAAGATCATGAAGCGCTTCCTCGGCCTCGGCGAGCCGAGCTCCAGCGCGATCCGCGCCGGCGGGCGCAACCTGCACATCCACCTCGCCTATATCGACTGGCTGGCCGAGCGGCGCAGCTGGCTCGCCGGCGAGGAGATGACGCTGGCCGACCTGACGGCCGCCGCCCATCTCTCCACCGTCGACTATCTGGGTGACGTGCCCTGGGACGAGCATCCGGAGGCCAAGAACTGGTACGCGCGCATCAAGTCGCGCCCCAGCTTCCGGCCGGTGCTGGCCGACCATATCCCCGGCGCCCCGCCGCCCAAGCACTACGCCGATCTCGACTTTTGAGACGCCCCCCTACTGGGCACCCCCGGATTTTGGTATATATTGGTATCGGAGGTGCCGATGCCGAAGAATACGTCCATCACGCTCGGCGAGCATTTCGCCGACTTCATCGAAGACCAGGTCGCCGCGGGCCGCTACGGCTCGGCGAGCGAGGTCGTCCGTGCCGGCCTGCGCCTGCTGGAGGAGCATGAGGCGAGGGTGGGCGCCCTGCGCGCTGCGCTGATCGCGGGCGAGGAAAGCGGGGTCAGCGCCCGCACGGTGGACGAGATCTTCGACGCGGCCAAGGCGCGACACGACGCGCGGAATGGCTGAGATCCGGCTGACCGAAGCCGCCGCCGCCGATCTAGCGGCGATCGCGGATTTCGGCTTCCGGCGTTTCGGTGAGGCCCAGACCCGGCACTATCAGCGACTCCTGTCGGAACGGCTGGATCGGATCAGCCGGTCGCCGCAGATGTACCCGGCCGTCGACCATGTGCGGCCCGGCTACCGGCGCGCCGTCTTTCAGGCGCATGCGATCTTTTACCGGGTCGAGGAAAGGGGCGTCCTGATCGTACGCATCCTGGGCCGGCAGGATGCCCGAACCGGCCTCGGGCAGGATTGAATGAAGCACGCGTCCTTTTCTTGGGCGGCGCGGCGCGCCATGGTGGGGCGATGGTGAACCGCTCCCGACCCGATCCGGAAAAGCCCTTCTGGGAGGTGAAGCGCCTCGACGAGATGTCCGAGGCGGAGTGGGAGAGCCTGTGCGACGGCTGCGGGCTATGCTGCCTGCACAAGCTGGAGGATATGGATACCGGCGAGGTCGCCTTCACCGACGTCGCCTGCAAGCTGCTCGACTGCGAGAGCTGCCGCTGCACCGACTATCCGAACCGCACGGCGCATGTGCCCGACTGCGTGCAGCTCTCGACCGAGACGTTGCCCGAGATCTACTGGCTGCCGAAGAGCTGCGGCTACCGCCGGGTGGCGGAGGGAAGGGGCCTCGCCTGGTGGCACCCGCTGGTCTCCGGCGATCCGGAGACGGTGCATGCGGCCGGCATCTCGGCGCGCGGGCGCGCCGTCTCGGAGGCCGAACTCGACGACCCCGACGCCCATGTCGAGCAGTGGCTGAACGAAGGCGGCGAACCGTTGGTGCGCATCCCGCCGCGGCGCTGACGCGGGCGAGGTCAGAGCGGCGCCGAGCCCGAATAGACCCACCAGAGCAGCGCGCCGCCGAGGACGAAGCGGTAGAGCACGAAGGGCGCGAAGCCGGAGCGCTTGAGCCAGGCCATCATCAGCGCGATCGCGATGAAGGCGGTGGCGAAGCTCAAGCCCGCGGCCAGCGCCATGTCGGCGCCGAGCCGCATGTCGCCGGCCTGATAGACGTCCCAGCCGGCGAGACCGCCGGCCCCGATGATGGTCGGGATCGAGAGCAGCATCGAGAAGCGCGCCGCCTCGGAACGCTCCATCCCCATCACGCGCCCGGCGGTCATGGTGACGCCCGCGCGGCTCGCCCCCGGGATCAGCGCCAGGATCTGCATCACCCCGATCGAGAGCGCGGTCGCCCAGCCGATATGCTCGATCCGGCGGATCGTCATGCCGATCCAGTCGGAGATCCAGAGCAGCAGGCCGAAGCCGATGGTGGCCCAGGCGATCAGCTCGACGTCGCGGAAATAGCTCTCGACATAGGGTTTGCCGAAGAAGCCGGCGATCACGATCGGCACGGTGGCGATCGCCAGATTGGCGACGAGCCGGGCGGCCGGCCCGCCGCGCCCGGTCAGGATGCGGCCGAGCCCCGCGAGGATCTGCCAGACGTCGCGCCAGAAATAGAGCAGCACCGCGAACAGGCTGCCGACATGCACCGCGATGTCGATTCCCAAGCCCTGGTCCGGCCAACCCAGCACCTTGCCGGTCACCACCAGATGGCCGGAGGAGGAGATCGGCAGGAATTCCGTCAGGCCCTGGATGATCGCCAGCACCAAAATATGGTGTAGGGCCACGCGCTACCCCCACTAAATGAAGCGTCCTCGCCTTATAACATCACGGCGCGCCGGATGCATCACCCGTCTGGAACGGGAAATAGTCCAGATTCGGGACCAATACCGCTCAAGATATCTTCGGGTTCCGAATGGTGCGGCGCAGCACATCGGCCCTGCGCGGTAAATAAGTCAACAAACGCGACCTATTTTACGTTTTTCGCTGGTCTTCCAACCGATCGCGCTATATAGAGGCGGGAAATCGGCGCGCCACCCGCCCCGGTCGGGGCGCCGTGCGCGCACAAGATCGCCGCCTTCCGGGCGACAGAACAGATAGGGCAGAGGGACCGATGACGTCCAAGAGCATGTTGAAATTCGTCTCCGTCGGGCAGAAGACGCCCGAGAAGCGCGACGTCTCGATCCGGCGCACGGACTTCGACGAGATCTATGCCGGCTGGGCCGAGGCGAAGGCGGCGGAGCAGGCCGCGCGCTGCAGCCAGTGCGGCGTGCCCTTCTGTCAGGTCCACTGCCCGCTGCACAACAACATCCCGGACTGGCTGATGCTGACGGCGGAGGGCCGGCTGCGCGAGGCCTACGAGGTCTCGAGCGCCACCAACACCTTCCCCGAGGTCTGCGGCCGGATCTGTCCGCAGGACCGGCTGTGCGAGGGCAACTGCGTGATCGAGCAGGCCGGCCACGGCACGGTGACGATCGGCGCGGTCGAGACCTACATCACCGACACCGCCTGGTCCGAGGGCTGGGTCGAGCCGGTCGTGCCGCCGCATGAGCGCGCGGAATCGGTCGGCATCATCGGCGCCGGCCCCGGCGGCCTGGCGGCGGCGGAGCAGCTGCGCCGGCGCGGCTATCAGGTCACCGTCTACGACCGCTACGACCGGGTCGGCGGGCTGATGATCTACGGCATCCCCAACTTCAAGCTCGACAAGAAGATCGTCGAGCGCCGCACCGAGTGGCTGAAGGAGAGCAAGGTCGCCTTCGAGCTCGGCGTCGAGATCGGCCGCGACATCGCCTTCGCGGATCTGCGCGCGAAGCACGACGCGGTGCTGATCGCGACCGGCGTCTACAAGGCGCGCGAGCTGCAGGCGCCGGGCAGCGGTCTGAAGAACATCTACCCGGCGATGCGGTTCCTGACGGCCTCCAACCGCAAGGGCCTCGGCGACGCGGTGCCGGCGTTCGACGACGGCACGCTCGACGCCGCGGGCAAGAAGGTCGTCGTCATCGGCGGCGGCGACACCGCGATGGATTGCGTGCGCACCGCCGTGCGCCAGGGCGCGACCTCGGTCTCCTGCCTCTATCGCCGCGACCGGGCGAACATGCCCGGCTCCCAGCGCGAGGTGCAGAATGCCGAGGAGGAGGGCGTCGATTTCCGCTGGCTCTCCCAGCCGGAAGCCTTCCACGGCGGCGATGCCGTCACCGGCGTGCAGGTGCAGAAGATGCGCCTGGGGCCCGCGGACGCGACCGGCCGCCGCTCGCCCAAGCCGATCGAGGGGGAGACCGAGATCATCGAGGCCGACATGGTGATCATGGCGCTCGGCTTCGATCCGGAGGAGCTGCCCACGCTCTGGGACCAGGAGGAGCTGCCGGTCACCCGCTGGGGCACGGTGCGGATCGACCACAACACCAAGATGACGGCGATGGAGGGCGTCTTCGCCGCCGGCGACATCGTGCGCGGCGCGAGCCTCGTCGTCTGGGCGATCCGCGACGGGCGCGACTGCGCGGCCGCGATCCACAAATATCTGCGCGGGCTGGACCAGGTGGTCCCCGCCGAGATGAGCCCGACCCAGAAGGCGGACGCCTCCGCCGCGGCCGAGTGAGGATGAGCGAGATGACCGACGGCAAGACCGACTACGAAAGCTGGGTCCGGGAATACAAGCGCGATGCCGCGATGCTGGCGGCCGAGGGCCTTTACCGGCCGGAGGACGAGCATGCGTCGTGCGGCGTCGGCATGGTCGCCTCGATCGACGGCGTGCCGCGGCGCGATGTGGTGCTGCGGGCGATCGACGCGCTCAAGGCGCTGTGGCACCGCGGCGCCGTCGACGCCGACGGCAAGACCGGCGACGGGGCGGGCATCCACGTCCAGATTCCGCAGGATTTCTTCAAGGAACATGTGCGCCGCACCGGCCACGAGCTCGGCCGCGGACGCCTCGCCGTCGGCATGGTCTTCCTGCCGCGCACCGATCTCGGCAACCAGGAGCGGGTGCGCCAGATCGTCGAATCCGAGATCCTGCGCCTGGGCCACCGCATCTACGGCTGGCGCCAGGTGCCGGTCGACATCTCGGTGATCGGCGAGAAGGCGAACGCGACGCGCCCCGAGATCGAGCAGATCATGGTGGAGAACGCGCGCGACGTCGACGACAGCCAGTTCGAGGTCGACCTCTACATCATCCGCCGGCGGATCGAGAAGGCGTTCCTGACCGAGAATATCGGGGAGGCCTACATCTGCTCGCTCTCCTGCCGCTCGGTGATCTACAAGGGGCTGTTCCTGGCCGAACAGCTGACCGCCTTCTATCCCGACCTGCTGGACGAGCGCTTCACCTCCAACTTCGCGATCTACCACCAGCGCTACTCGACCAACACCTTCCCGAGCTGGCCCTTGGCGCAGCCCTTCCGCGTGCTCGCCCACAATGGCGAGATCAACACGCTGACCGGCAACACCAACTGGATGAAGAGCCACGAGACCCAGCTCGACGATCCGGTCTTCGGCGACCATGTCGAGGACATCAAGCCGGTGATCCAGCCGCAGAGCTCGGATTCCGCCGCGCTGGACGCCGCCTTCGAGGTGCTGGTGCGCACGCGCCGCCAGCTGCCGGAGGTGAAGTCGCTGCTGATCCCGGAAGCCTGGGAGCATTCCACCACCATGCCGGAGGCGCACCGCGCCTTCTACCAGTACGCCAACGGCGTGATGGAACCCTGGGACGGTCCGGCGGCGATCGCGGCCTATGGCGGGCGCTGGGTGCTGGCGGGCCTCGACCGCAACGGCCTGCGGCCGATGCGCTACGTGGTGACGGGCGACGGGCTGCTGATCGTCGGCTCGGAAGTCGGCATGGTGAAGGTCGAGGAGACCTCGGCGGTCGAGAAGGGCCGCCTCGGCCCCGGCCAGATGATCGCCGTCGACCTGAAGAACGGCCAGCTGCTGCACGACCGGGCGCTGAAGGACCATGTCGCCAAGCTCAACCCCTTCGGCGAATGGGTGAAGAACATCACCGAGCTCGCGCAGCTGGACGGCGCGGGCGCCGGCGATCCGGGCGACACCAGCCGCGACGGGCTGCGCCGGCGGATGCTGACCGTCGGCTGGTCGATGGAGGATGTCGAGCTGATCCTGCATCCGATGGTCGAGGATGCGAAGGAGGCGACCGGCTCGATGGGCGACGACACGCCGCTCGCCATCCTGTCCGAGCACTATCGCGGGATGCACCATTACTTCCGGCAGAATTTCAGCCAGGTGACGAACCCGCCGATCGACTCTCTCCGCGAACGCTACGTCATGTCGCTGACGACGCGGCTCGGCAACCTCGGCAACATCCTGGAGGAGGATGCGCGCCAGCTCGCCATCCTGCAGCTGCCCTCGCCGATCCTGCTCAACGGCGACTATCAGGCGGTGCGCCAGCATCTCGGCGGGGCCGCGGTCCAGATCGACTGCAGCTTCGATCCCGCGCTCGGCGCCAACGCCATGCGCCAACAGGTCTACGCGATCCAGAGCCAGGCCGAGGACGCGGTGCGCGGCGGGGCCCAGCACCTGTTCCTGACCGATGAGAACGTGACCGCCGGCCGCGCGCCGATCCCGATGATCCTGGCGGCCGGCGCGATCCACACGCATCTGGTGAAGAACGAGCTGCGCACCTTCACCAGCCTCAACGTCCGCACCGCCGAGGCGCTGGACACCCATTCGCTGGCCGTGCTGATCGGCGTCGGCGTCACCTCGATCAACCCCTATCTGGCGCAGGCCGCGATCGCGGACCGGCACGCCCGCGGGCTGTTCGGGGACCTGCCGCTCGACGAGTGCCTCGCGCGCTACAGACAAGCGGCGGAGGACGGGCTGCTCAAGATCATGTCCAAGATGGGCATCTCGATCGTCAGCTCCTATCGCGGCGGCTACAATTTCGAGGCGGTCGGGCTCTCCCGCTCGCTGGTGGCCGAGTTCTTCCCCGGCCTGCCGAGCCGCATCTCCGGCGTCGGCCTGACCGGCCTGCAGCAGAACGTGATGGAGCGCCATGCGCTCGCCTTCGACGAGACGGTGCTGGCGCTGCCGGTCGGCGGCTTCTACCGCTACCGCCGCAACGGCGAGGCGCATGCCTGGGAGGGCCGCCTGATCCACACGCTGCAGCAGGCGGTCGGCTCCGACAGCTATTCGATCTACAAGCGCTATGCCGAGCAGGTGCAGGCGCTGCCGCCGATCAATCTGCGCGATCTCCTGGACTTCACCTACAAGGGCGAGCCGGCGCCGGTCGACGACGTCGAATCGATCACCGAGATCCGCAAGCGCCTGGTGGCGCCCGGCATCTCGCTCGGCGCGCTGTCGCCGATCGCGCACGAGACCCTGTCGGTCGCGATGAACCGCATCGGCGCCAAGTCCGACAGCGGCGAGGGCGGCGAGGACCCGGCCCGCTACACCCCGCGGGAGAATGGCGACAACGCCTCCAGCGCGATCAAGCAGGTGGCATCGGGCCGGTTCGGCGTGACGGCGGACTATCTCAACAATTGCAAGGAGATCGAGATCAAGATGGCGCAGGGCGCCAAGCCCGGCGAGGGCGGCCAGCTGCCCGGCTTCAAGGTCTCGGAGATGATCGCGCGCCTGCGCCACTCGACGCCCGGCGTGACGCTGATCAGCCCGCCGCCGCACCACGACATCTACTCGATCGAGGATCTGGCGCAGCTGATCTACGATCTGAAGCAGATCAGCCCGGACGCCAAGGTCTGCGTCAAGCTGGTGGCGCGCGCCGGCATCGGCACCATCGCCGCCGGCGTCGCCAAGGCGCATGCCGACACGATCCTGATCTCCGGCCATTCCGGCGGCACCGGCGCGTCGCCCCAGACCTCGATCAAATATGCCGGCCTGCCCTGGGAGATGGGCCTTTCCGAAGCGCACCAGGTGCTGACGCTCAACGGTCTGCGCCACCGGGTGCGGCTGCGGGTCGACGGTGGCATCAAGACCGGCCGCGACGTGGTGATCGCCGCGTTGCTCGGCGCGGAGGAGTTCGGCGTCGGCACGGCGAGCCTGGTCGCCATGGGCTGCATCATGGTGCGGCAGTGCCACTCCAACACCTGCCCGGTCGGGGTCTGCACCCAGGATCCGGCGCTGATCGACAAGTTCACCGGCACGCCGGAGAAGGTGATGAATCTCTTCAGCTTCATCGCCGAAGAGGTGCGCGAGATCCTCGCCTCGCTCGGCCAGACCAGCCTCGCCGACGTGATCGGCCGTACCGACCTCTTGACCCAGATCAGCCGCGGCGCGCCGCATCTGGACGATCTCGACCTCAACCCGCTCTTGGCCCAGCCGGGCGCGCATGGCGGGGCGACCCACTGCACGATCGAGGGCCGCAACGAGGTGCCGGAGACGCTGGACGCGCTGATCCTGAAGGACGCCGCCGGCCTCTTCAGCGACTACAGCGCCAAGATGCAGCTGCAGTACAACATCCGGAACACCTACCGCGCGATCGGCACGCGGACGAGCTCGGCCATCGTGCGCAAGTTCGGCATGGAGGGGCTGGCCAAGGGCCACCTGACCGTGCGCATGCGCGGCTCGGCCGGCCAGTCGCTCGGCGCCTTCGCGGTGCAGGGGCTGAAGCTCGAGGTGCTGGGCGACGCCAACGACTATGTCGGCAAGGGCCTCTCGGGCGGCGAGATCGTGGTCCGCCCGATCGCGGCCAGCCCCTTGAGCTCGCAGAAGAACGCCATCATCGGCAACACCTGCCTCTATGGCGCCACCGCCGGCACGCTCTATGCCGCCGGCCAGGCGGGCGACCGCTTCGCGGTGCGCAACTCCGGCGCTCACACGGTGATCGAGGGCTGCGGGGCGAACGGCTGCGAATACATGACGGGCGGCCGCGTCTGCATCCTGGGCGCGGTGGGCGACAACTTCGCCGCCGGCATGACCGGCGGGCGCGCCTTCGTCTACGATCCCGAGGGCGACCTGGAACGCCGCCTCAACCCGGAGGCCGTGCAGCTCTACCGGCTGGAGACGGAGCATTACGCCGAGGAATGCCGGCAGATGATCCAGGACCATGTGGAGCGCACCTACTCCAAATGGGCCGAGGGGCTGCTCGCCGAATGGGACCGGGTGCGCAAGCAGTTCTGGCACGTGGTCCCGCACGAGATCGTGCCGAAGCTGGAGCATCCGCTGACGCTGGAAGAGGCCGAAGGCGCGAAGCAGCCGGCGGAGTAGACGTCCGCCGCCTTCGCGGGCCGCCGGCACCCCCTCCCGACCTCCCCCCCCATGAAGGGGGAGGGGTAGATCTCCCTCTCCCCTCCGTGGCAGAGGGTCGGGGAC